>CENJ01131784.1_pt1 | contig 13845 bp, 9 predicted proteins | sample 356161 | NCBI WGS metagenome assembly CENJ01 (sample SAMEA2619531, study PRJEB7988) | marine metagenome | biome: marine biome (ENVO:00000447); feature: surface water layer (ENVO:00002042); material: "saline water (ENVO:00002010), including plankton (ENVO:xxxxxxxx)" | depth 5 m
GCCGCCGATAAGTAGGAGTCCGAGACTGAGGCCTCCCCAAAAGCCTTTCCATGATGTGGTGATAGAGTTTGTTGGCCTGTAAAAGGCAGATAGGACATAGCGCCACATGGTTACCCTCCCCTGAGTAAGAATCTGTGGTTGAAAAGACAGCCAGTAATCTGTCTACCGGGGGAAGTCTGCGTTTTTCTCAGGGGTTGGGTAATCCATGTCGATAAAGGGGAGAGTGTTCTCGATGAGCGGAGGGGCGGCCTGTATAAAGTTTTGTGCAGCGTTCTCCCGGAGCGGTATGGTGCGCTCGGGCAATCCGCGCGTTGGCGTGCACGGCGGAACGTGATCTTACGGCCGGATAGGAATGGAAGAGCGTCATGTTGAGTGAAAAGTCAGGCCCCTTGGGGCCGGAAGAACTAGCAGGCTATCAACGCGATGGGTTTGTTGTACGGCACAGCGTCCTTTCTCAGCAGGAGTGCGCGACTTGGGTTGCCCAAGTTGCGCGCGCTCAGGGGACGGCCCTCGCGTCCATTGACCTTGGAGCGCATGAGGGCGAGCCAGTTGTTGGCTATACCCTGGACGACAACCGCTTTTTCGACTTGGCGCATATCACCGTTCAGCTGGAGCATGATGATCTGAGCGGTGCGGTGCGGGTGATTGAGCCTATCCAGGATCTGATACCGGCCTTCAATGCGCTCATCGACGACGCCAGGCTGACCGCGCCCATGCAGCAGTTGGTGAGGGATACCAGCCTCTCCCTTTGGACAGCCAAGCTGAATGTAAAGTCCGCTCGCTCGGGGAGTGGGTTTGCATGGCACCAGGATGCTCCCTATTGGACTCATGATTCGGATCACGTGGCCCGCCTGCCGAACGTGATGGTGCTGTTTGAAGAAGCCACGCTAGAAAACGGCTGCCTGCGCATTATTCGTGGTAGCCATGATCGGGGCCTGCTGCCAGGGTGCGAGGATGGGCGTCAGCTCCAAGGGTTCTATACCCACCCTCAGGCCTTCTCCACCGCTGATGAGGTCGCCTTGGCCGCGCCTGCAGGATCCCTGATCTTCTTTGATCCGTTTTGCGTTCATGGTTCAGGCCCAAACCTGACTGATCGCGGTCGAAGTGCAGTCATCTTGACCTATCAACCCGGCGGCTATCCAACGCTCAAAAGCAGGGTGCTGCGTCCGGTGGTGTCCTAGCGGCCTGTCAGATCCTGGTTGAGTTGGGCAATTAACGCGTCATGGTCAGGGAACGTGCCGCAGTCGGCCTTGGAAAAGACGATTCTTTTCTCGAGGACCACGTCAAATATGCCCCCGCCACCGGGGATGAGATCGCAATCGGCCTCTGGAAAGGTTTTTTTCAGCGCTGCAGCCAAACTGACCGCTTCAGGACGATAGTTTCATTGAGCGCAATAGGTGATAGAGAATCTCATAGGGTGCCTTCCCGTTGTGAGCCGGTGTGGTCCAAGCTACGATTTTGCATCGTCGACGTCAATTGGCAGCGTGGCGAGGGCGCTTTTGTAACGCCCGCGCTGAGGTATAGTTGGGGGCCTCCAAGAGAGGAATAATAAAGTTAAGGTTTTAGCAGTAAGGGGAGATGCGGTGAGCGTTAAATACTATGACTGGACGGCCTATCACGCGAACATGCGCGGGAACGCCGTGGCTATCGTGGATTTGGATACTAAGAATGAACTGACCTATGCGAAGCTGGACGAGCGCGCCGGGCGTCAGGCGGCCTGGTTACAGGCAAAGGGGCTGCAAAAGGGCGAGCGGGTCGCCATCCTAGCCCCGAACTGTCCCGAGGTATTTGAAACTCAGTTCGCCTGCGGCAAGACCGGCACTATTTGCTTGCCGCTTAACTGGAGGCTGACGGTCCCTGAGCTGGAATACATCGTGAATGATTCGTCACCGTCGGTGCTGATTTACGACCGAAAGTTCAGCGAGCAGGCCCAGGAGTTAATCGCCCTTTGCAACGTGCCCCATGCCCTGGAGATCGATCCAGAGGATGCTAATACAAGCTATGAACAGGCTCTAGCCGGGTCACCCTCTGAGTATGAGGCGGTGACCTGCACCCACGATGATGTGGCGATGATCATGTACACCTCCGGGACCACTGGCCACCCTAAGGGGGCCATGATTACCTTCGGCATGAACTTTTACAATATGGTCAACCTGGCCATTCCAGCAGGCGTTAACAGCAAGAGCGTCCAGCTGGTGGCCCTGCCACTGTTCCACACTGGCGGCATGAACTGCTACGCCAATCCTATTCTGCATGCTGGGGGAAGAATTCTGCTCATGCGAAATTTCGAGCCTGGCAGAGCCCTGGCGGTGATTGGGGACCCTGACCTGGGGGTGACCCACTTCTTCGGTGTGCCGGCACCCTACCAGTTCATGATGCAGCATCCGGATTTCGCGACCACGGATTTGAGCCGTATCGAAACCGCAGGCGTTGGTGGCGCACCCTGTGCCGAGGCCATTTTGCAGGGTTGGATTGATCGTGGCGTTGGGCTGATTCAGGGTTGGGGTATGACCGAGACCAGCCCAGGCGGTACAGCGCTGGATGCAGCAGATGTGCTGCGTAAAATTGGCTCGGCGGGTAAGCCGCTGCTGCATACGGAAATTAAGATCGTTGGCGATGAGGGAGAGACGCTAGGCAGGGGCGAGGTTGGCGAGCTGCTCATCCGGGGCCCGAATATCACGCCAGGGTATTGGAACCGGCCTGATGCCACCGCCGATGCCTTTGTGGATGGCTGGCTGAAAACGGGGGACGCCGCGCGCCTTGATGACGAAGGCTTCATTTATATCGTTGATCGATGGAAGGATATGTATATCTCTGGGGGCGAAAACGTCTACCCTGCCGAAATCGAGAACGTCATCTATCAGCTGCCAGAAGTGGCTGAGGCGGCCATTATCGGGGTTCCAGACGAGCGCTGGGGCGAGACCGGAAAAGCCGTTGTTGTGGTTAAGCCCGGCGCCAGTCTGGAAGCAGATGCCGTGGTTGGCCACTGCTTGGGCAAGCTCGCTAAATTCAAGGTACCCAGCAGCGTTGAATTTATAGATGCGCTGCCGCGTAACGCCACGGGCAAGGTGCTCAAGCGTAGCCTCAGAGATCGCTTTGTTGGCGCGGATGCACCCGCCATCAGCTGACCAGGCGCGGTAAGCGGTTACGAGGATTGAGGTCGCACAAGGGAAATGGAGGGGAACGATGGAAGTACCAAATGGTGTTGGAGAAATGCCCCAAGCAGAGATGCAGGCCATACTTGACCGCCAGAAAGCGGCCTTCTTGCAGGGCGACGGCACGAGCATCAAGCAACGTTTAGACCGACTGGAGCGGACCATTGCCTTGCTGCAGAGCAATGAGCAGCAGTTCACCCGGGCGCTGTCCGAGGATTTTGGGCACCGCAGTGCCCATGAGACCCTGGTGGCCGATATGGCGGTCGCGATTAGCCCCCTGCGCCACGCTCAGAAACACCTGGCGCGTTGGCAACGCAAACGGCGCAAGCCGGTAACCCCCGGGCTGCTCGCGCTCTTCGGCGCACGCGCCTGGGTTGAATATCAGCCCCTGGGTGTGGTGGGAGTCATCAGTCCCTGGAATTTCCCGATTTTTCTGAGTTTTGCGCCCTTGGCCGGGATTTTTTCTGCCGGGAATCGCTGCATGATCAAGCCCAGCGAATACACGCCGGCAACGTCCGAGGCCATAGGGGAGGCCGTTCGCCAGGCATTCGATCCTGATGAGCTGGCGGTGGTCACTGGCGGACCGGCCACGGGTGCTCATTTTTCTGGGCTGGCCTTCGACCACTTGCTCTTTACCGGGGCGACGTCGGTGGGTAAGCATGTGATGCGTGCCGCCGCGGACAACCTGGTGCCCGTGACCCTTGAGCTGGGCGGCAAATCGCTGGTGATCATTGGTCGCAGCGCTGACCTTGATGGCGCCGCAGACGCGGTCATGGCGGGTAAAATGGTGAACGCGGGGCAGGTCTGCCTGGCGCCAGACTATGTCTTTGTGCCGGAAGAGAAGCTCAAGACCTTCGTTCAGTCCAGTCAGCGCGCCATCGGTAAGATGTTTCCCAGCTTGTTGAACAATCCGGACTATAGCTCGGTGATCAACGAGCGACACTTCGATCGCCTTACGGGCTATGTGGATGAGGCCCGTGCGGCTGGGGCTGAGGTGGTTGAGATCAACCCCCAGAATGAGGATTTCCGCCAGCAGCCCCATCGCAAAATGCCGCCCACCTTGATCATTAATCCACCGGAAGAGACTGCCGTGATGCAGGAGGAAATTTTTGGTCCTCTGATGGTGATCAAGGGCTACCGGGAAACCGAGGAGACTATCGACTATGTTAACGACCATGATCGACCCTTGGGTCTTTACTACTTCGGCCACGACAGGGCAGAGCAAGAGCGTGTCCTTCGGCGCACGACCTCCGGCGGGGTTACGCTGAACGATGTGGTGATGCACATTACTCAGGACAATTTGCCCTTCGGCGGCGTTGGGCCATCAGGTATGGGGCACTATCACGGGGAAGATGGCTTTCGGACCTTCAGTCATGCCAAGGCCGTCTATCGACAGGCGGGCTTTAATATCCTGGAGCGCATTGGCATGCGGCCGCCCTACGGAAAGAAGCTAGAGAAGCTGGTTAGAGGACAGATGAAGTAGGTTAAGGCTGGCGCGCCAGGGTGGGGACCGCGTCATTCAGTATGACCCAGCTCTGCTTGCTATCGCACCAGAAGTGCGCCTGAGGCTGGAAGTCGGAGCTATCGTCCAGCGTACCTGACTTGATGTAAACCATGTCTCTGTTCGCACGCAGAGAGGAGTATATGGGTGAGCCACAAAGACCGCAGAAGTAACGATCGACGCCATTGCCGCTCTCAGAACTGGTGTCCTCGTAGCAGGTGAGCGTGCCCTGGATTTGCAGGGCCGCTGCGGGGATACCCACCAGGGTGGAAAAAGCCGAGCCGGTCTGCAGCTGGAAGCTCTTGCAGTGGCAGACCCCGGAAAAAGAAGGTTCGGTATCTAGACGATAGGTGACCTGCCCGCACAAACATTTTCCCTGTGCCGCCATCAATATCTCCCGTTAGCGAAAACGTAAAGATAGCCCCGTTTTTTATTCGATTGCAAGATGTGGGCGCTGGCCGTCATCGGGGGTTAGGGCGTCGCGCCGTTGAGCGCCCAGTCGTAGTGGTACCGAATTTTGCTCTGATGTGTTCGTAAGGTCGTTGCGAGATTCGGGGCCCGCTCGGCCAAGAATTGAAGTAGCGCCTGCTCGCTGTCGGCGAAATCCTCTAGGTACCAGTCAAATAGGCTAGAGAGCATCAGCACCCCATCCTGGGTCAGTTCGATGGCTCTGGGCTGGCTCAGAAAAAGGTCTTCCGCCTGTTGAAGCTGCCCTTGGATGGTTTCGGCACGGTAGGCCTCGGTGCTTAAATCCGGGCAGCCTAGGCTGGCGCAATTGAGCGCGAAATGAAGCCTGTGGTCCGCCCAAATGGGCCGCAAGATTCTGTGTTCGATATCGTTGAGAGAGACGTCCTTGCCCTCGATCTGGAGATATTTTTCGTCCCAAGGCCCCACGCTTAGAAGGCTCGGACGCATCTTTAAAATGCTGTCTTTGTCCGGATAGCCTAGGACGACTTTCACCGTCTGCGCGTTATACAGATTGATCCAGAAGGCGAGCTGCTGGTTAGGGCTCATGGATGTGGGCTCAAGGCTCTGGAGATAGGCCAAGTAGGTGTCCAGCAGGTGCTCGTTTGTTTTGACGAACCCTTTATAGTCCACGCGATTGATATGGTCTCCGCCGCGCTGCACCGAGCCGTCTAGGAGAGTTTGCCAAAGGCTGTGATCCACCTGCAGCGCGGCGTCTCGATCGTGCGCTGCCCAGTAGGCCCATAGATCAGAGCTCGGTGCTGCATGGGCGGAATGCCAGACCATCACCGCGAGCAGGGCAATGAGCCTGAGTGCGGACACCAGAGGCCGGCGACGTGCAGCGGATGGGCAAGATAGATAAGCCTGAATGCAATACATGACCGTTCCTAAGAACAGCCTGGCCCCAAGGGGGCCAGGTACTGGGTTAGCGTTGTGGCACTAGTATCACGTAATACGAGCTAAAATGTAGCAGAAAACTTTGCACCATAGTTCCGACCCGGGAGGGGTACTTCTTGCTTGACGAAGGAGCTGTGGTTCCTCGCGACGTCATCCAGCAAATTGTTCCCGAATACCGAGACCCTCAGCGCAATGCCGTTCTCAAGCTGGAACGACTTTACCGCCCTGAGCCCAAGCATTTGATACCCGTCAGTGGCTTCTTCACCGCCTGAGACATCCCGCTGAGACGCCACATCCTTGAGCTCCAGGGATAGCCCCACGGTCTCTTCCTGATAGACCGCTGAGTAGATATTCCTTTCCGGAGTGATTCGAGGGAGATATCCGCCCCCGGCAAACTCGCCCGTAACGGCATCTCTAGCAAAGGAGAGCGTTAGATCGCCCTGGCCTAGCGGGAAAATCGCGCCGATCTCCATCTCGTAGCCGTCGAACTCAGCGTCCTGCTGGAGGTAGTTCGACACCACGAGGCCGTGGTCGAACTCCGAGCTGTCCTGTAGGTAGATATAATCGTCGATATTGGTGTTAAAGAATGCCAGCGTTCCGAAGAATCTGTCGTCTCGGTACTGAAGCGCGAGTTCTGCGCTGGTGCCTTTTTCCTCGGTCAGAGCTGGGTTACCCACCTCAAATCGCCCCGTGGCCAGGTGTGGGCCGTTCATAAACAGCTCAACGGAGGAGGGCGCTCTTTCCAGACGGGAGAGATTCAAGTCCACTGTCAAATGCTCACCGATGCTTCGTTTGAGGCCTACGGCCACACTAGTATTGGAGGTGTCCACGGCGAAATACGCCAGTTCGGCCTCTTCATCGTGTTCCGCCTCATCTGCGTCATGCTCTTCCTCGTGACGCTCCAGGGCCACAGATCCGCTTCGCTCGATTTGGTCATGCCTGATACCCAGTTCCAGGGTCAGGGTGCCCATAACCTTGCTCGCGTAATACCCTAAGGTGAATTCGTCGTTGTCCACAGGGCTCATAAAGGCCTCTGCACCCGAGATCGCGGTATCCTCAGAAACAAACTCGATGGCGAGCTTTTGAGAAAGTAGGTCGTTAGTCAGATCAACAATGACGCCGTACTCCCGAGCATCGTTGGCAAACAGGGTAGGACCCTCGGCATCATGATCGTCCTCTTCCTCGTGACCTTCGGCCTCCATATGGCCCTCCTCTTCGGCATGCTGCTCGATGAGTTCGTAGTCCGTCTCTCGGAAGTAGTAATCTATGCCCTTGACCACGGAGTGCCCTAGGTTCAGGGACCCCTCAAAGTTCAGAGTATCCGACGTTGTCGTAGAAAATATCCTCTCTCCTTCGTGGTCTTCCTCCTCATGGTCTCCCTCTTCCGCATAATCCTCTTCACGTTCGTCACCATGAAAGGGGATGCCGTAGAGTCCTTCGTTGCGTCTATAGGATGCGCCAAGGTGTCCCCAATCTCCGACTTTGGAAATGCCGATGCGTTGGGATTCCAACCGGTGGTCCGAGTTGGCAATGGACCGAATGTCTTCATGCTCTTCCTCGTGTTCCTCTTCATGATCCTCATCATGGCCTTCCTCCTCGTGGTCATCGGCCTCGTCCTCGCTATGAATAACGGCACCTGATGGGACCTCAAAGTCCTCAAACTTTGAATCCTTAAACGAGACGCTGACGTTTAAACCCCCTAGATTGCTCTGGTGAGAGAAGTACTTGCTGTCGCCGTCACTGACGGTTTGCGCCTCCAGACCCACCGAGGTTTCAGCCTCGGTGACGTCGCGTCTTGCGATGGTGTTGTCGACGATGTTGATGATGCCGCCAATAGAGCCATTGGTGTGCAGGAGTGAAGAGGGGCCTCGTATCACTTCCAGCTGTTCAACGTTGTGGAGATCAACATCATTGCTGTGATCTGCGCCCAGGCCCGCAACGTCTCTAACGACCAGGCCATTGTTCAGAATTTTGACCCGATCGCCTGCAAGGCCCCGAATAATGGGCTGGCTGACTGCCGAGCCATAGTCTGCTGAGGAAACCCCTAAGAGGCTGTCCAGGGTATCGCCCAATCCCCGGGTTGCTGCTGAGGCAATGTCGTCGCCACCTAATAGATGAATCGCGCTGCCGAGTTCACTGCGCCGAGTGTCTACCAAGGATGACGTTACGACCACCTCTTCGATTATTGAGTCGTCTGAATGCGGCGAACCGTCTGCAGCCAGCAAAGGGCTGATGCTTGCTAAAACCGCCAGCATAAGGGCGGAAGAAATTTGTCTGTTGTGCATGTCTGCTCCTAAAATATGAACCTGCGCCGCCTGTATTTATTGTTAGGAGCTGCGCGTGAAAAAAGTTTTTGGGAAGGTCGGCGGTGCGCGTGGCGTCGGTCGGATAAAGGGCGCTTCACGCTGGTCCTGAGCCTGTAGGTGCTTTTTGTTATAGGGGCTCGGATTGGGGCGGCTGGGATGGTTCTTAAGAAGCGTGTCGAAGTCGGTGAGAACGGCCTCTGCCCTGAGTGGGTTATCGGGATGGCGTTGGCAGGCCCCTGGCTCGGGGTGGTTGAGACCTCTGGACGCTAAGAGGCTCGAGGAGGCGAGGGCTTCTTGATGGAAGCCTTGGACAATAGGGGTGTAGCCTGCACCCGGCACGGGGTTCAATGCACCATCAATGAAAGCAACCTGTCCATCTGGGGGCTTTAGCTCAGGTTGGTGGCCGATAGTAAAGCTATCGCGCGGATCGCCTGGGGGCCAGCGCGCCCATAAATCGCTCTTGGGCACGGCTTGCATAACGCCTGAAGCCAGCAGGCTTGAAATGCCGCCAGTAAAAAGCGCTAGAAGCTTGGCTCGTTTCAACTTCATTTTTTTCCAGGTCAGTCTATGAGGCCATCTTGAGAGCATTATGCTGTAGTGAATTGGTACTGTTAAAAGGGGGTGCTTTAGAGTGAAAGAAATGCCTGGCAAAGAACACGGGGGGCAGCGGCACCTGGTCGCCCCCCCTGTGGTCCGTTAGATTAGCACGCTACTAAAAGACTGCATTGAACTTCAACCCATAGCTTTTGCCGGGCAAGGGCACTTCGTTCTTAACGAAAGAAGAGTGGTTTCTCGCGATTTCGTCCAACAAATTTCTGCCAAACACGGAAACGTTTAGCCTGACGCCAGCGGGTAGGTCGAAATAGTTAGAGGCGGTAACGTTGAGCATAGAATAACCTGCCGTTGTATCTTCATAGCTCGCAGTATCGCTTTGTTTCTCAACGTCCTTGAGAAGAACCTCCAGATCGAATGATCCCCGTTGATAACCCGCCCTGTACAGATTTCGGTTTGGGTTGATTCTGGGGACGTTGCCTCCGTTGCTGAACTCTGCTGAAACAGAGTCTCGGCCATAGGACAAGGTAAGATCACCCTCTGCTATGGTGAAAACGGTGCCTATCTCAAACTCGAAACCCGTAAGCTCTGCATCCTGCTGCATATAGTTCGCCAGGGTCAGACCTGCATGGTCATCATCGTGTTCCTCGTGCTCGTCTTCGGTCTCATCCTGCAGATAAATATAGTTATCAATATTGTTGTTAAAGACGGTGATAGAGCCAAAGAGGTTGTCGCCAGCATAGTTTAGAGTCAGCTCTGCGTTTTTCGAATGCTCAGTTTCTAAGTTGGGGTTGCCGATTTCGTATCTTGCGGTAGCGAGGTGAGCACCGTTCATGAACAGTTCCACTGCGGCAGGCGTTTTTTCAACGCTAGAAAGGTTCAGAGTGCTTGAGAAATTGTTGTCCAGCTGCCTGGAAATCTGAAGTCCGAAGCTGGTGACGGATTCGTCGAGATTGAAATATTCAAGCTCTGCTTCTTCTTCATGTTCCGCTTCTTCCTCCTCGTCGTGTTCCTCATGCTCATCTTCGGTAACAGAGCCACTTCTATCAATCCAATCATTTCGCACCCCGAAGTCAACGTCGAATCCGCCGATCTCGCGACTGGCGAAGTAACCCAAGGTGAACTCGTCGCTAGAAGCAGGGCTCATGAAGGCTTCGTCACCGACAATCGAGGTCTCCTCTGAGGCAAACTCGATAGCGACCTTCTGCACCAGGACATCATTTGAGAAATCAAGCACGGCGCTGAATTCTTGCGCTTCATTGGTGAAGAACGTCGGCCCTCCATGGGCATCATGCTCTTCTTCCTCCTCATGCTCTTCATCGGCGTCGTGATCATCGTGCGCCTCCTCCTCTGCATGATCTTCCGTGAGAGTGTAGTCACTGTCGCGGAAGCGATACGTGATGCCCTTCAACAGCCCGTCACCGAAATCAAATGAGCCTTCCAGGTTCATGTTTTCTGCCTCCGTAAAGGCAAATATACGCTCACCTTCGTGCTCGTCGTGAGCCTCATCCTCGTCTTCGTCCTCATGGGCCTCTTCACCGTGGAAGGGGACCCCGTAGGTGCCTTCACTCTGCGTATAAGACAGGCCGACATGGCCCCAATCTTCTACTCTTGAAATGCCAAAGCGCTTGGTTTCTTTGCTGTAGTCAGAGTTGTCCAGGTAGCCGACAGCACTTTCATGGTGCTCCTCGTCCTCATGCTCATCCTCGTGTTCGTCCTCATGCTCATCCTCGTCCTCGCTGTGCATGTCCTCAGCGTGTAACACGGCACCGGCGGGGATCTCGAAGTTCTTAAATTTGGCATCTCGATAAGATGCGAAGACGTTAAAGCCAGCGATGTTGCTTTGATGAGAAAAGAACTTTACTTCACCGTCATTGACACTTTGGGTCTCAATGCCGACGGAGGTTTCGCTTTCGGTCAGGTCGGTTTGGGCGATGGTGTTGTCGACGATATTGATAATGCCGCCAATCGCACCGTTGGTATAAAGAAGAGAGGCGGGACCTCTGATGACTTCGATTTGCTCGACGTTGAAAAGATCGACATCTATTTCGTGGTCAGCGCCTAAACCCGATACGTCGCGGTTCACCACACCGTTGGTCAAGACCTTCACTCGGTCCCCGGTCAAGCCCCTGATGGTGGGTCTGCTGACCGCAGCGCCGAAGTCGGTAACCGAGAGGCCCAAGAACCGGTCAAGGGCATCGCCCAGGCCCAGCGTGGCAGAGTCAGTGAGTGCGTCCTTACCCAAGACCTCAACTGTTCCCGAGGTCGCAACGTCCAGGTTGCCAAGCAAAGATGCTGTAACAATGGTCTCTTCGATACTCGCTTCTTCCGCGAGTTCAGTCTCGTCAGTCATTGCGTGAGGACTTACGGTCATTAGGAGCGCAATAATGCTCCCAAAGAAAAACAAGGAGCGAGATATCGCTCCCAGGCTCATTATTTTCATGTTGGATACCCTATTAAAATAGTCTAAATGCCCCAGTGGGCGCGATTCTGTTAACGACTATTTTGGGGGCGGGGGGGCTCTGATAGGGAATCCAAGATCTTGAGCGGTGCGTGGTGATCGCGAAGAAAGGCGAGGAGGGGTATCAGCAGCCGACGACAGGAGAAACAGGACGGGGGGCGAAGCCGTATCGCCCAGCTCCATCTCGCTGTGCCCACCACAGAACACACAGGCACTGACGTGCTCTTCCGCCTCATGATCGTGCAAGACCAGTTCTAACGCGCTAAACGAGATTAAAAGGGCGAGAACGAAGAATAGATATCTACGCGCTATGCTAGAAATTGCCGAATCTTTCATTCAGATGGATTAAATCATTTAGATGAACTGGACCACATCGGCAGACTGTATCATGGCGTTGGCCTGCCGGAGGTGGAGTCTACCCAATCTAAAACCCTTTTTTCCAGCAGTTTAAGCGGTAGTGCGCCTCCTCCCAGGATTGCGTCATGGAAGTCTCTTAGATCGAAATTGTCGCCAAGTGTTTTTTCCGCGATGTCGCGCAGCTCCAGGATTTTGAGCATGCCGATCTTGTAGGATGTGGCTTGTCCGGGCATCACGATATAGCGCCGGACCTCTGAGCGAATACTTTCCAGGGGTTCGGGCGAATTGGCGGCGAAGTAGTCGATGGCGTCTTGCTCTGTCCATCCTCTGGCGTGAAGGCCGGTGTCTACGACGAGCCTGATAGCGCGCCAAATGGAGGCTGATAACCGACCAAAGTCCTGATAGGGGTCTTGATAGGTGCCTGGAATCTCCTTGGCCAAGTATTCTGAGTAAAGTGCCCAACCCTCCGTATAGGCGGTAAAGCGCGCCTGTGTCCGGAAGGTGGCCACATCTTCCAGCTCCTGGGCAATGGATATCTGCATATGGTGGCCCGGTAGGCCCTCATGATAGGCAATCACCTCCAGCTGATTTTTGGGCATGGCGCCCATATCAGATAAATGCGCGTAGTAGACGCCGGAGCGTGAGCCATCCGGGGTGCCGGGATAGTAGTGCTGGGCTCCGCCGTCACGTTCGCGAAATGGCTCCACTCGTCGTACCTCTAAGCCAGCCTTTGGCAGCAAGCCGAAAAAATCGGGAAGTTTGTCCTGGATGTTGTCGATAGCTGCCTTGGCATCGGTGATGTAGGCCTGACGACCTTCATCTGTATTAGGGAAGTAGTTCCACTCTGCATTGCGAACGTGCTCAAAGAAATCTGATAGCTCGCCAGTAAAGCCCACCTGCTCCATGATGGCCTCCATCTCAAGCCGCAGGCGAGCCACCTCGTCTAAGCCGATTTGATGAATCTGGTCCGCAGTCAAATCCAGGGTGGTTTGGTTGCGCAAGCGGTATTCATAATAGGCGGCGCCGTTGGGTTGAGCCCCGACTCCGGTGACAACGTCTGGTGTTCGATCTTTCTCGTTTTCCGCCCAGGTAATGATGTTCTCGTAGGCGGGCTGAAAGTGGGTCACCAGTGCGTCCTTGGCGGCGCTGAGCAACGAGGCGCTTTGTTTGTCATCGATCAATCCGTCGGTCTGTAGTTTATCGATCTCTGATTGGATGTCGGCCCATAGGTCGCTGTCCTGGTCCGCCTGGTCATCAAAGGGTTGGCCTGTGATGACGGCTTGGCTCTGGGTGATAACGCCCTCTAGCGCAAAAAGCGGTGAGATAACGCCCTGGGCAGAGGCTTTCTGTGCGTTGGCCAGCGCCTCCGAAACTCGGGGTGCAACCGCCCGAATACGGGCGATGTAGGCTCGCATGTCGTCTTCACTCTTCACGGAGTGAAAGTTGATCAGGAAGGTCGGTAGGAACCCCTGGAGCCCATTCATCTGATCGAAAATGAGGCCATCATAGAAAAAGTCTGCGCTCTGACGCATTTGCTCGGCTTGAAAAAGCCAAAGATCGTAAGAAAGCCTCTCACTATCCGTGAGGGCATCATAGTCAAATAGCGACTCCATTTGGGCGGCTGACGCCAGCTTCCAGGTCAGCTCCTCCTGCATGTTCTCTATCGTCAAGGCATCAATTTCGTCATTACGTTCTGAGCGGCCTTGAAAGGTGAGCTGAACGGGCGAAAAGCCCAGCTCAATCTCGTATTGTTCATTCATCCAATCCGTGAATGAGCGCGCGGTGGCCTGGGCTTCAGGCTGTTTCTCTGGCTCGCTTTCGGCGCACCCCGTCAGGATCAGTTGGGTGCCAAGAAGGCACAGGGCAAGGCCTCGGCAGGGTGTGCGGGTATATTTCAAGAGCTGCTGTTTAAACGTCATGATCTGTAACTCGGCTAGGTAATGGAGTATACACCGCTGATAACAGGGTGTTCGACATCAACGGATGCCTGATACTGAATACTGAACCATAGGTTTTAAACCACTGACATCGAAGGGTTAAAATAATGGATCAACGGCATAAATTACCGGAGGAAGGAACACTTTGGATAAAGAACGGAATCAACGGACGCGCTCAATGCCGGCCCCGCTGGACGGGTTCCGAATACTTGAC
>CENJ01079827.1_pt1 | contig 13831 bp, 11 predicted proteins | sample 356161 | NCBI WGS metagenome assembly CENJ01 (sample SAMEA2619531, study PRJEB7988) | marine metagenome | biome: marine biome (ENVO:00000447); feature: surface water layer (ENVO:00002042); material: "saline water (ENVO:00002010), including plankton (ENVO:xxxxxxxx)" | depth 5 m
CCGGCAAACCCGCTATCCTATCCGGGTCCGGAGACAGGAAGTTTCGAACAGGCCGTGATCGCGTCCTCCCCGCGAATCCGGATCGGGTTCTCAGCTGACTTCAACGGCATGGCACAGGCGGACACCGAAGTTCTCGACCATCTGCGGGGTGTATTGCGCCAGATGGAAGCCAATGGTGCCGAGGTCGAGGAAACCTGCCCTGATCTCAACACGCTCGAGGCCACCTATTATACGCTTCGCGGCATGGATATGGCGGTGACCTTCCACAATATGCCCGACGAGGCGAAAGCGCATTTCAAACAGACGCTGACCGACAATATGGCCTATGGGCGCGCGATGCGTGTCGATGATGTGGCCCGTGCACAGATCAACAGGACGGTGATCTACAACAACATGTGCCGCTTCTTCGAGCGGTTCGATGTGCTGGCCTGTCCGGTGGTGGGCTGCATGCCGCACCCGCAGACCGAAGAATGGGTGAGCGAGGTCGGCGGGGTCAGACTGACAGGCTATATGGACTGGCTTCGCTTTGCCTTTCTGGCAACAACCACCGGACTGCCGGCGATCTCGGTGCCCGTCGGGCCCGGTCCGCGCGGCCTTCCCATCGGCATCCAGCTGATTGGCAAACCACGCGGCGAGGCAGCTCTGCTGGCAGCAGCAGCAGCCTTCGAAACGGTCACCGGCGGGCCGAAAACACCCATTGATCCACTGCGCAGCGGCAGCAGCGCCTGATGCTGTTCAGCTCTGCCTTCGTCGCAATATCCGCCCGTCCGTCACCAGCAGCCCGGCAATGATCAGCGCCAGCCCTGCAAGGTGACGCATCAGCAGCTCTTCTCCAAGAAAGGCAACACCGAGAAGAATCGCGCCCGGCGGGATCAGGATCGTCACCAGTGACAGGTTCGTGGCCCCGGCCGTGGTCAGGATGCGGAAATAGAGGCCATAGGCAAAGGCAGTGGAAATGCTGGCAATTCCGATCACCGCCAGGATGACCGCCATGCCGGGCGCCGGCATCTGCCACGGTCGGTCGAGGACCAGCCAGAGCGGCAGCAGAAGCAGGCTGGAGCACACCAGCTGGCCAGCGGCTGTGGTCATCGGCATGATGCCAAATGTGCGGAAACATCGCCCGAAGACAAACGCGTACCCATAGCTGAGCGAAGCGCCGAGAAGCGCGCAATAGGCTGCCAGCGTGGCGCCGGAATCATGCATCATGCCGCCCCCGACCATCACCGCCACACCGGCAAAGCCAAGCAGGACGCCGGCAAGCCGCGACGGTGACAGGCGTTCATCATCGGTCAGGAGATGCGCCACGATCACGGTGAAAATGGGTGACGTGGCGTTCAGGATCGCCGCTTGGCCCGACGAGACATGCCCCTGCGCCCAGACAATCAGACAAAAGGGAAGCACGTTGTTGAACAGCCCCATGATCAGGAAGGCGCGCCAGATGGCCGGATCGCGCGGCAGACTTATCCCCCGCCAGATCAGCCAGGGCACAAGGATCAGGCTGGCGATGCTGACGCGCCCGATGACGATGCTCATCACCGGGAGTTCGCGCACGGCAACGCCGTTGAAGAAGAAGGAGCCTGCCCAGACGAGGGACAGGGTGATCAGCAACATCCATTCATGCGGGCGCATTTCATTGTTGATTGCTGCGGTATTCTGCGATGCGGTCATGATGCCCCGCGATGACGGAGGGCGGCAAGGCTGACCCGCTGCCGACCACCAGAATCGAAATTCGCCGCATCAAGCCATGCTTCGAAGGCTGCCCTCGCATCCTGCCACTCACTGTCGAGGATGGAGAACCAGGCGGTATCCCGATTTCGTCCGTTGATTACGGCAGCTTGCCGGAAGACCCCTTCAAAGGTGAATCCAAGCCGGCGCGCCGCATCTTTTGACCGCTCGTTCAGATCGTTGCATTTCCATTCATAGCGGCGATAGCCCCACCCGTCGAACACCTGACGCATCATCAGATACATCACTTCGGTGGCTGCCGGCGTACGCTGCAGCGCCGGGCTGTAATTGATGTGACCAACCTCAATCACCCCGTTTGGCGGATCGATCCGCAGATAGCTTGCCATGCCGACGGCGCGTCCACTTGCCAGATCGACGATGGCATAGAACAGCGGGTCACTGCCAAGGCAGCCATTCGTCAGAAACGCCTCAAACTCATCGCGACTGTCAAACGGGCCATAGGGAAGATAGTTCCACACCACACCATCCGGATCCGCCATATAGGCATCATGAAGGTCCGCGGCATGGTCAAGCCGGAGAGGGTCGATTCGGCAGAAACGACCCGTCACCGGAACAGGATCAGGCAGCGTGGCACCGCTCCATCCGGGCACTGGCCGGCCAGGGTTGTTTGGGGACGTGATGGGATGGTCGGTGGTGGTCGTCATTGTCACCTAGCAGTATTTCTCCGGCCCGACCCACTGTGTCTGCGAGTAGCGGTCGCCATGCGCCCAGCCGACCGGAAGCGCCTCTTCGATGGCAGCCAGTGCCGCGGCGTCAAGATCAAGCCTTACCCCGGCGCAATGTTCACGAAGATGGTCAGGTGAGCGGGTACCGGGTATCGGGATCACATGATCCCCCTGGTGAATCAGCCAGGCAATGGCCAGGGCCGCGGCGCTGCTTCCCATATCGGCGGCAAGCTGGCGGAACGCTTTGCCAGCTTCGATGTTTGCTGTCAGATTTGGTTCCTGGAACCGGGGGTTCACTTTCAGGAAGGGCAGCGTTTCCGCCTTTTCCGGCGAACAGGGCCTGTCGGTCAGAAGCGACCGCCCAACAGGGGAGAAAGCAACCAGCGCGGTGCCAAGCTCCTTGGTGGACTGCACCAGTCCCAGTTCGGGGAACCGGACCGCCAGCGAATATTCAGACTGAACAGCCATCACATGATGCACCGCGTTGGCGCGCCGAAGGGATGACGGCGCGATCTCGGAAAATCCGAAGCCGCCGATCTTTCCCTTTTTGATCAGGCCAGCCAGTGTGTCTGTCACCTCCTCGATCGGGAGGCTGGAGTCACGCCGGTGAACATAGAACAGATCAACCTTTTCAAGACCAAGCCGGGCGAGCGAGGCGTCGAGTTGCTCTTCCAGATGCGCTGCGCTGTTGTTGAAGGCGCGCGCCCCGGTGTCAGGATCCTTGGTGATGCCGGCTTTCGTGGCAATGGTGAACATCTCGTGTCTGGCAGCGCCCTGCTTCGCAAGGAAACTGCCAATCACAGATTCCGAGACATGCGGACCATAGACATTCGCGGTGTCGATATGAGTCACACCCTCATCGAGGGCCGTCTGCAGAATCGCATGCGACTGTGCCTCGTCGGTCTCACCATAAAAATTGCTGAAGGACATCGCACCGATGCCGATGGCGGAAATCTGCGGACCACCGCTGCCAAGCTGTCTTTGCTTCATAAACCCTGACCTATCAAGATGCTGCTGCTGCACAGGATTGCGCCGCAGCCTGATGCTAACAGCCTAGCACAGCATGCTGGCAGATGCTTGCAGGTCTATTCGAAATCACCACGACAGAGGAACACCGCCGTCGCCACATTGCCTTCAAGCCTCAACGTCTCGACAACGGCAATCTCGTAGCCTGCAGCAACGCAATCATTCTTGGCCAGGCGACGCACCTCGATCGGCGGCGACAGGAAGGCCGAATATTGCGTATCCCATTCATAGACGACTGACGTTGTTTCAGTGCCAGCGTCGCTTGCCGGTGCCGCAGCGCTGTCTTCGTCCTGTTCGGTGGTGACAGCATCTGCCGGTTCCGCTGGAAGCCGCGGATCTGGTGTGGACGAACAGCCGACGAGCACAAGACCCGCAATACCAGACATCAGAATTCGCGTTATGTTCCCGGACATCCCCAAGCTCCGTAACATGCATTGTAATGGTTGGCACAACCGGCCAACGAAGCGCCATACTAGTTGCAATGAGAAGCGTCCGTAAAGCGCAATCAGGGGCGTCGATATGAAATACGATCAAAATGGGCTTTCGCCCGCATGATTCTAAAGGACCAGAAGCGCCGTACAAACCACCACCAGCACAGCGCCAAACCAGGCGCCTGCCGCCGGCGGCAATCCGGTGCGCGCCCAGATGAAGGGCAGGATCAGAACCGGCGAAGTGGATGACAGGATCGTCACCGTCGCCACACTGCCCGTCTCCAGTGCCGCCAGCAGCAACGCTGCCCCGACACCAAGACCGAACAGCCCGTTCAGGCTGGTCAGCAGCACCAGATCGCGCGACGGCAACAACGGAAGTGTGCGTCGATTCGGGTCAAAGGGAAAGGTCAGCCAGAACACCGCGGCAGCCACCCCGACGCGGGCCAGCGTCGCTGCCACCGGATCAACACCGGCAGCCATCACCGGGCGGATGAAAATCACGCCAAACGCCTGACATACCGCGGCAAGAAGGCCGAGCCCGACCCCGATCCACAATGGCGGTTTGATCACCTCCCACTGGTGTGCCATGTCGCGACGCTTGCCATAGATCACCGCAAGAACAACGCCTGTGAAACCGCACAGGACTGCCAGCAAGGTCATAGGGCCGATGCCCTCACCAAGAATGACCCAGCCAAGAAGCGCCGCGAACACGGCATTTGTGGCAAACAGCACATTGGTGCGGCGCGGTCCCATCCGCCGCATCGTGGCGAACAACAGGAAGTCACCCAGAACAATGCCGGTGAGGGAGGAGAGCAGGATGGAGCCCCAGAATTCCACCGGAATCTGCCAAGGCCGGCCACTCAGCACAAGCATCGTGCCCATGATCACCAAGGCGGCGATCATCCGTAGCCTGTTGAAATGAAGGGACCCGAACGCGGTGGCCGGACGGTGCGAGAACAGCGCCGCCATTGTCCAGCTGAGCGCGGCACCAAGTGCAAGAACGGCAGAAACGTCCATTGCGATGCTGTCGGTCAGTCAGCCCGGGGTGGGCGTGACAGAGCCACGGCGGACGCGACCGCCCTGAACAGGCTGGATTGAGACATAGGCGCGGCAGACGGGGCTAGGCGCGCGGTGCGTGCTTGCTCAGAATCCGCTGTAGCGTCCGGCGGTGCATCCGCAACCGGCGCGCGGTCTCGGATACATTGCGGCCACATTGCTCATAAACCCGCTGGATATGTTCCCAACGCACACGATCCGCGCTCATCGGATCCTGCGGCGGCGGTGGCATGCCGTCACCGGTATGACGCAGCGCCGCGGCGATGCTGTCCGGATCGGCAGGTTTGGGAAGATAATCAAGTGCACCGGCTTTCACAGCGGCGACCGCGGTGGCGATGTTGCCGAACCCGGTCAGCATGACGATCTTGCATTCGGACCGTTTTGCACGCAGTTCGGGCACAATATTGAGCCCGCTGCCATCTTCCAGCTTCATGTCGAGAATCGCGTAGGCTGGCTGCGTCTTGCGCACCACATCAACACCTTCGGCGACAGATCCGGCGTCGTAGACTTCAAATCCACGCGTTTCCATGGCCCGCCTCAGCCTGTTGCGAAGCGGTGCGTCATCGTCAAGTATCAGTAGTGAGTTGTCCTGCATAACAATCTCCCTTCACGATGCAAACTACATGTTTACAAGCGTCTGGCGCGGAAGATTAATGGTTACCTCACCGCCTCCGGCCCTGCGGTTCCCATATAATATTGAGCCGCCTAGCGACTCAATCAAGGTGCTGGCGATAAAAATCCCCAAACCGCGATGTCCACCCTCGGTGCCACGCGAGCTGTTCCAGGGCGCGCCAACCCGCGCCAGCACCCCGGCCGGGAAGCCGGGACCGTCGTCCCGAATGGTGATAATGACGTCATCGACGCTGGACCGGATCAACACCGTTACCACCTCTGCGGCGAAGTCATTGGCGTTCCGAAGGAGGTCTTCGAGCGCGTGCATCAGCTCGGGACCGCGTCTGATCAGCGGCATCGGCATCGCCGACCGTTCATCGAATTCGATGCTGAACTGCGTCTCGGTGACACCAAGCCTGACTGCCAGAATTTCCTCGATAACGCCTGATAGCGGGATCGGTGTTTCCAGATCGAGCCCTTCGGCCGATTGATAATCGTCAAGCTCTCCCAGAATGACCCGGCACCGTTCGATCTCGGCACGGAGCAGCATGACATCCTCATAGTTCGGGTCATCCGGCGGCATCTCGCGCGACAATTCGTGACCGATCACAGTGATGGTGTTCAGCGGCGAGCCAAGCCGGTGCGCTGCAGCTGTGGCCAGCGTGCCAAGTGCCACCGCCTGCTGTTCCTTGGCCAGCACCAGCCGGGCTTCGGACAGCGCTTCGTCGAGACGGCGGGCGCGCGAGGCCACCCACCAGGCATAGATGCCAATGAAGGTGACCGACAGCACCATCGCCATCCACAAGCCGAGGAGATACAGATTGGCCTCGGCACCATCGAGGTCCTTGAGCGGCAGTGAGTAATTGAACAGTGACAGGAAGGTCACACATCCGACGACCAGTGCGATCAGCATCAGGGTCTCGCGCCGGCGCAGGATCGTCGCCGACACCACGACCGGTGACAGCAGCAATACCGAGAACGGGTTCAGCAAGCCGCCCGTGAAATAGAGAAGCGCGGTCAACTGCCCGACATCGAAGATCAGCGCGACAAAATTCTGGTCACGTTCATGCTGGATGATCATCGTGCGCCGCGTCTGCCAGACATTCATCGCCACCGACAGGCCAATGACAAACAGCGCCGGGCCAATCGGTATGTCCATTTCCAGTACAAGAAACGTGAAGAGAAGTGCCAGCAGCTGACCACCAAGAGCCAGCCAGCGGATGTTGAGGATCAGCCTCGCATCAATGGTGCTTGGTGGGGTGCCCCGTCGTTCCCGCGGCTCCAGCAGTGAGCGGACGCCAGCGGCACCTGCCCATGCCCGGTCGGTGGCGCGCGGCACTCTGGCCATCTAGCTGCCGTCAGACATCGAGGTTGGCCACCCTCAGGGCGTTTTGCTGGATGAACTCGCGGCGCTGGTCCACCGCCTCGCCCATCAATGTCGAGAAGGCATTGTCGGCTTCTTCCTCCTGTTCGATCGACACCTGCAGAAGCGTGCGTTGTGCCGGATCAAGGGTCGTTTCCCAGAGCTGTTCGGGGTTCATTTCCCCAAGCCCCTTGTAGCGCGAGATCTGCGCGCCCTTGCGGCCGGTCTGGAAAATGGATTGTGACAGGCCAAGCGGGCCGGTGACTGCTGTCTCGGCACTGCCAAGCCGCAGCGTGGCAGGCCGCTCATATATGGCCTGGAGGTGACCTGCCATGCCGTCAAGCTGGACCGCCTCCGGTGCGTTCAGCAAACGCCTGTCGATCAGATAGCGTTCGGTAATGCCCCGAAGTTGGCGGCTGACAACAATTGCGGGGCCACTGGCACCGTCCTCAACCGACGCCTGCCAGCCTTTTTCAAGCTCATTGGCCTGACCCTCAAGACGGCGCGCCAGATAGGTGGCAGCGTCGGCATTGCCAAGCGTGCCAGCCGTCAGCAGACCGGCTATGGCCGCCTGCTCCACGACGTCACGATTGCCAAGACGGCGGCCAAGCTGGTCGATCAGCCGTCCCGCCGCGGTGGCGCGTTCGGCATAGTCCTTCAGCTCGGCACCAGCGACCTGGTTGCCCTCATTCACCGTGAGGACGGCATCTTTCAACCCGGCTTCCAGAAGGTAGCCGTCAAGCTCACGCTGGTCCTTGAGATAGACTTCAGACTGGCCACGCTTGGCACGGAACAGCGGTGGCTGCGCGATATAAAGAAAGCCTGCCTCGATCAGCGGCCGCATATGCCGGAAGAAGAAGGTCAGAAGCAACGTGCGGATATGGCTGCCATCGACATCGGCGTCCGTCATGATGATGATCTTGTGATAGCGCGCTTTGCCGGTTTCCATCTGGTCATTGCCGACGCCGGCACCGATGGCCGTGATCAGCGTTCCGATTTCAGCCGAGGACAGCATCTTGTCAGGGCGGGCACGCTCGACATTCAGGATCTTGCCACGCAGCGGCAGAATCGCCTGGTTGCTGCGGTCGCGCCCCTGTTTTGCCGATCCGCCAGCGGAGTCACCCTCGACAAGGAAGATTTCCGATTTTGCCGGATCACGTTCCTGGCAATCGGCAAGCTTTCCGGGGAGGCTTGCGATCTCCATCACCCCCTTGCGCCGGGTCAGGTCGCGGGCCTTGCGCGCCGCCTCACGGGCAGCTGCCGCCTCGAAGGCCTTGGAGATGATCTTGCGGGCATCCCCGGGATGTTCCTCGAACCACTGGTTCAGACAGTTTGCCACCGCTGCCTCGACCACCGGCTTCACCTCGGACGAGACAAGCTTGTCCTTGGTCTGCGACGAGAATTTCGGATCCGGCACCTTGACCGAGACGATAGCCGTCAGGCCCTCGCGCGAATCCTCGCCGGTCAGGGCGACTTTCTCGCGCTTGGCGATTCCCGATGACTGCGCATAGCTGTTCACCACCCGCGTCATCGCCGCGCGGAAGCCGGCAAGATGGGTGCCGCCATCACGCTGCGGAATGTTGTTGGTGAAACACAGCGTGTTCTCATGGAAGGAATCGGTCCAGGCCATCGCCAGCTCGACGGTGATGTCATCACGCTCTGTTGTCAGGGTCACCGTCTCGTGTAACGGCGTGCGCGACCGGTTCAGCCATTCGACAAAGGCCACCAGCCCACCGTCAAAATGGAATTCGGACACCTGTCCATCGCTGCTGCGCTCGTCGGCAAGTCTGATGCGAACGCCGGAGTTGAGAAAGGCCAGTTCGCGAAGACGGTGCTCCAGCGTGGCGAAGTCGAATTCGGTCGCGGAAAAGGTCTCTGTCGATGGCAGGAAGGTGACATGCGTTCCGGTCTGGCCGTCCGCGTCACCGGTATCGGCAAGCGCGCCCTCGGCCTCGCCATGGCGGAAGCGAAGCTGATGCTTTCGTCCGGCGCGATAGATTGTCAGCTCAAGCCGTTCCGACAGCGCGTTCACCACCGACACGCCGACCCCGTGGAGGCCGCCCGACACCTTGTAGGAATTGTTGTCGAATTTACCGCCAGCATGAAGCTGCGTCATGATCACCTCGGCGGCGGAAACCCCCTCCTCGGCGTGAATTTCCACCGGAATCCCGCGGCCATTGTCGGTCACCGAGACCGAGCCGTCGGCGTTCAGGATCACCTCGACAATGTCACAATGCCCGGCAAGCGCCTCGTCGATGGCGTTGTCGACAACCTCATAGACCATATGGTGAAGGCCGGACCCGTCATCGGTATCACCGATATACATGCCCGGGCGCTTTCGTACCGCGTCCAGCCCTTTCAGAACCTTGATTGAATCCGCGCCGTAATCGCCACCTGTCTCGTCCGGCCCGGACCCCTGGTTCGGGCCTTCGCTGTCTGTGTCGCTAGCGGTCATTGGTTGTCCTCCGACTGGGTGATGCGTGCCGTGCCATCGCTGGCCTCGATCCGCACCGGCTGGGCGTCAAGCCCGGTAAAGTCATTCTCGTCTGTGCCACTGAACCAGGTCTGGCCCCCGACCGCATCAACAGCATCGAACAGCGCGCCACGACGGGTCATGTCGAGATGCGCCACAACATCATCAAGAAGCAGCACCGGCGGACGCTTCAGCCGCCGCGCCTGGAGCCGTGCATGCGCCAGAACCACGGCAATCAGAAGCGCCTTCTGCTGGCCTGTTGAGGCAAGATGCGCCTGCACCCCGCTGTGGCTGTTTGCAGCCGTCATGTCACTGGCATGCGGCCCGCCAAGGCCGGCATCGCCGGATTGACGACGACGACGCGCCTCTTCGGTAAAGCGGTCCTCGGCGGCAAGCGCCGCCCCTTCGGCAAGCCAGCTTTCAACCTGCCCCTCAAGCCCGAGGGCCACCCCCGGAAAGCCGAACCATCCATTTGCCGCCTCGGCATTCAGATCGGCGATCAGCGCCTGGCGCGCTGCGGTCACCGCCACCGCCGATTCGGCAAGACTTGCCTCGATGGCGGTGAACCAGGCCTGGTCGCCACGCCCCTCGGACAGCAGCGTCGCGCGCTCGCGAAGCATCTTTTCATAGCGGCTGGTGCGTCCGATATGCGCCGGATCAAACGCAATCACCAGCCGGTCCAGAAACCGCCGCCGCGACCCGGGGCTGTCGATGAAGATTCCATCCATGCGCGGGGTCAGCCAGGATACCGAGAACAACCGTCCGATTTCGGCCTGGGAGACAGTCTCACCATCACGGCGCATAATCCGCCTGCCGCTTTCCCGGCCACCGTCACGAGCAACCTCCGGGCCGCCCTGCACGCCGGTGCCGATGGTCATCGGCTCCCCGCCCGCAGACAGTCTGGCCGAGACAGCCCAATCCGTATTCGGCCCGTCTGTAGTCGGCCAGTCCGTATTTGGCCAGTCCATAGTCGCCCCGCCTGTATCCGGCCGGTCTGTCGCCGGCGTTTCACCCTTGCTTACCCGCGGCAGATGTTCGGCCTTCGCCCGCCGCAGGCCGCGCCCCGGCGCCAGAAGCGAGACCGCCTCCATCAGGTTGGTCTTGCCGGCACCATTCTCGCCAAGAAGCAGTACCTTCGGCGCCTCGATATCAATGCGGCAGGCGTCGTAATTCCGGAAATTCTGGACGGACAGCGACATGAGCTGAGTCCGCACCTCGGTATCGGGCGCGATCTGCTGTGTGTCCATCACCACCGTCAAAGGCAAATCACACCCGCATCGGCATCAGGACAAACAGGGTCGACTCGTCCCCGGGCGCCCGTACGAGACTTGGCGACCCCTGATCGGCAAGCGCGAACTCGATGATGTCGCTTTCCACCTGCGAAGCGATGTCGAGAAGGTAGCGGGCATTGAAGCCGATCTCCATCTCGGCACCGTCATAGCTGATCTCGAGCTCTTCAACGGCGCTCGAGGCGTCCGTGCTGCTTGCCGAGAGATTGAGCACCCCGGGGGCAAGCTTCATCTTCACCGAGCGAGACTTTTCCGAGGAAATCGTCGAGACCCGGTCGACTGCCGCAGAAAAACTGGCAGCATCAACCTGCATGATCCGGTCATTGCCCTGTGGAATCACCCTGGTGTAATCCGGGAAGGTGCCATCGATCAGCTTGGTCTTCAGCCGCACGGCCCCGAACGTGAATTCGGCGCGGGTGTCGGACAGGGCCACACCGACCTCGCCCTCGACATCATCAAGAAGCTTGCGAAGCTCGGTTACCGCCTTGCGCGGAACAATGATCGAGGGCATGCCGGCGGCACCCGAAGGCAGCCCCTGGCGGGTCAGCGCCAGCCGGTGACCATCGGTGGCCACAGCGCACAAATCGCCCTGATCGGATTTGTGAAGATAGATGCCGTTCAGATAGTAGCGCGTCTCCTCGGTGGAAATGGCGAACCGGGTGGCATCGATCATGTCGCGCATATCAGCAGCGGTGACGACAAAGCCGTCCGGCATTTCGCCGGTGCTGATGGTCGGGAAATCCTCGACCGGCAGCGTCGGCAGACGAAAGTTCGAACGTCCGGCACTGATGGTCGCCTGGCCGTCGGCAACGGCGATCTCAACCTCGGCCCCTTCGGGAAGCTTGCGGACAATGTCATAGAGAAGATGCGCCGACACGGTTGTCGTGCCGTTCGTTCCGACCGCGCACTCCACCTGCGTGGCGATATCCATGTCCATATCGGTGGCTGTCATCGACAGCGCGCCATCAGCGGCTTGCAGCACGACATTGGCAAGAATAGGGATGGTGTTGCGGCGCTCGACCACGGACTGGACCTGGCCGAGAGGCCGCAGCAGACTGATCCGATCGATGGTGATTTTCATTGGCTGTCTCGTCTCTGTTGACCGTGTTTCGGGTAACAGCGGCGTGTCGTGAGGCGCCATTGCGCCGCGGCACGACATCCGCAACTCCCATCATCTGACGGTTAGCCACAAAATATAGCATGGCTAAATCAAACAGGCACCAAAATATTGACATTCACAGCCACAGGCTGGCTTCACTCAAGCCCCTGATTCACCATCATTTTCGGGAGTGCCGTCCGCGCCTAGTTTGCGAGAAGCGAGCGCAGCAGCGAAACATCCTCGGCAATGCCCTGATCGGTGGCGACCAGCCCTTCGATCGAGCGCACGGCATGCATCACCGTGGTATGGTCACGGCCACCGAACTGGCGGCCAATTTCCGGATAGGACAGCGAGGTCAGGGTCTTTGCCAGATACATCGCCACCTGTCGCGGCCTGGCGATGTTACGGGCGCGCCGAGCAGAGAACATTTCCGCCACCCGCACATCGTAATGCGCTGCCACCCGCTTCTGGATCTCGTCGACACTGACCTGCCGGCTGCTGGCCCGCAGAAGGTCGGAGAGAAGCTCGGCAGCGCTGTCGATGCTGATCTCGCGGCCAACAAGGCTGGCATGCGCGGCGATGCGGGTCAGCGCCCCTTCAAGCTCGCGCACATTGCTGGAAATCCGGTGCGCCAGGAACTCCAGCACCTTGTCGGGGACAGCAAGGCGGGCCTGTTCCGCCTTGGCCTGCAGGATGCCGAGACGAAGCTCGTAATCCGCCGGATGGATGTCTGCCACCATCCCCCATCCAAGGCGCGACCGCAGGCGCTCTTCCATCCCTTCGAGATCGGTTGGCGACTTGTCGGCCGAGATGATCACCTGCCGGCCATCCTCGACCAGCGCGTTGAAGGTGTGGAAGAACTCTTCCTGTGTCGAATCCTTGCCGCTGATGAACTGCACATCATCGATCATCAGCACATCGACGGAACGGAACTGCTCCTTGAAGGACATGGTATCGCGAAAGCGCAGCGCCTGAACGAACCGGTACATGAATTTTTCCGCCGACAGATAGACGACGTTGCGGCTCGGGTCCTGCTCACGGATATGCCAGGCGATGGCATGCATCAGATGCGTCTTGCCAAGACCAACGCCGCCATAGAGGAACAGCGGGTTGAAGGCGACGGTGGCGCTTTCGGCGGTGCGGCGGGCCACAGCAAACGCCAGCTCGTTGGGCTTGCCGACAACAAAATTTGCAAAGGTGTAGCGCGGATCGAGCCCGGCACTGAGGGCCTCACCGGCCGGTTTCGTGGCAGGCTTCTGCTGCGACATCCGCGGCGCGGCGCGCGACACCACCCGTACCTCGATTTTTTTCACTGACCCGAATTCGGCCGCGGAGATCACACGCAACCGGTCTGCATACTGGCTTGTCACGCGTTCCCGCGCCAGATTCGAGCTCGCCTCGAGCGTCAGCGTTCCGTCCTCGAGGCGGCCGACCCGAAGCGGCTTGATCCAGTTGCGCCACGCCGCCTCACCGATATCCTGGCGCATGCGGTTGGTCACACGTTCCCAGGCATCATTCGGCCCGGTGGTGCCGGTCGGGCCAGTGAGGCCAGTGGCGCTGGTGGTGCCGGCGGGGCCAATGGCGGACCCATTGTCGGTATGGTCTGGGTGATCCTGTGAATACCCTTGGTACTGTGTGTCAGTCACATTGGTCGTATCTCTGCCTGACATGCAGTTAGCCTCCGGCTTCATGGTTTGTTGTATGACGGCCGACGACAACGCGACCTTGGGCTGACATTACTTGCTGACAATCGGCACGCGCAAGGTGGGGTCAGGCCGGTTTCGGCAAATAAACACGCCACGAATGCAGATATTTCGATTGACAGCTTCATCGCTGGAATCGATCCAATCTGCAAGGAAACCGAAAAGATTCAGTAGCCGAATCGGTTGCCGGTGATACGGCGTCTCAATAACGCCATCCAACTGCAACATGGTCGGGGGCGGCGGCAGCAGGGATGCGGGTCGCCAATGGCGAGGCTGGCGCATGAAAAAAGCCCGTCCACCGAGGGACGGGCTTTTGTTTCATGCGATTCGCGGGTCACCGCACCAGCTGGTCCTTCAAGACCGGCAGG
>CENJ01173875.1_pt1 | contig 13828 bp, 12 predicted proteins | sample 356161 | NCBI WGS metagenome assembly CENJ01 (sample SAMEA2619531, study PRJEB7988) | marine metagenome | biome: marine biome (ENVO:00000447); feature: surface water layer (ENVO:00002042); material: "saline water (ENVO:00002010), including plankton (ENVO:xxxxxxxx)" | depth 5 m
AGATATAGAACTAGCTCTTTGTAAAGAATTTCCAGAATTATCCAAATCTCAGATTAAAGATTCAATTGATGTTATATTAGAGAGCATTGTGGAAACAATTGCGTTAGATGGTAAAGTAGAAATAAGAGGATTCGGAACTTTCTCAAAAAAATATATAAGACCCAGAAAATATATAAATCCAAAAACAAAAGAAGAATCTTATATCGGTGAGACAGCAATCATGCATTTTAAAACTTCTAAATCATTGATAGAAAAGTGATTACTAGATTTATACTTCAATCTTATGCCTAAAAAAATTATTGTTGCTGTAGATGAGATAGATCTATCTTCTTTAAGAAATATCATAGATTGTCTAGATCCAAATAAATGTATGATAAAAATTGGTAGTGTTTCTTTTAACTCTATTGGAAAAAAAGCTGTTGAATACGCTTCTAAAAAAGGTTTCGAAATTTTTTTAGATCTAAAATTACATGATATTCCAAATACTGTAAATAAATCAATCGAAGGCCTTAAAAACATGCCAATAAAAATGCTAACTGTTCACACCTCTGGTGGGGCAGCAATGATGAAATCTGCTATGCATGCTGTTAAAGGTACTGATATACAAATATTTGGTGTGACTGCTCTCACAAGCCTTAGCGATAATGATACAAATGATATTTATAATAGAGATACTACTGATCAAGTTGATAAGATGTTAGATCTTGCGGAGTTAGCAGGTATTGATGGAGTAGTCTGTTCTCCTCACGAAATAGAGCTAATCTTAAGAAGACATTCATTATTATCAATAACGCCTGGCATAAGATTAAATGATATGAATGATGACCAAAATAGAGTAATGACTCCCACAGAAGCTATTAAATTAGGAGCTGATTTTTTAGTAATTGGGAGACCAATAACTTCTTCAAAAGATATTAAAAAATCTCTTGATGAAATTTTTAAGAGTATTCAATGAAAGAGAATCAAATTCAGAACTATATTTATGAAGATAATTACATATGTTTTAAATCTTACATAAATGATTTTTCATCAAAATTGTATGAAGAATTTAATTTAAAGGCTAAAGAAACTAAACTAAAATCAAAAATAGAAGATTTATTAAATGGAGGCCATGTTAATAAAACAGAAAATCAAGCTGCCTGGCATCCAAAATACAGGAAAGATGGCCCAAAAAAGAATAATCTTTTACAAAATCTTATTAAAGATTTAACAAAGGATAATAATTCATTAAAAATAAATATAATTATTATAGGAATTGGTGGATCTTACGAGGGCCCAAAACTTTTAATTGAAAGCATTAGGCCAGCTGAAATAAATAAAGAATTAAATATTCAATTTATCACAGGTTCTGATCAAGCTGAATTTTTTTACAAAACCTCATCATTAAATCCAAAAGAGACAATTTTTGTAATTTCCTCTAAATCTTTTACGACCGATGAGACTATTGAAATGTTGAACGTTGCAAAATTTTGGTCAAAAAGCTCACATAATTTTATTGCTATTACCTCTAATCCAAGTGAAGCGAAACAACATGGGTTTGAGGAACAAAATATCATTTCATTTGATAAAGAAATAGGAGGCAGATATTCAATTTGGTCTCAAGTTGGAGAAACCCCTCTTTTAGATAAAGATTGTTATAAATTATTTATAGATGGTGGCAAACTCGCAGACAACTTAATATTAAAAGATAAAAAATATCTTCATTTTCTCAAACGATTATCATTTACAGATATTTGGCTTCATAATCATAAACAAAAAAATGTAAGAGTTTTATTATCATATATTTGGTCTCTTCGCTCATTACCTGATTATTTCCAACAATTAGAAATGGAATCATTGGGAAAAAAAGCAAATCCCAAAAGAGAATTTAATAAAACTGGTCAAATTATTTTTGGAGGTTATGGGCCAACTGCTCAACATTCCTACTTCCAACTTCTTCATCAAGGAACTCATGAAATTTGTGCTGATATAATTTTAACAACTAAAGATCAAAAAAGTTTAGCCTTTGCTCAAGCTATAACTCAATCAAAACTTCTTTCAATAGGAGCTGATGTCATTGAAGAGAAAGAAAAAGAAAAAATTAACTCTAATGTTCCAGTTAACCTATTTATGTTAAAAGAAACAGATCCTTTTACGATTGGATATTTAATTGCTTCATGGGAGTATAGAACATACATAACATCCGTAATGCTTGGAATCAATCCATTTGATCAATTTGGTGTAGCTGCTGGTAAGATTTATACTAGATCATATCTTAGAAAGAACAATTAAAAAATTAAATTTTTTTTCGTTATGTCTATCAATTTAAATAATGTACCTAATACTCCTGGTGTATATAAATTTTTTAAGAATAAAGAAATTATTTATATAGGAAAAGCAAAAAATTTAAAAAAAAGGGTTTCTTCATATTTTGGAAACTCTCTAAAAGACAGAAAAACCTCACAGATTAAGTTCCTAACCGATAAGGTTGAGACATTTACTACAAAAAATGAAGTTGAGGCACTATTGCTAGAGCAAATGCTAATCAAAGAGAATAAACCTAAATTTAACATCCTATTAAGAGATGACAAAACATATCCATATATATATTTTTCATTAGATCATACCTATCCAGGCGTATATCTAAAAAGAACAAAAAAAGCTGTCGATAAAAATTATTTTGGTCCCTTTGTAAGTTCAGAGGCTGTAAAAAAATCAATTAAAGAAATACAAAAAATTTTTAAAATAAGGAACTGTAGTGATAATACTTTTGCAAATAGAACTAGACCTTGTATTGAATTTCAAATGAAAAGATGTTCCGCTCCTTGTGTCCAAAAAGTTACAAAAATTAATTATCTTGAGGATATTGCAAATGCAAAGTTATTTCTTTCATCTTCAGATACAAAAACTATTGAGCGACTAACCAAAGAAATTGATGATGCTGTTGTGAAACTTGATTTTGAAAAGGCATCAGAGATCAGAGATCATCTTAAAAGACTAAACCTTATAAAAGAAGAGCAGTCTGTTGTTACTTTTGCAAATGATATCGACATATTTTCAGTAAGTTATGAAATGAATTACATAGGCATTTCAATAATTGTAGTAAGAAATGGAAAGATAAGGGGTACTAAAACACATTTAATTAAACAGTCACATTTTAACTCTGTAGATGAAGCATATAATAGTGCTGTTTTTAACTTTTACGATAACCAGCAAGATATTCCAAAAAAAATTATCTTATCGCATTCTTTGAAAGAAAAATCAATTTTAGAAAAAATGTTCCAAATAAAACACCAAAAGATGGTCAAGATTACTCACTCACCAACTAAAGCTATAAGACCAATTTTTAATCTATGTAAATTAAATTCATTGCAAATAATACAAAATCATATAAGTAAAGAAGATAAATATACCTTCGCTTTTAATGAGCTTTGCGATTACATAGGACAAAATAATATTGAAAAAATTGAAGCATATGATGTAAGTCATATTGCAGGTGAAAATGGTGTCGCGTCCTGTGTTGTTTTTTCAAAAAAAGGTCCAAGTAAAAAAAACTATAGATTATTTAATATTCCCAAAAATTTATCTGGTAATGATGTCGGATCTTTAAAACACGTCATAGAAAGAAGACTAAAGTATTATAAAAATCCAAGTATAAAACCTGATTTGTTATTAATTGATGGTGGAAAAAATCAATTAAATTTTGTGCAATCTGCACTGAATGAGTCCAAGCATAAAAATATTAATGTACTGTCTATTGTTAAAGGGTCGAATCGCTTAAGAGCATCTGAAACAATTATTTCTAAAAAAGGAATTATAGAATTAAATAAATACTCTAAGGCATTTCTTGTTTTGCAAGAAATAAGAGATGAATCTCATAGATTTGCTTTACAGGCACAAAGGAAAAAAAAGAGAAAGGAAATCACAAGATCTGAATTAGATTCCATAGAGGGCATTGGAAAAATAAAGAAACTGAGGCTCTTAAAAGGATTTAAGAATATTAATTCTATAAAATCAGCCTCAATTGAGGAGCTAATGACTATAGATGGAATAAATGAGAAGATAGCTAAGACTATAAAGGATTATTTTGATGAAAATAGCATTAATTAACGCAATTACCATGAGCAGAATTTTTTTAGCAATAATAATTTTTATATTACTTATTCAAAATGATTCATATTTCTTAGCACTAATTTTATTTTTCGTTGCTGGTATTACTGATTATTTAGATGGATTTCTAGCAAGAAAATTTTCTCTAACCTCGCGATTTGGTGAAATTATTGATCCAATAGCAGATAAAATCTTAATAATTTTTCTTTTTTTTGGATTAGCAGTTAATTTATCAAGTTATTGGATTGGATTTATAGCATCTTTAATAATTTCTAGAGAGATTTGGGTGGGGGCTTTGAGAGACTATAATTCAGCACATAATAATATCAATGCAACAAAAGTAACATTCCTAGCAAAGATCAAAACAACTATACAGTTATTTACTATTTTTATATACCTAACTGCACTTGCATCAAATCAAATGTTGCTCATCATCTTTGGCGATATTTTTATAGTGATATCTTTATTAATTACAATGTATACAGGTTATATGTACACATTAAAAACATTTAAATAATTTTATGAGAGTTGGAATAATTGGATATGGATTTGTTGGAAAAGCTTTGGCAAATGGACTAAAAAATAATGTAAATGTTTTGAAGATAGATCCTTTACTAAATAATGATATTGAAGATCTAATAGAATTTAAACCAGATATTTGTTTTATTTGTGTCCCAACCCCAATGAATGAAGATGGTTCACAAGACATAAGCATCCTTGACCATGTTATAAAAAAATTAATCTCAGAATCTATCAGGTCACAAGTTGTTATTAAAAGTACTATATTGCCTAATCATATTAGTAAATTTGAAAAACTAATTCCAAACTTGGTTCTTAATCCCGAATTCCTAAGGGAGCGATGTGCTGATGAAGATTTTATAAACTCAAATCTTATAATATTTGGTGGTAATAAGAAATCGACTCAAATGATTTCAGAATTTTATATGAAATACACTAACTGCATATCAAAACAGCATAAATTTACCGATCTTAAATCGGCGAGTTTAATAAAGTATTCAATCAATACTTTTCTATCTATGAAAGTTGTTTTCTTTAATCAATTGCAAGAAATCTTATCAAAATCAGGTTCATCAATACAATGGCAAGATTTTATAGATATTATTGCGTGTGATAAAAGAGTTGGCCCATCGCATATGCAAGTTCCGGGTATTGATGGAAAATTTGGATTTGGCGGTGCGTGTTTTCCAAAAGATTGTAATGCGCTTATTAAATATTCTGATGATATTGGAAAACCATTTGATTTACTTAAAAAAAGTACAGATATTAATAATAAAATTCGAAAGAAATATAAAACTCTAAGCAAAAGAGAAAAAGAACAAAATATTAACTTTAATTAGTAATATTAATAGGAAGATTATGAAGAAAATTGTTGTTGTAAGTGGAGGGTTTGATCCCATACACTCAGGCCATTTGGAATACTTTAAGTCCGCTAAAAAACTTGGAGATAAATTGATAGTAGCATTAAATAGTGATGATTGGCTTATACGTAAAAAAGGAAAATTCTTTATGCCTTACGATGAGCGAAAAGCAATCATAGAAAACCTAAAAGTGGTTGATATTGTTTTAGATTTTGATGATGACGAACTTGGTAGCGCAACAAATGCATTATTAAAAATAAAAAATATTTATAAAGATGAAAAAATAATCTTTGCAAATGGAGGTGACAGAACTAAGGATAATATTCCTGAAATGTCAGTAAATGGAATTGAATTTACTTTTAGTGTAGGGGGAGATCATAAAAAAAACTCATCGTCATGGATTTTAAAGGACTGGCAGTATTATCATGAAGAGAGATTGTGGGGATCTTTTTATAATTTGTTTGAGGAAAAACAAGTTAAAGTTAAAGAATTAATTGTAGAACCCGGAAAAGGAATGAGCTTCCAGAAACATTTTAAAAGAAGCGAAATATGGATGGTAAGCAAGGGCTCTTGTATCGTAAATTATAGTCATGATGATCCTGATATCAAAAAAAATGTTCAACTAAATCAATTTGATCATTATCTTGTTCCAATTGGAGATTGGCATCAAATAACAAACCCTTTCGATGAAGCATGCCACTTAATTGAAATTCAATATGGCGAGGAATGTATTGAAGATGATATTGAAAGAACTGAGTATTATTCCCCGGAGTAGGCTATATCTAAACTAAGAAAACATAATTAAATTGATATACAATGCATACAATTATACTACCGGGCTGGATGGCAGAGTGGTTATGCAGCGGCCTGCAAAGCCGTTTACGCCGGTTCGATTCCGGCTTCAGCCTCCATATTTCTTTATTAAGGCGTATTATTAAAAAATTATAAACTCAGTGGAAAAATATATAAAATTAAACAAACAGGAATTTATAGAGGCTGACTATAAATTGGTACCATTAAGACACAAAGACAGATATCAGATAATGGAATGGAGAAATGAGCAAATATATCATCTAAGACAAACGAAGAAATTAACAAAAATAGAGCAAGATAACTACTTTGATAAGTATGTAAAATCTTTTTATGCCAGCGAAAATCCATCTAATATTCTATTTTCATTTTTACATAAAAATATTTTAATTGGCTATGGCGGTTTAGTTCATATAGATTGGAAAAATATGAAAACTGAAATTTCATTCTTGCTCAATACTAAAATCAAACAAGATAAAATAAAGTACAGTACTTGTTTTAGAATCTTTCTCAATTTAATTAAAGAAGTATCTTTTGAGGAGTTAAAACTGAATAGAATTTTTTCTGAAACTTACTCAGTTAGAACGAACCAAATCAAAGAGCTAGAAAAAAATGGTTTTGTTTTTGAAGGAACACATAGAGAAAGTCTTCGTATTGATAGTGACACTTTTTATGATTCTCTCTTCCATTCTATTTTAAAAAAAGATTCTTAAGTTTGAGTTTTCTTAATAAAGTCATTTATCTTATCTTTGTATAGAGAAGATGCTTTTCTAAACTTTTTTGCTGGATTTCCAGTATAAATCCAGTGGGATTCAAGATCTATCATTGCTAGGGATAAAGAGCCTAATACTGATCCCTCACCAAATTCGACATTTGGAAGCACTATTGCACTTGAACCAATTATGGATGCTTCCCTCATATGGATAGGTCCGGAAGTTGTATTTACAAATTCAGAGTCAACCATTGGTCCATGTAAAAAATTCATGGAATAGTCGTCTGTAGACGTAAAAAGCTTTGCTCCAGAAGATATGCTTACGAACCTATCTAATTTAATATGACCAGAACACCCAAGATATGAAAATGGGCCGATATGAGTATTGCCTTCAATAATTAAACTACCCTTAGGAGCAGCAATTACACAAAAATCATCTATTCTTACATTTGATCCAATTGAAATATTTTTATGACCATAAAGATTAGAAGATTTTGAAATATGAACATTTTCACCCAATTTCGCGAAGCCAAGCTTGTTTAACTCGTTATTGTTATAGTATGTACTCATAATAATTTTTATATATGAATCAATTTTAGCTTATAAAGGGGTTATAATCATAAAAACTAACTCAATCTTATGAATAAATTTGCAATTGATGGTAAAGATATTGGCGATAATTATTCACCTTATATAATTTCAGAAATTTCGGCTAATCATAATGGCAGTATTCAGAATGCTAAAGATCTAATTCAGCTAGCTAAGATTAATGGAACATCTGCAGTAAAACTTCAAACCTATACACCAGACTCAATTACTATTAATTCAGATCATTCAAATTTTATTGTGGATCATGGTGCGTGGAAAGGAAGAAAGCTTTATGAGTTATATGAAGAAGCTCATACTCCTTATGAATGGCATGAAGAGCTATTTAATTATGCAAAAGAATTAGAAATTACTATTTTTAGCTCTCCATTCGATAGATCTGCTGTAGAGCTTCTTGAAAAACTCAATACACCAGCATATAAAATAGCCTCATTTGAAATAGTTGACTTAGATTTGATTAGGTTATGCGCCTCAACACAAAAACCTTTAATTATTTCAACTGGTATGGCAAGTATTGAAGAAATCGAGGAAGCTTATAATGAAGCAATAAAATTTGGATCGGGGGAAATATCTTTGTTATATTGCATAAGCGGTTACCCAACTCCGCTTAAAGAGTTTAATCTTTTAAATATTACAGATATGAAAAAAAGATTTAATTGTCCAGTTGGATTATCAGACCATACTATAGGAAATATTGCTGCTTATTGTGCTACTGCACTTGGATCAAATATACTTGAGAAACATATCACTCTTAATAAAGATGCTGGCGGACCTGATGATTTTTTCTCAATGGAGCCAAATGATTTAAAAGAATTATCTTCAAACCTAGAGGATATTCATAAGTCAATTAAAGAAGTTAACTATAATCTTACTAAAAGTGAAATAGAAAATAGAAAATACAGAAGATCTCTTTATTACATCAAAGATATAGAAAAAGGTGATACTGTAACTAAAGATTCAATAAAAAGTGCAAGGCCAGCATTTGGGATTCCTCCGAAATACTCAAAATCAATTATTGGAAAAATTTTGAGGAAAAATGTTAAAAAACATGATGGAGTGAATCTAGAAGACTTTTCTGACTAAATTTTTTCTAGTTATTAAGTTTAGTACAGAAATTAAAGTATTTAATTTTAAATGCATTAAAATGTTACTTTTTAACGATAATAAAAATTTATATGAAGGAATCAGAAATTAAAGAGCTTATTGCAGAAGTTCTTAAAGTATCTATTGATGTTATTGATAATGAGTTAGCAATTGGTGATATACCAGAATGGGATTCATTGGCGCACATGCAAATAATCGCAGCTATTGAGAGTAATTTTGATATTGTTTTGGATATAGAACAAGTATTAGACATAGAAGATGTTCAGGATATCTTAGATAGCGTATTATCTTAATTCCATATTATAGATGGCAATTATAGAAAAAATTTTCTTACATTCAAAAAACACACCTAATAGTATTGCAATAATCAATAAAAATGAAAAAATTAGCTATGAAAAATTAAGCAAAGACATTCTTATTGCCGCTTCTAAATTAAGCAACAAAGGAATTAAGAAACTAGATTATGTAATGCTAAGTTCTCCTAATACATATCAATTTATATGTATATATTTTGCATTGCATTTTATTGGGGCTAGAGTTATCAATGTAGCACCAGATTCAAATGATAGTTACCTATCGTTCATTATCAAAAAAATAGAACCAGTTTTATATATCAAAGATTGCAAATCATTTTTAAATGAAAATAATGCATTAAGCACTTTAAATTTCACCGATGCGAAGATAGATGAGGAAGCTATAGCAGATATATTATTTACAAGTGGAACTACCGGCAAGCCAAAAGGTGTCTCACTTACTCATAAACAAATAATGGTTGCTACCGAGCATATTGTTAATTATGTTAAAAATACTAAAGATGACATTGAGATATTATTAATGCCTCTTAGTCATTCCTTTGGAATGGGCAGAATGAGGTCAATTTTCTTGATGGGTGGGACATTGGTAATTGGCTATCCTCTCCAAAGACTAAAAAGTGTATTTAATGCAATGAAAGAGCATTCAATTACAGGTATAGGTTTGGTACCCTCTGCTTGGAATTTCATCACGAATCTATCTAAAGAGAAAATAAAGAACTTCTCATCTCAATTGAATTATATTGAGTTTGGGAGTGCCCACATGCCTAGTAAAGAAAAACAGTTGATTGCAGACTGGTTTCCAGATACAAATTTAGTTATGCACTATGGCTTAACAGAAGTTTCAAGAGCTATTTTTCTTAACTTTCATTCTGATAACTTAAAATCTGCAGGCAGTATAAATAATGATTTGGAAGTTTTAATTCTTAACAATGATGAAAAAGAAATTAAAAATGAAGAAATAGGACAAATTTTATTTAAAGCACCTTGGATGATTTCAAACTATTTTCAAGATAAGAAATTAGATAAAGTTAGTTTTTTTAATGGCTATATAAAGACGGGGGACATTGGTATGATTAAATCAGGATATCTTTTCCTCACAGGAAGGCTTGATGAAATTATTAATGTAGGTGGTAAAAAAGTTAGTCCAATTATGGTAGAAGATGTCATAAATAATTTTAAGGTTGTTAAAGAATGTGCTTGTATGGCTTTAAGTGATGCAAATATGGGAGAGGTAGTTCAGGTATTTATTGTCTTGGAGGACGACATAGAAGAAGAATTTGAAAAAATAATTTTAAAAATGAAAGACTATATACAAGAAAAACTTTCCGTGCATATGAGGCCTCAAAAATATAACCTAGTTAAGAGCCTACCTAAAACTGCAAATGGTAAAATTCAGAAATCTAAGATTGATACACTAGAGGTTCAAATTTCATGTTAAAGCTTCGTTTTCCTTTACCTGTCTTTAGAAATTCCAAAGAAATTGTAAGTGGTAAAAATTCTAGAATGGCCCTTAAAGGAATCGTTGCTAACAAGGCCGCATTAATAATTAGTTCATCTTTCAAAAATTCAAGTCACTATGACCAATTAATAAGATTAATTAATTCTGAAAGCGTATTAGTGATTGAAAAATCTTGGGCAGGAGAGCCTGATATTAAGAACCTTGCTCCTACAATAAGTGAACTTGAAATTTATAAACCTGATTATATTATTGCTTTAGGTGGTGGATCTGTTATTGATGGAGCTAAGTTAGCATGGATGTTTTACGAAAATCCTTCAGTTGATCAAAATGACCTCTATAAACCTTTTTCGTTACCTCCTTTGGGGAGCAAATCTAAATTTGCCTCTATTCCAACTACAATTGGTTCTGGTTCAGAGGTCTCTTCAGCAGCTGTTATGATAGATCCAGAAAGCATGAGCAAAAAAGCTGTAGTGACTCATGATTTTTTATCAGAACTTGTCATACTTGATCCTGAATTGGTTTCAGATGTTTCGATAAACATCCTTAAATTATCTATTGCGGATGCTCTATCTCATGCTGTGGAAGGTTATGTCTCAAGAGTTAATCATCCCATAATGGATTCTTTTGCAGAAAAAGCAATTTCTATAATACATAAAAATTCTCAATTTTTTAATGATACTAAATTCAGCATTGAAATGATTACTGACTTACAAAATGCTTCTATGCTTGCAGGTATTGTTCAGAATCACTGTGTAGTCGGCATGTCACATGCTATAGCTCATCAGTTGGCTGTTCACAATATTGGGCATGCTTTAGCTAATGGAATTTTGATGCCTCATGTAATTGATTTTAATATGCAAGATGAAGCAACTAAATTTAAGTACTCAAATTTGTGCAAAAATTCTGGTATACAAAATATTGATCAAATTAAAACTCTTTTTAAGATTTTAGTAGAAAATCAAGAACCTTCAGTATCTATAAAAAATAGGGAAATTAAAAAAATTTGTACAAATGCACTTGATGATCCTGCAGCTAGAACAAACCCAGTTAGTTTTTATGAGGATGATGTTAATAAAATAATGAAATACATCTTATGAAAAATAAAAAACTTATTAGCGTTCTAGACGCTGCTCCTTTTGATTTAGATGACGATATCAAAAATTCACTTTTTAAAAAAAATTTATTAGATGAACTTATATATCATTATGAAAATAATTTGATGTATAACAAATTCTGTAAAAAAAATAATTTCAACCCATTAAAATTTTCAGGTGAAATCACAGAGATTCCTTACATTCCTGTTCATGTTTTTAAAGCCATTGGCCACAAATTATCTTCTGTCAGTAATGATGAAGTAAAAATCAAATTGCAATCTTCTGCAACAAGTGGAGTTCCAAGTACTATTCTTCTTGATAGCATTACTGCTCGTCGTCAAACTATTGCAATGGCAAGAGTAATGAAGGATGTACTCGGCGCCAATAGGAGACCATTTTGTATAATGGACATTGATCCATCAAGCTCTAATGCCAAGAATTTAGGAGCAAGGGCTGCTGCTGTAAGAGGGTATTTAAATTTTGCTTCTTCGTCTAATTTTTTTATTGATTCAAGTGATCAAAATAAATCTTTAGAGTTCTTGGAAGCAAAATTTTTAGAGTATATTAATTCTCTAAAGAAAGATGAGCCAATCGTTATTTTTGGATTTACATTTGTTATTTATCATAATGTTTTTAACTACTTAAAAAGTAAGAATATTTTCTTTTCACTCCCCAAAGGCTCAAAAGTTATTCATATCGGTGGCTGGAAAAAACTTGAATCAAAAAAAGTAGATAAAAAAGTATTCAATGCAGATGTTGCAGAAGTTTTAGGAATTGAGGAATGCGATATTATTGATATATATGGATTTACTGAACAAATGGGACTTAATTATCCTGATTGTTCAGCAGGCTGGAAACATGTTCATTCATATTCTGATGTTATTGTTCGAGACGAAACAGATCTATCGGTAGTTGAAAATGGAAAAGTTGGATTGCTTCAGTTTATCAGTCCACTGCAACATTCGTATCCTGGCAATTTAGTATTAACTGATGATCTTGGTGTTTTGGAGGAAGGTGTTTGCGAGTGCGGTTTATCTCAAAAGAGATTTAAGATTCTTGGTAGAGCAAAAAAAGCTGAAATAAGAGGCTGCGGCGAAGTTATGTCAGAGAAGGTTTTAAAAAAAGAAGTCATTAAAAGCGTTGATGATAATATTATTGTCTATCATGCACCCATAAAATTAGAAAAAAGCCTAAAACCTATTGATAAAATTGATACCATATTTAAGGAGCTTAAAAATAATCAAAAATGGTTAGCTGATCAACCAACAGAAGCTATTATAGGTCTTATTAACTTAGCTAGAAAACAATGGTTAACATCGCCAAAGCTTGAAAAATATAGAGATACTGGTTTAAATTTTCTGCATGATTGGTGTGATCCAGCTCGACTAAGTGCGTTACTTAATAGTTCTTTAAAAGGTCATGCTGGACACATGGATAGTTTTATCCCAAGAGAAGATATCAGCCATAGCTCTCTAAAAGCCTTGCCAAGAGGAATTGTATCTCATTGGCTATCTGGCAATGTTCCTTTACTTGGTATGTTTGCTTTAATTCAAAGCATCTTAACCAAAAATGCCAATATCTTAAAAGTCTCAGCTAATGAATCACAAGCTCTACCAGTTCTTTTAGAAACATTTAAAGATCTTAAATACACAACTCCAGGTGGATACTCTATAGATGGTAATGAATTATTGAAGACTCTATCAGTAGTTTACTTTGATAGAAATCAAACCAACATTGCTAATACTTTTTCTAAAAATGCTGATGTAAGAATTGCGTGGGGAGGAAGAGAAGCTATAGAATCAGTTTGTTCTCTTCCAAAAAAATATACCTGTCAAGATATCTTATACGGACCAAAAATTTCAATGATGGTTATTGGAAAAGATGCATTAGATTCAGAAAAGTCTATAAGAAAATTAGTGAGAAGGGCAGCAACGGATTGCAGCGTGTTTGATCAATATGCTTGCGCATCACCTCATTGTATTTTTATTGAAAAAGGCGGCCAAGTAACACCAAAAGAATTTGCTGAAAAGCTCTCCATGGCAATGGAAAAGGCATTAGTTAGACTTCCTACAAATCTGCCTGATGTTGGACAGCTTAATAAAATTAGATACAAAATTGCTGAGTACGGTTTTATAGGAGAATACTGGCACGATAAAAATTTCACATGGACTGTTTTGTATGATGAAGATGCATCTTTAGATGATCCCACCTATCAAAGAGTTGTGACAGTAAAAGCTGTAGACAATATCTACGATGTTATT
>CENJ01048084.1_pt1 | contig 13824 bp, 10 predicted proteins | sample 356161 | NCBI WGS metagenome assembly CENJ01 (sample SAMEA2619531, study PRJEB7988) | marine metagenome | biome: marine biome (ENVO:00000447); feature: surface water layer (ENVO:00002042); material: "saline water (ENVO:00002010), including plankton (ENVO:xxxxxxxx)" | depth 5 m
AGTATCTGAAACCGAAATTCCACTAGTAGTTGCTTCAGACTTATTGGCGCTAACTCTTCTTGAAGCCCCAGGAAAATTTAATATAGATGTTGTTGTTGGGACCTCTCAAAGATTTGGAATTCCATTAGGTTATGGTGGCCCACACGCAGCATTTTTTGCAACAAAGGAAAAGTACAAAAGAAACATTCCAGGCAGAATAATTGGACAAACTATAGATATAGATGGCAATCCAGCCCTTAGAATGGCCTTACAAACACGTGAGCAACACATCAAAAGAGGAAGAGCTACTTCTAATATTTGTACGGCACAAGTTTTGTTAGCAGTTATGGCAGGTATGTATGCTGTTTATCATGGTCCAAATGGATTACAAAAAATTGCCCTTGCTATCCACAACAAAGCAAAGAAACTTGAACAACTTTTAAATTATTTAAATTTTAAACAGCTAAATGTATATTATTTTGATACAATTTATTTTAAAGTAAATTCAAAGAAACTCAAAAAAATTGCTGAAAAAAATGGAATTAATTTCAACTATCCTGATAGCAATCACGTTTCTATATCAATAAACGAGACGACAAGCGAAAAAGATTTAAATGAAATTACCACTGTGTTTGAAATTTATTCTGGAGTTAAAATCAAATCAAATCAAATTGTTGAAGGGGATTTGATTCCTCTAGAAATTAAGAGAGAGAGTGGTTTTTTAACAAATAAGATCTTTAATTCCTATCAGTCAGAGACATCAATGATGAGATATATTAAGTCCTTAGAAAGGAAAGATTTAGCTCTCAACCATTCGATGATATCTCTTGGGTCTTGCACTATGAAATTAAATAGTGCTAATCTAATGATACCCTTAAGTTTTCCAGAATGGGGAAGTATTCACCCTTTCGCACCAATAAATCAAGCCGAAGGTTATCAGGAAGTTTTGAATTCTTTAACTGAAATGCTTAACGAAATTACCGGTTTTTCATCTACTTCGTTACAGCCAAATTCTGGAGCACAGGGAGAATTTTCTGGTTTAATGGTTATAAGAGCTTACCATATTTCCAATGGTGATAAACATAGAAATATTTGTATAATTCCTTCTTCCGCTCATGGAACTAATCCAGCTTCTGCAGTTATGGCTGGTATGAAAGTAGTTGTTACCGGGACTGACAATAATGGAAACATTGATTTTGAAGAGCTCAAAAAACATGTTATTGAGCATGCTGACAATTTAGCTGCTTTAATGATAACTTATCCATCCACTTATGGTGTTTTTGAATCGAACATAAAAAGTATTACCAGATTAATCCATGAAAATGGAGGTCAAGTATATATGGATGGGGCAAATATGAATGCACAAGTTGGACTAACTAGTCCACAAGAAATAGGTGCAGATGTCTGTCATTTGAATTTACATAAAACATTTGCTATACCTCACGGAGGTGGCGGGCCAGGTGTAGGACCGATTTCTGTAGCTAAACACCTTGAGGATTTTTTACCTTCAAATCCTATTGTAAAAACTGGTGGAAATAAACCAATTGAGTCAATTTCGTCTGCTCCTTGGGGATCTGCTTTAGCGTGTATAATATCTTACGGATATATAAAACTTTTAGGTGCCTCCGGGTTAAAAAAGTCGACTGAAATAGCCATATTAAGTGCTAATTACATCAAAGAAAGATTGGATGGTGCTTTTCCAATATTATATGTTGGTGATAAAGGACGATCTGCTCACGAATTAATTATTGACTTACGTGGATTTAAAGAAAAGAATATAGAGGTAGTTGATTTAGCTAAAAGACTTATTGACTATGGCTTTCACGCCCCTACCGTTTCTTTTCCTGTACCGGGTACCATGATGATTGAACCTACCGAAAGTGAAAATCTAGAAGAAATAGATAGATTTTGCGATGCCATGATTTCAATCGCTGCAGAAATATCGGAAGCTGATTATCATGATGAGAATAGTGTATTAAAAAACGCACCTCACACCGAATTGCTTGCAACTGCGGATAAATGGCCCTTTAAATACAGTAGAAAAAAAGCTTTATATCCTTTAAAATATGTTTCAAACAACAAGTTTTGGCCTTCAGTGAGGAGAGTTGACGAAGCCTTTGGAGATCGTAATTTAGTATGCAGTTGTCCAAGTACAAGCGAATACCAAAAAGCTTATAAATCAATAGAAAACGAAAAGTGATTTTTTTTATTTTTCTATTTTTTTAAGTTTGGAAATCGTTCAAAATTTCAAAAAAAAGGTATTTTTTCAGAATAACAATTTTAAATTAGTCTTTTTAAAATTCGATGGGCGTAATTATAACAAAAACTGGATGTTATATTCCAAAATTTGCTGTAAAAAATGAAGTGTTTTTACAAAATTCATTTTTGGATGAAAAGGGAAATCCATTTTTGAAAAAGAATGAAGAAATAGTTGAAAAATTTTCTTCTATTACAGGTATTAAACAGAGAAGGTATGCGGACCAAGATCATAATACTTCTGATTTAGCAACTTTTGCAGCAATCAAGGCTTTAGAAACTAACACCGAGGAAAAAGAATCTATTGACTACATAATTTTAGCCCATAATTTTGGTGATACAGATTTTGGTTCAAAACAATCAGGCTTAATGCCCAGTCTTGCCTCAAAAGTCAAATCTAATTTAAATATTAAAAACCCTAATTGTGTTGCTTATGATTTAATTTTCGGATGTCCAGGGTGGCTCGAGGGAGTAATACAATCATATAATTTCATTAAGGCAGAGGCAGCTAAAAAATGTTTAGTTATTGGTGCTGAAACATTATCAAGAGTAGTTGACAATGTTGACAGAGATTCAATGATTTTTTCTGATGGTGCGGGTGCAGTTATAATCGAGAAAAGTAATTCTGAAAATGGAATAATTGCGTACAAATCTGTTACATACACTGATAACAATGAAGTGGATTTTATAAATTTTGATTGTTCATATAACTCAACCGACGAAAATAAATATATTAAAATGAAGGGGAGAAAAGTTTATGAATTCGCTTTAAAAAAAGTTCCGGTTGCAATAAAAAATTGCATCGATGAAGCAAACTTAGACATAGAAGAAATAAAAAAAGTTTTTATACATCAAGCTAACATGAAAATGGACGAAGCAATAGTGAAAAGACTATACAAGCTTTATGATAAAGAGCTTCCAGAAAATATTCTACCAATGAATATCCAGTCCTTAGGCAATAGTTCAGTAGCTACTATTCCAACTTTATTCGACCAGGTTTTGAGGAATGAAATTATAAACCATAAATTAAATAAAAATGATATTATAGTTTTTGCTAGTGTTGGTGCAGGTATGAATGTAAATTCAGTGGTTTACAAAATTTAAATATATAACTTTACTAAAATTATCTTTGATGATTAAATTCATTGAACATATTGGCAGGTATTTTATAATGCTCCAAAAGATGTTTGAAAAGTTTACAAAATCTGATGTCCTTTGGAGACTAATTCTAAGAGAAATTGACGACCTCATTATTGGTTCTTTGGGCATTGTGTCATTAATATCTTTTTTTGTTGGTGGAGTGGTAGCAATTCAAACAGCTATAAATATGGAAAATCCTCTTCTCCCAAGATATTTGGTTGGTTTTGCGACTAGACAAACTATGATTTTAGAATTTGCCCCAACATTTATTTCTATAATTATGGCTGGAAAAGTTGGGTCTTTTATTACCTCTTCTATCGGTACAATGAGAGTTACAGAACAAATTGATGCTTTGGAGGTTATGGGTGTAAATACTTATAATTATTTAATCTTTCCAAAGATAGTAGCAATGACCCTCTTTCCATTTATAATTGTAATTTCAATGTTTCTCGGAATATTTGGTGGTTACTTTGCGTGTGTTACTGGAGGGTTTAGTACTCATACAGATTTTATTGATGGTTTACAACTTGACTTTGTTCCATTTCACCTTAATTATGCTTTTATAAAGACTTTTTTATTCGCAATGATTTTAGCTACAATACCCTCTTATCACGGATTTTTTATGAAGGGCGGGGCATTAGAGGTTGGTAAAGCAAGTACAACATCATTTGTATGGACAAGTGTTGCAATAATTATTATGAATTCTTTTGTTACAAACTTATTACTAACATAATGATAGAGGTAACTAAACTTAGTAAAAAATTTGACGGCACGTATGTTCTAAACAAAGTAAGTACCTTCTTTGAAAAAGGAAAAACAAATTTAATAATCGGTCAAAGTGGATCTGGAAAAACAGTTTTTTTAAAATGTATACTTGGACTTTTTAGTCCAGAAAGTGGAGAAATAATATATAACAAAACTCCCCTTTCTAAAATGAACTCAAAAGAAAGAACGAAGCTCCGTCAGGAAATGGGGATGGTTTTTCAGGGTAGTGCTCTTTTTGATTCTATGACTGTAGAAGAAAATATTGCCTTCCCAATGAAAATGTTCACAAATACTCATACTGACGAAATACGTGATAGAGCTAACATTGTAATTAAAAGAGTAAACTTAATTAACGCAAATAATAAACTTCCTTCAGAAATTTCTGGTGGTATGAAGAAAAGAGTTGCTATTGCTAGGGCTATAATAATGTACCCCAACTATCTTTTTTGTGACGAACCTAATTCAGGTCTAGATCCAAACACTGCAATTTTAATTGATAATTTAATTCAGGAAATTACTAAAGAGTACCAAATAACAACTGTGATTAATACTCATGATATGAATTCAGTTATGGAAATAGGGGAAAAAATCATTTTCTTAGAAAGTGGAGAAAAAAAGTGGGAAGGAACAAATAAAGAGATCTTTAAAACCGATAATAAATCAATATCAAATTTTGTTTACTCTTCGGAGCTATTTAAAAAAGTAAGAAAGATTTATGTCAAAGAAAATAAGTAGATTTAATTGAAATCATTACGAAATCTTTTAATTAAAACCTCTTTTAACTTCGGAATTGATTCAATTTTATTTCTTGGTATTATCATTAACATTTCCTTATTATTTACAATTATATGATCTTGTAAACTGTCTAATATGATTATTTTTTTTTGATCAGAAAACATAATATTACCGTCTGAAGAATTTAAATAATTTTCTTTAAATCCAATATTTATATTTTTTTTAATATTTTTTTTAGATAAGGTTTCGAATAATGATTCCCATGTGCCAAGATCACTCCATTCAAAATTTGATTTAATAACGTAAGTATTTTTAGCTTTCTCTAGAATAGAGTAATCAATTGATAAGCTTTTAATTTTTGGGAAAATAATTTTAAAAAAATGAGTTTCTTCTTCAGAGTCGAAGTTTTTTAAATTTGACTTAAATATTTTAATTAAGTCTGGCTCAAAAACTTTAAATGCATTTAAAATTGACTCCGTGGACCAAACAAATATTCCAGAGTTCCAAAAATACATATTAGATTTTAAGAACTTTTCAGCTAATTTCTTGCCTGGTTTTTCAGTAAATCTTAAAACTTTTTGAAATGATTCTCTTGTATTTTTTACCTTGATATAACCATAATTTATGGACGGAAAGTTTGGATTTATTCCAAAAGTTACTAATTGGTCGCTTTTAGAAACAGAAAATGCATGTTCTACATTTTCATAAAATTCAGTTAACTTTTCAATAAAATGGTCACTTGGTAGCACAATCATCTTCGCCTCTTTGTTGATTTGATTAATTTTTAAAGAGCCATATAAAATTGACGGAGCAGTATTTCTCATTAATGGTTCACAAATCAAATTTTTCGATTTTATCTCAGGAATTTGTTTTGTGACCAAGTTTTTATATTTATTATTTGTTGAAATAAAAATATTTTTTGTTTTAATAATTTTATTGATTCTGTTAAATGTCTCTTGGATTAGTGTTTTTCCTGATCCCGTCATATCAATAAATTGTTTTGGAAGGGATTCTCTGCTAGCAGGCCAGAAACGTGATCCCGAACCCCCAGCCAAAATAAGTGCATAAAAATTATTATATTTTTTCATTATATTCTAAAACCAGAGTGTTTGGTTGAAAGAGATATAGTTTTCGATTAGAAACTTTTTCGCAAACATACCTCTTTCTTTTTTTACTAATCTTCTTATAGATATCTTTTTTTTTATGCAAAAATAGTTGACCCATTTCTAGTTGACGTATATAAAAGTGGTCACTTAAAGTATCAAATTCACTTAGAGACATAGACAGCTCCATATCCAAATCTGTACTTGATTTTGGGTTTTTAAGATACATTTTAAAAGCATTAAGTATGGACAAGGGAAAAATTGAATCAAACATAAAAGCTTTGGATATTTCTTTAAATACTTTTTTCCATTCAATACCATGAGGTCTAACTTTATTTCCGAATGTTTGAAAAACCAATTGATGTGAAATTTCATGAAGCAGAGTAATTAAAAATCTAAATTTGTTTGAATCCTGATTTAAAGTAATTTTTTTAAGTCCATTACTATACACTCTGAAGTCACCTCTTTTAGTTTTTCTTTCCGAAACCACAATTATATTTAATTCATGTTTATTTATCAAATCCCTTATTTTTTCTTTAGCATTGACCGGAATAAATCTCATTAAAATCATAATACTAAAAATTTATTTAAAGTAACAGATAAATTTACAGAAGTAATTTTATTGGGTTTTCAACAAAATCTTTTAAGGTCAGCAAGAATTTTGAACCAGATGCACCGTCTATAGTTCTGTGATCGCAGGCTAAAGTTAATTTCATCGTGTTTGAAATAACAATTTTATCATTTATTACAACTGGTTTTTGAATAATACTTCCAACAGACAATATAGCAGAGTTTGGTTGGTTAATAATTGAAGTGAAAGATTCGATCCCGAACATACCTAAATTGGATATTGTGAATGTACTCCCCTCAATTTCATTTTGTAATAATTTTTTTTCTTGAGCTCTACTAGCAAAATCCTTAACATTTAATCCAATTTGATTTAAATTTAAATTATTGGCAAATTTTAAAACAGGAACAACTAATCCATCCTCAACAGCAACCGCCACACCAACATGAATATGTTTATGTTGAGTTATTTCATTTTCACCCCATTGACTGTTTATTGCAGGATGTAAACTCAAAGAGAGGGCAGTAGCTTTTATTATTAAATCATTAAATGAAATTTTTGTTTCAGGCTGTGAGTTATATTGTTCTCGAAATGAAATGAGATTGTTAACATTAAATTCAACGTTTAAATAATAATGAGGTGCAGAAAATTTGGAATCCGAAAGTCTTTTAGCAATTGTTTTACGGATTTGAGAATTTTGTATTTGATTACTTGATTCTTTTTCCGATTTTTTAGTAGAATTTGGAGAAGGTATATAGTTTTCAATATCTCTCTTAATAATCCTTCCTCCATCACCTGTACCAACTAAATTATTCAACATTATTCCTTTTTCGGATGCCATTTTTTTTGCTAATGGAGATATAAAAATTCTATCCGCTTGAGAATTTGCTAATTCATTTTTAGATTCATATATAGTAGTGTTAATATTTGTAACATCAACCTTTTTAGAAGAAATATTTTCTTTTATTGGTATTTCAGACTTAATTTCTTTTTCATCAGTAATATCTTTTTGACCTATAGACTTTAAGGCTTTTTCAACATCTGTGTTTTTGTCTCCAATTATAGCTAGAATATCGTCAACTGGGGCAGATTTGCCCTCTTCAACACCAATATAAAGTAAAGTTCCTTCATGAAAAGATTCAAATTCCATCGTTGCCTTATCGGTCTCAATTTCAGCTATTATATCACCTTCTTTTAACTGATCACCAACCTTTTTAAGCCATGAGGATATGGTTCCTTCTTCCATTGTATCACTAAGACGTGGCATTTTTACTATTTCAAATTTGCTTTGAACTTTTTCAGCTAAAACCGAGTTATTATCTTCTATTTGCTTTTTTTCTTCAGACTTTTCGTTGTCTGAATTTGTATTAATCTCTTTTGATTTAGAACCTTGTTTATCAATATATGAAGATATGTCTTCATTTTTTTCTCCAATAATAGCAAGCATTGAGTCTACAGGAACTGTTTTACCTGCCTCCACTCCAATATAAAGCAACTCACCTGAGTGAAAAGATTCAAACTCCATTGTAGCTTTGTCTGTTTCTATTTCTGCTAAAATATCCCCTTCACTTACTTGATCTCCTACTTTTTTTAACCATGATGAAACAGTTCCTTCCTCCATGGTATCGCTGAGCCTTGGCATATTGATAATTTCAGCCATAATTTATTTTAATTTATGGTTTAAAAAAGGGTAATTTGGTTCCTCATAAACAGCATCATACATTACTGAAATATCTGGATAAGGAGATTCTTCAGCAAATTTTTCACATTCCAAAATCTGACTCCTTACTCTTTCTTCAATGGAAGAGATTTCAATATCATTCAAGTACTTTTTCTCAAGAATGATTTTTTTTACCTGCGTGATTGGATCTATCTTTTTATATTCCTCTACTTCTGATTTTGTTCTATATTTTTGAGCATCTGACATTGAATGACCTCTATATCTGTAGGTTTTCATTTCTATAAACGAAGGACCTTCCCCTTTACGAGCATTTGAAATCGCTTTATCAAGAGACTTGGCAACTGTTACCGGGTTCATACCATCAACAGGTTCGCAAGGCATATTATATCCCAATCCTAATTTCCAAATTTCTTCATGATTAGCAGTTCTAGCAACAGAAGTCCCCATCGCATAACCATTATTTTCAACAATGAAAACAACAGGTAATTTCCATAAAGTTGCCAAATTCAATGTTTCATGAAGAGAGCCCTGTCGTACGGCTCCATCCCCCATAAAACATAGAGTTACACAGTCTCTTTCATGATATTTATCTCCGAATGCCATACCTGCTCCAAGTGGTATTTGACCACCTACTATTCCGTGACCTCCATGAAATCGAAACTCTTTTGAAAAAATATGCATAGAACCTCCCAAACCTGAAGAAGTTCCCGTTTCCTTTCCATAAAGTTCAGCCATTACTCTTTTTGGATCTACGCCCATACCTATCGGTTGCACATGGTTTCGATAGGCCGTTATAATTCTATCCTTTCCAACTTCCATAGCATGAAGTGCACCAGCTAAAATTGCTTCTTGACCATTATAAAGATGTAGAAAACCTCTTACCTTTTGCTGAATATAAACAGCTGCTAATTTGTCCTCAAACTTTCTCCAGAAAAGCATGTTTTTGAACCAGTCAATGTAAGTGTCTTTTGTTATTTTTTTCATTTAATTAAATAAATTCATTAACTAAAACAGACAGCTAAAATACCATTTTTTAAACAAAAATAGTGTAGTTATCAATTGTAAAAACCAATTACTTATCAGTGATTTCTTCAATATTTTCGTCAATTTCAGTATTTTGATTACTTAAGGGCAATGTGATAGAAAAACGTAAAGTATTTTCTAATGGATTTCGAATTTTTGAAGTTGAAAATAAGTATGAAATATCAAAACTAGCAAAATCGATAATAAAACCTGCGCCTATGGTTAAAAATCTCCTTGATCCTTTTTCTAAACTTTCATTAAAATATCCTGTTCGTAATGCAAAAGAATTTTGAAATACATATTCTAATCCAAAAGCCCATGTTATTTCTTTCAATTCTTCTCTGAACCCTTCTGGAGCATCCCTGAACGATTCAAAAATACCTTTTATAAAACTTACGTCAGGTTGTTGGTATCCTATAAATTCTCCGTCTTTATATGTAGCTACAGGAGATGGGACAAGAAGTTTGTTTAGTTCTAAATTGAAACTTAAAACATTAACTTCATCCATAATTAAGTCCATACTAGATCCAATTTTTATGTTTGTTGGTATAAAGTTCTTTTGACCACCTTCATCATATTTTAACCTTGGACCAATATTTGAAACATTAAATCCATGTCGAAATCTTGCAATATTTTTATTTAATTTAAAGATTTTCCCGTAGTAAAAACCAGAAATATCAATTCCAACAGAACTGGCAGGGGTTGGATCCGCGTCACTTGAAAGTTTTAAATCTGATCTTATATATCTGGCTGCAACGGCCATTGAAAAAGATTCGTTTAATTTTAAACCATAGGATGCATCCAAAGTTAATTCATTAGGTCTTTCGATTCCTTGTTGTACAATGGTATTGCCAATTAAATCGTTAAATTGGATGTCTCCCAAGCTAAAATACTTTAAGCTAAAACCCCATGCACTTCTATCATTCTTCTTTAGAGAATAAGTGATATTTGCTAAAAAAATATCATTAACTAACTTACTTAAATACGGCGTGTAACTTAATCCAATTTTTTTTCCTTTTTCAGCAAATACATATTTAGAAGGATTCCATTGCTGAGAAAAAATATCTGGAGAAGTTGCTACTCCTAATTCCCCCATACCTGCAGATCTAGCATCGGGTGAAATTAGCAAAAAGGGAACTCCTGTAGTAATAACTCTACTATTATTTTGGGAATAAAGATTACTTTTTATCAAAGAAAGAGTAAGAATTAATAAAATTTTTCTACTAAATGACAATTATTTTCGTTTTATATATAACGGCTTAGAATAGAAATTCTTATAATAATCTTTTATTCATATGCATTTTTGATAATAATATTTGCAAAATTTTTTCGTTATAAGTTGCAAAAGGAAAAAAAACTTAAATAATTTTGCATGAATAAGTTGTATATTGCAGAAAATATGAATTTCAGAATGAAAAAATTATCTGATTCTAAATTATTAGAAATTCGATTTTTAGTTCTAATTATTTCTCTAATAATCACATCATGTGGTAAAAATAATGCTTCTAGAGCCACCGGCTGGGATATTAATTCAAAAAAAGGTGGATTTCAATACAATATTGATTATGAGGATCAGGAAACAGGGCCTGGATTAGTATTTATAGAAGGCGGAACATTTACAAAGGGTCAAGTTCAAGACGATGTTTTGCATGATTGGAATAACACACCTACTAGACAACATGTCATGTCATTCTATATTGATGAGACTGAGGTAACCAATATTATGTATCTGGAGTATCTTGATTGGTTAAAAATGGTTTTCCCTCAAGATAATCCTCAATACAAACAAATTTATGAGGGTGCACTTCCAGACACATTAGTTTGGCGAAATCAATTAGGATACGTTGAAGAATTAACAACAAACTATTTAAGACACCCTGCTTATGCAGAATATCCTGTTGTAGGAGTAAATTGGTTACAGGCAGTTCAGTTTGCTGAATGGAGAACTGACAGAGTAAATGAATTTATTTTAGAAAGAGAAGCATATATCGAAAAAGATGTTCGTTACGGTATTAACCAAGTTGAGGGGGGTCAGGTAGATGCTAACAGTACGTTTAATACCAGAGCATATCAAAAAAATCCATCCGCAACATATGGTGGAAAAATTGACAGCATCGCAGGTAAAAAAGGGAAAATAAAAGATACGATTAGTGTCTATGCTGGAGTAGACAAGGGTCTGCTTCTTCCATCATACAGACTACCCACAGAGACTGAATGGGAATATGCTGCTTTAGCATTGGTTGGAGATAGAGCATACAATGCTTACCGAGGTAAAAAGAAATATCCTTGGAGTGGTGAATATACTCGATCTGGAGATAGGAGGACCGAGGGAGATCAACTTGCAAACTTTAAATTAGGTGAAGGAGATTATGGTGGGATTGCTGGTTGGTCAGACGATGGTGCTGATATTACAATTCAAGTAAAAGCCTATCCACCAAATGATTTTGGGGTATATGATATGGCAGGAAATGTTGCAGAATGGGTTTCTGATGTTTATAGACCTATTGTTGACGACGAAGCAAACGACTTTAATTATTATAGAGGTAATGTTTATTTAAAAGAAATCATTGGTCCCGACGGAAAGGCTGAAATTATTCAACCCGATCAATTAGTTTATGATACTCTTCCTAATGGAAAAGTTCTTCTAAAAAGAACACCTGGTCAACTAAAGCAGGTCCCAATTGATGAAGAAGAAACATTTTTAAGACAAAATTTCTCTGAAAGTGATAACAGGAATTTTAGAGACGGTGATATTGAGTCAACTCGCCTTTTTGCTGATCAATTTGGTTCTGATGATGATGCAGGTGATGGAAGGCCAGAGTCGACTAAAATGTATGATGCACCAACTCACCCTAAAGTTTCTAAAGACCAAGACGGTAATATAATAAGATCCAAGGATAAATCAATTAAAAGAACTTCATTAATCACTGACGAAGTAAGAGTTTATAAAGGAGGCTCATGGAAAGACCGTGCATACTGGCTTGACCCTGCGCAGAGAAGATATTTACCTCAATACATAGCTACTGATTATATTGGATTCAGATGTGCAATGACTAGACTTGGTTCTAAAAGCAAAAAAAAGAAATCCGCTCGCCATAAAAGAAGAGGGTAATTTAAATCTTAAAACGTTTTTGTATCATGGAAATAGATGACATATATTCTCTATTTTCTAAAAGTTCTGGGATATCTACCGACACTAGGACAATCAATAAAAAAAATCTATTCTTTTGTTTAAAAGGGGAAAACTTTAATGGAAATTCATTTATTAATCAAGCAATTGATCTAGGAGCATCATTTGTAATATACGACGAAAAGAAGCTTTATCATAAATCTGAAAAGACTATCAAAGTAAAAAATGCTTTGGAGACTTTACAATTGTTGGCTAAATATCATAGATCAAAATTTAAAATCCCAATTATTGGTTTAACTGGTTCAAATGGAAAAACAACTTCAAAAGAGTTGATCAACAGTGTTCTTTCACAAAAATTTAATGTTACATGCACTTCAAATAATTTCAATAATCACATTGGTGTTCCATTAACAATTTTAGAAATAAATAGAAAAACAGATTTGGCCATAATCGAAATGGGTGCAAATCACTTAGGTGAAATTGATCTATTATGCAGTATAGCGGATCCTAATATCGGTTATATAACAAATTTTGGTAAAGCCCACCTTGAGGGTTTTGGAGGGATAGAGGGCGTTGTAAAAGGCAAAAGTGAATTGTATGAGTATATAAGACAAAAAAAGGGTATTGTTTTAGTCAACAACGATGACAGCATCCAAAGAGAAAAATCAAAAGGAATAAAAACTTTTTCATTCGGTAAATCCAAAAAATCGAATTATTTAACTCATAACACAACATCAAACGAAAGTTTATGTGAGGCATGCTTAAATGACAAAAAGATTAAATCAAATCTATATGGAGAATACAACTTTGAAAATATCAATGCATCCATAGCTATGGGTATTTATTTTGATCTAAGTCTTGAGCAAATTAAAAATGGAATTAAAAATTATATCCCAAAAAATAATCGTTCAGAAATGATAAGGACAAAAAGTAACTTTATTTTGGCTGATTCATATAACGCTAATCCGACCAGTATGAAAGTTTCAATCCAATCATTCATAAAATTACGGGATACTAAAAAAATCTTAATTCTTGGGGATATGCACGAAATTGGAAAAACCTCTATAATAGAGCACAAAAGAATATTAAATTCTATTAAAAAAAACAAAGATTTGAAAATTTTTCTTGTAGGAAAAATATTTAATCAACTTAAATTTAACTCAGAAAAAATTCAATTTTTCTATAAAACAAAAGAATTAATCAGCCACTTAAAAAAAAATCTAATTATGGATTGTACAATTTTACTTAAAGGATCAAGAAAAATTAATTTGGAAAAAGTTATTCCTTTCCTTTAACTAAATTATAAACTCATAAATGATTACTGCGGTTAAAATTCCTTCCAAGTAAGCAATAAGTGCTATGTCATATGTACTCAAATTAAATTTATCCATAACTATTTTCATTATTTTTTTGTGCCAGTTTAACATTTGATGTTTAAAAAAAA
>CENJ01055799.1_pt1 | contig 13816 bp, 13 predicted proteins | sample 356161 | NCBI WGS metagenome assembly CENJ01 (sample SAMEA2619531, study PRJEB7988) | marine metagenome | biome: marine biome (ENVO:00000447); feature: surface water layer (ENVO:00002042); material: "saline water (ENVO:00002010), including plankton (ENVO:xxxxxxxx)" | depth 5 m
TGACGGTGCCTACGGCTCGGAGATCCACAAGCTTCGTGCCGACGGGCTGCCGGATCACGGCGCGGTCTTCGGACGGCCCGACTTTGCCGGAATTGCCAGCGGTTTCGGAATCACCGGACGGCGGCTTGATGATCTGGCAGATCTTCCCGCGCTGGTCGATGATGTCATCGCCTCGGGCGGGCCGGCTGTGATCGATGTGCCGGTGTCCGATCAGGTGATCTCGCCGGTCATCCAGCGGTCACACGGCTGACCGGCGCGCCTCTCCGGCATCGGCAAGAAGCGCGGCAAACCGGTACAGCCCGTGCACGAATTTCGAGAAGGGCAGAACAAGAAAGAAACCGTAGACAAGGCCAAGATGGATGGCCAGCGTCAGGCCCATCAGCCCGGTCTCGCGCAGGGCCAGCAGAACAAGTCCACTCGCGCTGACCCAGAACAGCAGCCAGATGAAGGCATAGTCCATCCCAAGCTTCGACAGCGGCCTGACCGCGGGTTCCATCCGCCGCTTTTCCCGCCATAGCCCGGCGGTACCGACGCACAGCATGATCCCGCCGACGGTCCCAAGAACGACCGGCAGCTCGAAATAGCCATAGGGCGCCTCTCGTCCAAGAAGATAGTGATAGAGAGTGCCGGTGCTGGTCGAGGCAAAGCACAGCATGAACCCGTAGAAGGTGGCATGATGGTAATGCCGCCGCGCCAGGCTGTTGCGGTCATCAGGTCCCGGACAGCCGGCACCGTCGCCTGCATTGTCACCACCAAGGTTGCGCATCGTCGCCGTGGCGGTGATGGCATCGGCAAGGGCCGGCCAGCCGCCCCAGCGCGCGCCTGTCGCCCGCCAGTAGCGCCGCCACCCCATGACAAAGGCGGTGATGGTGAAGGCGGTGATCGCCATCGGGATGCCTGCCATCACCATATGCGGCATCAGGACATAGAACGCGCCTTCGCCGACATGCACCCCCCAGAACAGCTGCGGCGAGATCATCGCCAGCATCAGCCCGACCGCCAGTGCCAGCGCGGCGGTAATGATCATCACCACCGAAAGGCCATTCTGCGAAAACAGGCCGGACAGCGCCCCGGGCCAGGCATATTGCGCCCAGGTTTCCGCCCGCCTTTCAGCCAGCGTCAGCGGCACATTCACCGCGAATTCATGCGGCGGCGCATATTGGCAGGCGTGATAACAGGCCCCGCAATGGTGGCACAGATTGGCAAGCTGGGCCGTGTCCCCGACATCGAACAACCGGCGTCGTTCCATTGCCGGGAAGACCGCGCAGAAGCCTTCGCAATAGCGGCAGGCGTTGCAGATCTGCATGATCCGCGCGGTTTCCTCATGCGCCGGTGTACGGGCCATATCGATCAGGCTGACATCATCCATGGTGCGGTGGTTCCTGTCTGTTGGCGGTTCAGGGTTCTAGCGATTCAGACGGCGGGCCGCCTCGGCCCCGGCGATGCGACCGAAAACGGCCCCGATGGTCATGCCGATCCCGGCAAGATAGCCCTGTCCGAGAACATTGCCGGCCATGATCTCGCCGGCGGCAAAGAGATTGGCTGACGGCTTGCCATCAGCCATCAGGATCTGCGCCGAGTCATTCACCTCCACCCCCATATAGGTGAAGGTGATTCCAGGACGCAGCGGAAATCCGTAGAAGGGCGGCACCGCAATCGGCGCGGCCCAGTTGGTCTTGTCCGGGACCAGCCCGGTGGTGGCCTTGCCATCCAGAACAGACTGGTCGATCGGCCCCTCGGGACAGGCGGCGTTGAACAGGTCGACCGCCTGCCGAGTGGCAGCCGGGTCAAGCCCAAGCTGGCCGGCAAGGCCCTCGATACTGTCATCGCGGATTGGCGTGAAGACCGAGGGCATGAACCTTGTAACACCGATCGAATCCAGAATGGCGTAACCCACCTGATCGGGCTGTGCCGCCACCAGCCGTCCCCAGATGGCATACCGTTTCGGCCAGAAATCCTCACCCTCGTCATAGAACCGTTCGGCATCACGGTTCAGCACGATCCCGAAAGGCACGCCGTCGATCCGGCTGGCGATGCCGCCATCATATTTCGGGGCGCGGGCGTCAATGGCCACAGCGTGGCACTGGTCCAGCGCGCCAACCGGCTTCACCCCCTGGTCAAGAAGGCTCTTCAGCACCGTGCCGGTGTTCCAGGGCGTTCCGCGAACAAGGAAATTCTTTGCCGCCTCACCCCATCCCTCGGCCAGCCAGTCGAGATTGGCCTCGAAGCCGCCAGCGGTGGTGATCACCTTTTTCGCCAGAACAACGCTGTCATCGGCAAGCCGCACCCCGTCACAGAACCCGTCATCCAGAAGGATCTCGGCCACCTCGGTGTCGTAATGAAGGACAACACCAAGCCCCTCGGCATGGCGGCAGAGGCTGTTCAGAAGCGCCCGCCCGCCACCAAGGAAGAAGGCGTTGGTGCGGCCAAGATTGAGGGTGCCTGACAGGGCCGGCTGAAACCGCACCCCGCGTGCGCCAAGCCAGCCGGTCAGCTCGGCCGATTTTTCAAGCGTCAGGCTGGCAAGCTCGCGATTGGTGATGCCGCGGGTGACCCGCATCAGATCCTCGAAATATTCCTCGAAGCTGTAGGCGTCGGTCAGAACATCGGTCGGTGCCTCATGCATCGCCCGCAGATTACGGGTGTGGCGCGTATTGCCACCGCGCATGTCACGCGGTGCCGCGTCCAGAACAATCACCGAACACCCCGCCTCGGCGGCGGTGATCGCAGCGCAGAGTCCGGCATTGCCGGCACCGATGACCAGCACGTCCCAGCGCTTTGGAAAGCCGTTGTCTGTACCTGTATACATCTGTATACAGGTACGTTATGAGGGACCCGCAAGTCAAGCAAGCTAAGGCATTCAGCTGGGCGCAATGGCCCGCCACCGATGCTGGCGCGACGGCGGCACCGGAGGCCACCCCGACGCGCCTTCGCCGGCTGATCCTGGATTCGATTTCTAGCGGGGATCTTCTGCCCGGCGCACGGCTGAAGGAAGCCGATCTCGTCACCGCGCTGGAGGTCAGCCGGACCCCGCTTCGCGAGGCGCTTGCCGCCTTGCGGGCCGAAGGCATTCTCGAGCGGGACGAGGACGGCCTGCGGGTGCGGCGCCTCGACTGGCGCGATGTGCGTTCGCTATACGAGCTTCGCAGCACGCTGGAGGGTCTTGCCGCCAGTCTGGCAGCGCGGAATGCGGGTGAGGCTGAACGTGCTGTGATCAATGACATCTGCAGTGCCGAAGCCAGGCTGATCCAGCAGGGCGCTTCGCCGGATGTTCTGGCGCGCCAGAACAGGCAGTTCCATCACGCCATCCTGCAGGCCGCCGGGAACTCTTTTCTGGCTGAAGCGCTGGAGCGGCTGTCCCGGCTGATGGTCCTTCTCGGGGCCACCGCCTATTCGCTTGCCGGACGTGCCGGATCGATCCGTGACGAACATGAGGCCATCAACCGCGCCATTCAGGCTGGCGAGGCTGTGGCCGCCTCGACGGCCATGTCGCATCACCTTGACAACGCGCTGACGGCGCGGCTGAAACTTCTCAGCCTGACCGCCGGTCAGGAGCTCGACTGACATGACCAATTTGCCGCTCCGGCTTCCCTCCTGGTTGCAGAGCGATCTGCTGCGGCTTGCCGTAACCTTTGCTCTGGCACTTGCTTCGGGATGGACCCTCATGCAGATCGGGGCGCCGGCCCCCTATCTGATGGGCAGCCTGTTCGGCGTCTGGTTTGGCGGTGCGCTGGTCAGGCCGATACAGCCCTATCTTGGCGTGGCCCGCTGGTTTCACAAACCTGTGGTTCTTGGTCTTGGTGTGCTGATTGGCGCGACCTTCAACCAGTCGGTGCTGGCCCAGGCCGACAAATGGATGCTCACACTTGTCACCATGATCGGCACCACCATTGTGGTCACCGCCATCGGCTATGCCTTTCTGCGACGTGGCCGCGGGTATGAACCGCGCATGGCGATCCTGTGCAGCGTGCCCGGCGGCCAGGCAGAAGCGCTCGTCATGGCGCGCGAGATGGTCGAAAAGGATTATGTGGTGGCGCTGTTCCACCTTGTGCGCGTGGTGATCGTCTTTGTCTCGACGCCACTTCTGCTCCGCCTTGTAGAGGGTGGCGAGGCGGTCGCCCAGTCGAACGTCGCGCTCCGCGAGATGCCAAGCATTTTCGCCCTTCCGGCCGGTGAGATCCTGACCTTTGTCGCGCTTGGCGTTGCCGGTTTCGTGCTGGCGCGGGCCTGCCGCATACCGATGCCGCATCTTCTGGGACCGGTCGGGATGTCCACGCTGTTTCATCTGATGGGATGGGCCGAGTTGCCGCGGGTCAACGAATTTGTGATTCTGGCACAGCTTGCCATCGGCGGCGGGGTCGGCGCGCGGCTGGCAAAGGTGCCGTTCCGCGATCTGGCCGGCTATCTGAAGGACGCCTTTGCGACCACCCTGCTGATCATGAGCGCCTATTTCCTGTCGACGGCGGCGATTGCCTTTGCCACCGGAAGCGGGTTCCTGACCGTGTGGCTGGCTTTTGTGCCGGGTGGGCTCTACGAGGTCACCCTGCTGGCGCTCATATTCGGATTTGATGTGGCCTTCGTTGCCTTTCACCACACCATCAGGGTGATGATGATCTTTGTTGCCCTGCCGATGCTGGCCCTCCGCCTTGGCCCGCGCGAGGTCAGCTCTGAACCGCCTCGGGATTGATCGCCTCGGGGTTGATCGCCTCGGGGTTGATCATATTGATCGGCGCACCGTCGCGCCAGGCCACAACCTGATCGAAGATGTCCGCAAACTGGATCTCGAACTCGTCCTCGGTGACGAATCCGATATGTGGCGTGCCGATCAGTTGGGGATGTGTGGCAAGCGGATCATCCGCCCAGGTGATCGGTTCCTCATCGAACACATCGATGGCGGCCATACCGGGTCGTCCGGCATTCAGACCCGCCAGAAGCGCACCTTCCTCGATCAGCCCGGCACGTGAGGTGTTGACCAGCACCGACCCCGGCTTCATCACCGCCAGATCAGCCGCGGTCACCATGCCGCGCGTCGCCGGTTTCAGGCGCACATGCAGGCTGACAACATCGCTGTCGGCAAAGAAGGCCTCCCGGCTTGTCGCCACCTGCCTGCCGTCGGCAGCGGCGCGGGCGCGCCCTTGCTCGCTTCCCCAGATCACCACGGTCATGCCAAAGGCATCGGCATAATCCGCAACCTGTTGGCCAATCCGGCCATAGCCGAAAATGCCGATCTGCCGGCCATGCGCCGACCTGCCGACACCAGTCTGCCACCCACCGGCGCGAAGGCTTGCCATCTGCCGTGGAATATCGCGAAGCGCCGACAGCATCAGCGCCCATGTCATTTCCGCCGCCGCATGTGAAACACCGCCAGACATGTTGGAGCAGACCAGCACACCATGCTCGGTGCAGGCCGCGACATCGATATGCGGATAGACGCTCCGCTGTGAAATCAGCTTCAGGTCGGGAAGCTTCTCGATCAACGCGCGTGTGATGGCGGTGCGCTCGCGGAACAGGACCACCGCATCAAAGCCCTGAAGGCGGGTCGCCAGCCTGTCAACATCAGGCTCATGGTCGGTGAAGACAGTGGCATCGACGCCATCAAGCCTTGCAAAACATGGCAGCCCACGAAGCGTGTCAAACCAGTCATCGAGAATGGCAAGTTTCATCATCATCATTCTCCGTTCCAGACCGAGGCAGGAACAAACAGCGTTCCTTCGGCAAGCTTGCGCGCGGTGCGGAGAAGGCCGGCAGACCGGTGCCGGAACGCGCCCCCCGCCAGTTCATAATCCACCAGCACATCCAGGGCCCCCATCGGATGACGAAGGGTCACAGTACAGGGCACTTCGTCGGGCCGCGCCATCATCCCCTCGGCAATGGTCCCGGGGGTCAACGCACAGGATGCCAGGCACTGGCTTCCCGTGACCGCCATCGTCGGATGTGTCTTCCAGGGCATGAAATAGCGCGCCTCGATCTGTCCCGGCGCATCCACCGGCGCCAGAAGGCCGAATTTCGGCATCACCGACTGGCTGCAGTCGCCAAGCCCCATGGCAAGACCTGCTTCCAGCCGAACGGCTTCCATCGCCGCAAAGAAGTCCGCGTTGCTGTCCAGTTCCGCGCGACTTTCGGCGCCACTCAACCCGAAATCGGCAGCACGCGCGATCACCATCGGCATCGCCACATCCATGCAGGTCACCTCGATTCCGCCAAAGCTGTCCGTCAGATTGCCGGTTGGCAGAAAGGCCCCGGTCGATGATCCGGCAACATCCATGAAATTGAGTTCGACCGGCGCCGCCGTACCGGGCACTCCGTCGATGGCAGCATCGCCGTCATAGCTGACCGCACCGCCGGGGGTCTGCACCCGCGCCAGAATGCGCGCCCCGGTATTGACGGCGCGGATTTTCACCTCGGTCACATCGCCTGCGGCGGCCATCAGCCCCATCTCCAGTGCAGCCGGCCCGACCCCGCTCATGATGTTGCCGCAGGTCGGCTTGTAGTCGACAAGCCTGTCCTCGACGCTGACCTGCGCAAAGAAATAGTCGATATCGGCCCAGTCATCATCGGAGCGTGACAGCATCGCCACCTTTGTCGTCACCGCATTGCCGCCGCCAATGCCGTCGATATTCAGAGGATGACCGGAACCGACAGCCGCGATGAGAACATCGGCAAGCTTGTCGAGGTCAGCCGGAAGGTCGGCCCGGTTCATGTAGGGTCCGCGTGATGAGCCGCCGCGCATGAACAGGAACGGAATGGATGTCTGTGCCATGTGGTCCACCATCTCCAGAGTAACAGGATGACTATAGGCAGGGTCGTCAGGCCCGCCAATCGGCAAGTTCCGGCAGGCTAGTCCTTTGCCGAGATCTTGAAGACATGTCTGGCCAGGAAATGGCCGACCCAGATCGTCAGCACGATGCGCCCGAGGTGATGCAGCGCAACCACCACCGGATTGAAATTCAGCGACAGGGCGATGAGGCTCATCTCGGCAAGACCACCTGCCGCAAAACTGACAAACAGCACGGCAAAATCCGCCGGCACATAATGGGTCAGCAGATAGGCAATGCTCGACCCCACGGCCAGCATATAGACACCGACGAACAAACCGTACCGCAACCCCTTGATCAGCAGGTGGCGCGACATGCCGGTGAATTGCGAACCAAGCGAGGTGCCCACCATGAACTGCGCCATGTGCCCCATCCAGTCGGGGATCTCGATCTCGACAACGCCAGATATCGTCAGGCCAAGCGACAGGAACAGCGGTCCCATCATATGCCCCACCGGAAGCCTTGCCAGCGTGCCAAGGGTCAGTCCAACCGCGGCAATCACCAGAATCAACCCGACATCCTTGGCGCTGTAGTTTGCCGCTGCCAGCGTTTCACCAGCTAGCGAGCCTACCGCCTCGCCCTCGACGACAAGGAACAGCAACGGCACCGCGGCCACAACCAGGATGATGCGGGTGAAATGCTGCGCCGTCACGATCCGGACATCGGCGCCGGCCTGCTCGGCAAGCGCGATGGAATCGACGATGCCGCCGGGAAGCGAGGCGAAATAGGCATCGCGGCTTTCATATTTCCCGACCCAGCGCATGATCGCGTAGCTGCCTGCATGCGAGACCATGATGAAGGGAAGAAGAAGAAGACCGGACAGCCAGAATTGCGGCAGTAGAGCCAGGATTTCCGGTGTGAAGCGCGACCCGATCATCGACCCGATGATGGCCATGAACAGAAGCCGCACCCAGCGGGTCACTTGCGGCAGTTTTGCCCCGCCACGCTCGTACCAGAGAACGAAACTGGCCGCCCCGAAGATGCCGCCGAGCATATAGGGCATCGGCGCACCGATGAAAAACGCACCGGTACCTCCGACAAACCCTGCCAGGAAGATCAGCAGTAAGCGCGGATCCATATCCCCTCAGCCGAGACCGTTACCCCTGGGCCTGTCGCGCCCGATAGGTCGACCAGGACCGCATCAAAACGACAGCCGCACCGATGATCAGGAAGATCGGGGCATAGGAAAACTTGCCCTGATATTCAAAGCTCGCAAACACCAGCAGCCCGCTGTCAGAGATGATCATCGACTGGCGGAATGCCTCTTCCATGCTCGATGTCAGGACGAAGGCGATGATGAAGGCCGCGGCGGAGAAATTGGTACGCCGCATCGCATAGCCGATGATGCCGAACAACATCGCAAACCCGACATCCCAGATCGAGGCACGCGAGGAATAGCTTGCTGCCAGCGCCGTCATGAAGATGAACGGATAGAGATACTGGGTTGGCAGGATCGCGATCATCCGCCCGATGAACGGTGCTGCGAAATAGCCGATCAGCGCGTAACAGGCGATGCCGATGAGGCCGGCCGCAAAGATGCCGAAGATGAACTCGCGCGGGCTGATCAGCTGGCCACCCATGAACAGCGGTGGTTCCTCTGCAAAGATCGACGGCCCGGGCTGCAGACCGTTCACCAGGAACATGCCGATCAGGACAGCGGCGATGGTCGACCCCGGAATGCCAAGAGTCAGAAGCGGAATCATCGACGGGCCGGACACGGCGTTGTTTGCCGATTCCGGCGCGGCGATACCCTCGACCACACCTGTGCCCCATTCGTCCTTGTTCTTCGCCTTGCGTTTCTCTTCACCATAGGCGACGAAACAGGCAACCGACGAGCCAAGGCCCGGCATCATGCCGATCAGCGATCCATAGATCGACGAACGGAACATCAGCGGGATGCATCGCTTGAATTCGGACCAGGTGAAATAATGCGCTGTCGGGTCATCGATCTTGTCGCCCGCGAAATCGATTATCTTCACCTTTGCAGCTTTTTCCGCCTGGATGATGACTTCCGAAATCACAAAAACGCCGATCAACAGCGGCACAAGCGCCATGCCGGATTCGAGCTCGTCGATCCCCATGGTCATCTTGAACTGGCCGGTAATGGTATCCTCGCCAATCAGCGCGATCACCGCGCCGAACAGGGTCGAGATGATCCCTTTAATGATGCTGTCACTGACCACCGAGCCGATCACGACAAAGGCCATCAGATAGATCGCGAAATTCTCCGGCGGACCGAACTGGCGGGTGAAGGCGGCAATGGACACAGCGCCGAAGATCAGAACGATCTCACCGAAATAGTCACCATAGGCCGAGGAAACGGTCGCTGTCTTCAGCGCCTTTCCGGCACGTCCCGACCGTGTCATCGGGTAGCCGTCCTGCATCGTCGCCGCCGAGGCAGCAGTGCCCGGTGTGTTGAACAGGATGGCCGCGATCGAACCGCCATAGCGCCCCGACTTGCCGATCACATAGAGGAAGGCAAGCCCGGCAAGCCCACCGATTTCGTCATTATAGGCAATCAGGATGGGCAGCATCATGGCGATGGCCGCCGCGGCGGTCAGGCCGGGAAGCGCGCCAAAGATGATGCCGACAAAGGCAGCAAGGATGACGAACCAGATGGCATAGTCATCGCTGAAAAGGGTGACGAAGCCGCCAAGAATATCTTCAAACATGATGGCCTACGCCCCTGTGATCCAGTTGGTGAAGGGGCGCATGTCCATAATCGCGCCCGCCGGGTCGTTCAGCAGCATGATCCCCATGAACAGCCACTGGAAAATGACAGCAAGGACCAGGCCGCCGCCGATCATCCAGCCCCAGTTGCGCACCCCGAATGTGTAGAGCATGGCGCAATAGGTGGCGATGATGGCGGTGAAATAGCCAAACCCCCAGAACAGCGACACGAAAAGCACACCGCAACCGACCACCATGGCGATCCGCTTGGTGTCACTTTCAAGGAACCCGTAGCCGTCCTTGAGATCGCCGGCACGGCCGGTGAAGGCACGGATGGCAAGCCACAGGCCACCAAGAACAAGCGCGATGGCCAGCCATAACGGCATGGTGCGCGGCCCAACAGCCTCTCGCGAGGTTTCAATGGTGAAGGACTGAAAAATGAAGAAGACGCCAATCAGAAGCACAATGGCACTGACACCGTACTCTACCTTGATCTTGTAATCCTGGGTTCCCATAAGCGCCTCCGGGCTTCCGTAAAATCTGGAAACGAAAAAAGGGGCAAGCCCGAAGGCTTGCCCCTGGATCAGCTCACAAGCTTAGTTGCTTGCGATGATGTTGGCGACGACCGGGCCCATGACCTTGTACATGCTGTCCTGCGCCTTGGTGGCGGTCGCGGAGTCTGTGTAGAAAGCAGCCAGGCTGTTCTTGCCCATATACTTCTGGAAGCCCGTGATGCCGGCAATGTGCTCGATGGCAGCGCCGACGTCGGCCTTGACCTCGTCAGAGACACCCTTTGGGCCAAACAGGCACATCAGGCCAGTGAAGTCGATGCCGTCGAGGCCCTGCTCACCGAAGGTGGCAAGATCCTTGGCTGTCGGGTCACGGTCAGCACCAGCAGAAGCCAGCGGACGGATGTCCTCTTCAAAACCGACAACGGTGTTCACACCGCCGAGAACGGCGTCAACCGACTGCGATACCAGTGCGGCACGTGCCTTGGAGCCACCCTTGAACGGGACCTTTTTGTGCGGGATGCCATAGGCATCGAAGAACACATGACCGATGGTTGCATGCATGGTCGCCGCGCCCGAGGTGCCCCAGGTGATGGTCTCGCCAGATGCCTTGGCGTTGTCGACGAACTCCTGCATGGTGGTCGCCGGGTTCGAGGTGTGCACCTGCAGCGAAGTCACCAGCTGCGAAGCACAGCCCAGGTTCACGAACGCATCCGGAACATGGTACGGACGATCGTCGCCCTTGGCGAGTTCGCCGGCGATGAAGGTACCGATGTTGATCATGTACAGGGTGTAGCCGTCAGTATCTTCGTTCAGAACTGCCTTGGCAGCCTTCTGACCGGACGCGCCAGGCAGATTGACGATGTAGGCAGGCGCGCCATTCATCGTCGGAGCTTCATGCATGTAGGAAGCGAAGCCGCGAGCCGTGGTATCGGTACCACCACCGGCGGAGAAGCCAACCATGATCTTGATCGGCTTTTCAGGGTAGTCAGCAAGTGCAGCGCCACTGGCGAGCATCGCTGTCGCTGCGAAACCCGCAGCAAGCGTTTTGGTGAATCTCATAAGTTCCTCCCATAAAATGGGGGCCAGAAAACCCCATAACGGTTGCCATGTCAAACGACTGTTCGATCAATTGCACCGGCCATCTCGTCGCATGTGCAATCAGCGCATTCCGCGCTTGCCTGAACCGGCCTGAATATTCTTAACTTTCAGCCTGAAAACCAAGCGAGGACACCATGTCGGCAACGCATCCCTTCACCGGATTACTGGTGATCGACTTTACCCATGTGCTGGCTGGCCCGGCCTGTGCCTATTATCTGGGCCTGCTGGGCGCCAGAGTGATCAAGGTCGAATCGGCGTCGAAGGGGGATGCCATCCGTCACCGCGGCGGCACGGACACGGAGTCGGCAAAGGACGGCATGAGCACATCCTACCTGACCCAGGGCGGCGGCAAGTCGTCAATCGCGCTTGATCTGGAGACGGCAGAAGGATCGGAAGTCTTCCACCGCCTGCTGGCGCGTGCCGATATCCTTGTCGAGAACCATATTCCCGAAACGATGCGCCGCCTTGGCCTGGACGAGGACAGCCTCGCCAAACGTCACCCGCATCTGATCCATTGCGCGATGACCGGATATGGGCGCGGCGGGCCGCAGGAGAACACGCCAGCCTATGACGTCAACATCCAGGCATCTTGCGGACTGATGGAGGCCACCGGCACACTCGAGAGTGGGCCGATCCGCACCGGCGCACCGGTGCTCGACTACGCCACCGCGCTGGCGGCAGGCTTTGCCATCTCCGCGGCGCTCTATGAGAGGGCCGCAAGTGGGCGCGGCGGTTTCATCGATGTCTCGATGCTGGAAACAGGCATGACGCTGATGAGCTCGACCGTGACGGATTATCTGAAGACAGGAAACGCACCGCAACGGCGTGGCAATCTTGCCAACAGCCGGTCGCCCGGGGCGGGCAGCTTTGCCTGCAGCGAGGGGGTGATTTCACTCGGGGTCAATGAGGAGTCACATTTCCGAAACCTGGCCACCGCGCTGGACCGCCCTGACTGGCTGACCGACCCACGATATGCCGAACGTCCGGCGCGAAAGTCCCATGCCGATGCGCTGGTGACAGAGATCGAGTCGGAACTGTCCCGCCGCCCCGCCACCGAATGGGAACCGGTGCTGCAACAGGCCGGTGTGCCGTCAGCGCGGATCCGCACCCTGCCAGAATGTCTTGCCTCACCGCAGGTCGAAAGCCGGGGCTATATCCACACCGAGGCAGAAACAGGACTTCGTACCCCGACCCTCCCCTTCAGGCTGAATGGCGCAGCGGCGCATGTGCCGGACCGGCCAGCCCCGCAGCATGGCGAGGACAGCGCAGACATTCTGGCCTGGCTGGAGTCGGATGGATGAGCGATACACCGCCGCTCTGCGCCGCACCTGACCCGTCCCCTCGCGCGCCGCAGGTCACTGTGCCGGACGGGGCCACTGACTGCCATTTCCATATTTTCGACGGACCGTCACCACAGATTGCCGAACGGAGCTATACCGCCCCACCAGCCCCTCTCGATGCCTTTCGGCACCTTCACACCACTCTGCGGATCAGCCGCTCGGTGATCGTCCAGCCCTCGGTCTATGGCACCGACAACAGGACCACGCTTGCGGCCTGCGACTCCACCCCGCAGATGCGCGCCATCGTTGTCGTGGACGAGGACACGCCGCCCTCCACCCTTGCCGCATACCGCAAACGCGGCGCCGTCGGATGTCGTGTCAACATGCTGTTCGGCAGCAATGCCCGCATCGACAGCCTGTCCAGCCTCGCCCGGCGCATCGCCGATCAGGGCTGGCATCTGCAGATTCTTGGCGATGTCTCGGCGCTGGGCGACAGGATGGACGAGTTCGCCAGCCTGCCAGTGCCGGTTGTGTTTGATCATTTCGGGCACCTTCAGGCGATCAGGGGGATCAATGACCCGGGTTTTCGCAGGCTTCTCCGCCTGCTTGGTTCAGGTGCCGCCTGGGTGAAGCTTTCCGGGGCCTACCGGCTTGGCCCGGCTGGCGCGCAGACGGACCGCGCCGTTGCCGACCTTGCCGCAGCCCTGATCGCTGCCAATCCGGACCAGCTTGTCTGGGGAAGCGACTGGCCGCATCCGGCGATCCCGCAGCAGGACATGCCGAATGACGGTGACCTTCTTGACGCGCTTGCCGGTTGGGCCCCAGATGCCGCGCTTCGCCGCCGCATTCTGGTGGACAACCCGGCGCGGCTCTATGGCTTTGATGCGGCATGAGGACCAGATGACCGCGCAAAGGGCCATAGAGGCAGCGCATCAGGTGATGGCAGCCCATATCACCGCGCTGAACAGCCGCGATCAGGCCGCCCTTGCCGCCACCCTGCATTTCCCACATGTGCGGCTGAGCGGCACCACACTGAAGATCTGGGACACCGCCGACAGCTACTTCGCCGATTTTCTCGCCCGTGCCGGCGGTGACTGGCATCATTCAAGCTTTGAGGATATCAGGCTGGTGCGCGCCGCGCCGGACAAGGTCCATCTTGATGCCGAGATCCGGCGATTTGCCGCAGACGGCAGTCTGATCACACGCTTCAGGTCGCTCTGGGTGATCACGCATGAGACCGGGCGCTGGGCAGCGAAGATGCGGTCCTCCTTTGCACCGGCCTAGCGGCGGCGCATCAGGTGATGGCCCGGACACCAAACATCTGGACGCCAAACATCTGGACGTCAGGCATCTGGACGTCAGGCCGCTGTATGTCCTACCCTGCCGGTTCCTTTTGATCCCTTCACATGACCCCGTCAGCCGGGGCCGGAGATCCCCATGA
>CENJ01017269.1_pt1 | contig 13805 bp, 21 predicted proteins | sample 356161 | NCBI WGS metagenome assembly CENJ01 (sample SAMEA2619531, study PRJEB7988) | marine metagenome | biome: marine biome (ENVO:00000447); feature: surface water layer (ENVO:00002042); material: "saline water (ENVO:00002010), including plankton (ENVO:xxxxxxxx)" | depth 5 m
TAATCTCTATCCCAAGCATCTCTTCTTGTATCTATTTTCTTATTCATCCATTATCTCCGTCCTAAAAATTTCTTCGCCGCATTAATTGGATTTTTCAATCCTTCATAGGTATCATCGATGAACCCTATATGTTTACTTAACTTAGCATCTAATGCTTCTAGTGTCAACTGTAATTTGTCTATTTTTAGTTCTAATTTTTCAATTCTTGATTCTAATTCCTTACTCATTACATTTTTTCTCCTGCTTCAAACCCACGAAATGTTTTAAAACGTGGGAATCTCAAACTGTATGTTCCGTCTTGGTTTTGTGTAATAGCATCAGCTCTTACTTCTACAAGTTGACCTTTGATATTAATGCGACTATTCCAAAAGTCGTCACGATTAGCATCACTGAAGCCACTACCGACATTAACATTAATTTTCTTTCCGTCATCAATTCCTTCACAAACAAATGCACCAAGTCGACCCAGATTTCGTCCTGTTCCTTCTTCGACATCCTTTACCTCTAATGTTACCTCAATGAACGGCTTTGCTTTAAGCCATGCATGAGTTCGTTTACATTCATAAGGAGCATCAACGTCCTTAATCATAACTCCTTCGTAACCACCGTCTACAGCCGCTTTATTAAGCTCTACAAAGCGTTCTTGACCTTCAGGAGTACTAAGGTCTACCTCTTCCCATTCAAGTGCTTGTACGTGCTTTAAAACGCTTTCATTCTGCTCTGCCCAAGCCTTAACTGCTTGACTTCTAAACGATTGGGTTTTGTCCCAAATACCTTTTTGAAAGTCTGCAAGTGGACACATGTCAAACAAGTGTAGTACTGCGTCATCTGATTGCTTGCCGTCTTTACGATGCACCTGTTTCATAAGGTCTTGGAAGTTAGCACTCATTACTTCTCCGTCTAATACAAGATCATAAGGTGCAGGCTTTTGTTTAATAACTTCTTCAATCTCTGAAATGATGTGACCAAAGTTATGAAACTGTTTACCATTACGGCTAAACATTTCTACTTTATCACCTCTGATAATAGTGATTACTCTTACACCATCTAGTTTAATTTCAATTTGTTTTTTGCCTACCATTTTCTTTTCATGGTTTGCACTATCATGTGCAAGTGGACATGTAAACACAGGCACAGTCCCTGGTGCTACTTTATTAACTGTTTTTTCACTTACACCACAACGTAAATCTTTAATAAGAATTCTACGGTACCAACCGTTCCATTGTTCTGCTGTTGCTGAACTCATTACAAGATTAATAGCATCTCGTGCCGCATGTCCTGTAAGTTCTCTTGCAATAAGTTTGTTTGCAAGTTCTTTAAAAATTTTCCATTCGCAACCTTGTGCAGATATAACTTCGTCTTTTACTGGTACTTGTTTTACACCAAAAGTGACAAGTGGATCAAGTGCCATTATAAGACCTTCAAAGAACTCTGGAAGTCCTTCTTCTTGTGCTTGTTTTAAAATTGCTTCTTTGCCCAAACGTGAATTATCTGCTTCAAGTTTAGCAATAATATTTTGTGGTTGTGTTCTCATTTTGTGCCTCTCACTTACAATTATATTTACATAATACAGTCACAATAGGAGTTTGTCAACCTTTTTGGTTATTAAATACAGTATGAAACAAATTTTGGACATATTATTTTGGCCCTTTACATCTATTATAGATTGGTATAGGAAAAGAAAACATATCAAAGAACTTAAAAAACAGGATCCTTTTATCTACAAATGATTACTTGGGGTATAAGCGGTAATAGCCACGATGCTTCTCTCGCGGTATTTTCTAAGCAGGGCATAGAATTTGCAAGCCAAGCAGAAAGATTCAGCGGTGTAAAAAACGATGCAGATCTTAATCAAAAACTTGTTGACTATGCACGTCAATGGGGAGAGCCTGATCAAGTAGTTTGGTACGAAAAACCCCTAAAGAAAACATGGCGTCAGTTTCGTGCTGGTCAGGGAATAACCCTTGCTGAAAATAATATAAAAAAGTATTTGCAACAGTGGAATATAGATGCTCCTGTTAAGACTATAGATCACCATTTGAGTCATGTAGCAGGAGGATACTACACAAGTCAATTCGATGATGCTGTAGTTCTATGTATTGACAGTATAGGTGAGTTTGAAACTTTAACAGTTTGGCAAGGCCAAGGCGATAATTTAAAAAAAATATATTCGCAAAACTATCCTCATTCTATTGGCTTATGGTACAGTGCTATGACACAACGTATAGGACTTAAACCAAACGAAGATGAATATATTCTTATGGGTATGGCAGCATATGGCGACAGTAGATACTACAGGCATCAGATTATGCATGATTTTTTCGAAAGTATAAAATTGCCAATCAAATTTAAAAAAAATTTACACAGAGGTTGTCGAACCTGGCGAAGTGAACTTAACGATGATCACAACTTTAATATTGCGGCAGGTACACAATGGGTCTATGAAACTGTACTTGAAAACATAGTTGAATGGTGTAGTAAAAACACAAAAAGTAAAAATATTGTGTTCATGGGAGGATGTGCTTTGAATTGTTCTGCGAATCATATTCTGTTAAAATACTTTGACAAAGCATGGATTATGCCAAACCCTGGAGACAGTGGAAGTGCTATTGGTGCAGTTCTTGCACACAAAAAAACACATATGGAATTCAAAAATGCATATTTAGGATATGAAATAAAAGGAGAGTACCCGGTTGAAGAAGCAATCAGCGAACTTAAGAAAACAGGAATCGTGGGTGTTGCAAATGGTAGGGCGGAGTTTGGCCCTAGGGCTTTTGGTAACAGGAGTCTGCTTGCTGACCCTCGTGGCAAAGATATCAAAAACAGAGTCAATGCCATTAAAAAACGACAGACCTTCCGCCCATTTGCTCCCGCAGTGCTCAGCGAACACTACGATAAAAATTTCGAAGGATCTGCCAATAGTTATATGCAGTTTACCTCCCGTTGCAAAAATCCAAACTTGTATCCTGCCATCACACACTTCGACGGCACATCCAGAGTCCAAGTGGTACAAAAAGATGATAGTGGAATTAGAAGATTGTTAGAACGTTGGTATGAAGAAACAGGATGTCCGATGATTCTTAATACAAGCCTGAACATTAAAGGCAAACCTATAGTAAATGATGTAGAAGATGGTGTAGAATTTGCTAAGAAATACAATATAAAAGTTTTTTTCTAAAATCGTTTTAAATTCCAAGGGTAATACAACCATTCTTTGTGTGCAGGTTGCATTAGTTTGTATTGTATGCCCCATGGAAAAAACCCGCTACAAAGATTTAGTTTATTTTTTGATATAACCGTTTCATATATATTTAAAATTTTTTGAACACGCTCTTCGGTATTATACAAATGACATTTGTCAAGTTGCATAAATTGTGATCCAAAATCAAAATAGCAATTTTGAGTGTTATCGGAAAAATATTTTTTTACAACATCTATATTTTCAAAAATATTCCAATTACTATTTGTTATAATAGACTTATTATCCTGGTGAGGAATTGGTCTATCAGAATAAATTTCTATCTTACGCTTTTTTAATTTTATTTTTTCAAGCATATATTTTGTCCTTGTTCCTTCCCAAGGAATCCATACTATTGATGCATTGGACTTGTTTATTATTTCAATCAATTTGTCTGTGTGGAAATTAGGTATTAAATTGCGCTGGTGTCTAATTAAATTATAAATTTTGTCTTTGGTTAACTGTTCATGTTCTAAATCTTCTTCAAATATTAAATCTTTATAAATTTTTTCAGTAGGAGTACAACAAAAAAAATTTTCATTACCTCTTACAGTTCCGTCTTTTGAATTATTGTTAATGATTCTTATCAAATCACTATTGAACCAGTCAACTAAATAATCTAATTTTACATAAGCAAAGCTCTTTACTCCGTGGGCTTTACATTTTGTAAGTGCATCTTTTAAATCTAACACTGGAGTAACAAGAAACCCTATAGATTTCAAATATGAAATTTGCCATTCAACAATATTTGTCACAGATTTATCAAAGTCTTGATCTTTGATTATTTGAAAAAATATTGCATGGTTGTATTGATAAACAAATGAAGTTTTTACTTTATTGTAGTCCATACTATATTTACACATAGAAATGGCACCGGTCGAGGGATTCGAACCCACTAAGCCTAAGCACTGGTTTTGGAGACCAGCCTACCTCTCCAACTGTAGCGGACCGGCTAACTATTTTTTTAATATACTACTTATTAATATGAATGTCAACTTCTTTTTTAAAAAACAGAAGAGAAAGTGCAAGTAATGAACAATGCAAAGTGCATTTAGGATATTCTCCCCAAGCAATCTACAACTTACAATATGCAGAAAGCCTGCTCATTCCCAACCAACAAAGTGCAAATTTACTAAAGTTGGAACATACCGGCATATTAAGGTTTTCAATACCTTTGTCTATGCAATACCCGTTTTGCAAAAAGATGCAAAATGTATTACCGGTTGCCCATCCTCATCTCACCTTCACTTCTGGGTGATTTACTCCTAAGAGCCTAACCACCAAAACCTAGAGAACGTCAGCTCTTTGAAGGAACCTTTCAGTTTCTTCATCTAGCTCAATAGTAGTTTGCACATTGAGCTCAAGCAGACTATCTTGCAAGTCCTGCTTCTGACGTTTGAGTTCAGCAAGCTCACGCTTGAACTCAGTGACTTCTTCTTTAGAGAAGATGCCAGTTGAAACTTCGTCACTACGATAGTAGTCGTCTTTGGCTTTCTTGAGCTTGTCAAGTTTGCCGTTAAGCACAGCATCACTTTCGCGAGGCTTTTGATCAGCATAAGTGCTGACGAACTGGATTTGCTTTTCCAGCATAGCAACATCTGCCAACATATCGTTGATCATGTTGTCTGCATTTGCACGAGCAACCGACTTACGGATCCCGTATAATGCACCCACGAGTTTATCGCGGGTCAAACGATGAGTGAAGAACTCGTCGTGAACGGCATCGATCTGCTCGTTCGCATCTTCGAATTCATTCACTCTCACAAGAGTTTTGAATTCCAAACCCTTGACCATTTCAAGGATTGAGTTTTGAATTTTATTTGCCTTACGTAGTGTTATTTGCATTTGCCTATACTCCTTATTTTTAAGTCTATATTACAGTATACGTCTTTTGTCCTAAAAGTCAACCTATTTTGGACAGATAAGTTTGGTGCCCATGGAGGGACTCGAACCCCCACTCTTGCGAACAGGTACCTAAAACCTGCGTGTCTACCAATTTCACCACATGGGCCTTTAAGTAGAAATTGAATTTATCGGTTTGCATTGGTACTCCACAGTATCCCAATCGCCATCAGTTGGCAACAATATATATTCATCTAAAACAATGTCACATTCTTCTTTTGTATCAAAGTGTTGGATGTCTTGTTCAAGACAAGTTGATCCTAAACAAACTGTTAATAATATGTGCCAAATAATTTCCATTCAACTTCCTTTCCAAGATATGGTGCTGGCACACGGACTCGAACCGCGGACCTACTGATTACAAATCAGTTGCTCTACCAACTGAGCTATGCCAGCTTTGGAGCGGGTAAGGAGAATCGAACTCCTATCCTCAGCTTGGAAGGCTGCGATAATACCATTATACTATACCCGCATCTGGCGGAGAGTGTGGGATTCGAACCCACGGTACGCTTTACAACGTACGACAAGTTAGCAACCTGCTGCTTTCGACCACTCAGCCAACTCTCCGTCACTTGTTATATTTAAGTGTGTACTTCCTTCCATTGTCATAGAAAGTGATTGTGCTATGACTGTACACTTCTTGTGATTCTTCTTGATAGCGTGTTTCGATAGAACATTGTCTCTTAGTGCCGCCTGTTGCGTTACTATTATTGTGACCAATCATTCCACCGAGTACTGCGCCGAGAGCTCCACCATTATCAACATTACCTACATTGTTTCCAATAATGCCACCTATGATTGCACCCTTTAGTGTATCACCTGTTTTGTCGCCTGAAACAGACACATCTCTGCAAACTTCTACACGATAAGGTTTTTGCTCAATAACTACTTTATAATGATCCTGCGTTGTACCCATTACATCAGCAGCCTGTGCTACTCCTGCAAGTCCAGATAAAAACCCTGCACTTACAGCAATAGCAAAGGTGTGAAAGTAAATTTCACTAAACTTCATTTGTCTCTCCTATGATGATTCGACTTTAGTTACACGATCGTATTTGAATGATCGCCAACCTTTTGCATTAATGTCCCAAACATTTACATTACCTTTAGGAGGCTCTTTATCTGTTTTAGGACGGCTTTCCTCTGGAATAGATTCCAGATTCTTTGTGCAGGTCATTACCCGCTCATCTCCGTTTAACTTATTGAAAGTTACAACAAGCACTTTTTCTTTAAGCGATTTATTTAGTTCTGGTTCTGTAGGAATGCCTTTAAGTTCAGCAACTTTATCTGATACGACATTCATATTACAATTCCTCTACAATGCCTAAAACTTCAGCAATGAATAATACTGCACCTGAAGCCATCATTAAAAAACCTGAATCAGCAATAAAAATGTCTGTGTATTCGTTTGCTGACCATAAAATATATCCTGCCCATGCTAGTAAGCCACTTGCTATAAACCTAAAAATACTTTTTACAATACTATATGCAAAATGTTTATTACTAGGATCTTTAGGCTCTGGAATGTAAACTCTTTCTGGAATAGGCATTATTGCATTTCCTTTAGCATAAGATTCATTTGGTCAATCTGTGACTCCATTTTATCAAGTCTATTTTCAAGTTGTGTAGTAGCAACAAAACTTAATGCTCCTGCTACTACCAACATTGACCAAAAAAGTACGTTAAAATATTTGTTCATTATCTTTTCTCCATAATTTTATCAGCAAGTCCATAGTCTACACTTTCTTTAGCACTCATAAAGTTATCTCTATCCATGTCAGTTTCAAGTGTTGCATAATCCTTACCAGTGTGTTCTACGTATAATTTTGTAAGAGTTTCTTTCCAATGTTGTAATTCTTTGTATTGGATCTCAACATCACTTGCTTGACCTCTAGTTCCACCTAATGGTTGATGGATCATATGTCTTGCGTGTGGTAAAATAAACCTTTTACCTTTGGTTCCTGCTGAAGCAAGAAAACTTCCCATGCTTGCGGCAATTCCCATTACAATAGTATGCACAGGTGATTTAATAAAATTCATAGTATCATATATACTCATACCTGCTGTAACACTTCCGCCTGGCGAATTAATATAAAAATTAATAGGCTTGTTTGGGTTTTGACTTTCTAAAAACAGCATCTGACTTACAATTAGACTTGCCGAAGTTTGATTCACATCTGTGTCAAGCATAATAATTCTATCCTTTAAAAGTCTTGAATAGATATCATATGAACGCTCACCACGTTGTTCTTTTTCAATAACTACTGGTACAAGATTAGGCATTGGTCACCTTTCCTAACGGAACAACAGATGAACTGTCATTATAATCTTTACCGTCATTTGTGAAGCGTCTAGTAGTTTTTTCAATACGTAACATACCTTCTGCAACTCTATACGTTGTAAATTCCTGCATAATGACACCTGTAGTTTCACTTTCAAATGCACTTTTCATAGGGCCATCTAGTTCTTTGTTCATTATAATCCTCTTCCTTTTTTTACAGTATGTTCTTCTGGTCCGAATGATGTAAACTCCATGCCAACTGCATTACCTACATAAAGTCTACCATTGTATTTCATATGGATTTTATTTGCCACTAATACCGCTGTGAGATGTTGCTTTGGCCTAAATTCCATAACTTCTGCTTCAACTACTTGATCATTGTCAGTGCAAGTAATTTTACATTTATCTTCGTAAAAAGTTTTCATTTCAATCCTTTATTTTTATATAGTATAATATAAAATACACAGTCTGTCAAGTGAAATTGGTAATAACATTCTAGTGTAATGTAACCTCTGCAGTTGGATCAACCCCAAAGTAATCTTTACACAATTTTACGATTACCTCAGGTACTAGTTCTTCATCTTGTCCCTCTGGTATAAACATACCTTTGAGAGTACCATCTTTGCCTATTATAATACCCCAGTCATCTTCATCCAAGGCTTCTTCAAAATTTACTACTTTCGGTTCCGTCATCGGCTTTCACCTTTTTGCTAATTGTTTTGTAGATGCCGGGATTCACTTTCAATACTTGTGGCATCATTTCATGTCTAATGTAGTTTCGAATATAACTTGTATCAGTATTGCTTGTGTCTTCTACGTATTTAACATTATTTAAGTCAGCCCATAGTTGAAAGTCACGTTTACGAGTCTGTCGGAAAGGACGGATAACATTGCCTCTGGTGCGCGGCACGATTTTACTTGTTCCATGCATTGAACTCCATACCCAAGTTTCTACACAATCTTCTAAATGGTGACAGGTCACTACAGGCAAATGTGAATGAGCATACATGTCAATCCATTTGTATCTTTCATGACGCCAGAATTCTTCTTGACTACTACCTTTAGGCTTGTGTTGTGAGCTTATGCCACGAATTTGGAAGGGTAAGTCATGCTCCGCAACATATTCACGCACACACATTTCTGCTTGTTTGCTGTGTTCAGTGTTGTGGTTAAAATGAAATACTTCTATCTCATGATTTCTACGTAAGAAATCTAGTGCGGCCATTGAGTCAACTCCGCCACTAACAGCAACCATAATCTTACGAGGCAATTTGCCTTGTAACTTAATCATAATTATACCTTGTAGAGCTTTACATAATTAAGACGTGTTTCGTTTGCGTCAAAGAAACGATTCTTAGTTTGTAATCGTACTTTTGCCTTAATGCGTTTCATAGAACCAACAGGATGATCAAACTTGTTCATAAATGAAACAAGATTACCATCAAGCACTGCGGTATAGTTATAGCTCTCCCAACGTTCACTGTAACGCTGATCAAGAATTTTAATCACGCCTTCTACTGCGTCTTTTTCTTTGCCAAGATATTGACTATCTCTGTATTCTACACGAATCTCTTTTGTAAGATCATTTTCGTGACGGTCTCGTTTTACAAATTCTGGTATAAAAGCAACACGACCAAGATTGTTTACACTGACAGTATCTTCTGAAACACTGTCGATCATGTCTTTTTTGAATTCATCAAGTTCACCAAGACCTAACAGTATATAACGCTTCATCCATTTACGAGCATCTTCTACTGCGGCAAAGTCTTCTTCTGTTGGTTGGAACATATTGAAGTCTGGATCTACATAGCTTGCAGACTTTACGGCAAAATGAAATTTAACCATCTCTTTGTTAGAATGTTCCGTAGGTTTTTCTTCACTGTATCTACGTGTGTCTTTTTGATAGCCTTTACGAATCCGATATGCCGCAAATGCTACAGCCAGTGCTTCTTGTGTAGGCACAGTCTTAAGTGGTACACGGTCTTTAGTTTGAAATGCCATCATAATGTTGCCTCTCTGTTTGCCTTAATATTTGTATATACTCTAACATCAAGTAAAGTATGTGTCAACCATTCCTTTATAAAAAGTATCCAATTCATCTTTAGATCCCATGTCGCTCTTAAACTGATTTGCTTTGCGACAAACAATCACATAGTTACTAATCTCATCTTTGCCACCTAACGATCTTGCTAGTTTATGATCTACTGTAGGCTGAAAAAATCCGTCATAGTTATCAATATTAGGATTAGTTACTTTGTTAAGTCCACGACCGTAATCCAAAGGTGTACCAAAAATGGGACAGAAGTCTGGAGCGATCTTTGCAAGTTCAAAAGGATCGCCATCCCATTTTACAGTATGAGCCCAGATAAGTTTTAAAAACTGATCTTGCTTTGTAGATTTTTTAAACATTTCAAAGAAGGTTGAATATGTACCTGCATCGTCTTGTGGATGAAATCTACGTGAAGAGAGAGCCCGGAGGCCCTCTTCTCTTATTTTGTTTAGGTCAGCCATTACATGCAACCTGAGATACACAAACTAAACATGTCGCCGTCCTGTAAAAATGATATTAATAATGCTAATCCTATTAATTCTATCATTACATAAACTCCGCAAACTTATCTTCTTGATGTTTCTGTGCTTTGTTGTTGAAAGCATCTACGTCAATAATACTACTATACTCAGCAACTTTACCATTTGTATCTGTATACACATAAGGCATATCAATAGTAAAATCTAAGCCACCTTTTTCAGCCATAGGCAACATAATGTCATAACCTTTTTGTTTGCCTGGTTGTGACTGAATGTGTGCTTCTCGATTATCTACAAGAGACTTGATAGCGGCCGCAATCATAAGTCCTCGATTCGCACCTGATGTAAAGCGATGATCTTTCCATTCTGTATATTTGCCTGACTTTGTTTTTTCAGGATACTGAGAGCGAATAGCTTTAAGTACATCAGTCCATACTTTACTGCTTGAACTCCAACGTTCACTCATCACTTGTCCGATTTTAATTAACAAGTCGTCTGTTACTGACTTCTTAGGCATTTGTGAAAACAATTCTGTCAGTCCCCAAACAGGTGCATGATCGATTGCTGAAAAGTGCCACGCATTGCGTACACATTTAAGTGCCATTTGAAATGCAAAACGGTTACTATAACTATCTTTACAAAACTCTGTAAAATGCTTCTGTAGGTGTGCGGTGTGTTTTGTCTCACCTGCACCTGGTGTTGCACTTTCAGGTACAAGTGTAATATTTACATCACTCAAAACCTTAGACAAGTTGTATGCAGGCTGGTCTTCTAGTTTAACATCAAGTCCTGCTGTCAACATAGACATAGCTCTGTTGTTACGAACTTTTACAAAATCGTAAACTGTAATAGGCACAACATCTGCGTTACAGGCCAAGAACTGGTTGAAGTCAATGTAAGGCATGTCTTTCATACTAAAGCCTACAATAAGAGTCTTTACTCCGTGTAGTGCTAGTGCCATCGAACCTTGCATACCATCATTAAGAAACACACGTTCTTCATCTGCGGCATAACGTCCTTTTGCACCAAACACCAGACTGCTATCGAAATTCATTGCAATTTCAAACATACGCCACAAGTAAATTACTCGTTGTGCTTTCATGTTCATAGCAACAAGGCTTTGGTCTACAGCAAGTCCGTTCATAACTGCTTCTTCTAGGTTGTATGCTTGTAGTTGTACACCGTATAGTACAGGCTTGCCTGTTTCCGGATCAATAATACTATGCATAGCATCTAGTGCCATCTTAAACGCAGTAATAAAGTCTACAGTACCCATTGACTCTAGGTTAAGTGCACCTTTGCTTACATTTAAGTTAGGTATAGTTGCTCGTTTGATAAGCGATAGTTTACGCTGATAATCTTCAGGCTCTAAAAATTTAATAGGTGTCCGTTCTTCTTCTGGACCAAAGAAGATTGATAAGTCTTCTCCGTAGGCGGATTTAATGCTTTCAGCATATCCGAAGTTGATTGATTTTTTCCAGTTGTCTACATAATTAAATAGACTTACATATGGTTCTTTCATTGTTTGTCTCCTCAGACTTTTAAATTATCGGAACGTTTCTATGTTCCATATCATACAATAGGCTCATCACTAATGACTTTTTGCCTCATTGTTTACATAATAATATCTCTTTATATAGAAGTCAACTCCTAATTTAACCAAAGTCAAATAATTTTTCTACTTGTGGAGCGAGATTAGCTTGATCCATTGCTTGATAGTCTGTTGCTTCATGTACTTCTCTTGGAACAAATAGACGGTCCATATATTTTTTAATTTGTTGATGATGCATTCCTATATCTTTGCCAAACCAAAGTCCTCTTTGCTCTGCATTTGCAGGTTTTCTGACTGCACTAACACAAACATAATCAAGTCCGTCAAAAAAATCATATAATGCTTGAGGATCATAATTAAACAAGTTACACTGTTTAGGTACAATTTCAACCTGTACACTTGGTCTGTGTTTTCTTATCGTTCCTATTGCACCTTGCATTACAAGAAGCTCACTTCCTTCAACATCAATTTTGATAGCATCAACGTTATCAAAGTCATAACTGTCTATTGTTCTAGCAGGAACAGGAATAAGTTGCTGACTTGTTCTTAGTTTTACATTACTACTATCTAACAATACATGATTATGACCGCCGTGGTCAGTATGATCTAATATATCAATAGTTCCGGTATTCCGACTAGTTGCGGCAACTTTGTGTACTGTGATTTTTGCTTTTACATCCATAGATTGATAAACACCTTTGTATGTATACCAACCTGCTTTATAGTTAGGATCTCTTTTTAAATCACCCTGTTCATCTGTACCTTGCCAATAACTACCTTTTAACTTTTGCTGTTTGGCAATAGCAATATTAGCTTCTAACATTTTTAAAGTAGTTGGTGTAGGTTCAAAAGATTCTACATGTTCTGCAAATTCACTGTAAGCAATAGTGTTGTTACCAACATTAGCACCTACATCAATAATACGTTTTGCATTAGGATAGATAGTTCTAATTAACCTAGCATTGTTGCCTTGATAGTAGATGTTATTTCCGCTAAACCTCGGTCCTTGCAAATTATCATGTGCAAGTAGCCAATAGCATCTACCAAATTTATTAATAACTAGTCGGAAATTTGGATCTTGATATAACCCGCTGGGTTCTTTGAAATAAAAGTTTTGTTCGAATTCAGATTCTGAGATTGTGGCTGTAATTTTCTGTGGCATGCTACTTCTCCTTATAACAGATTACCACAGTTATTTAATAGTTTACAGATATTAATCATATATATGTGGTTTATAATATATCGTCGGCTACGCCTAGATCGACTAATTGTTTTGCAGTATAATATTGGTCGGACGGATTTTTAATAAATTTGTTTCTAACTTCTTGTACACTCATGCCTGTTGCTTCTTTTAGAATCTGCAGACATCTCATTTCACAGTTTTGATTTTCTTTCATTTGAGCTCGCATATCATGCATTTTTGACTCCATAGAGTCAGTGTGCTGATGATTCATTATGCCTGTGTTCTTACCAATGAATCTGTAGCCTTGTGATCCACTTGCAAAAATTAAAAATCCTGCACTCATTATTGCACCAATTCCTACTGTGCTAATATGATGATAACTACTTTTCATTACATCTATCAGAGCAAACATCTCGTATAGATCACCGCCGGTGGTATTAACATATAATTCTAATACACGTTTAGGTTTTTTTGTTAGGTTAGCACTTAGGATCCACTTTATAGCTTCACTAACATTTTCATTTGTAATTTCGCCGTGAAGATAATGTATATCATTATCAAGTAAACTTCTGTCTACTGCATCTACACTAGTCCAATTTTCGTATTTAGGCATAATTTTTTTTGTTATTATTTTACTCCTGCGTCCATTTAAATTTTGACAAATTATTAGTTTCACAATAGCGTATAAACAAGCCGGTTTCTCTGCCATGCGCTTCTATTTCCCACGGCAAATCCCAATAACTTACTTTTTTTGGATTTATAACTTTTCCCATCCAGCAACCATCTATGTCAGGATGTAGTTCCCGTCTTGCATATTGCTTAACGTGTACCATTTCGTGTGCAACAGTTTCAAGTAACCTACGCAATGGTAGAGATTTATCAATCTCTATTTCAAATTCTTTTTTACTATCTAACTCTAGACAATAGCCTAATGCTCCTTTAGGTTTACATAAGGTTACATTAATTTCCAAATTTTTTATCCGGGGCATCAAAACGCTCGCACAAAAGTAAACCATTTCCTTGGTGTGTTTCTTTTGCGATTTAGATCCGCCTGCAACTGATACAATCATAAAACACCTTTATTAATTTATAGTTAACTATAACAGATTGTGCTATAATT
>CENJ01125767.1_pt1 | contig 13785 bp, 11 predicted proteins | sample 356161 | NCBI WGS metagenome assembly CENJ01 (sample SAMEA2619531, study PRJEB7988) | marine metagenome | biome: marine biome (ENVO:00000447); feature: surface water layer (ENVO:00002042); material: "saline water (ENVO:00002010), including plankton (ENVO:xxxxxxxx)" | depth 5 m
GTCGCCAAAATTGAAGATCAGGAGGGCGTCTCCAATATTCATCAAATTGCGGCTGTTGCAGATGGGGTAATGGTCGCTCGTGGCGATCTCGGCATTGAAACCGATTTGGCGGATTTGCCTAACATACAACGACGCATCGTCCATGCCTGCGCAAAAGCCGGCAAACGCTGCATTGTCGCGACTCACTTACTCGAATCGATGATCGACAATCCTATACCGACGCGAGCCGAAGTCACCGACGTTGCTAACGCCGTGTATGAGGGGGTGGATGCCGTCATGCTGTCCGGAGAAACCAGCGTTGGCCAATATCCGATACGTTGCGTAGAACACCTGCATGACATTGCGCAAAAATCGGAGCGCTTCCCGGGCCTGGGTTATGAGAACGAGTTAGAATTGGCTTCGATCAAGCAGCATGTTGCTGTACACGCCGTAGCGTTAGCCGAGTCACTTGATGCATGTGGCATTGTTGTGATCACGCGACGCGGCGTTACCGCAGATCATGTAACCAGCGCGCGACCTTTGCGGGTACCCATTTTCGCCTTTTCCAACAACAGCCAAACCCGACGACGCCTGGCATTAAATCGTGCGGTCACGGCATATCGTATAGCGTTTAGTAACGAACCTGAAAAAACTCTGCAGAGGGCGTTGGAAATGCTGCGCGATAAAATGGGGTTTGATCGCAGCGAAAAAGTTGTCGTGATCTCTGATGTATTGGCAGACGAGCCAACCGAAGCCATCCAAGTAAGGGCGCTATCGCGCTGAATGGATAGCCCACACGGCGTTAGGTCTATCGACTAAGCTACCCAAGTGCATACAGTTAGCGAACCCGTTTTGCACATTAGTTGTTAAAAAAACTCAGCCAACGGTAAATGGTTTAGGCGATACAGTTAAGCCGCAAAAGAAACAGGCAGCGGGCCTGAGCAGAGCACAAACCAACGCGACAGTGTTGCGAGATCAGGTCAGTCTAACAACAGCCTTACCGCAACCATCAGGAGAAGGCCGCCAAAGATTCGTTTTAAGCGCTGTGCCGGGACCTTTTGCGCAAACCGGACACCCAAGGGCGCGGTGATAACCGCCGCGGCGATGATGGGTAACAGCGCCCGGCGATCAATCCACCCGATCAGGTACGGAATGGTGTGTTCCGGCGCATTAACGAAATAGCTCACCGCGCTCAATGCCGCGATTGGAACACCCATGGCGCTTGCCGTTGCCGTCGCGCGATGTGCAGGTACGCTGAGCGCCGTTAACAGCGGCACAATAATGTTGCCGCCTGCAATGCCAGCCAAGCCAGCACCAATGCCCGCGCCCCCACCAAGCACAGAGCTCATCGGCAAGCCGGGCAATTGCGCGCGCGGCTGCGGCTGCCAAGCGCAGACCATAATGATTCCAACTAAGGTGATAAATGCCGCAAATCCGATGCGAAATAAGTCTACTGGAATGTAGGGTCCCAGGTAGCCAGCCAACCACGCGCCCGCCAGGAGCGCCGGTAAAAAACGCGGTATGATCGGCCACTCGATACGGCCAGCTCGATACTGACTCCAGGCGGCAGAGGCAGAGGTAAAAACAATACAGGAAAGCGATGTGGCGACCGCAACAAACGGGGCCTGCGCAGGTGCAACCAGCCCAGTTTGTGCGTAAATTAACAACAACGCCGGAACGATGACAACGCCGCCGCCTATTCCCAATAGGCCACCGAGAAACCCGCTGCCGATACCAATGAACACGCAAGCCAATATGAAAACGAATAGATCCACGATGCGAAGTCAGCTCCTCATGGTTGCCGGCTACCTTAACCGGTGCGGGCCGTAATGTCTGGTCACCTGCGGCAAAAACAACGACCACAAATCTTGCCGATCATGAGCCCTAGAGCCATCGCCATATTGATGCAGAGTTTGCTGCTGGTCTTTTGGCTACAGCCAGCTAGTGCGGCAACCGTCCGGTTGGAAAACGGCGATCGCTATATCGGCGAAGTAGTGGACGGCAAGATATCCGGACTCGGCCGCTATGAGTGGGCCGGGGGGGATGTCTATGAAGGCGATTTTCTTGCAGATAAACCGCACGGTAGTGGCACCTATTACTGGACTGATGGCCGTGTTTACAAGGGCCAATTTATTGACGGCTATCGCCAGGGCCAGGGTGTTTTAAGTTGGCCAAATGGAGACACCTACGAAGGCGTTTTCAACACCAATGAATTGCATGGCTCGGGGGTTTTCAGCTGGGCCAACGGCGACCGTTTCAGTGGCCAATTTGTGCGCGGCGAACGCACAGGTGAGGGGCAGTTTTTCTGGTCTGGTGGCGCTTCGTATCGAGGTGGCTTCCTGGCCAATAATCTGCATGGCGAAGGCGAATACCGGTATCGGGATGGGCGGGTTTACCAAGGCCAATTTGTCATGGGGATAAGATCTGGCTATGGGCAAATGCTGTGGCCAAACGGCAACCGCTACGTTGGTGACTTTGACGCTGACCAGCAATCAGGGCTAGGACGCTTCTATTGGCGCGACGGCACGCTTTATCGTGGTCAGTTTCGCGCCAATCTGCAGCACGGCTGGGGCATTAAAGAGCAGCCCGATGGACAGATGTTGGTCCAGCGCTGGCAAAGCGGGGTGCTACGCGACAGCAACCCATTAGTCGCTAAGAGCAACTGTGCATTGCGCTATCTGCAGCGTAATTGGATGTTCAATGCGACTACCTGTGTAGACGGTTTGGCACACGGGGTGGGGCCGGCGATCAGTTTGGATGGCAGTATGGTTATCCCTGAGGGTTATTTCGTTATCGGTCGGTATGTCAGCGGCGAAGCGCTGCAACTGCCCGCAGCCGATACCACTGGGACGCAAGACAGTGGCCGATGAGTTGCCTTTCACGTCCTTCCATTACCAGCTTCTTGAGCACCTTCACGAAGATCAAAATTTCCGTATCGCCAGAGTTCGCAACCGATCTCCCCAGCAAGCAATTCCCGCAACATTAAGCGCCGACGAGCCTATCTCAGGCAACTTGCTTGCAAAGTGGATTAGCACATCCGGTAAGCCGTCGGCACACGCCGCCGCCGTCGCGGTACTGGCAAAGGAAGCCGAGTTGCTCAACCATCTCGGCGGCAAAGGTGCGGCGCAGCTACACGAGTTCAAGCACGACGGTGCGGCCTCTTTTTTGATCTCGGAGTATTTGCGTCTGGGCCATTTACGCGACCGTCTAGAGCAAGGCATTTCCCTGCAGCGCCTAGTTAGCCTATTCAGTCAGGTTTTTAGTGCACTGAACGCGCTCCACCAAACCGGTTACGTGCACGCGCGAATTCAACCGGAAAATATCGGTTTTCGCACCAAAGCCGAGCCGCTCTTGATGCGCCTGAGCTATGCGATCCAAACAGGCACCGCTCACGCGGACGCAACGCATGCCGCCGACGTAACACGAACCCAGGGAATAACCGAACACGCGCTGGCAACTGTGCATCCGCCGCTGAGTCTAGACGAAATGGCATATGCCGCACCCGAGTTACTCAACCATCAACCGGTGGATTTCAGCTCAGACCTATATAGCTTAGGCATCGTCTTGTTCGAGTGCCTAACTGGCAGACGGCCTTTCTCTGCGCAGCAGGCCGGTGACCTGATTCGTATGCACAGCCAGAATTCGCCGCCACGGCTGCCGGTGCACGTCAATTTTTTACAGCCTTTGCTCGATAAACTGCTCGCCAAAAAACCCGCGTCCCGACCAGCCTCTGCGGCCGAGGTCAGAGACGTTCTCGATGAGTTTGCTGATGCACTTGCGCAAAGACGCGCTACGAGTAAAAAGGCAACGGCAAGCGAAACAGTTTTTGCGCGTCGGATTGAGAAAAAATCAACCCACGTTCCCAACAATGGCGCCGCTACCAACCTGGCGGCTAAGCCAGGTGCTGATGCTGCCTCGGGGGTGAGCTCAAGTGAAGTCTCAGATCCCGCTTATACTTTAAGGTCCGCCGCAATAGCTAAAGATGAAATTCTTGGCGTGAGCGATCAATTCGTCAGTTTATTAGAACAATCGAAAGGCAGTTTGCGTCGTTCCCAGCGGCTGAACCGACAAAAATGGACGCGGCGCAGCCTGCTGCTGATATTAGTATTGGGTTTTGCTGGACTACTTTATGAAGGCGCGCGCAGAGATTATTTACCGCTTGGCGCGCTTGCTACAGATTTGGGGTTAACAGAAGACCCGGCGCTTACCGCGGCCTGGCGTGAGGCACAATCGATTGCTCAGGACGCGAATCAGAGCCTTGAGGCGGTATATGCCGGATATCAGAGGGTTTTAGCGATAGATCCAAACTTTAGATCGGCGCAAGAGGCGATGCTGACTCTGGTCAGCGAGTGGAAGACGCAAATTGGACAAGATCTGAAAACCAACACCTTAGCGAGCGCCGAAATACGCTTAGCGGAAGCGATTGATCTATTCCCGAATGACTCCGATTTTCAGGTGTTATCGCTGCAATTGCAGAGTTTGCAGCGTGCCGAGCGCTTGATGGCAAACACCCAGACATTGCTCGACAGTTACGGGTTATCTAATCCCGCTATTGCGACCGCCGCCATACAAGCTTTCCAGGAAGTATTGCGAATTGCGCCGAATCACGCTGGTGCGCAGCAGGGTTTGGCAACTTTGAGTGACCACTATGTTGGCTTGGCGACAACTGCAGTTGAGGACGGTCTTGTCAACGACGCCATCAATCTGTTGGAACGAGCGGCCGCCGCCGACAATCAAAACAAGGCGTTGGATGACGTGCGGCTGCTTATATCTGAGGCCGCGAACGTCCAGGCTGCCATCGATCAGCTGTTACTGCAGGCAAGCCGCTATCGCAGCGAGGACCAACTGTTGAGTCCACGTGGCGAAAACGCGGCAGAGTTGTATCAACGCGTGTTAGCTACTGATCCGGACAACGCGATTGCATTGCAAGGGCTAAATGAAGTGAAAGCGAGTGTTATGAGCCGACTGATCAACGCGTTAGCCGAAGCAGACGTCGGCAACGCAGAACAACTTTATGTACTGGCAAACAACGCCAGCCTGGCTACAGATTTTCTAGCCGACATGCGCAGTCGCATTGATGCTGAGCAAGACCGGCAGGAAGAGGTGCGAACCACTCTAGCGAGCGCGCAAGAATTGATTGCCCAAGGTTATCTGACCGCACCGGCCAACAATAATGCCGTCGCGCTGTTGCGCCGTGTGCTACAACTCGAACCCAGTAATAGCGACGCGCAGCGGCTCATGCGCCGCATCGCTGCACGGCTGGTAGCGGTTGCGCGCGAAGCCAGGAAAGTAGAAATTTATGATGGTGCGCGGCGCTATTTGGATCTTGCACTAGCCATCTTGCCCGAAGAGACGCAATGGGTAAGGCTGCGTGAAGAGTGGAACGATACGAATCCAGCAAGTCCCGTTAAATAGGCAATAGTTTAGGCGGTCGATCTTGCATAATTTGCGTTTGGGTTTACATTTGGCCGCAACAAAAAACTTCGCGGCGACGCAAGTCGTCCAAAACTCCGTCGGGGAAAACTATGCCTGTTGAAATTCCATATCGCCGCAAATTGTCTTTCGACTATGGAAAAATTGAGCAAATTGGGCCCGGTATTCGGCGCGTAATCGCGAACAATCCTAGCCCCTTCACCTTTCACGGTACTGGGACTTATATCCTCGGCACCGGCTCGGTCGCAGTGATCGACCCCGGCCCGGACGATGCCGCCCACATCGATGCCATAATGGCTGGGTTGGGCGCAGAAACAGTTAGTCATATATTGATTACCCACACTCATATGGATCACTCACCAGGGTCGCGAAGACTCAAAGCATTGACCGGCGCAAAGACCTACGCCTACGGCCCTCATGGCGCCGGCAAAATGGAATCCGGTGTCGTCGTTGAAGAGGGCGGGGACATGGATTTTACGCCGGATTGCGAGATCAGACATGGCGATGTTTTAGACGGGACAAATTGGAGTGTCGAATGCGTCTATACCCCAGGCCACACTTCTAACCATATTTGTTTTCAGCTGCGCGAGGCGAAGGCCTTGTTTACCGGCGATCATGTCATGGGTTGGTCGACCAGTATTGTTTCTCCCCCGGATGGGGATATGGGTCAATACATGCAGAGTTTAGAGCTGTTGTTAGCCCGCGATGACGAGATTTATTGGCCAACTCATGGCCCGGCTATCGATGCACCCAAGCCGCACGTGGAAGCGTTTATTCAGCATAGAATTGAGCGCGAACAGCAGATTCTTAACTGCATCGATGAAGGCGTCGGGCGTATCCACGACATGGTGCCGCTGATGTATCGTGACACCCCGGAGTTCATGTATCCCGCCGCTGCACGCAGCGTGCTCGCCTCAATCGCTTATCTGGTCGAGAAGGGCACTCTTGCCACCAGCGGTGCGGTCAGCTTGGAGGGAGATTACGCTCGAACGAGTTAACAACGAGGCCTCTTTTTAGGCTCAGCAGCTCAATCAAAAAACCAGACGCCTTTAGAGTTAAGCTAGACCGAGTCTACTTTGCTGTACCGTCAAGATGCGTAGATCGGGCGTTGATTCGACTCATCCACATCGGCGAGGATGGGCAGCTGAACAATGAACACCACGCCTGACAGATCTTTTAGATTCAGCGCTTTAACTTGGCCGCCGTGATACTCGGCAATCACCCTCACTACATATAGCCCAAGGCCAAAGTGCAGCCGGTTGTCCTGACTGCGATTGCTTACCATCGAATTAAAGATATTCTGCTGCTCACCGTCTGGCAGGGTCGGGCCTCGGTTTGCCACCGCAATTTGCAACACATCCTGAAATCGATCCAGTTGCACCCTTATCGGCGTATTCGAGCGATGAAATCCCACCGCATTATCGATGATTTTATCCATCAATTGTTCGATACGAAAATCGGCGAGCATTGCCATCGCTGGTAACTCGGTACCCTGATAAACGATCTCGACATTTTTGTGGGCTGCCATGCTGTTGCTAACGTAATTTCTCAGCAGAATGTCAAGATCAACCGGTTCCAACTCATCGCTTTGCAGGGCTTCTTCGAGATTCGCGGCGTCCGCCAGATTTTGTACGATCGCGCCGATACGCATTACGCCGCGCTGCGCGCTCGCCAAATATTTGCTTTGTTCAACGTCCGGATGCACCTGTGCAAGATTTTGCAAAGAGGTACTCAGCGTGTTGAGGGGATTGTTTATCTCGTGCCTGAGTGTGCGCGGCATATTTTCCAGAAATGAATTATGTTGCTGCAGCTTCTCCAACATATTCGAAACGCTGCGAGCAAGATCACCAATCTCGTCGCCAGCGGCAACTTCGTTGGTCAGCGTGGTCTGCCGCAGCCGGCCGTAAGAGTCGATAGCACTCGTCGCTTCTCGGCGGAGACGGCGAATACGCCAGGCGAGTCGACCCGCAAACGCAAGCAGGGCAATGAAGATCGCCAGAAGACTACCTATGGACAGCAATAAAACCTGTTCCAAAGAGGTGCGCTGAAATTTTAGGATATCGTCGATATTCTGCTCGACTAGAACCGTCCCGATGACCGAGTCTTTCGCGACAATCGGATGCGCCGCAATGATGGTTTCCGGTTCATTACCTACTTGTTTTGTAAAGGTAACGGATTCGCCCTCTAAACTTCGGAGCACAGCAGACTCGGCACTGGGTGAACGGCGGTTGACGTTGCCCAAACCGCTTTCATTGAAGGGTTCGCCAAACACTAGGCGGTGCAAGTATGGCCGGATAAATCTGAAAGCGTCTGTAGCCAGCTTGGCTAACGAACTGTCTGCAGCCTCGACCAATGCTGCCGATTCGCGCACATCGCCAGCCTCAGCTCGAACACGCTGCTGTTTGTCGATTACGGTGATTCGAGCACCGGCATAACCCAGCCCTTCGACGATATTGCGTACCTCCGGTGTGCTCAGTACAACCAGATTGAAACCCTCCTTATCCGTCTTGGGTAAGGTCCGCGTTTGTCTCACGATTTGTCTTGAAACGGGGTCATCGACATCGACGAAGCTGATGCCAAAATATCTTGTCGACCCCAACAACGCTAATGGAAAACGGAACTCGAGAAACAGTTCCTGAGTTTCGGGAACGATTTTAAGATAACCCTGAACGCGATTGTCTGCGCTCCCAGTTGCGGCATAGCGCCATTGCTCGTCCATGCTGAACCCGATCACCACATCAGGCTCCTGAAACACCAGACTGACTCTGCCGTCAACACCATCATTGCGAATAAAATTAAGCCGAATGTGATCAGCATTATCTAAGCGCAAATAATCAGAGTCTCGAAACACAATGCGATCATCGCGGATCTGCATATGCCCGTAAAGATAGTCAGCGCGCTCACCCAACAAAATACGCATATCGCCATCGGCTACACCGCTGGTGGTGCCAAACTCAAGGTAGCGATCACTCAGCTCACCGCCCCAATCCGTCGCGTCGCCGTCGAGGCGAATTGTGGATGAAAGTGGCTGAGCAAATAGCGGGGTAAAGTCCGGTAGGGTAAGCGGCAAGTCGTTAAACAAATCCTCACGCCCATTAAACAGTGTGGCGATCCCCGCTGCAGTCAGTGACTGCGCCTGGCTTTGTCCTTGAATGAGAACACGCTCTGTCTCGACCAGTTGCTGATAACTGAACCAAGGCACAACCAACAGACACAGGCCCATAAGAGCCAGTTTAGTGCCAAGGCGAGGCCCCTGAAATGTTGTACCCAAACGCATAAGGCTAGCGGATTATTCCTGCGCCCAACGATAGCCAAAGCCATACTCACTTTTGATACAGCTAAACTGGTCGTCTATTTTTTCGAATTTTTTACGGATATTCCGCATGTGCGTATTAATCGTATTGTTAGTCACGAGGCTCTGCATGGTGGCATTCATCAACGTTTCGTAGCTGACCGCGTGGCCTGGCGCTCGCACCAACTTAGCGAGCATACGGAATTCGGTGCCGGATAAGTCAATCCGCTCGCCCCGCCAGGAGACCAGCAGCGCATCCTGATCTAGCTTTAGATGGCCAACGCTGCGCGTACTGCCTGAACGCTCGCTAGCCGTACTGCTACGCGCTTCATTAATTCGTAGCAACGACGAGATGCGCTCAGCTAGATAGTCCAAAGAGATAGGTTTAGGCAGATAATCCCAGGCGCCAAGGCGCAGCCCAGAAATTTTATCGATTTCATCGATCCGCTCAGTCAGGAAGATGACGGGTAGGGTTGGCGACTGAATCAATAATTCTCGGCAAATCTGAAAACCTGCATCGACTTCATCACCCAAAATGATGTCCAGTATAACCAGCTCTGGAACACTCTCTGCCAGGCCTGCAAGCGCTTCCTCGCGACTGCCATATGCATCAACGTGATAACCTTTTTTGGTTATAGCGTCGCTATAGTTTTGGCGTTGATCGGGATCGTCTTCGACGATGGCTATGTGTTTCGGCACTGACTTTCTCCTATTCTCCTGCGCAGATTTCTTCTCGACGCCGGGGTGGGCACAGTCTAACCACTTTTCCTTACGCCTTCATATGCCGCCGTCCGCGCGAAGCTTTGCATTGAGTCCTAGTGCACAACATAAGCCGTGCCATTAAAAGTCCACCAACGTAGCCAGTTTCCCAGCGTAGGCAAGTTACTCGTAATGCTTGGCATGGATAGTTAGTTGGCCGAAAACAGCTGCTAGGTTCACAACTTCACACGACTAAAGTAAAACAGTCGAGTATTGCAAAGCGGATCAGTCATCTTATGCTTGGCGGCTGCGAAAAAAAATCACTGAAAGATAACGCGCCGCAGTGGCCTAAGCATGGTTCAAGTGGAGTCATATGTTCGAATTTTTGATTAACAATTGGCTGGAAGCCCTCAGCACGGTAATTGGTATCTGGTGCGTCTGGTTGCTGATCAAAGAGAATGTGCTGACTTTCCCGCTGGGTATAATGTACTCCATCACCGCAGTGGTCGTCCTGGTGCAAGTCAACCTATACGCCGATGTCGTCTTGAATTTGGCATACATCGCAATGAATGCCTACGGGTGGTACTACTGGCTTTACGGTGGCGGCGAGCGACGCGAGGCAGATCAACTAACGGTTGCGACGACATCTCCTTTACTTGTTTGGCAGCTATTGGCTGTGACTCTAGTTGGCGCGCTAGCAATGGGTTGGCTGTTTGATAATTATTCTGCAGCGGATCTGGCTTATCTCGATAGCCTCACTACCTTCGCAAGTTTCGTTGCGATGTGGATGACAGCGCAAAAGTATCTGAGTAGCTGGGTTGCGTGGTTCATTATCGACGTGATCCAAATAGGCCTCTACTCATATAAAGGCCTTTATTTCTATGCTTTCTTATTCTTTGTGTATCTCGTATTGGCTGTACTGGGCTGGCGCGCCTGGCGAAAGCACTTGCGAGAGCCAGCGTGATCGTTGTCGTTACCGGGCCAGAATCATCTGGCAAGACGACCCTCGCGAATCAGCTTGCTGAGTATTTTGATTGGCCTTTGTTACCGGAACTCGCCAGAGAATACTTAACCGGCAAAAGTCGCTATGGCCCGGGAGACCTGCTAACCCTTGCGGAGCAGCAGGCCGCTTCTGAGGCAGATTTGGATGAACACGGTATATTGGATACAGATTGGCAAACCCTATACATCTGGTGGCAGGAAAAATTTGGGCCGGCACCGGACTCGCTCGTACAACGCTATGCTAACGCGCCACGAAGAATGTATTTGTTATGTAAGCCAGACTTACCGTGGGAGGCGGATGCTCTAAGAGAAAACCCGGACGACCGTGATCGGCTCTTTGATTTGTATTATCGGGATTGTGTGAATCGGCGGCTATCCTGGGCGCCGGTTGCCGGCCTAGCGGAGGCGCGCTTTGCAGCTGCGTTATCTCATATAGAGCCGTGGCTCAAGAGTTGAGTCTTTTCTGGTGTGTCTGCGACTCCGCTTTAATCTTTTGCTTGTAGCGGTGATTGGTCGCTGCCCCATACTAACCGCCGCAAAAGCCGCGTTGGAGTCACGATTCGATAGGGGCACATAACTGGCTAATCGGCTCTAGTCCCTCAATGCTTGCAGACGTTCATACGCGACTTCGACTTGTTCCGCTATCTCGCTACGTTCGTTACCCAGCACGAGTTGTTGTTTGGCCCAGGCCCATTCCCTCAGCCAAAAAGCTCGATAGGCCGTCTCCAGCCTCGCATCGTCACAGTTGGGTAAAAACAGTTTCGCCACTTCATTCAGTTCGTCTGGCGGACAAAAAAGACCTTGATGCAAGGTCACCAAATCGAAAATGGGATCATTTTGTCCGACCTGCTCCCAATCTATGGTGAGCCAACCGCCTTCCGCAACAAGCACATTCCAAGGATTCAAATCGTTATGACAAGTGCGATGCAAGGACTGTGTGGCATCCATTCGCAGACCGGTCGGTAGCGCAATCGGGGCTTCGTCGACAAAATGCTTTGCTTGCGCGAGCGGGTCGAAGCGCCGTTCAGTTGTTGGCAGTTGGCTATGTAATTTCTTGATGTAGTGCACCAAGTCACGAGAATTAAAGCAGTCGCTAAAAACGTCTACCAGCAATGGTGCGTCGACGAACTCGGTGATCATCACGCCGGTCTGCACATTAAAGTAAACCGGTTTTACAGTTACCCTATCGGGCAGTGCGGCATACCAATTGCGTTCGAATACGCGATCAACCTGTTTGGCCGCAAGCGGCGGCTGACGCAGAATAAATGAAGCAGCCTCATCGTCTGCGTGGCGGATGAAACGAAAATTCAAATTGCTGTAGCCGCCAGGCATAAACTCGAAGCCGGAAAAGCGGCACGCATGCCATGCAGGCATGCAGCGTCGCACGATCTGTTCAAGCTCGTTAGCAGAGGAGAGTTGGCTTTCGCTATTCAACGATTGACTTATGAACTGTTCTGCATGCCGACTCATTGCGCATACTTGCGTCGCTATTTCTATATTGTTCAGGGGATCGCTTGGTCCAACGCTTAAACGCGCGGCGAAAGTTTGCAGTCTCGGAATAACCCAAAAGTTCAGCAATCTCTTGCGACGAAAGGCGCGTTGAACACAAATAATCTTTGGCCAGACGCGACCGCACATCCTCCAGCAGCTCGCGAAACGAAACGCCTTCTTGCAAGAGTTTGCGTCGCATCGAACGTTCGCTCATATTCAAACTTCGGCATGCCCCTTTAGCAGTGTAATGCGCCAGGAATCGCTGCAAAAACAGACCTCGAATACGATTAGCCAGGCTTTGCTGTCCAGCCATAATTTGCAGCAATTCCTGACAGCGAGCATCCAACAACGCAAACGTGCTTGCATCGCTGTTTTGTAGTTCCAAATCCAGCGCATGTTTTGGAATGCCGTAACAGGACTCTTCGCAAGCAAACTCAGGCGCATGTCCCAAACTTTCCCTATAAAGTGCAGCATAGCTTGGTCGAGCAAAAGTGAGCCGAATCAGGATGGGTTCAATTGTTTGCCCTGTTAGCGATCGCAGCAAAGCAGGAAAGAGCGACAGGATTTCCTCAATAACCAGGCGATAGGCGATGTCTGACAATTGATAATCGTTACTCATCACAAAATAAACGCCATCTGTTTCTATGCGCAGCCTAATACCCAGCAATGGTTCGGCGGTGTGGTAATAGCGCATAGCAAGTTGGGCAGCTTGGGATAAATTAGCCGCGCTCTGCATCGCATACCCCAAAGTGCCGAAGTCGCGAATGTTGAAATAGCGACCATTAAACAATGACAAGCCTTCGGGTAACTCGCCGCTTATAAGAGACTTTAGGATGGAAGCGTAGGTGCAATCGCGGTCCTTGTTGTGAGTAAACGTTTCACGGCAGAGCCGGGCAAAGCTCGAGGAGACGTGATGCTCTTTAAGCAGAGCTCGTTCGTCAGCATTTTTAATAGCAGTGCTATCCATATCGTCGCCGCTTCAGTCTAGTGCGTCGCAAGCGTAACCGATTTGAGCGCTGCAGCAAGCGTCACACCGATGCCTGCATGAATAACCAGGTCCGCACTGGCGTCTAAGCTGGTCGGCTGCTGGTTGATAATCACCAGCTTAGCGCCGATTTGCTTTGCGTATTCTGGAAATGCGGCGGCAGGGTAAACGGTCAAGCTTGATCCGAGCACGATCATTAAATCCGTCGCATTGGTCCACTCGCCGGCACGCTGCATTTCCAATTCGGGCATCGCTTGGCCAAAGGAAATTGTTGCCGTTTTAACGATGCCGTTGCAATGGCTGCAGGCTGGGAGTTGGCCGCTTTCCAAAAAGGGCTGGCGAAACGGTTCCAGTGCATAGCGCCGCTCGCAATGCAAACATTTTGCGTATGTCGCATTACCGTGCAGCTCAATAATCTGTGCATCATCAATCCCAGACTGCTGATGCAAGTTGTCGACATTTTGGGTAATCACACCCAAAGACTTACCGGCGGCAATTAGGCGGGCGACAGCGTAGTGGCCTTCGTTCGGCTCCGCCGCCAGCATTTTGTCGTCGCCAGCGAACTTCCGCCGCCATGACTCTCGTCGAGTGTCTTCAGAAGCAATAAAATCTTGGAACTGGATAGGCTGAATTTTATTCCAAAGTCCGGTGCCGGGACTGCGGAAGTCGGGAATGCCCGACTCGGTGCTGATACCTGCTCCCGTGAAGAATACAATTTTGTTAGCGGCTTCGAGCAATTCTGACAATTGCTTAGTCTGAGGTTCTGAGGGGTTTGTCATAGCGCCTCGGGTTATTAGTAAAAGGCAGGATTAATGTTGTCTTCAATAGTGTGCCAACTGCCAGTCAGAATCTAGTCGCCGCGCTTTACTCTGACACGCAGCAAGGCAAAGACAGGTACACTTTG
>CENJ01171632.1_pt1 | contig 13785 bp, 10 predicted proteins | sample 356161 | NCBI WGS metagenome assembly CENJ01 (sample SAMEA2619531, study PRJEB7988) | marine metagenome | biome: marine biome (ENVO:00000447); feature: surface water layer (ENVO:00002042); material: "saline water (ENVO:00002010), including plankton (ENVO:xxxxxxxx)" | depth 5 m
GTTTATCCTAATTTGAATATGTATACATTTAAAATTTAAATTTCAAAAAATTAAAATGACAATATTAATCACAGGTGCTGCAGGCTTTTTAGGTCATCAACTTTGGAAGGTCCTTGAGAAGGACAAAATACGGGTTATAGGGATAGATAATTTGTCATCAAAACCTGTAATAAAACCACACAAAAAATTAATCAAAAAAAATGTTCAATCTGTCGATCAAAATTTTTTAAAGAAAAATAAAATAAATACTATTTTCCATTTTGCTGCAAAAAAAAATGTTAAAAATTCCTTTTATAACCTAAATGAGTCAACTGAAAACTATGATATGACAATTAAGCTACTAGATGCTTGCAATGGGTCACCAGTAAAAAAAATATTCATTGCTTCCACTTGTGAAATATTTGGTTTTCAAAATAATAAACTAAATGAAAAATCAAAATATAATCCCTTTTCACCCTATGCAGTCTCTAAAGTTGCAATAGAATATCTTATTGATGTTTATTCTAAGTTGTTTACTAACATTAAAATTACATCTTTAGTTTTTTTTAACACCTATGGACCTACTGAGGGAACCGATGCTGTAATACCAAATTTTATAAGTAAAGCTGTAAAGAACAAAAATATAATCATAGAAGGTGACGGTTTGCAAGCTAGGGACTTTACATATATTAGTGATACGATTGATGTAATAGTAAAATTATACAAACAAAAAAAATATTTCAGAAAAGTGAACATCGGGTCTGGTAAAGATGTAAGTGTTAAATTTATATCAAAATTTATTAAAAAAAAATTTCCAAAAGTAAAGATAAAATATAAAAAGAAGAGACCAAATGAAATTAAAACATTCATTGCTAACAATTCTCTTATAAAGAAAAATTTTAAGTTTAAACCTAAGGTTAAAATTGAAGAAGGTCTAAATAAAATTATTAAATTTTATGGAAAAATTTAATATAGGTTTTATTGTATTAGGCTTGGTATTCCCATACATCTTAATTAAATTTCTTTTACTAAAAAAATTTAAAATTTTTGAAAAAAAAATTTCTATGGTGACAAATGTGAGATGGGGAAACTCAAATAAATCTCATCTGGGTGGTATTGTTTTTTTTTTTAATTTTTGTCTTGGATTTGGGTTATACTTATATTCTAATGATGGATTAAATTTAAATAATATTGATCCTGAAAAAAAAAAAATTATAGCCTTATTTTTTTCAATTTGTTTAGGTTTTTTGGCAGGTCTTTTAGATGAGATAGAAGTATTACCTCCATTTACAAAAATTTTAACTCAATTTTTTGCTTCATTATTTTTTATTTTTGGAAATATAATTATCCCTATTACAGGAATATATTTAATTGACGTAGTTTTTACCTCATTATTTTTTATTTTTATCATCAATGTTGTAAATATTTTTGACAATATTGATTTGGGTCTTGCCGCACCTATATCTATAATTTTTTTATTTTTTTATTTAATAAATGATTATAGTTCTGTTAATTTTTATAACTATATCTTAGTATTGATTTTGCTAAGTTTAATTGTATTCATGGTTTATAATTTTTCACCATCTAAATTATTTATGGGTGACTTGGGATCTTTTCAATTAGGAATAATATTAAGTTTTTTTTTAATAGAGAAAATTTTTAAATTAAATTTTTTGTCATTAAACTATAACGCTAACTTTTTAATGAATTTGCTAATTGCTTCACTTGTGATACCACTTTTTATATATGATTTTATATTTGTTTTTTTTAGAAGAATTTTAAAAAAGAAAAATCCATTTAGAGGAGATGCTGATCATTTATCACATAATCTGTATAAAAAATTTAAAAACGCAAATATAGTAAGTTTTATATTTGTATTAATCCAAACTTGTAGCATATTGCTGGCAATATACATTATAAATGACTTTGATAGTACATTGAATGAAATTTTAAAAATATTTACTTTTCATTTGGTTGCGACAACATCATTATATTTATTATTGAAGAAAATTTCTTCTAGTTAGAGTAATATTAACTCTGTTAATCATTTTTTTAATTATCGATTTAGACTGTGATTTAAAATATTTTTTATAAATTATATAATATTTTTTTGAGAAAAATGGGTCTGATGTTAATTTAATTCCCGGTTTAATATAAAGTGGATTTTCATCAAGATACCTGCTGTTAGAACAGTGCATACCCGAACCATCCATTCCAATGTTCCTCACATAACTCTTTAATGGATTGCAACATAATTTTCTTTTTTTATATATTGTTGCATACCAAAAAATTGCCCATGTATTTATTTTACTAGTAGCATTTTTTAATATCTGTGACCAAAATAACCCTGTATCATTTAAATCAAATTCACTGATTTCTTTTCTAGAAAAATTTTTAATTAATTTATTTGGATTTTTTTCAAAAACTTTCCATCTGTCTTTCCATGTGCCCCACCCCCAACAATTCATATAGTAAGAAAAAAAAACTTTTTGATTTTCATTTTGATTAGACTTTAAATGTGAATGTCCTGTTATATGCCAAACTTTAGATTTTTTTTTATATTTATTTAAAGATTCATTCATAAAATTTAAAAAATAAGGACTAGTTACAATATCATCTTCAACCACTATTATTTTATCATTTTTTTTTAAAACAAAATTAACTCCTTTAATTATAGATTGTGCAAGTCCCAAGTTTCTATTTCTTTTATAAATTTTAATTTTTGCGAAACCATCAATTTTTGAAATGTAATCAGATATTTCATTATTTTTTTTAAAATCCTTTTTTGATTTAGGGCCATCTAAAAAAATATACAGTGTAGATTTGTTTGCCAAATAATTATTTTTTAATGATGCTACTGTTAATTTCAAATGAGTTGGTCTATTATAGCAAAAAAGCGCTATTGGAGCTAAATTTGGCATAAATTTCTAATTCATTCGTTTAAATGTGGTACTTGATATTTTTGTATTAAGTAATTTTTTAATATCCATTCCATCTTCACACATTTTTATTTTTTCAAATATTAATTCTAAAACTTGAAAATATTTATTTATTAAACCTCTATTATGTGCAGTGGAAACATAAATAATATTTGATGCTAAGATATTTTCTTTCAACATTTCTTGTGTGATTAATGTTTTATATTCTAAATTAAATTTACTTTTAAAATTAAAGCTCTTAATTGCTGGTAGACCTGATGTTTCAATTTCAATTTGTTTTTTTTTAGCTAACTTCATCCATTTTTTATCAATCGATTCACCTGTTTTTGTTATTATTTCCCAAGATTTAATTCTTTTCATAATTTCAAGAGTTTTAATTGCAGCTGTATAACCAAGCCTTTCTGTCCAGAAAGTGCTACTTATAAAAGTATTGTTTGCTGCAAGCATAATTTCTTTTTTTCCTCCTACGGCAGTCAACGCATAACCATTACCTATTGCTTTTCCAAATGTCACAATATCAGGTTCTACGTTAAAAATTTTATGTAAACCTCCATAAGATTGTCTAAATCCAGATGTACATTCATCAAATATCAAAACTACATTATTTTGATCACATAATTTTCTAATTTTTTTTAAAAAATTATTTTTTGGCTTAATATTTCTAAATACCTCCATTTTAATAGTACCAACCTTTTTTTTTTTAATTAAGTATTCAATTTTTTCTAAATCATTATATTCAAAACTAAAAACAGTATCTTTAAGCTCAATGGGTACACCTTCACTAACTAAATTTTTCATTAAATGTTTGTCTAAGTTTTTTTTATTATTTAAATTTGTTGCTAAATACCAATCATGCCATCCATGATATCCACAAATAGCAACCTTTGAATTTTTCGTGTACGCTCTCGCAATTCTAATAGCTATTGAATTTGCTTCACCACCTGATCGAGCAAATTTTAACATCTCTATATAGTCATGCATTTCTAATAATTTTTCGCTTAAGATAACTTCCTCTGGGCAATTTAAAGAACTCATATTTCCATCCTTAATCGTTTTTGTAACTGCTTCATTTATCTCTTTATTATTATACCCAAGAATATTTGTTCCTACTGCAAACAACATGTCATCGTAAACATTATTATTTAGATCCCAAACTTTGACGCCATTTGTTTTTGTAAAATATGTTGGCCAAAGATTTGGTAAAAACATTTCAGGTCTTTTTGACAACAACATATTGCCACCTGCAATTATATTATTAGCTCTAATCCACAATTTATTTCCATCTGTTAAATCACTTTTTTTTTCTAAGTTATATTTTTTATTTATTTCAAATAATTTTTTGTTTTTTTCAATAAATTTAAAAATTTTTTTATAATTAAAATAAATACTAGGAGAAAATTTTTTATAAATTTTTTTTATTAATTGTAAATCTTCAATCTCATCTAATGTAATTCTGTAATCGGAATAATCAAAATCATTTTTGTAATGAAAAATATTAAATTTATTCGATTTATAAATATATTGAGTCACATGTTCTTTGTAAAAAGTACTTTTTGCTTCCAGATAACTTTTTTTTAATGAATTGAATGTAAATATTTCTATGTCTAAACCATCGGGATAAGTTCTTTCGATAGTATTGGATAAACAATCAACTTTTAAACTTAAAAATTTATTTAATAATTCATCTATGAGATCTGGATCACTAAGAGGGCAATCAGCAGTAATTCTAATAATTGTTTTTAGTTTAAATTTTTTAGCTGCAAAATAATACCTTTTCAAAACATTTTCCTCGGAACCAAAATAATATTCAAATTTATTTGCATTGCATAATTTTATAATTTGTTCAATTTTGTCTCTTACAGGCATGGCTAAAATAAATTTATCAACTTGTTTTGATTTCCTGATTCTTTTCATCAAAGTTTCTAAAACATTATATTTTTCCAATTGACTCAAAACTTTTCCATGAAGTCTTTTTGAATTTAATCTAGCCTGTACTACAATTCCGATCGTCATAGTTTTTTGATTTGCAAATTTTTTGAAATTTTAGCCCTCAGTCATTTATCATTAAATCTTTAAATATTAAATTATTTTTTTTCTTACCTATGTTAATTATTTGAAATAACTCACTAGATGAATGAACCTATTATAAACTTATCCACTTTTAGAAAGCAATATAAAACTTATACATACTTGGGTAGTTAAATTTAGGATTTTGTTTATTTCTTATTCTCTAAAACTCTTTTTTTATTTGAAATAACATAATCTGAGCCTTATTTTACTGTTCCAAAGGTAATATTTAAAAATTTATTCACTTTTCCTAACCATCTCTAAAATTGTTTCAACAACATATTTTTGTTCAGAATTTTTCAACGAATAATAAATAGGTAATGACAATGTTTCATTATAATATTTATATGAATTTGGAAGATTCTTCATATTATACCCTTTTTTCTCATAAAAATAATGCATAGGAACAGGTATGTAATGTACTTGAGAAAGTATATTTTTTTTTTTAAGTTGAGAAAAGAATTTTGCTCGAGAAATTTTTAATTTGTTAAAATCTATTCTTATCAGATAAAGATGGTATGAGCTTAATTCATTGTTATTAATAATTTGAGCTTTTTTTATGATTTTATGACCAGCAAAATATCTATCGTATTTTTTAGCTATTAGATTTCTTTTTTTTACAAATAAATTTATTTTCCTTAATTGAGAAATGGCTAAACTGCTTTGAATATCTGTTAAACGATAATGAAAACCAAGTTCTTGAATCTCATAATACCATGGATTAATAAATTTTCCAGTTTTTGCATTTTTTGATTTATATAAACCTTCTTCCTTAATTATTCCATGACTTCTAAATTTTAAAAGCTTTTTATACGTTATTAAATTATTTGTGGTTATTATTCCACCTTCTCCTGCTGCTATTATTTTAACTGGATGTAAAGAAAAAACTGTCGCGTCAGAATATTTACAATTTCCAACCATTGATCCATCTGAATATTTAGAGCCTAAAGCATGAGCTGCATCTTCAATTATCACTGAATTTGTCTTGTCGCCAATTTTTTTAATTCTTTTCATATCACAAGGCAAACCACCAAAGTGGACAGGAATAATAAATTTATTATTTCTTATTGAATTTAAAGTTTTATCTAAAATTTCAGCAGATAAATTTACAGTTTTTGGATCAATATCTGAAAAAACTGGATCAGCTCCAGAATAATATCCTATGCTTGCAGTAGATACAAATGTTATGGGTGATGTGATGATCTTATCACCTTTTTTAATTCCCAAAGCTAAAGTTGCCAAATGTAAACCAGCTGTCGCACTCGAAACAGCTACAGCATATTTACATCCAACATGTGTACATATTTTTTTTTCTAATTCCTCTATTTTTGGTCCTTGAGTTAAATTTGATGACTGAAGTGTTTTTACAACTTCAGAAATATCTTTTTTGTCAATATAATGTTTTCCATAAGGAATAATTTCTTTAATTTTTTTTTGTTTTTTTTTTCTATACGTTTTCATAATTAAATTTAATTGAAAATTAATACTTAGCTTATTTTTATCGATTAGTTCTCTTAATTTTTTGTTACATAATGACATATCCTTTGGTCTTTTAGAAAACAAATTTGCATTTTCTATTGATCCTCTTAAAATATATTTTTCATCCAAATCTAATAACTTTGCAATTTTAAGTCCTAAATTATACTTAGAGATTCTTTCATTTGATGAAATATTATAAATTCCTGATTTATTTTTTTTTATTAAAACTTCAGCAATTTTTATAAAATTATTAATTTCTAAAGGAGTAATATAGACATCATCAAACAAGGTAATAAAATTTTTATTTTTTAAATTTTTTATGACAAAATCTGAAAAAGATACTTTATTGTTTAAACTTTTTCCGAAAAAGTTTGTTCTTAGAATTAAATTTTTTTTACTTTTTAAAATTTCTTTTTCTCCATTTCTTTTTGTTAAAGCATACTGGTTTATAGGATTTGTTTTGTCGCTTTCTTTACAAAATTTTTTTTTTCCAGAAAATAAATGATCTGTTGATATATAAATCAATTTTATTGAATATTTTTTGCATAAATTTGCAATATTTTTTGTTAATTTGTAATTGATTTTATTTGCTTTTATTTTTTGTTTTTCACAGCTATCAACATTTGTAAATGCTGCTGTATGAATTATATGATCAGGATTAATTTTTTTTAAATAATTTTCAAAAATTCTATAGTTAAACAAGTCAACTTTTTTGGCAATTACATTTTTTTTTTTTGAAATAACTGATTTGTTAAGAGGACAATAAATTTTATGTTTACTATGAATACAATCAATCCATGAAGTGCCTAGCATTCCAGTTGAACCAGTAAATATTATTTTTTTCAATTTATTTTGATTTTAAAAAATTTTTTTGATTTTTTTTTAACCAACTATTTAATTCTTTGATGGTCATCCATTCGTTATTAGTTTCAGATGAATAAATAAAATTTTCATTTACTTTTTTACCTTTTCCTATAATTCTTTTTTTTAACTTAGAATTCATTACATAATTAGGTAAAATTTTAAAATAGTCGGAATATTCATAAGTATATCTTGCATCATCTTCGCCTATCATTTGCTCATGTAATTTTTCGCCAGGTCTTATCCCTATCAATTTTATTTTACTTTCTGGCGAAACACTTTTTGCAATATCCAATATATTCATTGATGGAATTTTTTTAACAAAGATTTCCCCTCCAAACATAATCTCAAAAGAATACCAAACTAGTTTAACCGCATCTTCAAGTGAAATCATAAATCTTGTCATTCTTTTGTCAGTTACTGGTAAATATTTTTCCTTAGATTTCGAAATAAAAAAAGGAATTACAGACCCACGAGACCCCATCACATTACCATATCTAACAACGGCAAATTTTGTTTTGTTGTTACCAATGTATGTCTTTGATGCAACAAATATTTTATCAGAAGCTAGTTTTGAAGCTCCATAAAGATTTATTGGATTTGAAGCTTTATCTGTGGATAAAGCGACTACTTTTTTGACATTATTATCTAAACATGCATCAACAACATTCATTGCACCTATAACATTTGTTTTAATACATTCAAAAGGATCATGCTCTGCTGTTGGAACAATTTTAGTCGCAGCAGCATGTATTACGTAATCTACTCCATTAATTGCTCTATAAAGTCTTTCCCTATCCCTCACATCACCAATTATAAATCTAAGCAATTTATTATTTTGCATGGTCTCTTTCATGTGCCATTGTTTCATTTCATCTCGTGAAAAAATAATTATTTTTTTTGGACTGTATTTTTTTAATGTCATTTTGATAAATTCATGACCAAATGAGCCCGTTCCACCTGTAATTAATATTGAAGATTTATTTAACAATTTTTTTCCTTTAAATTTAAATTTTGTATATTATTGATTTAGCATCATATAACTTAATTATCTAATGTCTAAAATTTTTGTGATATCTTATATCATTATATATCGAATTATGACAAGTAGCAGTAATAAAAATATTAAATTTTAAAAAAAAATATAGTATTTAAATTTCAATTTTATGGTTCTATAAAACTTATGAAATCTCTTAACTCTTTAGTCTTTTTTAAAAATAACAAATAATATTAAAAATAGCTAAGAATTAATGATTTTGAAAAAAAGTTGATGATTAATGATAGTTCACAAAAAGGGAATTAATTAAAATCAGAAAACTAATTTTTTTTTTTTTTAACATTTGATTAATCTTTTTAACTTCTTGTAAAGAAGATTTACATTTTCTTGCTATTTCATATAAGTATAAATTTCCATCACAATAACTGAGAAAATCTTTTATTAATTTTTGATGTTTTAAAATACTGTTATGAAAACTAGTAGTGGGATAAAGATTTCTCTTACCTAATTGTGGTTCACAAGAATAATAACTTTTGGGAAATTCATTTTTTTCTATTTCATTGATTATACTTTTGTAAAGTAAAAAACTTTGATTTAGACCACGAGGTGTTACGACATCAATAAGATTATCCTCTGAGGTATGATATTCTGGATATTCACCATATTTGCTTCTCATAACTGAACATACTGGCAGATTTATTCCTGGTGCACAGAACTGTCTCTCATCACTTCCTCTATCTAACCAAGAGTATCTTTTATATTTTATATTATTCTTTTTTAAAATTTTAAGAGCAATTCTATCAGCTAGACTATCACCTTTTTTTGATGGCAAATATGAATAGCCTCTATCATCACCAACACAACTAACAACAAAGCCTGCTATAACATTAGATTTTAATTTTTCAAGATTTTCACTAATGTATGCAATAGACCCAATGGTTTCGGAAAGAAATAATATTCTGTAAGTATAATTATTTTTTCTTTTTTTTAACCATTTTGAAATAAATGTTAGTAATGATGGACCTGAAAGTTCATTATTTGCCATTGAAGGATGACAGATATATGTTGTAAAAAGTATTTCTTTCTTTGACCTACCGGGAATTAAAATTTCACCATAATTTAGATGACCTTTGGAAAAGCTTGAGTCTATTTTAACGTGATATATTTCATCTTCTAAATTTTTCATTTTGTTATATTCAATACAAAACCCCCATGATTTTTTATAATAACTAGTAACATAAGGAATAGCATTAGGTCTTGATTTAATATAAAAAAGTTTTTCTTTTAAATCTTTAAGTGATATTTTTTTATTTATTTTTTTAGAGTAATTTACAACATGAAGATTATTTTTTTTAAAATCTATTATTTTTTTATTTTTAGAATTTTTAATCCACGCATCTTTTATCTTCCACTCTAATGGAATTTTCCAATCAAAAACTTTTGTTCCACTTTTAAAATTTTTAATCTTAAGATTTTTATTAATTTTTTTTATATGATTGAGTGTTTCTTTTTGTCCTGGGCCTGTTATGCTTCTATTAATTGGCCATAGTTTTTTTGCAAATTTATGAATTTTGTCGCCTTCCATTTATTCTATTTAAAATTTTTCATGAATTATTTTATAGATAGATATTTCATTTTTTTCTAAACAAATATTTGTGATGTTCACTTTTATGAATTTTTTTAACTCTATTGCCCAATAAATTTTCTGAACATCGAATATATTGAACCCACATAGGGAATTCATAATTGACGTCTAATGCAGTCTCATCGAAGTGAGTCCACTTTTTTGTGTTAATTTTAATATGTTTTTCAATTATTTTTGCACCACAAGCCATAGCCATCGCTGATCCTGTTCTTGTTAAATCATGAGATGAGTAACCTGGAACTATATTTTTATATTTTAAAGAAAGTTCTTTAATAAAACTAATTACATCAATATTTGCATCTGAAGGCGCTGTTGGATATGATGATACGCAGTGCATCAAATATAATTTTTTATTATTCTTAAATAATTTTGCACATTTAATTAAATAATTTTTATTAGTCATTCCTGTAGAAACTACAATTTCACCTTTGTAATTTTTTTTAATATAATTAAGGAATTGAACATGTTCTGAAATTGTTGAAGGTATTTTAATTAAATCAAATTTATATTTTTTTAACTTTTTAAAGCTTTGAATATCTAAAATAGAAAAAAAAGGCTTAATATTGATTTTTTTACAGTGACTAATTATTAATTTGATTTGATTATCACTTAATTCTAACTGATTCCTATAATCTCTAAACGTTTTACCAAAGGGAGATTTATATTTTTTATTTAAAATTGCTTTAGGATAAAATGTATCTACATTTCTCATTTGAAATTTTACGTAATCTGCACCAGCAAATTTTGCACCATCAATTAGATCTTTAATATTTTTTGTTTTTCCAAGATGGTTAGTTGTAATTTCTGCAACAATTTTTGTTTTGTATCTTCTGTTTGAAATTTTTTGCCTTAAGAAGTTCCCCCTAGGATCAAAATCAGAATAAAGATCAAATCCAGCGTGGAAAATTTTTAAAAACTCATATGAGTTTTTCCTTTTAAAAAAAAGATCTCTTTGACCTGAAATATCAATATGACTTTGAATGATATTTTTTCTTTTTTTAATTTTATAATCACCTTCGGGCAAAGATGTTCTGAAGTCAAAACCAACAAATACAATTTTTAAAGGTTTTTTAATTTTATTTTTTTTGAGAAAATGATTAAATAAATACATTAAAGGATCAATTGAATATTTTATAGATCCTATTTTATAAATTTTATTATCTTTTTTAATAAGTTTAATTATTTCTGTTATCTGAAATAATTTTTTTTTTGGAATAATGTTTGGAATTTTGCTTTTATTTGTAAAATAGAAATCTAAATTTTGAATAATTTCATTTGTATTAAATCCAATTATTAAATTATTTTTTTTAAATTTATTTAAATTTTTCAAAAATAATGCAGTACTAAAACCTCTACCAAGTATAAAAACTTTTTTATTTGTTTTTGCAAATTTTATTAAAGTTTTTTCTAATATTTTTAATTCCATTGTAATTTAAACTTCATTTTATATTTAGGTTTATATTTCCAATTTTTATTATTAATTACCATTTTACAATTAATCAATTTAGATAACCTTAATCCAGTAAAATAATCCCAAACTTTTGCTCCTTCACAATAAATAAATTCATTAGCCTCCCCTGTAATAAATTTGTAAAATGAAAATGCGGTACTTCCATACATCCTATATTTGGATCCTGAAAAATTATGTTTTAAACACTTGGTAGATAAGATTGTAATATTATTATTTTTTTTTGGCCTCTTATTTATTAACGAAATATTATCTCTTGTAAGTAGAACGTTATAATTCGGCAAATAAATTAAATCTATTTTTTTTGATAATTTTGAGTTAATTGATATCAGTGTTCCGAACATGCCATTTTCTGCATAAAAATTTTCGGTACCGTCAATTGGATCTATTACAGCAAATGGTTTTTTAAAATCAATTTTCTTAAATGTTGATAGACTAAAGTTTTCTTCACAAATAAATTGCTTTACATCAGGAAAAAATTTTTTGATTAAAATAATTATTTTTTCTTGCACAATTAAATCATTATTTGTTAACATGGACCTATCTTTTTTCATGTCAAGATAATTTATATCTTTAATAGAATAATCTATAATTTTTTTAAGTTGTGTGTAAAAATCTCTCATATTTTTTTTTATTTAATTCAATAATTTTTTGATAAAGAATTATTTCTTCCTCAGTATCTATATCAATATTACAAATATCATTTTGAACTTCGTATCTAACATTTTCACCTAAAAATTTTTTATTATATTTTTTTGGAAATATAAAAAATTCACCATGAAATATTTTAAAAGCCTGGTTACAATCTTGCCTTCTTACCATAGACTTTTTTTTAAAGTTTAGGTTAAGAGGAATTAATTTATTTTCTTTGGAAATAAATATTCTTGGATCCGTTCTTGAAACAATGCAAACGCTTTCTTTATATCTCTTAAATTTCAAGTAAGCTTTTTCAAAAAGACTCACATCTCTTAATGGATGAGTTGGCCTTAACCATAATACAAAATCTGGCAAATCTCCATTTTCTTTTATAAGTTTTAACCTAATATCTTCAAGAACATCTTCTTCCATTGAATTAGACTTAGAGGCATTTTTTGATCTTAGAAATGGTACCTCGGCACCAAATTTTTTACCAATTTTTTTATATTTTTCAGAGTCCGTTGATAAAATTACTTTATCAATAAATTTGAGTTTTTTTGCAAAATTTATTGAATGAGCCAGTAAAGGTTTTTTTAAAAATGGTATTATATTTTTATGTTTAATTCCTTTAGACCCAGATCTTGCAGGTATTATTGCCCAAGTAATAAATTTTTTATTCATCAATAGGTCGTATTAATTTTGTTTTGTATATTCATAAAATTTATTTTATTTAAAACGATACATTTTTTTATATACTTATTTTATTGTAAAAGGATATCTATAAAGTAAGATAATTTTAAAGCATCATTATTTGTATGATTTGTGTTAAATTAAAAAATTATATTATTTAACTTAGTTTTTTGATTAGAATTAATATTAGCTGTGGAAAATATCCAACAAATGAATGAAAAATTTTGATAATAGTCTTTCTTTAAAATTAGCAAAATTACCATTATTTACCTATTTTAAAATAAATAATTTAATATAGTAAAATATAATGTTTATAAATAAAAATATTTTAATTTATTGTTTAGATAATCTTCATGCATAAAGAAAAAAATATAATAAGTAAAACTTGGATATTTAATGATAAGGTAGCAAAAAAATTTGATCTTCATGTTAAACAATCGGTTCCGTTTTACTCGGTCTTCCAAAAACATATAGCAAAAATTAGTGAATTTTTTTTAAAAAATGACGCTTTGATTTATGACCTCGGTTGCTCAACTGGTAAAACAATTGAAGAAATTTTCAAATTAAAATTAAATACAAAATTTAAAATTATAGGTGTAGATCAAAATAAATTAATGATCAAATCGGCTAAACAAAAATTAAAAAAATATAAAAAAAATAATGTAAATTTAGAAGTATCTAATTTAAATAATTTTAAATTAAAAAAATGTAATTTAGTAATTTCAATATTAATTTTTCCATTTTTAAACTTATCATCAAGAAATAAATTATTAAAACAAATATATGACAAACTAGAAATTGGTGGAGCTTTAATTACTGTTGAAAAAATAAAATCAAAACATGGAATTTTTGAGGATATGTTAAATCAGCTATATTATGATTTCAAATTAAAACAAAAAATTTCTGCAAAAAACATAATTTTAAAAACTAAAAGTTTAAGAAGTGGAATGAATGTTTACGATCAAGAACAAACTATAAATTTCTTAAAACAAAATAATTTTAAAAAAATAGATATATTTTTTAA
>CENJ01000749.1_pt1 | contig 13767 bp, 15 predicted proteins | sample 356161 | NCBI WGS metagenome assembly CENJ01 (sample SAMEA2619531, study PRJEB7988) | marine metagenome | biome: marine biome (ENVO:00000447); feature: surface water layer (ENVO:00002042); material: "saline water (ENVO:00002010), including plankton (ENVO:xxxxxxxx)" | depth 5 m
TTCCTCGATCTTGCCAAGAAGGTCGATGGTGTAGGCCTGCAGGGCGGAAATATTGGGGTCGGCATTCAGCGCATGAACACCGCCGGCGGCATGCCAGCTAGACCCGGCGGTCAGCACCGACCGCTCGATCAGGCAGATATCCGACCATCCCATCTTCGCCAGATGATAGATAATCGACGCACCGACGACACCGCCACCTATAACGACCACGCGATATTGCGATTTCATGACCTTTCTCCCCTTCAGGTCTCAAACCAGTCACAGGATCAATCTGCACCGGCAGTGTGTCCACCCATTTTTACGCCAGCGACCGGAACTTCGCCATTTCCGCCGACCGGTGCGGGCGCACTCAGATGTTCCCGGCGGGAAGGTTTAACTGGCATTTCGCCATGCTGATCCTGTAATGTGATCGCCTGATCCGCGCGGTCGGCGGCGCGCCGGGTGCCAGCAATGTGAGGACAAGCAGCAGGATGGCCATACATCTTCATCATGATGATCTGCCAGACGGCATCGATCTTGGCACCGAGATTGCCATCGATACCGAAACGATGGGGCTGAACCCGCATCGCGACAGGCTCTGCCTCATCCAGCTGTCATCCGGTGATGGTGACGCGCATCTGGTAAAGATGGCGCATCCGCTTCGGCCAGCCCCCAATCTGGTGGCCATTCTGGCCAATCCGGCGGTGACCAAGCTGTTTCATTTCGCACGGTTCGATCTGGCCGCGCTGGCACAGGCAATTGGCCCGATCAAGGGGCCGGTCTATTGCACGAAGATCGCGTCGAAACTCTGCCGCACCTATACCGACAGGCATGGCCTGAAGGATTTGTGTAACGAGCTTATCGGCGTGGAGATTTCCAAACAGCAGCAATCATCTGACTGGGGCGCCGACACACTGAGCGATGCACAGCAACATTACGCGGCAAGCGATGTGCTGTATCTCCACCGCCTGCGCGCCGTGCTGGATGAAATGCTGGAGCGCGAAAACCGCGCCGATATCGCCAGAGCCTGTTTCGAATTCCTGCCTGTCCGCGCCGGCATGGATCTTGGCGGCTTCGCCGATCTCGATATCTTTCACCATTAGGGGCTGCATCGATGGCAGAGGAACAGGGCACCAATCAGCCCGCGCCCAAATTCGCCCCGCGCGCCAGACAGTCCGACCCTGAACGTCGGGGGTTTCGGACCAGCCTGCTGTTTATCGCGCTTGGCGTGGTGATGTCGTTCGGTATTGTCCTGTGGCTTGGCCTGTTCAACCAGCAGGATGAAATCCGCCTGGAAATCAGCGACATCAAGGTTGACGAGACCGGTGACGTCGAATTGACCGGTGCGATCTATCGGGGGCAGACCGCGCGTGGCGAGCCGTTCGAGATCACCGCAGAGGTCGCCCGTGAACGTGAAAATGGCGTTGTCGATCTGTCGTCACCGACAGCCGAACTCCGCCGCGCCGATGGAGATGTGATGAATGTCACCTCGATAACAGGCGTGTATTTTCCGGGCATCACGGAAATCGACCTCATTGGCGATGTGGTGATCACCAGCCGTGACACCGGCCTTGTCATGTCGGCGGAGGTGATCCACGCCAATCTCGAAGAGGGTGATATGAAAACCGACAGGCCGGTGCGGGTCGAGAATGACAGCAGTGTGATTCTCGCCGGCGGCATGCAGGTGACCGACAGGGGCAGCATCATCATTTTCACCGACAAGCCAAGAATGACACTCCACAACACAGGGAACGGGTCCTGATCCGCAGTCAGTCGATCATGCCATGGCGTGAAAGCGGCGAACGCGCAAAATCACCTCAGATCACAAGGGGAAAACATGTTTCAGACATTGAACGCCACATCACCAAAGCTACGGTCCGGTTTTCTCGGCATCTGTCTTGTCGCGCTTGCCGCACTGCCGATGGGCGTTGCCGCACAGCAGGAGGAGCCGCTGACGATTGAGGCGGATGACATTCTGGAATGGAATCAGACTGACGGCATCTACACGGCGAAGGGCAACGCTGTCGCCATCCAGGGCGAACAGGAAATTCGCGGCAATCTGCTTGTCGCCACCTATGACCCTGAAAGCGAGGAACGCGAGATCGAAACCGTGACCGCGACAGGCAATGCCGCCTTCAAGGACGATGCATCGAGCGCCAGCGGTAGCAAATTCATCTACAGGATTGTGGAAAAGGACTACCGGGTCGAAGGACCAAAGGCCGTCGTATCCGGATCGCGCGGCACAATCACCGCCGACACCTACATCGATCTTGACACCGGCGATGACGATACCCAGAAGATGACCGCCTCTGGCAACGCCATCTACACGGATTCGAACGGGCGCGTCTTTGCCGGCGACCTGGTCAATGCCTATTTCGCCGCCGATGGCGCGCTCACAGCCATTGACGCCGAAGGGGATGTGAAGGTGACAGGCGACACCGGCCGCGAGGCCACCGGCGATGCCGCGACCTATGACGCCGGGTCCGAATTTGCAACAGTCACCGGCAATGTTGAAATCATCGATGGTGGCAGCCGGATGCTTGGCGACCGCGCCGAAATGGATCTCAAGACCGGCAACAGCCGCATGCTGTCGACAGGGTCTGGCGGCCGGGTCAGCGGAGTCCTGCAGTCAAACTGACGTGAATTGTCAGCAGGGCAGGCGATTGACCGTTGAGATTAAAGGAAAATGAAGCTAGGTTAAGGTCCTGTTATCAGATGAGATCTTATGGCTGCCTCAGAATTTGACACGGCATCGACCGAACTGAACCGTCCGCGCCTGATCTCGCACCAGGAAGGACTGGTGGCGAGTGGTATCGGCAAGAGCTTCAGCGGCAAGCGTGTCGTTCGCAATGTTTCGATGCAACTCAAGCGCGGCGAGGCTGTCGGCTTGCTGGGACCGAACGGGGCCGGCAAGACGACGACATTCCACATTCTCGTTGGGCTGTTGCCGGCAGATGAAGGCAATGTGCAGTTCGACGGCACCGAGATCACCGACCTGCCGGTCTTCCAGCGGGCGCGACTCGGGCTTGGCTATCTGCCGCAGGAATCCAGCATTTTCCGCGGGTTGACAGTTGAACAGAACATTCGGGCCGTGCTGGAAACGACCGAGGGAACCAAGGGCGACCATGACGCCATTCTTGACGATTTGATGGCCGAATTTTCAATTGCCCACCTTCGTAACACATCGGCCATCAACCTGTCCGGTGGTGAGCGTCGACGGCTGGAGATTGCCCGTGCGCTGGCGATGCGGCCAACATTCCTGCTGCTTGATGAACCGCTTGCCGGCATCGACCCGATTGCCCTGAACGACATCAGGAACCTGATTGCACAGTTGAAAATGCACGGGCTCGGTGTCCTCATCACCGACCATAATGTCAGGGAAACCCTCGACATCGTCGACCGCGCCTACATCATCCATGACGGCACGGTGCTGATGGAAGGCACGCCTGACGAGGTGATCGGCCACCAGGGTGTACGCCAGGTATATCTTGGCGACCGCTTCTCTATCTGACCCTGATTTTCAACGCGCGTCTGATGCCGACTTGACAGGCACACCGCTTGCTTCTAGGTTCCCGCCTCCTTGCGACGGATGCGGCCTTAGGTCAGATCAGTCCCAAAGCAACCTTACGACTTTTTGAGTGCCACCTCATGATCAGAACGGACCTGATGCCGGGCATCCTGTTGTGCCGGCATGCCGTGACAAGCAAGAAACAGCTTCTTGAAAGCCTGTGCAGACGCGCGGCCCTTCACGCCGGTCTGTGCGAGCGAACTGTCCTCGACGCCGTGATTGACCGCGAGAAGCTTGGCAGCACGGCCATCGGCGATGGAATCGCACTGCCGCATGCGACAATCGCCGGCGCCGCGACGACCAGCTCGCTTGTTGCCACGCTCGAACAGCCTGTGGAATTCGGCAGCCCTGATGGCAAGCCTGTTGATATTGTCATGCTTGTACTTGGCACCGACCGTGATGGTGCCGGCCATCTGGCCACACTTGGCCTTGCCTCACGCCAGCTTCGGGTCTCCAGCGATTTCCTGCGCGCCGCCGACAGCGAGGCGGCCTTGCATGAGGCCGTCAGCGGCCTGCTGGCCGCCGCCTGATCCGGCCAGACAATGTCATCTTGAAAAAATCATCCGGCATGGGATCACCCGGGAAAAGATCACCCGGAATGGCAAAAACCCGCCTGATGGCGGGTTTTTTTGATGCGGTTGGTGGAGCTAAGCGGGATCGAACCGCTGACCTCTACAATGCCATTGTAGCGCTCTCCCAGCTGAGCTATAGCCCCGTCTCTGTGATCTGACGATCATTGATCTGGTGATCCAACCGTACGCGCCGGGCGGTGCCCGGTGCCACACTGTCTATCCCAGCCAACACCGGCCGAGCAAGGAAAAAATGTGCGAAATGGGAAGGGTGTCTATTCGTCGCCCTTGGGGATGCCGGGAATGATTTCATCCTCTTCATCGAGGTCATCTGCGATCAGACCGGCGCTGTCGTCATTATCGACATCGATGTCATCACCCTCGAATTCGTCTTTGTCTTCAGACTCTTCGGTTGCAGCTGTTTCTTCATCGGCCTGCAGCTCATCATCTTCAGGAGCCGCGGCCTCTTCGACAACCGTCGAGGCATCCGTCTTACCAGCCTTGCTCTCGCTCTTTGGCGCGGCGCGGCCCCGCCGACTGCGAACGACGAGTTCAGGATCAAATTCGGTCTGGCACCCGGGGCAGATGATGGGTGTCCTGTTAAAATCATAATAGCGCATGCCACATGAAAGGCAGGTACGCTTCAGGCCGAGTTCAGCTTTCGCCATATTAAAAAACCTATCCAAGCCTTGCCCGAGTCCACCGGTGGTGGACTGGGTGACATACAAAACGGCATCCAGCACGAACACCGTCATGCGATTTGATACAATTTGGCATCGCTGTCAAAAACAAAATTCACGCCTGACACATTTAAATGGCAGTTTTTACGTCCAGCTAATTCTGCGGCAGGTCGGATCGCCGCATCATTGCCTAGCGGCGGGCAAGAATGTTATCACTTCGCGCAACAGAATCCTCGCATGCGCCAGTGCCGCCCAAGGTCACGGTGCCAAGACAGAAAGTGCCGTTACCGATGCCAAGCGACAGCTCGCTCACAACACATGAAGTAATCGAGTCAGGACACCATTCCGGCCTGTCCGGGCGCTTTGATGTTCCGGGCGACAAGTCGATCTCACATCGCTCGCTGATCCTTGGTGGGCTTGCCATTGGTACAACAAAGGTCAGCGGCCTTCTGGAAGGTGACGACGTTATGGCCACCGGCCGCGCCATGCAGGCACTGGGCGCCGACATCATCCGCGATGTGACCGGCACCTGGCATGTCACCGGTGTCGGCACATCGGGCCTGGTCTCGCCGACGAGCCCGCTTGACCTTGGCAACAGCGGCACCGGCGTGCGGCTGTTGATGGGGGTTGTCGCCGGCCAGCCGCTGACCGCGACTTTCTGCGGCGATGCGTCGCTTAGCCGCCGTCCGATGGCACGCGTGACCGACCCGCTCGCCGCCATGGGGGCCAGCATTACCGCGCGCGATGGCGACAGACTGCCTGTCACCATCACCGGTTCCGAGACACCGCTGGCAGCCGATCACACAAGCAAGGTCGCCTCAGCCCAGATCAAGTCCGCTGTTCTGCTGGCGGCGTTGAACGCCCGCGGCACCAGCATTGTTCGCGAACCGACCGCATCGCGCGACCATACCGAGGCCATGCTCCGGCATTTCGGGGCGACGGTGCGATCCCACACTGACCCTGACGGCACGCACGTTGTTGAGCTTGAGGGCGAGACAACATTGATCGCCAAGGACATCATCGTGCCACGTGATCCATCATCCGCCGCCTTTCCGATGGTGGCAGCGCTGATCACCACGGGCAGCGACCTGACAATCCCGACTGTCGGCATGAACCCGCTTCGCACCGGGCTGATCCAGACCCTGCGCGACATGGGCGGCGATATTGAAATCACCAACCAGCGGGTCGAGGGCGGCGAGGCTGTTGCCGATCTGCGGGTCAGGCACAGCCAGCTTCATGGCATTGACGTGCCGCCGGCACGGGCCGCCTCGATGATCGACGAATATCCGATCCTGGCGATCGCCGCGACGCAGGCGGACGGCGTCACCCGCATGCTTGGCGTTGAGGAATTGCGGGTCAAGGAAACTGACCGGATCGCCGTTGTCGCCGATGGCATCGCCGCCGCCGGGGGTGATGTTGCCTATGATGAGGACAGCATGACCGTGACCGGCGGCAAGATCCCGGGTGGCATTACCATCGATTCGCAACATGACCACAGGATCGCAATGTCCTTCCTGACACTTGGCATGGTGTCGGGCGCGCCAATTACCGTCAGCGGATGCGCCACCATCAACACAAGCTTTCCCGGATTTGCCGACAGCATGAACCGGTGCGGCGCGGCGCTTCGCGCTGGCGGGCCTTCATGATCATTGCCGTCGACGGGTCTGCCGCCAGTGGCAAGGGCACGCTTGCCAAACGGCTTGCGACACACTTCAATCTGGCACATCTCGATACGGGCTCACTCTACCGATGTCTGGCCCTGCACCTTCTGACATCTGGACATCTACCTGAAAACATTGAAGAGATGGTGGCAGCGGCCGCGATTGAGGGTCTTGATCTGTCGATGGCCGGCACCCCGGCCATCCGGACCGATGACGTTGCCGGCATGGCATCAATCGTTGCCGCCATGCCCTTGGTCAGACAGAATTTCGTCGCCTTCCAGCGCCAGTTCGCCAGCGCCGGGCCGGGCCATGACGGCGCCATCCTCGACGGCCGCGATATCGGCAGCGTGATTCTTCCCGACGCTGATTTCAAATTCTTCATCGACGCCGATCTCGAAGAACGCGCAAGGCGGCGCACCCGGGAGTTGCAAGATGCCGGGCAATCCGTTATGTTCCGCGACGTTCTTGAGGATATGCGGGATCGGGACCGGCGTGACCGGGAGCGCAGCACGGCGCCTTTGAAGGCGGCAGATGGCGCGATGATCATCGACACGACAAGGCTTGATGCAGACGGCGTTTTCGCCGCAGCCGTCAGCCACATCGAAAATCAACGGGAACAGTGAACCGGAGGGCCGGCAGACTGAACGGTCGACCCTTCTTTTTTGAAACAGGAAACGCTGGCGGCAAACCAACCATTCGCCACCAAAAAACCCGGCTTGGGTTTCCCCGATCCGCAGCATGCGGAACAAGACGGCATCACGCCGCGCGGAAACCTTGTTCAGCCTGACCGGCCCTCATCGCCAGCTGAGGAACAAGAGGCCGCCCGCCCGCTGAATGCCGGCGCCGGCCACAGGCGAAAACGGAGATATCTTTGGCATCCCAAACCACTTCCGCAGCCGAGGCTGCAACCGAAAACTTTGCTGATCTTCTTGCCGAAAGCTTTGGCGAGCATACCAATATCGAGGGCAGTGTCGTTCGCGGCTTTGTCGTCGGCGTCGAGGGCGATGCCGTCATCATCGATGTTGGCCTGAAATCCGAGGGCCGCGTTCCGCTGAAGGAACTGACCACCCCCGGCCAGGAGCCGAACATCAATGTCGGTGACGAGATCGAAGTCTATGTCGAGCGCATGGAAGACAAGAATGGTCAGGCCATGCTGTCGCGCGACAAGGCCCGCCGTGAAGAGGCATGGGGCCTCCTCGAGGCATCCTTTGAAAAGCAGGAACGCGTCACCGGCGTGATTTTCGGTAAGGTCAAGGGCGGCTTTACCGTCGATCTTTCCGGCGCCACCGCCTTTCTGCCCGGCAGTCAGGTCGACATCCGGCCGGTCCGCGACCTTGGCCCGCTTATGGGCACACCGCAGCCGTTCCAGATCCTGAAGATCGACCGTCGCCGCGGCAACATCGTCGTCTCCCGTCGCGCCGTTCTGGAAGAGTCCCGGGCCGAAGCCCGCTCGGAGCTGGTCTCCAACCTCCAGGAAGGCCAGGTCCTGCAGGGCGTGGTCAAGAACATCACCGATTACGGCGCCTTCGTCGATCTTGGTGGTGTCGATGGCCTGCTGCATGTGACCGACATTGCGTGGCAGCGTATCAGCCACCCGTCGGAAGCGCTGCAGATTGGCGAGACCGTCGAGGTTCAGGTGATCCGGTTCAACCCGGAGACACAGCGTATATCGCTTGGCATGAAACAGCTTCAGTCTGACCCATGGGAAAGTGTCGAGGGCAAGTTCCCGATTGGCTCGAAGCTGGAAGGTCGTGTCACCAACATCACCGATTACGGCGCCTTCGTCGAACTTGAAGCCGGTGTTGAAGGTCTTGTCCATGTCTCAGAGATGAGCTGGACCAAGAAGAACGTCCATCCTGGCAAAATTGTCTCGACCAGCCAGCAGGTTGAAGTGATGGTGCTTGACGTCGATCTGACAAAGCGCCGTATCTCGCTTGGCCTCAAGCAGTGCAGCGGCAACCCGTGGGAAGAGTTCAGTGCTGCCAATCCTGCCGGCACCGAGATCGAGGGTGAAATTCGCAACATCACCGAGTTCGGCCTGTTTGTCGGGCTGACCGACGAGATCGACGGTCTTGTCCACCTTTCCGACATCAGCTGGGATGCCACAGGTGAGGCCGCTCTTGAAGGCTTCTCCAAAGGTGACATGGTGAAGGCAAAGATCCTTGAGGTTGATGTCGACAAGGAGCGCATCTCGCTTGGTATCAAGCAACTGACGGATGACCCGTTCGCTGGCCAGATGGACAGCCATCGCAAGGGCGAGGTGGTCACCTGTACGGTGACCACGCTTACCGACAATGGCATCGAAGTCAGTGTTGGCGAATCGTTGACCGGCTTCATCCGCCGTGCCGATCTCAGCCGCGACCGCGCCGAACAGCGGGCTGACCGCTTTGCCGTTGGCGAGAAAGTCGATGCCGTGATCACCAACATCGACAAGAAGAGCCGCAAGCTCAGCCTGTCGATCAAGGCACGCGAGACCGCCGAGGAGAAGAAGGCTGTTGAAGACTATGGTTCTTCCGACAGCGGGGCCAGCCTTGGTGACATCCTCGGTGCCGCCCTTGCCAAGCGCGAATCAGACGACGACGAGTAGGTCTGACACCAAATCCAGGGACGAATCGGCGCTACAGGCACCGATTCGTCCTTTTTTTTGCCACAACACCTGCCGCCAGGTGGCTTTTTGCCCCAGAATGGCGTCAAAACCTCGAAACTGGCGCTATCGACAGGCAAGATTGTTGACCTGCATAACACCAACGGGCATGCTCATCGGAGTTTTCCCTTTGATTACAGTGGGTGGAGCAGTGACACGTTCGGAACTCATCGCCAGACTGGCGGCAAAGAACCCTGCTTTGTATCACCGAGATATCGAAAGGCTGGTTGGCACCATCCTTGACGAAATTGGTGGTGCGCTTGAACGCGGCGACCGCGTGGAGCTTCGCGGCTTCGGGGCTTTTTCCGTACGTCACCGCAAGGCGCGTACCGGCAGGAATCCCCGCACCGGGGACAGCGTCGAAGTTGCCGAGAAGAAAGTTCCTTTCTTCAAGATGGGCAAGGGTATGCGTGAGCGGCTGAACCGCTGATCGGTAACGGCCATGCGTTTCATCGGCCGTTTTTTCTGGGTGATCATCTCGCTTGCTACCACAGCTGCCGCGATGATCTTCGCCGCGTCCAACAATCACCTGGCCAGCGTCAAGTTCTGGCCGCTGGCGGGTCAGCTTGAGCTTGCCACCTGGATGCTCACGCTTGGTGCTGTCTGCGCTGGCGCGGTTATCGGTGGCGGACTTGTCTGGCTGTCACTTGTCGCCGCGAAATCGCGAAACTGGCGGCTGAAACGCCAGCTTGGCAAGGCCGAACAGCGGGCCACCAAGGCCGAATCCAGACTGTCCGAATCCAGACTGGCCGAGATGGAGGATGACACCAACGCCTCTCCGCCGACCGCCCTTGGAGGCCCCTCATGACGTACAATCAGAGCATGACACCAGAACAGAGGCCGCTCCCGACGAGGGGCACCTCCATCGCGGTGAAGATCTGCGGCATCGCCTCGCCGACGGATTATGATGTCTGCCGGGATGTTGGTGCGGCCTTTGTCGGGATGGTGTTCTATCCACGCTCGCCGCGTCATCTCGATCTGGATACAGCGCGCGCCCTCACCGATCATGCCGAGCAGACCGCACAGATGGGTGCCGGCCCGTCGCGCGTTGCCCTGACCGTCGATATGGATGATGACGGTCTCGCCACCGTTATTGACGCCGCGCGACCGCATTATATCCAGCTTCATGGCCATGAGACGCCCGAACGCGCCAGCCGCATCCGTGATCGTTTCGGTCTGCCGCTGATCCGCGCCATCCGCGTTGCCGGTCCCGAGGATCTGGAAGTCTGCGAATCATGGGCGGGCGTGGCGGAGTGGCTTTTGTTCGACGCCAAGGGCGACCCCGGCGGGCTGCCTGGCGGCACCGGCCATGTCTTTGACTGGACGCTGCTGGCCAACCATGCCGGCACGACAAAATGGATGCTTGCCGGTGGCCTGTCGCAGGATAATGTGGCGCGGGCCATCGCGGTAACCGGGGCCGGCGCCGTCGACGTGTCCAGCGGCGTTGAATCGGCGCCCGGAAAAAAAGACGCAGACCGCATTCGCAACTTTGTCTCGAAGGCCCAGCTGGGGTAGATTTCCGCTTTCACACAACAGCGCGGCAGATGCCGCCACGACCGGATAGATCATGACCGATATCAACCTGAATTCCCTGCGTAACCAGCCCGATGAAAGAGGCCGGTTCGGCATGCATGGCGGACGCTTTGTCGCCGAAACGCTGATGCCCCTGATCCTGCAGGTGGAAAGCGCCTACAAGGCGGCGCAGACAGACGCCGATTTCGCCAGGGACCTTGCCTATTACCAGACGCATTATGTCGGCCGGCCAAGCCCACTTTATTTCGCCGAGCGGCTGACCGCGCATTATGGCGGCGCGAAGCTGTATCTGAAGCGTGACGAGCTGAACCATACCGGCGCCCACAAGATCAACAATGTGCTTGGCCAGGCATTGCTTGCCAAGCGCATGGGCAAGACCAGGATCATCGCCGAAACAGGTGCTGGCCAGCACGGTGTCGCCACCGCCACAGCCTGTGCGCTGTTCGATATGGAATGCGAAGTCTTCATGGGCGAGGAGGATGTGCGCCGGCAGAAACCGAATGTCGACCGGATGCGGCTTCTTGGCGCCAAGGTGCACCCGGTGACCTCCGGCACCGGCACGCTGAAAGACGCCATGAATGAGGCACTTCGCTACTGGGTTGCGAATGCTGAGACGCATTTCTACATCATCGGCACCGTTGCCGGCCCCCATCCCTATCCGCAGATGGTGCGTGACTTCCAGTCAGTCATTGGCCGCGAGGCGCGCCAGCAGATCATGGATGCCGAGGGCCGCCTTCCCGATACCATCGTTGCCTGTATCGGCGGCGGGTCGAACGCCATGGGGCTGTTCCACCCCTTCCTTGATGATGAATCGGTGCGGATTATTGGCGTCGAGGCGGCTGGCAAGGGAATTCCTTCCGGCCTTCACGCAGCATCGCTGACCGGCGGTACGCCGGGGGTGTTGCATGGCAACCGGACCTATCTGCTGCAGAATGATGACGGCCAGATTATTGACGCGCATTCCATCTCGGCTGGCCTAGATTACCCGGGGATTGGTCCCGAACATTCATGGCTTCATGACATGGAGCGGGTCGAATATGTCAGCGCCACCGATGAAGAGGCGCTGGATGCGTTCCAGCTCTGCTCGCGCCTTGAAGGCATCATTCCGGCGCTGGAGCCGTCGCACGCGCTGTCCTTTGTCGGCACGATCATCGGTGATATGGACAAGGACGAGATCGTGATCCTCAACATGTGTGGCCGCGGCGACAAGGACCTCGGCGCGGTACTGCCAATGCTTGAGGAACGCGGCAAGCTCTGATCCACGAGACGCCGCCACCCGAGATGGCCACCACCCAAGACGGAAAGATCCTGAAAATGACCTCACGAATTGATGCTGCCTTTGCCAATGCCCGGGCCGAAGACAGGGGCACTCTCGGCGTGTTTGTGTCGGCCGGCGACCCCGACCGCGAGACATCCACCGCCATCCTTGACGCGCTGGTCGAGGCAAAGGTCGACATCATCGAGCTTGGCATGCCCTTTTCCGACCCGATGGCGGATGGCCCGGCCATCCAGGCGGCATCGCTGCGCGCCCTGAAGGCAGGCATGACGCTTGTCGGCACGCTGGAGATGGCGCGTGACTTTCGTTCCCGCCACCCCGATACGCCGCTGGTGCTGATGGGCTATTACAACCCGATCTATATCTATGGCGTTGATGCCTTTCTTGCCGACGCAGTGGCGGCCGGTGTTGACGGGTTGATCGTGGTCGATCTGCCGCCCGAAGAGGATGACGAGCTGTGCCTGCCAGCGCGCGAGGCCGGGCTTGATTTTATCCGCCTCGTCACGCCGACAAGCGACGCCGCGCGGCTTCCCGTCGTTCTTGGCACCGCCAGCGGCTTTGTCTATTACGTCGCCATCACCGGCATCACCGGCACACGGAGCGCCGCTGGTGCCAGCATTTCAGCTGCCTATAGCCGGATTTCGGCGGCAACCGAGCTGCCGATTGTTACCGGTTTTGGAATAAGAACGCCGGAACAGGCCGGCGAGGCCGCCAGCCTGTCTGACGGTGCCGTTGTCGGTTCTGCCGTTGTTGACATCATTGCCGACAATCTTGGCAAGGACGGCCGGGGAACGCCCGAAATCGTGTCCAAAATTGCCGCATTTGTCGGCGACCTTGCGCAAGGTGTGGCGGCAAGCGGCCGCCGCGGATAAGCGCGGCCGGACAGGGCCAAGAGAGGGCCAAGAGAGGGGAGTCTGACAGATGAACTGGATCACCAACGCGGTGCTGCCGAAGATCAAGGCGCTTGTCACGGCAAATGACGTTCCCGACAATCTGTGGATCAAGTGCAAGTCCTGTGGCCAGATGATCTTTCACCGTGAGTTCGAGCAGGCCAGCAATTGCTGCTCGACCTGCGGACATCATGCGCCGCTGCCACCCGAAGCCCGCTTTGCCTTGATTTTTGACGATGCAAGTTTCGAAACGGTTGAGCTGCCGACGATCAATGATGACCCGCTGAAATTTCGCGACTCCCGCCGCTATGCAGACCGGCTGAAGGACAGCCGCGCGAAGACCGGCGTCAAGGACGCCATCGCCGTTGCGCATGGCCGCATCGGTGGCCACAAGGCCGTCATCGCCGCCTTTGACTTCCGCTTCATGGGCGGGTCGATGGGGCGGATGGTTGGTAATGGCATCATCGCCGCCGCCGAAACAGCGGTGGCACAGGACGCCGCCCTGATCACGGTTCCCTCGACAGGTGGGGCGCGTATGCAGGAAGGCGTGCTGTCGCTGATGCAGCTTCCCCGCACGATCCTGGCTGTTGAAAAGGTCCGGACTGCCGGGCTGCCGCATGTCGTGTTGCTGGCGCATCCGACGACCGGCGGCGTTACCGCCTCCTTTGCCATGCTTGGTGATCTGCAGATTGCCGAACCCGGTGCCATCATTGGCTTTGCCGGTCGGCGCGTCATTGAGGAAACGGTTCGTGAAAAGCTTCCCGATGATTTCCAGACAGCCGAATATCTTCAGGATCACGGGATGGTCGATGCCGTCATTCCGCGCGCCGAGCAGCCATCCTATCTTGGCCGCATTCTGGGCTTCCTGATGGGTCAGCGCGAGGCCACAAGGGCAGCCTGATGCCGACATCGCCGGCGCCGGATAATACACAGCGCGCGACAGACGCGCTTTCCCGGCTGACGGCAC
>CENJ01028001.1_pt1 | contig 13760 bp, 14 predicted proteins | sample 356161 | NCBI WGS metagenome assembly CENJ01 (sample SAMEA2619531, study PRJEB7988) | marine metagenome | biome: marine biome (ENVO:00000447); feature: surface water layer (ENVO:00002042); material: "saline water (ENVO:00002010), including plankton (ENVO:xxxxxxxx)" | depth 5 m
AAAACCCGTCAGTCAGTAAATGGGAATGATATCTTTATTAATCTATCTAATTTAAGATAATCTTCTTTCTTATAACTTATTTTAACATTTTTTTCTAATAAAAATTTAATTAATTGATCAGTAATTAAAGGGTCAATTTCAAAATAAAGTTTTCCCTTATATTCGATATCATATAAGTAATTTGTAATTTCTTTGTAAAAAAACAAACCATCATCACCTCCATCTAGAGCTAATATTGGGTCAAAAAGTGTTGATTTTTCCAGATTTTTAATATGACCTGAGGGAATATATGGAGGGTTAGAAACAATAAAATCAGATTTTATTAAATTTTCTTTAGGGAAATCTTGAAACAAATTTGATTTATAGACCTTCGATCGCTTATATAAACCTGTATTTAAAATATTTTTTTTACATACTTCAATAGCCTCGCTTGAAATATCTATAAAATTGCACTCAGAATATCTAAACTCATCTAATAATGATATTCCTAAACATCCGGTACCACAGCAAAGGTCAATAAAAGAAATATTTGATTTATTTACGTTATTGTAATCAATCAAAATATTTTCAATTATTATTTCAGACTCAGGACGAGGATCTAAAGTATATTGATTGGTATAAAAAACATGATTCCAAAACCCTCTTTGTTTCAAAATTTTTGAAAGTGGCTTACCAGATACTCTCTCAAATACAACCTTTTGCAAAATTTTAAAATCAATATACTTAAAATCTACATCTATAAATAAATTTTTATTTGCAGCGTATGCAATAATAATTTGAGATTCTCTATCGCTATTCGGAACATTGTATGAGCTTAAATATTCAGTTAATTTTTTCTGTAAATCTGATTTATTTAATAATTGATTATTGAACATTCAATTGATTAAGCTTTTCTGCTTGCTCACTAGCAGATAAAGCAGAGATCATTTCTTCTAGTGCTTCACCGGTAAGAAACTGATCTAATTTATATAGAGTTAAGTTAATACGATGATCTGAAACTCTCCCTTGTGGAAAATTGTAAGTCCTAATCCTTTCAGATCTATCACCTGAACCAACTTGATTTTTTCTATTTGAAGATAATTCCTTTTGTTTCTTTAATCTTTCTTCTTCGTAAATTCTAGATCGTAAAATTTTTAGAGCTTTTGCTTTATTTTTATGTTGAGAGCGCTCATCTTGTTGGGTAACCACTATACCAGTAGGTATATGAGTAATTCTTACAGCGCTATCAGTGGTATTTACTGACTGACCCCCTGCTCCACCAGATCTATACACATCAATTCTTAAATCAGAGTCTTTAATTTCAACGTCAAGATCCTCAGCTTCCGGTAAGACAGCCACTGTGGCAGCAGAAGTATGAATTCTTCCTCCAGACTCTGTTTCTGGAATTCTTTGAACTCGATGAACTCCAGATTCATTTTTTAAAAATTTAAAAACACCATCTCCCTGAATTTCAATTACAGCTTCCTTAATTCCCTTTAAACCAGTTTCACTTTTTTCCATTGGTTGAAATCTCCAGTTTTTTAATGATGAATATCTCTCATACATTCTATAAAGATCCCCAGCAAAAAGAGCAGCTTCGTCACCACCAGTCCCAGCTCTAATCTCTAAGATAACATTTTTTTCATCTGCCTCATCTTTTGGTAACAAGGCTATAAGCAAGTCTTTATTTCTTTTTTCTAATTCTTTTTCAAAATCTGGCAATTCTGATTTAGCTAGATCTCTCAAATCTTCATCATTTTCATTCTCTAAAATATCTTTGTAACCTTTTATATCATTTTCTAATTTTTCAATCATATTTGATAGTTCAATGATAGGCTGTAACTTTGATAAATCTTTATTAATTTGAATGATTTGTTTATTATCAAGACTTTCAGAGTTCATCAATTTTTGATTAAGCTCTGAATACTTGCTCTTTAAATCTAAAATTTGTTTATCTAATTTCATTTTCTAAATTAAAATCAGTTAAAGAGTGTATTTTTTGAATTTTCTTGTTTAAATCTTTAACAGAAATTTCATTAGATTGAATTTCTGACTCTCCAATTAATAAAAGAAAATCAAAATCGTTTTTATCTGCGTATGAAAATAATTTTTTTATATTGTTACTAATTTTAATTTCGTGGGAAAAATCAGATTGGTATAATTGCTTTAATACATTTAGGGAGTTTAAATATTCTTCTTTTTGTAAAGCTAAAAGAATTTTTTTAGATGAGTTATTTCCTTTATTCACATTAGGTATCAATGCCATTAATCGCTCTATGCCAGCAGCCCATCCTATACCTGGCATATCTTTCGTAGAGATCATATTGATAAGTTTATCGTATCTACCACCTGCTAATATTGCATTTTGTCGTTTTTCTTCATTGGTTTGAAATTCAAAAGTCGTATGAGTATAGTAATCTAATCCCCTAACAAGCTTATCATCTTCTTGAAAAGATATTCCATTATCCGATAAAAACATTTTAATTTTAGAAAAATAATCTTTGCTTTCTATAGATAAATGGTCATGTATTTTTGGAGCATTAACTAAAATTTCTATATCTCCATCGTCTTTACTATCTAATATTCTCAAAGGATTTTTATCCAAACGCGATAGAGATGTTTCAGAGAGTTTTTTTGTAAATTGTGATAAATAATCTTTTAAAAGCTTTGAAAAATTATTCTGATCTTCAGCAGACCCTAAGGAGTTAATTAAAAGATTATATTTATCATTAGATATACCCAGTTTATTTATAAATGCTGAGGCTATGTAAATGATTTCAAAATCAATATAAGGAGATTTTTCACCAATGTTTTCAATATTGATTTGATAAAATTGTCTATATCGTCCTTTTTGGGGTCTTTCTCTTCGAAACATTGGACCATGTGTAGAAAATTTTAATGATCCTGATTGATAATTAGCTGCAGCAAATCTTGCAATGCCGCTAGTAGCTTCTGGCCTCAAGCATAATATTGATTCATTTTTATCAACGAATGAATACATTTCCTTTGAAACAATATCTGTAAGCTCTCCAACAGACCTCGAAAAAAGTTCTTGGTTTTCAATAATTGGTGTTTGAATAGCATTAAAATTAAATTTATTTGCAATGCTATAAAAAAGTTCCACAACATAGTTAAATTTTTCCATATCTTGGCCATATAAATCATGGGTTCCTTTTACTGGTGATATATTTTTATTCATTTTTTATTGATAAAGAAGTTCAACTTTTTCTTCTATTTTTTCAACTAGGTAATCAACTAAATTTTCATTTTGAATTCTATGACTTTTTTTTCCATCAACATAAACCATATGCGTATTATTTCCACCACCGGTAATTCCAATATTAGTCATCGTAGCCTCACCTGGACCATTAACAACACATCCAATAATTGAAACAGTTATAGGCTTTTTAATATGTGATAATTTACTCTCAACACTTTTTACTGTTTTTATAACATCAAATTGCTGCCTTGCACAAGATGGACAAGAGATAATGGTAACACCATAATCTCTAAGATTTAACGACTTTAACATTTCAAAACCAACTTTTACTTCTTGTGTGGGGTGATCAGATAGAGATACTCTTACTGTATCACCAATTCCATTGTACAATAACATTCCTAATCCTATTGATGATTTAATAGAGCCACTAAAATAACTACCTGCTTCGGTAATACCTAAATGAAGTGGATAATTGCAATAATCCGATAGCATTTTATATGACTCTACACTAGTGAATATATTTGAAGCTTTTACACTTATTTTAAAGTTATCAAAATTTAAGTCTTCTAATAGTCTTATATTCAGTTTTGCACTTTCAAATAAAGCTTCAGCTGTTGGGCTTTTAAACTTATCTAAAATTTGTTTTTCTAAACTTCCAGCATTTACTCCAATTCTTATTGGAATGTTGTTTTGCTTAGCCGCCTCAATTACTTCTTTAATTTTTTCATTAGAGCCAATATTTCCAGGATTAATTCTCAAGCAATGAGCACCATTTTCTGCTGCCTCTAAAGCCCTTTTATAATGAAAATGAATATCCGCAATCAAAGGTATATTCATATTTGGAATTATAGATTTTAAAGCTTTTGATGATGCCTCGTCTGGAATTGAAACTCTAACTATGTCACAACCCTCTTTTTCTATATCATGAATTTGTTGTAAGGTAGACTCAATGTCATGAGTAAGTGTATTAGTCATTGTTTGAACACTTATTGGTGAGTCGCCGCCAATTTCAACATTACCAACTTTAATTTTTTTTGTTAACTTTCTCTTTATGTTATGGGAGTAATTCATAATAATTGATCTATTTCATTAATCTTAAATTCTTTTAAATAGAGGCTCTGTTTATTATTCAACTTAATCTCTACTCCTTCATATATAATTTTATCAATATAACTAATATTTGATATATCAATTAAAAAATTATCATTTAAATCCAAAATCAAGCTTTTAGAAGGTAAAATTTCACCAAATTGAATAGAGCCATTATCTAAATGATGTAATTTGTAATAAATAGGCAATGTTGTATTGGCTTCAAATACAACATTATTATTATAGGCAACTCTATTTTTAATTTCTAAAGATTGAAGAAAATTTTTATGATCAATATATTCTAACGATTGAGATAAAAGATGCTTCTCAACTTCCTCATAAATTTCATCTTTTTGAAATATTTTAATTGAAGTTTTACTATTGAAGTTAGAATAAATATTAATTGATAATGAAATTAAAATAAAAAAAGAAAATAAGAAGAAAAATATAGTTAAAATCATTTTAGTATTATCTTCCGGTATGGCTTTAAGATTTGTAGAGTGCTCTACGCTGTAACCTAAATATCTATAGATACTTGATGTATAACTTTTTTGATAAGATTCAAATTTTTTTGGAAGCTCAAGACCTTCCTCTAGGCACTTTATAATTGATCTATCTATTTTGAGAGCTTTTGATAATTCATCTATAGAAACGCCCTTTGCCTTTCTTGCTTGTTCAATCGAAATTAGATTATTCAAAAATTATATATGGAGTTTATAAGCTTTATGAAGTTTTTGGACAGCCAAATCAGTAAATTTCTCATCAATTAAAATACTAATTTTTATTTCAGAGGTTGTAATTACTTGAATATTTATTTTATTTTTTCCAAGAGTTTCAAAAAGGGTCTGAGCTACACCAGCATGCGATCTCATTCCAACACCAATAACTGATATTTTGGAAATATTATTTGATGAATTAATTCTTTTATAACCTATTTTAGATTTTTCCTTTTTTAAAATCTTTAATGCTTTTTCTAGATCATTTCTAGGAAGTGTAAAAGATAAATTAGCATATTTTCCATCTTGAGAAACATTTTGTAAAATCATATCAACATTAATGTTGCCTTTTGCTAAAGGGCTAAAGATCTTAGATGAGACTCCTGGCTTATCTAAAACCCTTGAAAGTGTTATTTTTGCTTCATCTTTAGAATACGCAATACCACTAACAGTATTATTTTCTAATTTACTATTTTCTTCAGTCACCACTGTTCCAGAACTATTCGGTTTAATTGAAGATCTAACACTTAATTTTGTTTTTTTTCTCATTGCTAACTCTACAGAACGAGTTTGTAAAACTTTAGCCCCTTGTGATGCTAATTCAAGCATTTCCTCATAAGAAATTTGAGAAATTTTTTTTGCATTTTTGACTAGATTTGGGTCAGTGGTAAAAACACCTTCCACATCAGTATAAATTATACATTCTGCATCAAGAGAAGCAGCAACAGCAACTGCACTAGTATCAGAACCACCTCTTCCAAGAGTGGTTATTTCGTTCTTTGAATTAATACCCTGGAAACCAGGAATTAATAAGACATCGCTATGATTAAATTCTTTAAAAATCTTATTTTTATCAACTTTAAGAATCCTGGACTTCATATGCTCATCAGATGTAAATATTGGTATTTGCCAACTCATTAGGGATTTTGATTTTATTTTTATACTATTTAGATAAATAGACATCAAAGAGCATGATACATTTTCACCAGAAGAAATAGCATTATCATAATCATAGGGATTAGGATTTTTAGAAAATAGCTTAGTTAAGTTTATTAAACGGTCTGTTTCTCCAGACATAGCAGAAAGAACAGCTACGACCTTATATTTTTTGGACCATTTAGAAATAATAGAAGCAGACCGAATAATAGCTTCTTTTGATCCTACTGAAGTTCCTCCAAATTTTAAAACCTTTAATTTCATGAATTACGGTAATATACATTTAAGTATTATTAAGTAAAGATTATGAAGAAAATAGATCAAAGATATTACGAGCCTTTAGAGCAAATGATGGCAATCAGGCACAACTATATGGCAAAAATAATACAAAATGAATTTGGTATATCAATATATGATTTCTTTTTAGGAAAAAAGGTCCTAGACCTGGGTTGTGGAACTGGGAAATTTCTTCATGGATATTATGAATTAGGATCAGATTGCGTAGGTGTTGATATTACAAATAACTTTTTTGTTCAAAATAAAGAAAAATTTAAATTATTAAATTTAGACTTAAATCATTTTTTAAAAAAAAATAAATTGAAATTTGACGTAATATTTTTATTTGAATTTTTAGAACATCTTACACTAATACAAAGGAAAATATTATTTAATAATTTACGTAAAATGATGAATTCAAATGGAGTCATTTTTATCTCTACACTTAATAGAAACCCTATTTCAAAATTTTTTTCAATTAATATTGCAGAAAATTTTTTAAAACTCCTTCCTAAGGATACTCATGACCCAGAATTATTTTTAAAACCCTCAGAGCTAGAAAATTTAGCTAAAAAAAATAACTTAGGTTTAAAAAATACTCAAGGTATCTCTTATAATCCATTATTAAAATCATTTAGATTATCAAATATTGATCTAATTAATTATTTTGCAACAATTAGTAACTAATTTTTTTTCTTACTTTTTTCTTTTGTCTCAAAGGGCAATTTAACCAATGATATGCCCTCTTCGACTAATTCTTTACTCTCTTTTTCAGTTGCCTCACCGTAAATAGGCTTTTCATCTTTCTCGCCATAATGAATTTTCCTAGCCTCTTCAGGGAATTTTTTTCCAACATAAGTAAAGTTTTCTTCAATTTCTTTTTTAATTTTTGTCATTTGCTTATTATAATTTGCAAACATTTTATCTTGATTTTTTTTTATTTTATTAGTTTTATTTGATTTAGAAGATACGTTAGGAGCCATAACTGATTTTGTTACCTTATTAGACATACAAAAAGGGCATTCAATTAATTTCTTTTTTCTTTGGATTTCATAAGAACGGGAGTCGTCAAAGCTAGCCTCAAAAATATGTTCATTTTCGCAAATAAGATCAAATTTAATCATACTGATTATTTAGTAGTAGTTTCAAATTTTTCAAGATTATATTAAAAGTCAATATCATGATTTAAAACTGGTATAGATTTTTGGTATTCCTCAACTTTATCTAAATCAATTTCACAATTCATTATTATTTCTTTATTCTCTGCTTCAGCAATTATTTCTCCCCATGGATCAACAACTAAACTGTGACCGAAAGTTGATCTTCTTTCATTATTAACGCCCCATTGATTTGGAGCCAAAATAAAGACTCCATTTTCTATAGCTCTTGCTCTAACTAGAGTATGCCAGTGTGCTTTCCCTGTTGTATAAGTAAAAGCAGAGGGAATAACAATGGCCTTAGATCCTAGCTTAGCTAAATATCTATATAATTTAGGAAATCTTAAATCATAGCAGATTGAGTGTCCAAACTTCCAACCATTTATATCAAAAGTTTCTAACTTATTTCCAGATTTAAAAGTATCACTTTCTTTGTAGATTTCATTATTTCTGAGAATAACATCAAACATATGAATTTTATCATACTTTGAAATTATAGAACCATTAGAGTCAACAACAAGTGATCTATTATAAACACTCTTATTATCACTAATTGGAAGTGACCCTAGTAATATGTTTACATTATTTTTTTTTGCGAAATTTTGAAAATAAATAATAGACTCATGATTTTGATCGATTGAATATTTTTTTGAATTAGATAAGTATAAAAAACATTCTGGAAAGAGAATTAATTCTGGATTGTAAGATAAAGCATCCTGAATAAGATCTTTTGATTTTTCAAAATTATCATTAAAGTCAGAACCTACAGTGAGTTGAATTAAAGATAGTCTCATTCACTTTTTAAATAATGTAATTCAAAAGTAGAGATATCTTTTAAAGCTTTATGAATAACAATTTTTTCAATAGGGAGTAAAGAAATACTATGATTTGAAAATAGAATATAATTAAACTCTTTTTCATTTCTAATAACTGTCATTTTTAAAGTTTTATCTTTATTAATTAAAACAGTAGGCTTTTCTAATTCAAAATTCTGGTCAATTTCGTTATTAGACGAAGTAGAGAGAATAAAATCATTATTAAACTTTTCAATATCGTCATAATAATTCAATCTTTTTTGATCTAAATTAAATCTTGAAATCATGTTAAATTATATTAACACAAAATGACTCAATTTAATTTAAAAAAGAAAAAATCTAGAGAAAGATTTTTTTTTGATAAAAATAATATTATTTCAGAAATTGGAAATGAACTAATTTTTGACAAAGTTAGTTTTATTAAAAAAGATCTAAATCAAGTATTAGTAATTGATAATTATGAATTAAAAGATCATCCTAAAATTTTGAATTATCAATATAGTGAATTTGAGGAAGTTGGAGAAAAAAACTCCTTTGATGGCATATTGTCTAATTTCAAAGTTCACATACCTTTAATTCAAAATATGAGTGAAAATCTCAATACCATTAAACAGCATTTGAATAATGATGGTTTTTTTTGTTTCAATCTTATTACGAACAACTCAATGGTAACAATTCGTAAATTATTCAATGAAATTGATGAATTTGTATTTGAAGGAGCATATACTCGCTTTGGCCCCTTTCATGAGGTTCCAAATGTTATTGATGGTCTAAATAAAAATGGGTTTAAAGATATAGTTGTTAGTACTGAATTTATTGAACTAAATTATAGAAAACTTTCTAAATTAAGATCTGATTTTAAACAATTTGGTTTAATTAATATTTATGACCAAAACCAAATCTTTAAACGGGATTTTTTAAAAAAAACAGAATTGCTATTTTCTAAAATAATTCAACGACATGAAAGTATTCCTATTGAACTTGAAATCGCTACATTTACATCATGGAAATAATATCAAATTAGTATATTTCTTATTCAATGTTTCAAAAAATTAACGATTTTTTATCATCTAGAAAAAACTCTAAATTAATTAATGAAATTTCTAACAAGTATCTTCAAAAAGTAAATTCTTTTGAGGATGAATTACGAAGCCTTTCTCAAGATGATTTAATTAATAAAATTTATGATTTGAAAAAAAGTTATAGTGAAAACAAAATTCGGGAATTAATTGAATTAGATATATGTTTAATTTGTGCAATAACTCGTGAAGTTGCTAATAGAACGTTGGGCCTCAGGCACTTTGACTCACAAATTATTGGAGGTATTGCTTTATATCACGGCTTAATTGCTGAGATGAAAACTGGTGAGGGTAAGACTCTAGTAGCAACTATACCCATTATTTTAAATTTTATACTGGATAAGAAAGTTCATCTTATTACTGTTAACGATTATCTTGCTAAAAGAGACTCTTTATGGATGGGTCCTATTTATCAATATTTAAATATTTCAAATGGTTACATTCAAAATGACCAACCCTTAGAAGATAAAATTAAAACCTATAATAGCCATGTTGTATATGGAAATAATAATGAATTTTGTTTTGATTATTTAAGAGACAACTTAAGATCTTTTAGGTCTCCTAAAATGCAAAAAGATCTTCATATTGCAGTTATAGATGAAGCTGACTCTGTTTTAATTGATGAGTCTCGTTCACCTTTGGGTATTTCAGGACCAGTAAAAACTCCAATTCAATTATTTAAAACATGCTACGAATTAACTGAAAATTTGAATTTAGATGATGTTGAAATTAATGAAGAGAGAAAAAATGTTTTACTTAAAGACAATGGAATAAAAAAAATTGAATTTAATTTAAAAAAAATAAATTTATTGAGAGGAAATAGCTTATTTGATAATGAAAATTTAGAGGTTTATCAAATCATCAATCAATCATTGAAGGCTCGATTTATATTTATAAAAGATAAAGATTATATTGTTAAAAACGATCAAATTGTTGTCATCGACGAATTTTCTGGAAGATTATCGCAAGGAAGAAGATTTGGAGAAGGGCTGCACCAATCTTTAGAAGCTAAGGAAAATGTAAAGATTCAATCTGAAAGTATTACCCTTGCAAGTATTACTTTTCAGAATTATTTCAAAAAATATGAAAAAATTTCTGGAATGACAGGAACGGCTTTAACTGAAGCTGAGGAATTATTAGAAATATATGGTTTGAGTGTTGTTGAAGTACCTACAAATAAACCCATGATTAGAAAAGATTTAAACGATCAAATTTATAAAACTTCTGATGAAAAACATCAGGCTATATTAGAGCTAGTAAAAAAAAAGCATGCCTCTGGTCAGCCATTACTAATTGGAACAACTTCCATTGAAAAATCAAATTTTATATCAAAACTTTTGGAAAAATCTCATATACCCCATAATGTTCTTAATGCTAAAAATCATGAAAACGAAGCCGAGATTATTGCCTCTGCTGGAAAGCCATCACAAATAACCGTCGCTACCAATATGGCTGGTAGAGGAACTGATATTAAAATTGGTGGAAACCCGGAAATCGATAAAGATTTTAATGAGGCTGATTATCAAAAAGTAATTGATTGCGGTGGATTATGTATTTTAGGGACAGAAAGACATGAAAGTAGAAGGATAGATAATCAATTAAGAGGTAGATCTGGTAGACAAGGTGACCCTGGTGAAAGCATTTTTTTTGTTTCATTGGAAGATGACCTAATGAGAATATTTGGCTCTGAAAAGCTACAATCAATGTTATCTACCTTAGGTCTTAAAGAAGGTGAGGTTATCGAACATAAATGGTTAACATCCTCTATTGAGCGAGCTCAAAAAAGAGTAGAAGGTCATAATTTTGATATTAGAAAACAACTTTTAGAATTTGATAATATTATAGATAAACAAAGAAATATTATTTATTCAAAACGAGAGATGATTATAAGTGAGAATATTTTAGAATTCATATCAGAAACGGAAGATGAATTTATTACTAATTTACTTGATGGTGAAATAGAAGAAATAGAAAATTTTAAAAAAACATTAACGCATTTAAAAGATAATGAACTAAAAGAAAAAAAAGAATATTTAGAACAATTTAATAAAATTAAATCTGATAATTTAAAAAAACATTCTGATGTATATGAACAAATTCTAAGACAAGTTACTTTAACAATCCTTGATAAAAATTGGCATAATCACATCCAAGAGCTTACCAATATCAGGATGTCAGTCAGTTTAAGTGGTTATGCTGGAAAAGATCCAGTTAATGAATTTAGAAAAGCTTCTTTTAGTGCTTTTAACCAATTAATTTATGAAATTCAAAAACAAATTGTGTTAGTTTTGAATAATATGAATATCCAAAATCAACCAGAGGATAATCAAACAAAACCAATTGAGTCATTACCTATTAATAAAAAAGTTGGAAGAAATGATCCTTGCCCTTGTGGGTCAGGTAAAAAATATAAACACTGCTGTGGTAAAAATTAAATTAGGGTAAGTAATTTAAATAACGTTCATTTCTATTAGCAATTAAACTATCGATGCTCTGTTCTTGTAAATTATTAAGATTGTTTAAAATAGATTTTTTTAAACTCTCACTTATGTATGTATGATCCCTATGCGCACCACCTACAGGTTCTTCAATTATCTCATCAATTATATTGAATTTAAGACAGTCAGCGGCCGTAATTCTTAGAGAATTGGATGCTATTTCAGCAAATTCAGATGATTTCCATAAAATAGAAGAGCAACCCTCTGGAGAAATAACAGAATATATTGAATTACTTAGCATAAGAACTTTATCGCTTGTGCCTAAGGCTATTGCACCACCCGATCCACCCTCTCCAATTACAACAGAAATACATGGGGCTGCACAATTTAAAGCAACTTTCATTGATTGAGCAATAGCTTCTGCCTGTCCTCTTTCCTCAGCATCTTTACCAGGATATGCTCCAGAAGTGTCAATGAAGCAAATTAATGGGATATTTAGCTTTGATGCTAGTTTCATAATTCTTTGAGACTTTCTATAACCCTCAGGTTTAGCCATTCCAAAATTATGTTGAATTCTAGAGTTCATATCATTCCCCTTTTCAGTACCAAGAACTAGTACGGGCTTGCCCTCTAAAAAAGCAAAACCTGAGATGATTGCACTATCTTCTGAGTAAAGTCTGTCACCAAATAAAGAAGTGAAATTAGAGAAAATATTATTTATATAATCTTTTGTTTTAGGACGATTTGGATGACGTGCTATTTTAACTATTTGCCAAGGTGATAAATTAGAATAAATTTTATTAAGCTCAGTTTTTTCTTTTTCCTCAATGGTTAAGACTTTCTGAGAAACATCAATTCCATTTTCTTCAGATAGTTTTAACAGTGATCTTTTTTCGTTATCGAGTTTTTCTAATTTTTCTTCAAAATCCAAATAAAACATTGCAAGACTATAGTTTATTTTTCAAAGGATGATAAGTATCTAAAATCAGCTTTTTTCTAGACTTTGCAACCTTAGTGTATATCTCAGTAGTAGAAATACTAGAGTGACCTAAGAGTTTTTGAATATGTCTAATATCGGCATTATTTTCTAACATAGCTGTTGCAAAGGAATGCCTAAAAACATGAGTTGAAATGGAGAATTTTATAATACCCTCTTTGTAAGAGTCATCTAAAAACTTGTTAATACTCCTTGGAGAAATCTTTTTTCCATTAATATTAAAAATTAAAGGACAATCAGATTTAGTCTTTATAAGAATGTCAATGAAATCATCTGTAATAAAAACTCGGCGTTCCTTTGCACCTTTGCCATATATATTGAGGCTTAGCTCTTTTAAATTCAAATCAGTCCATTTTAAATTTATAGCTTCAGAAATCCTTAAACCTGATAAAAACATCAATTGTAAAAGCATTGCGTAAGTTTTAGAGTTCTTATTTTTTCTAGTTATAAGTGCTTGAATGATTGCATCGATTTGTTTTTTTGTAATGGCTTTTGGAATTTTATGTTTATTCTTTAAAGAGTGAAAACTATCTAAATTAATATGATCAACTATTTTTTCAGTTTGAAGAAACTTCAAATAATTTTTGATAACTGAAACTTTTCTATTAATTGTAGGTGGAAGACATTCCCTTCTTAAGTGTGAAATAAATGCCTCTAACTTTTCATTTAAATTTTTTTTTGATACGCTTTGATCAAAAAATTGTTTTAAATCTATTTCATAATTTTTAATAGTATTGATAGATAAATTTTTTTCAGAAATAAGATGCTGCTTGTAAAAATTTATGTGTTTATCAAAATTCATAAACTAGATAAATGAACTTTAAACATCAATTTAATTAATTCATTTTCTAGATATTCATTCTTAATTAAATATTTATTTAAAAAATATAAGTCATATTCATTAATATCATAGTATTTCTCACTTATATTTAAATAATATGAGTAACTTGCTAACAAATTAAAGTTTTCAGATAAGTGAAATAGATAAACAGGATCAATAGATACACTTCTTTCATCAATAATTGATTGATTTTTTCCATCAGAGAATTTTAAATTAT
>CENJ01077562.1_pt1 | contig 13746 bp, 18 predicted proteins | sample 356161 | NCBI WGS metagenome assembly CENJ01 (sample SAMEA2619531, study PRJEB7988) | marine metagenome | biome: marine biome (ENVO:00000447); feature: surface water layer (ENVO:00002042); material: "saline water (ENVO:00002010), including plankton (ENVO:xxxxxxxx)" | depth 5 m
CCCGCCACAGGGAGAGTCCAGAGGGTGCGTGATCGCCGTTCACGGGCTGAATGGCTGTATGGACGCGCAGCATATCTGGTGGCTGGTGCCAGGGGTTCTGGCCGCCGGCTACAGCCTGTTGCGGGTCAATATGCGCGGCGCTGGTCCGGGGCGGAAACTGGCGCGGGGCACCTATAATGCCGGCGCCGGATCTGACCTGATCCCGTTCATCGAAGCCGCCGCAGAGGCAGACCCGGAGGTGCCGCTGTTCATGATGGCGCATTCGCTTGGCGGGACGGCGGCGCTCAACATGGCGCTCGATTTCCCGGATCAGGCGGCGCGGCTTGCCGGGCTGGTGACCATCGGCACGCCGCTCGACATGGCGGCAACGGCACGGCGGTTCAGCTCGCGCCGCAACGCCCTCTATATCCGCTATATGCTGGCCGGGTTGAAGGACATCGCGGCCACGGCGCCGGGGCTGGCGGCGCGCTATCGCGATGCCGCCGCCATGGCGCGCAGCATTTATGAGTTTGACGATCTGGTGACGGCACCACTGGCAGGTTATCCGGACAGCGCCGCCTATTACGCCGCCACCAGCGTTCACCGGCGGATGGGTGATCTTGCCATCCCGACGCTTGTTCTTCAGGGATCGAATGATCCATGGGTGCCTGTCGCGCCCTGCCTCGCCAGACCAGCCCCGACAGGACCGACCCCCACAAGACCGGACCCGACGAAACCCCGGGCTGGCGCCTCGATTGTGGTGACGCGCGGCGGCGGCCATGTCGGCTTTCATGACCGGCAGCTGAACTGGCATATCCGCGCCACGCTTGCCTGGTGCGACGCCATCGGTGGCCATACGGGTACATAGCCAGACCCGGGTATAGCCAGAAAGTCATGCAGCTAGCCGGGCGGCGGGCCTGCGGTCTGCCAGACGCGTGTCCCGTCCAGATTGTCCCAGCCAAAGCCGGCCTCGGACGGCCCCTCTTCACGCAGCCGCGCCAGCCTTGCCAGCGCATCCTCGATTGTCGGTATTGTTCCGATTTCAATCCACCACATGACAAGAAATGGTGTGGCCGGCGGCAGGAACCATCCGTGGCGGTTCTTCATGAACCGTCGATGCACCGTGTTCCAGGCAAAGAATTCCAGATCAGCGGCAGTTTCCCACACCGACATGGTGAAGGTCTCGCGCGGATCGCCAATGATGGCCTGCGCCGCCGCCTCCTGGCTGTCCCTGATGCGCCAGACAAAACCCGGCGATCTTTCGGCAATCCCGTTCACCGCGGCCAGCGCATCGACAAAGCCGGCCATCACCGGATCATCAAGATCGGCGATGGCTGTGGCAAAATTCAGCTGCGCCAGATGATGCCCGTCAGGCTGCGGAAATGTCAGTCGGTCTGGCTGCACATCCGGCATTGCCGCGTTATCCCGTTCAGTCGTCCTCGCGGTCGTGAAGACCGGCCCGCACGCCGCGAATGGCAAGCCAGACAAGGAAGGCGATGACCGGCACCGCCCCTGCCTTGACGAGGTTGATATCGAGGCCCCAGTCACCGAGCGGCAACGGCTTGGCCAGAAAGCCGACAAGCCCGACGCCATAATAGGTGACGGCGGCGATCGACAGCCTCTCGACCGTCTGCTGGAGGCGCAGCTGGTGCCGCGCACGGGCGTTCATCGAGCGCAGCAGATCGCGGTTCTGCCGCTGGATGATCATCTCGGTCTGCGTCTGCAGCAGATCACCGGCGCGGGTAATCCGCTCGGACAGGCGCGACAGCCGTTCCGAAAAGGCGCGGCAGCTGTCGAGCGCCGGTGTCATCCGCCGCCCGAGGAACCCGCGAACACCCTGGAAGCCCTCGAGCCGCGAGAATTGCAGGCTGGCAATCCGGTCCATCAGGATCGCCTCATAGGCCTTGGTCGCCGCCAGCCTGTAGGAGGTCCGCGAATAAATCTCCTCAAGATCGGCGGCCTGTGTCGACAGCACGGCCAGAAGCTGCTGCACCTGACCGCCAGCCTGCTTGATCTGCGCCGCCATGTCGGTTGTCAGGTCGCCGACAGTGCGCTCGATGCTGCCAAGCATACCGCTGTTGTCGCGCACCGCGGCAAAGCCCAGAAGCGCCAGCAGCCGGTAGGTTTCCAGCTCGACAACCCGCTGCACAACGCGGCCCATGCGGTTCGGCGAAATGCCCTGGTTGAAAAGCGCGATCCGCGAAAATCCGGCAGCATCGATATCGAATGCGAAATGCAGCTGGGCATCGCCATTGCTGAAATGATTGGAGGCGACGGCGCGGCTGTCCATCATCGCCATCATCTTCTCGGGCGTCAGGCCGCGCGGTGGCTTGCCGCCGATTTCCAACCAGACAGCATGAAAGACCGGTGCCGGAATGCCGCGCGCCCAGGCAAGCGGCAGATGCGCGATGGCCGGGTCGAAGGCATCGGCCAGCAGGCCGGTGGGCCGGCGATGGCCTTTCTCGACAAGGCTGATCGACATGAATTCCGTATGCTGCTCGACGCGCAGCGCATAGCCGTCCATTTCGATCCGCAAGAACTTGTTCCCGGCGGGGATCGGCTCGCGCCCGGCGGCATCCAGAAAGGCGTTGATATAGTCGAGGATGGCGCCGGTATCACCATCCGTCAGGAAGACAAAGCGGATGAACCGCCCGGCCCCCTCGAAATCATGAAAGGCACGGGCGTGCAGCTCATCCGACAGGGTGCGTCTCAGCGCAAATTCTTCCATTCGTGAGGCTCCTTGTCGTCGGACCGCCCGTGCGGGGTCGCATTGGCGTCCGCAATCACCCCGCCTCAGCGGACAAGATGCTGTTCGATTGCGTCGATGACCTTGCGTGAATCAGGCGCCGTTGTCGAGGCGAACCAGTCAACAAGGTGACCGTCGGCGTCGATCAGATGCTTGTGGAAATTCCACCTTGGCACCATCAGCCGCCCCTGCGTGCGCACCCACTGGTAATAGGGATGCGCGTCATCGCCCTTTACCGCGACCTTTTCGGTCATCGGGAAGTCGATCCCGTAATTGATTTCGCAGAACTGTTTGATCTTGGCGTTACTGTTATATTCCTGGCCGCCAAAATCATCGCTTGGCACCCCAAGCACGACAAGGCCACGATCGCGATATTGCGACCACAATGTCTGCAGCGCCTCATATTGCGGCGTGAACCCGCACATCGAGGCGGTGTTCACAAGCAGGATCGGCTGGCCGGCATAATCCGCCAGACGCAGCGGCCCGCCCTCGATGTTCTCGAAGGTAAAGTCATGCGCCGTCACCTCGGCACTGAGCGCGGTCCGGGCCATCATCATCTCCATCAGCAATGCCGCGCAAAGACAGGCGACAATATTAGTAAATCGTTTTATAAATCGCATTCTCATCGCCAGCTCATGTTGTGCGTGGGTTCAATCAGGCTTTTATGTAGGGGCATTCGCGCGAAGACCAAGGGTTGGGTGCGGATCCCCGGTAGAGAGAATTGCTTAGCCATGAATGATGATCAGCAGGGCACAGACATGAATGCCGGCCAGGAAACCGTGATGGAGCGGGTTCTTGGCACATTTGACGGTCTGTATGACAACGCCACCTCCTTCATTTCCAGCGCCACCACCAGCGTCGGTGCCAGCGTGAACGATGTGACCCGCGATCTTGGCAACGAGCTTGGCGATGGTTCGGTGAAGGATATCGCCGGGGATGTCGCCGGAAATGCTGGCGATATCGCCACCTCACTGGGGGAAACGGCGACCAGCGTTGCGACCAGCGTCGGTGCGGTGGTCGGCGACAAGCTCGACGCCGCGGTGACTTTTGCCAGGGGTTTGCTTGGCGGCTGACCCCTCGCCGCGAATGATCACGGACAAATTGCCGCGCGATGCGCAACCGGACGTGACTTTGCCATCACGCCGGCATAGGGTTTTGGTATCGTTTTAACAATGTAAAGGAGGTGATCTGATGTCTAGTTCGATAGGAGTTGATAACGCAACTGTGGCGGGCGGATTGAAGAGCAGCCTCGTCGGTCGCGCCTGACGCACTGTATCTGCGCTTATCTTATCCATCTAACGAAAAGGGAGGCCTCCGGCCTCCCTTTTTTCAACCCCATGGGCCTTGCTTTTGTCACTTCGGGCCTCGCCTCAAGACTGGTCGGCCAGCAATTCGTCAAGGTCAACCTGCGCCGCACGGTAACCCTGATTCGCGGCCTTCCTGAACAGTTTGATTGCCATATCTGTGTCTTTGGTGACATGCGTGCCATCACGGTAGAACACACCAAGTCGATGTTGCGCCACGCTGAATCCCGACCGTGATGACTTGTGCAGCCAATCCAGCGCCTCAGTCACATCAGGCGAGCGTCCCTCACCATTATAGTAGATTTCAAACAGATCGTATCTTGCGACGGAATGGCCCTGCTGCGCCGCCTTCACATACCATTCAACAGCCTGATCCAGATCGGCGTCCATATGAATGCCGGCCCGGTACATCTCACCAAGTTCAAACTGGGCGGTCTCATAACCGTCATTGGCAGATTTCGTGAGCCAGTAGATGGCCTCCTCGGGATTCTTCGCAATCCCCTGCCCATCTAGCACCATCATGCCGATTTCGTACTGCGCTGCCTCGTCGCCATAGGCCGCCGGCGGGCCAAGCGATCGGAGTGCGGCCTCGAAGTCGTTTCTTTTGAGATATTTTATTCCCCGCAGGTAATCACCGCCGCGATATGGCGAGAAATCGAGATGACCGGTAACCTGACTGTACGTCACAGGGGGCGGGGGCGGTCCACAGGAAACCAGAAACAGCGCAACAAGGACTGCCAGAATTGAATGTGGCATGGGTAGTCTCCTTTGCAGAAGACCACCCTAGCCTGATTAACCAAAATGACGAGGTATCGTAAGGGTCATGGTGACGCTTTTGAATGCCGTCAGTTGGCTTGTTTGTAAGCCTCGATGGCGGCGGCGAGCTGCTTCTTTTCCTTGCAGTTGAAATAGCAGCTCTCACTAAGACGGGCGAGCAGCGCCTCGGCGCCAGCAAGATTGCCGAGGGTCAGATACAGCTCACCCTTATATTCCAGCGCGCCCTTATGCTTCGGGTTGATGGCAAGGGCCCGGTCATAGGCCGCTTCCGAACGCGCATAGTCGCCAAGCTTGCGCGAGGCGAAGCCGGTCAGGTTCCACGCATCGGCATTGTCCGGATCGGCGGCGATTTCGGCTTCGAGATGGGTCAGCGCACCCGTGTAATCTTCATTGTTGATCAGGGACGCTGCCTTGCGCATCGATTTCGACATTGCCGAGCTGCTATAGCTTGAGCCGGAATCATCCGATCCGCTGGAATCGCTGCCTGCGGCATGCGCCTGTCCTGTCAAAATGGCAAGCGCCAGCGCGACAAGGGCGATAGCAAGCATCCATGGCAGAGGTGACGGACGCGAGGCGGCGCGTGTCCGGTTCTGGGATATCCGGGTCATGATTCGGTCTCCCCACCAGCCGCGACCCAGTCCGAGATGCCGCCGACATTTGTGACATTTTCATAGCCCATCTCGGTCAGTGTCTTGCCGGCAAGCGCCGCCTGGCCACCGACCGCGCAGACAACAAGGACCTCGCTGTTCTTCTGAAGTGCCGGATTGTGCAGATTGGTCGTCTCGTCGGCGGCGAATTCAATAAGGCCACGGGGAATCCGCAAGGCCCCGGCGATGGTGCCGGTCTTGGCGACATCGCCGCTGTCACGAACGTCGATAAAGACGGCCGTGCCCTTCTTGTGGATTGCGATGCCCTCTTCGGCGCTGATCCGTGGAACCGCCGCGTTTGCTTCGGAAAGATAATCTTTTGCGTGCTTCATGCTGCCCTCGCTGTTAGGCCGGCCACATGGGCCGGTTTGCTGCATCCCCTCAGGATTTCTTCTCTGCCAGAGATAGGCGCTGATGCACGGCTTTCAAGCATGCCCCGCCGCGACAGGACAGGCATTGGGCATAGCGGATTTGTGTCGTCAGGCGTAATCAGGCGCGGCCACAGGCGGCGGCGCCTTGAGGTTGTCGGCAAGGCTGCGGATATGGTCCGGGGTAATCCCGCAGCACCCGCCAATGATGTCGGCCCCGCTTGCAACCCAGTCGCGGGCAAAGCGGAGATAGGCATCCGGTGTGATTTCCTGGCGCAGCTGGTGGATGTTTTCGTTTGCCGCCTCATACTGGTCATCCATCAGCGGAAACGCGTTTGCATAGGCGCCAATCATCGGCCTCGAGGCACCATGCTGGCGTGAAAAGGCCTCAAGCTCGGAACGCGACAGCGCAACAGCATCATTCATCACCTCGGGCTGGCTGCAATTGAACAGCAGCGCATCAAAGCGCAGCCCCTCGATTGACAGCAACAGCTCCGACAACGGCTCACCCGACCTGAGGCGCGGCTTGCCGGCGACCGGATCGACATCCTCCAGCGTGACCGACACCCACAGATCAGCCGCACAATCGGTAAACATGTCGAGATAGGTGGTGACCTCGCTGACCGAACTCAGCGTCTCGCCGATGAAGATGTCGGCAACGGGTGCCAGAAAACGCCGGAAATGCTGCATCATGCGACGCGCGCCCTGGACTTCGAAGGCATCCGGCTTATAGCTGCCAAACATTGGCGGGATGCTTGCCGCCACCTGCACCGAATGCGGCACCGCATCGGCGGCATCACGCGCCAGCTTTGCCGCCAGCGTCAGCAATTCCTCGGACTGCGCCTCATACCGCTCTTCGCCGATATGGAACGGCACGATGGCGTAGGTGTTGGTGGAGATCACATCGGCGCCGGCGGCGATGAAGGCATCATGCACATCCCGCACCGTCTGCGGCGCTTCCATCAGGGCAAGCGCCGACCATTCCGGCTGCCTGAAGGGGGCGCCCATGGCCTGTAGCTGACGTCCCAGTCCACCGTCAAGAATGATCACATCAAACCCTCAAAAAAAATTCTGTGTCATCATGAAACCAACATGATGCAAAGGCAAGCTGCCTGATCGACGTGCGACGCCATGTGGCGGGCTGGATATGTAGCGGGGCAGTTATCCGGCGAACCAGTGTCGCGCCGCGTTTTGTGATTTGCCGCGATGGCCCGTGTGGTGGCATGCTGCCGGTATGGATTGGTGCGACTGGGAGAGCGACACCATGTATGGACCGGGCCATGTATGATCCAGGTTTGGCAGCCCGTCTCGACGAAACCATGTCCGGCATGCTGGAGATGGACGTCACCCACATGTTCGGCGGCTATGGCTTTCTGATGAACGGCAATATGTGTGTCGGCATCTGGAACGACATGCTGGTGATCCGCATCAGCACCGAAGGGTGGGAGGCGATCCGCGACGAGCCGCATGTGCGGGTGATGGATTTGACAGGCCGGGTGATGCAGGGATGGGCGATGATCGCGCCCGAAGGTGTTGCCGAGGATTCCGAACTGCAGCGCTATGTCGACATGGCGATCATGTTCTGCGCGGCACTGCCGCCAAAGGCCAAATCCTGAGGCAGAATCCTGGGTGCCAGCCCTACTCCAGTGTGAAACCGCACATATTGGCGATGGCGCGCACCACATCCTGGTTCCGCGCGGCGAAAGGCAGCACGGCAATCGCCACCAGCATCACCGCCGCCCAGATCAGCCACACCGACAGATCGGCCGGGCGCGATGGCGGCTCGGTTTTGGTGGCCGGCGCACCATCCGGTCTTTGGTGGTCGCCCGCCATGATTATGACGTCCGCATCACGAATTCGAGGCCTGACTGCGAACCGACATAGAGCCCCTGTTTCTGCATGAACAGCGAGATCAGTATATTGGCGCCACCATCAAGCATCACATCCACCCGGCCACCGGCGATCCGCACGATCGTGCCGGCCGCGTCCTTGCCCGTATCATTGCAATGAAGTGTGACTTTCTGGTCGAGTGTCAGCATGCCGGCCTCCTGATAAGCCGTGATCCTATCACGTCAGGCTATTGCAGGTCGATGGCATGCGCCTTCAGATCCTCGATCTTGCATACCGCCAGCGTCACCCGGTTGGTTGCCAGCAGCCGCACCTTGGGTGCCTTGCCGGCCTCGCGCGCCTGTTCCCACCGTGCGGCGCACAGGCACCAGTTATCGCCATCCTTCAGACCCGGAAAGCCGAATTGCGGCATCGGGGTCGACAGATCATTGCCAACAGACTTGCTGAAATCGAGAAATTCTTCGGTCATCACAGCGCAGACCGTGTGCAATCCCTGGTCCTGCGGGCCGGTATGGCAGCATCCATCACGAAAGAACCCTGTCACCGGATCCTCGGAACAGCTTTGCAGCGCGCCGCCAAGCACGTTCTTCTGCCCTTCCGGGCGTCCTTGCGACCCATCCATGGTGACCTCCGGTGCAGGTTAGGTTTGCGAGTCCAGATATGGGGCGTCGAGAACCGCCATTCTAGTCTCGATCGCCGATTCAAGCGCCGCCATGAAATCCCGACGCGACAGGCCGGGCGCGATGGGCGGCAGGAATTCAACCTCGATGCGGCCAGATCTTTTAAGCCAGCTGTTGCGTCCCCAGACCTGTCCGGAATTCAGCGCGATCGGCACCACCGGCAGGCCGGTTGCCTCATACAGCGCGAACACACCGATTTCATATTTATGTTCCATTCCGGGTGCGACGCGCGTCCCTTGCGGGAAGATCAGCAATGACCGGCCACTGTCCCGTGCCGCCACCGCATCCTCGCGAAGCTTGCGAAGGGCACGCATACCGGCTGACCGGTCGACGGCGACGCAGCCCGCCTTCTGAAAATACATCCCCAGCAGCGGCAGCATCAACAGCTCACGCTTCAGGACCACCACCGGCGTATGCAGCAGCAGCGACAGGACGATCGTCTCCCACGCCGATTGATGCTTGGCGGCATAGATCACCTGATCGCCGAGATGCTGGTCGCCGGACACCCGGTGCGAGGCGCCGACAATATGCAGCAACTGCACCGTCAGCCAGCCCCAGAACCGTGCCACCGCGCGGATCGCCGCCGCCGGCAGCAGCAGCGTCGGCACGACCAGAAACGCCAGCCCGGCGGTGACCCCGTAAAACAGGATGTTGAAGATCCACGATCTGAGATACATCATGGCGGCGACAATAGGCGCAATCGGTGATGCAGGCAATCAGATGACAATCACACGACAGGGCCACCGGAAAGGACCACAATGACAGGCAATCACGACGCGGATGACAGCTGGCATGTTCGTGCCGAGATGGCGCTTGCCGCGGCGGCGGCAGCGGACCGGCTGATCACCTATGCCGAGCTTGCAGATGCCGCCGGCATATCAGGCCAGCATCGTATCCACCGGCTGACAGTCTGGCTTGAGGCACGACTTGAGCGTGAGGTCGGCAACGGCGGCCCGATGCTGAGCGCACGCGTGATTTCACGCTCACGCGGCGGCCTGCCGGCGCCGGGATTCTTCATGAAATGTGCCGAGTTGGGACTCTATGACGGGCCGCCGGATGGCCCACAGGCCTATGCCTTTCACCTGAACTGCCTTCGCTGAGGCGTCAGCGTCAGCCGCTGATTTGACCAACCCTGATATGAAAGGTGAAGAGGCCATCAACAGCATCGCTTTTCAGCAATGTCAGCCCGGCGGTATCGCAGAAATGCTCGAAATCGAGCGGCGCCGCCGGATCATCCGCCTGCACCTCGAGAATGCCCGACTCCATCTGGCCGATCTGCCGGCGCGCCTTCAGGACCGGCAGCGGGCATTTCAGCCCGGTCAGGTCGAGGCTCACCGAAATTTCATAGACGGATCCATCCATAACGCCCCGAAATTAGACTGGGACACGGGGCGATTCCAGTGCCAAATGATCGCAGCGCGACTTGCGTTGAAGGCTTGCCAGCCGCTAGATAGAAAGATGAGCATCTGGGGCATGATCATTGGCGGCGCGGCAGGGGCGGCTATCGGCGGGCCAATCGGCGGGTTGCTTGGCGCGGCCGCCGGCATCGCCGTGGAACGCGGTTTCATCGCGCCGGCACGACCGGAAACGGATGCCAGCCGCCGCGTCGCCTTTACCGTGGCGATGATCGCGCTGTCGGCGAAGATGGCGAAGGCCGACGGCGTGGTCAGCCGCGACGAGATCGCCGCCTTTCGCGAACGCGTCCATATCCCACCTTCCGAGGTCAAACAGGTTGGCCGGTTCTGGGACCTTGCCCGCCAGACCCAGGACGGGTTCGAGGATTACGCACAGCAGGTGGCGCGCATGTTTTCGCCGCGGGCGCCGGTGCTGGAACAGCTTCTTGACCTGTTGTTCCATATCGGCGGGTCGGACAATGATCTGTCAGCGCCGGAGATCGACTATCTGGCGCGCGTTGCCGACATCTTCGGCTTCTCGCGGGAGGATTTCCAGAGGATGATGGCGCTTCACGCCACCAACGGACCAAAGCCGTGGGATATATTGGGCGTTGATCCGGACGTTTCGGATGACGCGCTGCGGCGCCATTGGAAGGCGCTTGTCCGTGACCATCACCCGGACCGGCTGATGGCCGATGGTATGCCCGAGGAATTCATCGCCGCGGCGAATGACAGGCTGGCCAGGATCAACGCCGCCTATGACAGCATGGCGCGCTCCCGCGGGATGAGCGTGGGGGCAACATAGGATGCCGACACCGCTGCTGACCATCGCCGGTGCCGGCATCAATCTTGGTGACCGCTGGCTGCTCCGCGGCGGCGATCTGACGCTTCATGCCGGCGACAGGCTGGCGCTTGTCGGGCGCAATGGTGCCGGCAAATCCAGCCTGATGAAACTGATGGCGGGCCGCACCGACATGGATGAAGGCAGCCTGTGGATGGCGCCGGGATCGAGCGTCGCCTATCTGCCGCAGGCCCCGGTGATCCCGCCCGGCATGACGCTGCGAAGCGTTGTCACCGCCGGCCATGATGCCGACTGGCTTGGCCGTCCGGTGCCAATCCACAAGGCCGAGGAATTCCTGATGCGGCTCGGGCTCGACCCGGACCGGCTTTCTGACGGGCTGTCGGGGGGCGAATCGCGGCGCGTGTCGCTGGCCCGCGCGCTCTACACGGAACCGGACGTGCTGCTTCTCGACGAGCCGACAAACCATATGGACATGCCGACCATCGAATGGATGGAGGAGATGCTTCACCAGCATCGCGGCGCGCTACTGGTGGTCAGCCACGACCGCGCCTTCCTGCGCAATCTCGGCACCGGCATCGTCTGGCTGCATAATGGCAAGCTGCGCCGCCGCGAGGGAGATTTCGCGCAGTTCGACAGCTGGTCCGAAGGCATCCTGGCCGATGAGGCGGTGGTGCTTCACAAGATGGACCGCCGCATCGCCGCCGAGACAAAATGGTCGCGCGAGGGCATCTCTGCACGGCGCAAGCGCAATCAGGGGCGGCTTCGCGAGCTGGAGGTGATGCGGGTGGAGCGGGCACGCACCGGCGGCATCACACAGCGCACGATGAAGATGGAAACCGGTCCAGCCGAAGGTGGCGGCCAACTGGTGCTGGAGGCCATCGATCTGTCGGTATCGGTACCGCTGCCCCCGAGCGGTAAGGACGGCGCCGAGAGCGAGACAGCCGGGGCAGCCGGGGAGGCACGACGCCAGCTGCTCAACCATTTCAACATGCTGGTGCGGCGCAGCGACAGGATCGGCATTGTCGGGCCGAACGGCATCGGCAAATCGACCCTGGTGCGCGTGCTGCTGGGGCTGGCCAGCCCGGATGGCGGGCGGGTGCGCCAGGGATTCGGCCTGAACCCGGCCTATTTCGACCAGCAGCGCAGCGCGCTTGACCGCAATTCATCGCCCTGGACGGTGCTGACCGGTGGCAGTAGCGACATGATCGAGGTTGCCGGCCAGCAGAAGCACGTCACCGCCTATCTTCGTGACTTCCTGTTCGATGACCACAAGATGACGCAGAAGGTGGCCACGCTGTCGGGCGGTGAGCAGAACCGGCTGTTGCTGGCCAAGCTGTTCGCCGAGACGCATAACTTCCTGGTCCTCGACGAGCCGACGAACGACCTCGACATGGAAACGCTGGACCTGCTGCAGGAGGTGATCGCCGAATATGACGGCACCATCCTGATTGTCAGCCACGACCGCGATTTCCTCGACCGCACGGTGACGGCGCTGCTGGCCTTCGAGGGCGAGACGAAGGTAACGGCGCATGCTGGCGGCTATTCCGACTATCTGGAGAGGCGCACCGCCGCGATGGCGCGCCGCGCCGCCCGCGAAAGCGGCATGGATGGCGGCAGGAATGGGCGCGGTAATGGTAAATCCAATGGCAAGGGCGGCGGCAAGGGCGGCGGCAAGGGCGGCGGCAAGACGGTGCAGAAACCGACCGGCAACCGCACCGCCAAGCTGAGCTTTAAGGACCGGCATGCGCTGGACACGCTGCCTGGCGAGATCGAGGCGCTGGAGGCCGAGATCGCCGATCTGGAGGTGCGGCTCGCCGACCCGGCCTTCTTTGCCAGTGACCCGGACGGTTTTGCCGCCGCCGCCGACCGTCTGGCCACGGCGCGCGACGAGATCGAGGTGAAAGAGGCACGCTGGCTGGAAGCCGCCGAAGCCGAGGAAGCGCTACAGGCGGGTACCCAGACGGATCGTCAGGCTGGCAGCGCCGGCTAAATCGCTTAATCTTACATGTTTCTCACGGCACCTGCTCCCTCACGGCCGGATCAGTAGGATCACCACACACAGGGCGATGGTGCAAAGCGCCAGCATTGACGGGATCAGGCAGACCTGAATCCACGCATCGCGGCCCGTCAGCATGCCTGACCATGTCGGCAGCTTCTGGCGAAGGAAGGCCCCGAAGACCGGCCCGCCCTTCATCTCGAAGCGCAGCATCAGCACCGGCACCCCGGCATAGACGAACAGAAAGCCGGTCGCGATCGTGACCAGGAACACGGGCTCGGCCTGGCCCCAGAACAGCACGATGAAGGACGCCATCATCGCGACAAGGCAGACCATGAAACTGACGAAGACAAGCGGATGGATGCCGGGAAGCATGCCCGCAGGCATGCCAGCCACCGAGGATGCCCCCTTGCCGGAAGACATCTCGCCGGCGAGCCTGCTTCCCGACGCGGCAAGGCCGGTGCGAAGCGCCGCCAGACGGCCGCCGATTGATTTCACGGTAATCGCAGTCACCCCCTTTCCACCCGCCGGCGCGGGCCAGGTTACGAAACATCAAGGGTCACATGATTCAAGGGTAAGCCTGTTAACCTGATCCGAACAGGTGGCCGATTCGACCTTGCCCATTTTGCCCCGACCGATTTAACCCGACCGATTTGACCTCCCCGATTTGACTTCGCCGGTTAATGGCCATCACCCTGAAACCCATCAACAACAGGATTCCCGGACCGGCAGGACCCGTTCCGGGCAGGTATCACATCAATGATCAAGGCCGCGATCCGATCACGCGGCGGAAATGTTGTTTTCGGTTATCTGGTTGCCGTCTTCATCGGACTCCTCATGACAAGCATTCGCTGGCGCCGCGCCGACCGGCGTGCGCTCGACGACTTCATGGCGGCGAACCCCGGCATCATCGTCGTGTTCTGGCATGAGCGGCTGTTCGCCATGCCCTATCTCTGGCCGTCGCGCCGGCCGCTCTGCGCGCTGCAATCAACGCATGCCGACGGGCGGATGATGGCGGCCTGTATCCGGCGGTTCGGCGTCGGCACGATCTGGGGGTCGTCCAGCCGTTCGGCGCTGTCGGGCTTGCGCGGGATGATGCGCGCGCTGGCGGATGGCAAGTCGGTGGCGATCACCCCGGACGGGCCACGCGGCCCGGCCCGCATCGCGGCGCGCGGCGCGGTGGCGCTGGCCCAGATCAGCGGCCA
>CENJ01146209.1_pt1 | contig 13731 bp, 10 predicted proteins | sample 356161 | NCBI WGS metagenome assembly CENJ01 (sample SAMEA2619531, study PRJEB7988) | marine metagenome | biome: marine biome (ENVO:00000447); feature: surface water layer (ENVO:00002042); material: "saline water (ENVO:00002010), including plankton (ENVO:xxxxxxxx)" | depth 5 m
CCGCCCCTTGAACCTGCGTTTAGCGAATCTGTGATGCCCCACCCTGTGATGAGTAACTATGAGTAAACTCGCCAAAAACGTTCAAGCAGGCGTTCCTGGGTCCACATCGGCAGGCGACAATCAACCTAACCCGTCGAAAACGCCAAAACGCGCGAAATTTCATTCAAGCTACGACCGCTTTCCTCGCGCCAGGTATTGAAAGCGTCCTGCACCTTCAGTAAGTCGCGTTTGCTCGTAGGGTTTTTATCAACTACCTCAGCATCGATTAAGGCCGCCACCACGTCAGCAGAAAACAACGGCGTGTCATAACCTAGAAAACGCAGGCAATAACGGCCCGTCTGCCCACCCAACCGTGAACCATTGGTTTTTAGGTGAGACCACAAACCAACGAAATCCTCATCCGGCCAAGCCTGCAAAAAGGCGCCGTAGGAACCATGCTCTTCGCGAACATCGAGTATGTACTGGGCGTTCGCCCGCACGCTCGCGATTTTCTTACCGTGACGAACGATTTCAGCATTGCCCTGTAGCACCTCTAACTCTTCATCAGCCAGCATGGCACAGTGCATCACATCGAAGTCATGGAACGCCGTTTCGAATGCCGGCCACTTCGCTTCAATGATGCGCCAGACGAATCCCGAGCGGAATACACACGCTGTCATTTCAGCCAATATCGCGGCGTCGCTTACTTTCGTCATGTTCTGCGCTGGCCGTACAGCAGCCAGCAAGACATCGAGAACTTTCGGGCCACCCTTGCGCGCCGCCGCTCGCTTGTAAATGGTTTGCAGACGTTGCATTGCACACCTTATATCCATCGCTTTTTGATAAGCGCTAATGTTCGATCCCACCTAATCATTAACCTTGCCTAGCTGGGCATGCGAAGGTTAACTATCCGGATTCATTCCAACAACCGCCAACGGAGCAGCCATGAGCAGCAACGCACAACCGCGTTTTCATCTCGCGATACCGGTAATCGACTTGGAGGCTGCACGCCAATTCTACGCAGGCGTTCTCGGATGCCCGACCGGCCGCGAATCCGACCGGTGGATTGATTTCGACTTCTTTGGACATCAGCTTGTCACTCATTTGGTAGCACCAGAAGATCATCCGTCCGCCGCCACAAACGCTGTAGACGGCCATGCTGTCCCTGCCTCTCACTTTGGCATCATCATGGACTGGGACCACTATCAAGCGACTGCAAAAACCTTAACGGACCAACAGGTTGAATTCGTTATCGAACCCTACATTCGCTTCGCCGGCGAAGCCGGTGAACAAGCGACTCTGTTTATACGCGACCCCAGTGGTAATCATCTTGAGTTCAAAGCATTTCGCAACATAGAGATGCTGTTTGCGAAAGATCTATAAGACAGCCAATCCCCGAGATGACTGTTCTAAAATGCAGCAACTCTTAGAACGTGCTGCCATTTAAAAGATAACAGCCAGCTTCAAGTCAACCGCGTCGCTTCGCCAATTCTATCTGTATTTGCGTTAGCCGCTCTGATGTTAAGGTGTAACGGCTAAGCAAATAAATGGGTATCAAGATGAAGGCGTTGACGATAACCGCGTCGGTTATAGCCAATCGAACAATCACATCCTCCGCAATCTCGGTATTTGCTGAACCCGGCTCCAATCCAATAAACGTATCCAAAAGTACCCCGCTCACAATAAGGCCAACACTGCCGACGGCTTTGGTAGCCGTCGCAACACCCGCAGAAAACACACCTTCCTGACGCTCGCCTACTCGATACTCCTGCTCGTCGACTAAATCGGGAATCATCGATAGCAGCATGATCATCGTCAACGCCTGCACGAAAGCCTGAACCACTGCAAAAGAAGACAAAAGGGGCAAAAACAGTGGGCTTTCGTTTTCCGGAAAAAACCCGCCAAGACGCATGGAAACCGACACGAGGCTCAATAGCATTTGCACAAACAATGCGGCGCAAAGCACATGATGTTTTTGAAAAGCGGGCTGCAAGCGTGGCGCGACAATAAATGCCGAAATAGGGCCAATAATCATAGCGACAGAAATAAAGCCCAGCTGTTCGCCAGAGAGCCGCCAGAAATAGGTACTAACCAGCATGTCGAACGTCGCCAACGTCGACGCTATGCCAAAGTAAATCAACAGACCGCCCAACACAATCTGATAGTTAGAGCCGCGCAGCGCGAGCATAATTGCTCGTAGCATGTCACTGAAACTAGCACGGGTGGTTACCGCAGGCTGCAGTAAGTAAGGCACTTGTTTGCGAGTAAAATAGGCGCTGGCCAAACACCACAGCGTAATCAAAATGCCGATCAGCGGTGCAAAAAATGCGTAGTTTTCCGGATTCAGCTGGCCCTGCTCATAACCCGGTGATGCAGCAAAAACGAGGTTGAAAAATAGAAAACCAGCCAGGCCGCCGCAAACCGTGGCGATCAAAGCACGATAGCTAGCAAGCGATGTACGGTCCTGGTAATCCACTGCCAACTCGGGCGTGAGCGCACTCCAAGGCACGCTAAAGACGGTAAAGGCCTGTCGCGTTAGAATAAGGAAACTCACCAACCAAGCGATCAGAAGAATCTCACTCAAACCTGCAGGTGGGGCAAAAAGCAAATAGATAAAGAAACCAAGCGGCACAGCCGCCGCATACATAAAGGGATGACGCCGGCCAAGGCGTGATTTAAATCGGTCAGAAAAAGCGCCTACGAAAGGATCGGAAGCCGAATCTAACAACAATGCCAATCCACCAGCAACAGCGACCATGGTGGAGCTGAGCCCGAGGATCTGGTTGTAATACAACATGATGAAACTGCCGATAGCAAAATTCATGTGCTGCCCAGGCATTTCTCCGAGGGCATAAAGCAATTTCTGGATTACACTGAGACGCCCGACTCGCTCTTGCGAACGTGCATAGGTCCCTCGACTCCCAGCGGCCATATCCAACATCTCAGCGCCCGCCACTGGATGCCCAGCAGTCTCCCCTCCCTCTTGGTCTGCATCAAATTCAGCCACATATCCCCCCTGTAATGCTTAGCCAGCCCCTGCATCGCCCACATAGGCTTTCGCTGACACGGCTATGAGTCTCAGCCGCCTTTACTAACCAGATGCTTTGATCTCACCTTTTTGCCCGATTATTTGGTCTTTTTGCAGGCCTACTCTTTTATTGATTGTTTAACACGACTTTTGGGCGGTAAAAAAGGCCACGCTTTGACCTGCCCGGAAGACCGATTTGAGCGCCATCCTAATCAGGTAATGACTGCACTAAGCGAAGCATTATGTTGCCCTCTGCTCGCGTATCAAAATAACGACTGCGCCCGTCTGCACTGGTTCGCAGACAAGCCACGCCCTTGGCTTCCAACCGATCTGTCTCCGCAGACAAATCAGCAACAGCGAAAGCGATATCGTTCACGCCGTCGCCACGCACTTGCAAGGATTCTGAGTAAACGCTGGTGTCAGTGATGGATGCGAAGAAGTCGAAGGTCAGCGGGCCGACAGTAACGCTTGCGCTTTGCGCTCCAATTTCATTATCGCTAACAATATCAGTTGAGTTGGAAAACCCGATTTCAGCATAATAGGCGATCGTGGCCGGGAGATCTGCAACCCCGATACCCACACCGAGAAACCGCCATTTATTGACTAACGGATGTGACTCGTTATTTGCCTTCCAGGCTCTTTCCCAGTCTGTTGCCGGTGGGCGCAAGGAGATCATCAGGTCGCCATGGGTGCGGGTGTCCAAATAGTTTTCGACGGTTTTGCCATTAACCAAAGCGTTAAACATCAGGTCGCAACCTTTGCCTAAAAAGAATTGCGTATCCGTCTCGACCGACGCTGTGTTGAAACAGATGTGATTAATACCAGGGCCTTTTCGAGCCAGGTACTCACTGAGGAACATGCCCGGCCCAGGCCGCATCGGATAACACTCCAACTGGCAATCGCCAATCTGGGTTTCGCCATCGTTAAAAGTATGTGCGCCGCCTGTGGTATAGGTGTTCGTCACCGGGTCTCCTTCAAGCGTTCGGAAATAGGTTAGCGAACCTTCGCCTGGCTCATAGGGCAGTAGCGGCTGAGGGCCGACACTGACACCAACGCCAATCGATTGGTAATGCCGCAATGTCGCGTTACGGTTACTGATTGTCATGCCAACATGATTGACTTCCCAATCTTCTCCCATGCTCAGCCTCCTCGCTTTGACCGGCTTGTAATCTGTTCTAAACCCGTTTCAGAGCGCTATTATTCTTTACCACGCGACCTTTCTTTTTAAGTTGAATCAGGCCCAATTTATGCTGGATGTCTGCCTTCGCGGCTTTTTAATTTTCTTCTGATCTCGCGCTGTCCCGCGTTTTATCGCTAAGCCTGCTTTGCTTTTAGCGCCGGGTCTATCGCAGGATAGGTATGCGGGCTCCACTTCGACGCGATACCCAAATCATTCCCCTCCCGCTGCCAGTTGTCGATACCCGGTCGGGTTTTCACCAATCCCCATGCAAGCAGTGAATCGGCATTGTCACGAATCGACTGTTCCACCGTATGGGGAACAAGTCCCAGCTGGCTGATTACTTTCTCCAACACCGCGATCGGCGCGCGATAGGTTTTGCCTTCGCGATAAATTCCACCGATGCCGATTCCCGGGTAAAGTTTCTGTAATATACTTTGCAACGCTTGCTGCGTAATCATGCCCTGCTCATCTGTTGCCACAAGGTTGTAGCGGTCACCGTTTTTGTTATCGGGACTTTCCGCCATCAAACGCTGCGCCTCCGCTACATCCCGCACATCGATAATATTCCATAGCATCCGCGGATGACTGTAACCTTCTAACATATCGCCTATGCGGGTCTGCCAAGACCATGGACGTTGATGAGAAGCCGATAGCAGCGGTCCGATGACATGACATGGACAAACCCCATTGGCAACGAACCCATTCTGCGCCGCCTCCTGATACACAAAACGCTCCGCTTCAACCTTCGTCATGGCGTACGCTACTTCACGGTTTCTGGCGACCACTTCCATGGTCCACGCTGACTTTTCGCCGCGACGCTCCTGCGCCATATCAGCCCAGCTGGCTTCGGTGTATTGGTAACCTTCGTCACTTGGATGCGCCACCGCAGCAAAGGAACTTGTATAGACCAAACGCTTCACAGAACCGGCTTTCTTGATGGAATCGGTCACCAGCTTGGTTGCCTCCAAACCACCTTCGTAAACTTTCATGGGCGTAGAACCTTCTAAATTGCCCATCTCTGCCGCGGCATGAAAAATGCCGACGCACCCCTTAAAAACTTCATCATATGCGCCGGGCACGGTCATATCGCAGGCAAACAGTTGCACTGATCCAGGGCCGATATGATTCATTGCGTTGAGGTGGGCAGTATTCGCCAAATTGGAAACATCTCTCACGCAGGCGCGCACGGTATAACCGTTTTGCACGAGATTAAGGACAATATGCGAACCTATGAAACCGGCGCTACCAGTAACGGCTACCGGACCGTCGGCCGGGCTAATTGGACTAGTCATGGGTGTTCCTCCTAAACAATGCTGATGAAAACGGTTACGTGGACGTCACTCGAAGTGTTGTAGCAAGATTCTTAGTCTGCTGAAACGGGTTGCGACAACGTTTTTCGAGACGATTGGTATTGCGAAGAAAATACTTCGGTATCTCCCCAACGCTCTCGATCTGCCGCGTGTATGTTGTGCATCACTCGCAGATTGCCATCCAAAATCAGAGCTTCGCGGGTCTCGGCGGTATAGCGCGGCCATTGCGGTAATCCGGCACCGTTGGGATTACCCGTTTTTGCGAATTGGATTATCGTGCGCGACCAAATCTGTGCCAGCTCCTGCACCACCGCATCCTGTGGGTCATATAAATAAGCCGTTTCCGCCAACTGGCGCGCAAACAGGTTGAAGGTAAACGCAATTTCGGCAGCGTGTGTGGCGCCAAAACCCGGTACCCGCTGTACCGGCAAATCGAAGCGATACAACCAACCACCTGGACCCGCTGCGCTTGCTCGAGCTGCTGCATTGGCGCCACCGCGAACCAGTAAATCTTTCCATATTCGTTCAAAGCGCTCGGTGCTATCGTCATCTGGATAAGCTACTTTAAGGCCCTCAACATAATCCTTGCCGCTTACGCCCTCGAGGATATTCTCCGCAACCGCCTCGCCAACAAAACCATAAAACGGCGAAGGGACTAAAAACGAAAACAAGGTGCCCTCATCCAGATTACTACCGGCAATCAACGGCACGCCGTCTAGACCGCGTTCGATGATTGCGTCCTTGGCACCGCGAGTAATTACTGTGCCGTCAATCCGGCCACCACCGCCCCAGCGTATTGTACTTTGCATGGCGACCAGTTCCTCCGCTGGCAGGGTTTGCAGCGTTGCGAGCAACGCATCCTCGCTCACCTCAAGCTTTTCTGCCAAAGCGGTCCGGGCATCTACTGCGTGCGTGTTGACTTCAGCGCCGCTGTGCTCGATTGCTTTGTGATAAAGGCCATCCGCCGAAGGCGCCGACATAATCGCCATAACCGATTGACCGCCCGCGGATTCGCCAAAAATAGTAACGTTGTCTTTGTCACCACCAAAGGCACCAATATTATCCCGCACCCATCGCAGCGCCGCGATCTGATCGCGAATGCCATTGGCAGCGGAACCGGCATAGGCTTCGCCAAAACCCGAAAGATCCAGAAAACCAAGCATGCCAAGGCGATAGTTGATTGCCACCACGACCACATCACCCTGTTCCGCGAGGATGGAACCATCGTAGTTGTTCGCCGAGCCGCTCGTAAAAGAACCGCCATGAATCCAAAACAGCACGGGGCGCGGTTCGCCATCCGTCGCCGGTGTAAAGATGTTTAGATATAAACAGTCTTCCGTTATTTGCGAGCGGTGCGTATCGCCAATCCGCTCACGTGGTTTGTCCTGCACACAAATATCCGGAAACTCGGTAGCGTCCAATACTCCGGACCAAGGATCAACAGTTTGCGGCGGTTCAAACCGGTTTGTAGCAGTTGGCGGTTGCGCATAAGGTAAACCGAGAAAAACCAATGATTGGCCGTTACTAAGCCCAGTTACAGTACCCATGCCAGTCTCGACAATGACACGCTCTGGCCAATCCAACAAATAGCTTGTAGTCGAGCTCATTTCTATCGGCGCCGGCCGGGTAAACCACCAGGCCGCTCCCACAGCAACAACCAGCAGCAGCAGGGTGAAACCGATTTTCTTTTTCATACGCCGTGCTCCGCCGCGGTTTCATCTGTGGATTTCGACTCTTGCTGTCTATCGTTGCCGTACAAATCGACTCGATCATAGCGCAGCCAAGATGTGTCATAGCCACTAGTACGATCAAACTCTTGGGGTTCTCCCCAAGGCGCATCATCCGGCGCATAATCGCTTGGCAACTCTCCGGAGGTCCGCTTCGACATGGTGTCATGCATTGGAGCAAAGACACGCGCCAATGGGCGCGGCATCTGATCGCGCCCTGACGGTGAGGATTGCGCCGCCGCCGGTAGCCCCCCTGAGACATGGCTGAATGCGGCTTTTTTGTACCGGCGTTGCGCGGCTTTATCTGAATCGTTCGCCACTGCATCAACTGTCCGACCAACCGGTAGACACGCGCCGTACCACCCCTGAGTTAACGCGTCAGGTGAGGGCATTCCGTCTGGCGGCGAGCCACTGCCAACGGTGACTTCGCCATTCGAGCAATGCACCCAGAAGCCAGCTGCAGCACCGTCTGGAAAGAAAAATTCAGGGGTATGAAAGAACGTCTCAACAAAGACGTAATCAACCCCGGCTAAATCTGCCCGATATTTATCTGAGGTCGCACGCGACGTTAAAAATCGGCGGGCGATAACAACCCATTCCGGACTCATCCAAACAAAACGCGGCATCGTTCGGAGAGCCATCGCATCATGCAAGCGTTGCAACAAGACTTGCAAATCAGCATCGCCGGGGGACTTCCCAGAAAGCTTCCAACGGGTCAGTTTTGTTAAGCGCGCAACCACAGCAGCCACTATGTCAGCCGGATTGGCTGCGTGCACTACGCAGGCCAGGTTGCTGAGTATGGAATGGTCGGCTTGCACTTTAAAATCGCACTCGGATTCGGGTAACTCGTGTGCTCCCATTTCGAGGGCGCCATCAACAAGGCGCATATACCAGGCGAGCTTGTCGCCCGCGTGCATCCATACAGGCGCATTATGGCCCACCTCGCAAAGCGTAAATTTTACGTTAGGTAACGGCGTCTCGGCCAATAGCCGCGTCATTTCAGTACGCGCGGCAGACACCCACTCAGCGGATGCAAACGTTAGTTCGCCAATCCCGTCTGCCATGACCGCGGTCACGTCCTGACTAGTCACTTTTCCCCCTTACTACCCCTGGCCGCAGACGCAGTGGCGTTGTCTGCCTGCTCCGCATCGATATGCTTTTATCCGACCTCTTTGCGCTTCCTGATAGCTAATCCAAAAGAGCCGCCAACAGATGCTAACTATGCCCGCTCCGGCCACCGAGCCAACACCAGGCTGCGAGATGCGCGCGGCAAGCACGCTTTGCAAAAAACTAGGCCATATACCCGCCATCCACGCAAAGAATTGCTCCCGTCACATAACTCGCCGCATCTGACGCCAAGAAAACTGCTGCATTAGCCATTTCCTCAAATGTTGCAACGCGCCCAAGCGGCAAATTCTCTGGGCCGGTAGACCAGGCCTCGAATTTTTCTTGTTGGCTCATCTCGGGTCGCGGTGGCGGTGGTTGCTTTGGCGCACGATCGGGATTTTCACGGTAGAAGTCTCCGGATGGATGTTGCTCCCATTCGACCAAGGACGGCGCAATGGCATTAACCCGAACATTGGATGGACCGAGATAGCGGCTGTACTGCCGCGTCATCATCGCAATGCCTGCTTTCAGAATGGCGTAGTTGCCCATGCCTTTATCCGCGTGCGCCTTCAAACCGCCACGCGATGTGAGATTGATGATGCTGCCGCTACCCTGCGCTTGCATGATGGGTGCAACGGCCTGATGAGTATGCCAATACCCTTTTAGATTAACGTTGGTTAATTCATCCCAATCTCGGTCATCGAGTTCAAGCAGCGATTTGCGATGATAACGAACCGCTACATTCATAAGGATGTCGATGCCGCCAAGCGAGTCGATGGTTTGCGCGATTAAGGCATCTACATCCGACTTTTGCGAAATATCGGTTTTAACTGCGAGCGAGCGACGGCCCATGGCTGCAATTTCATCAGCCACAGACTGCAGCGCGCCGTCTTCATTATTTACGTCGGTTACGACCACATCGGCACCGGCTTCGGCCAAGCCAAGCGCAAACCCCTTACCCATATTGCGCCTGGCACCAACAACAATTGCCTTTTTCCCGGCAAGCGAAAAATCTGCAAGAGCCATACGTCCTCCTATATTATCCCTTGTCTATCAGGGTATGAGTATCACGCGCCCTACCGCTTGTCGAGATTCAATATAGGCGTGCGCGTCTGCTGCTTGCGCAAGCGGATAGGTTCGATCAATCGGCATGTTTAAAGTTCCCGCAGCCATTTGCTGCAACAAACCACCGATCATTTCTTGGGCGCGCGCGGTCGCCATCTCAGCGCCTAAAAAAACGCCCGTGAGGCTTTTGTTGCCGGGCGCCAGACCACCCACGTCAATTTTGCTGAAGTCGCGGCTAGCAGTACCCACACTAACTATGCGGCCCCGCCGTCCGGCCGAGGCAATACTCTGCTCGAGCACTTTTCCGCCAACGGGATCGATCACCAGGTTTACGCCTTTGCGTGACGTCAGCCGCATCACCTCCTGAGTTAAATCCTGCGTGGTGTAGTTAATGCCTTCGTCTAAACCCAAATCAGCCAGGCGAGCCAAACGCTCAGCAGATGAGGCCGTGGCGTAGACCGTAGCGCCTGCTTGTTTCGCCAACTGAATACAGGCTATACCAACGCCACCCGCACCACCTTGCACCAGCACGGTCTCGCCCGCCTGCAAGCGACCAAACTCAAATAACGCATCGTGAGCGGTGCCGCAGGTGACTGGAATACAAGCGCCTTGCTCGAACGAAACGCTGTCTGGTAACACCCAGCAAGCGAAGCGACTCACAACACGTTGTTCTGCATGTGAACCGGCGCCGCCGAGGGTGGTCACACGCTGCCCCACCCGAAGGTCGGAAACCTCCGCGCCGACCTCCGACACCACGCCCGCCGCGGTATAACCGACAATATGCGACTTGCCGCCGGTATCGATATAGGCCCGGGCGAGCACATCGCCGCCTTCCACAGAAATGGCCATCACATCGATCTTGACTTCTTTTGGCCCGCAAGACGGTTCCGCTACATCTTCGTAGCGGAACACCTCGGGACCGCCCGTTTGATGATAAACTGCTGCTTTCATTTTGCGATCTCCTTGTCTATAACTTATATCAGAGTTGCAACACTGTTTGCTGCATGTAGACAACAGTAAACCAATTTAGAGGAGGAGAAGAAATGCCGCACGACATAATCATTCGCAACGGCCTTATCGTTGACGGACTGTTAAATCCCGCCTACGTAGGCGATGTAGCCATCGACGGCGACACAATCACCGCCCTAGGCAAAATAGACGCTACCGGACACAGGGAAATCGATGCTGAGGGTGCCGTTGTCACCCCTGGTTTTATTGACCTGCATACCCACATGGACGCACAAATTGGCTGGGACCCACAGGTAACCCCGGCATCCTGGCACGGCGTAACGTCAATTCTGATGGGCAATTGCGGCGTTTCATTCGCACCCGTGCGTCCAGAAGATAAAGAACTCTTGGCAGGCATGATGGAGTCAGTTGAGGACATTCCGCGCCAAGCGATCATGTCGGGACTATCCTGGAAATGGTCAAGCTTCGGCGAATATCTCGATGCAATCGAGGAATGCAAGCCAGCCGTCAATGTCGCTGCCTTAGTCGGACACGCTGCAACTCGCTTCTACGTAATGGGTGAACGTGCCGTTGAGGAAGCACCAACTGCTGAGGACATCACCCAAATTGCGAAGCTCGCTGGGCGCTCCGTACAGGAGGGCGCGGTCGGATTTTCGGTAAACCGCCTCAAAGCCCACAGGCTGCCGGACGGACGCTGTATTCCCGGCACCTTTGCGCCGGAGGAAGAACTCGTCGCAATTGCCAAAGAAGTCGGCGCTGCCGGCGGCATTATGCAAAGCGTTATCGAAGCGCATCCACTCGATGAAGAAATGGGCTTAATGCGCAAGCAGTTGGAAGCAGCTGGCACCCACATGCTGTTTAGCGCACCGTGGCTGCCTGGCGAAAATGGCGCAAGTGCTTATCAACCCGCTATCGACTCGATGCGTTCAGCGGGTCTCGACATCACCGGCACTACGCAACCCCGCGCTGCCGGATTTTTATCAGGCCTGAATACTTTCATCCTGTTCAGCCTACGTTCCGAAAGTGAAAACTGGCGCAAATTACAGCGCACCCCGGTCCCGGAAAGGCTGGCTTTAATCAAAGACGCTGCTTTCCGCGAACAACTTATCCAAGATGGCAAAGCAATGGAGCTAGCCGAACACATCGGTCAAACCTTGTCTTCGGCAAAGTATGGGTTGCCCTGCAAAAAAACTTTCTGGATGGGCAACGCAGATCGACCTAACTATGCACATCAGCCGGACCAATCATTAGCGCATCTGGCGGAGGCAGCAGGGGAACATCCGGTAGAAACCTGGTTGCGCTTACAGCTTGAATCCGAAGGCCAAGGGTTTTTCCATGTTCGTTTTGTAAACGAAGACTTAAGCGTGCTGCCGAACTATATGGGCGCGGACTGGGTCGTGCCCGGCGTCGGCGATGCAGGCGCACACGTCAGTCTGATTATGGATGCAGGCTGGACGAGCTTTTTCATATCGCACTGGCACCGAGACACCGGCACCTATTCGCTTGAAGAAACCATCCATATGCTAACCGCCAAGCAAAACCGCGTACTGGGACTGCCAGATCGCGGCTCGTTGGTCATTGGCAATAAAGCGGATATCAACGTGCTGGATATCAATCGCTTGGAAGAGCGCCAGCCACAACGCGTGGAAGATTTTCCTGGTAACGCACCAAGGCTAATTCAGCGCGGCGTCGGCTATCTCCAAACGCTGGTGAATGGCCAGGTCATCCTGGAGAACGATGAACTAACAGGAACCCGCAGCGGCATGATGCTGCGCAATTCGCAGACCTAGCATCGCGTCAATATTGGCATCGTGCAGAAAACAGTGCGGCGTTAATCGATGTGTCGCCAGAAATATCTCACCTTGCCTTGCTACCGGCAATAACAAAGCTGAGCCTTCGTAGCGCGCATCCTCGTTATCGAAAGGAACGAGGATGCGCTTATGACGGCAGGCCGAATAACATCCGTACCCTCTGTTTTCACTTTAAGATCAGGGGACACTGAAGATTCTTACCTTGTGCATGCTAACGAATCTAACAACGGGTGAGTCGTTAATAACAAATCCGGGACCCCGTTAGCCCGCTATTGCAGCGAGCAGAAGCGTTCCACGACAGGTTCATACCTGGACTGTCCCAGCAACGGCTATGCAATCCCTTTTGGTCTGCGACCTCGCGCACGCCGCAGCTCTCGCTTTGATGTTGAACAATAGGGGATCTTTAGCAGATCACAGTGTACGAGTGGGTTAACACTAATGAGACAGGCGCTAAAAGCGTGTTGATGGGACAGGTCGCGCTCCGAGACCAATGCTCTCCGACTGCGACTGAACTGATCCGTCTTTAACCTGTTCGCGACCAGCGAATAGTTTTGCTGATCAAACGACAACCTGGGCTTTTTCCAATCTTAAGCGACGCCTGCAGTTGTAATCGCTACCAGGTATCCACATAGGGATACTTCTTCTCAGTGCGATGCGGTGTAGGCGGCAGTCGTTTTAGACTTGCAGCTATCCAAGAGCGGGTTTCCGCCGGATCAATGACATCATCAATGCCGCCACCGGCTGCCGCATTGACTGCTTTAGCCGAGTCGTAAGCTCGATCGACGCGCTTGTTAAATTCGTCGGCGCGCTCTTGAGGATCTTCAATCGCCATCAGCTCTTTGCGATAACCAAGCTTGACCGATCCTTCTATGTTCATTCCAGCAAACTCAGCTGTTGGCCAGGCAACCGTAAAAAAGCCTACCAATGCGCTGGCGCCACACATAGCCTGAACGCCAAGCCCGTACGCCTTGCGCACAACAACGCCAAACAACGGCGTTGTTAGATTAGCACCGGCGTTGAACATGCGCACGCAGTGGCGCACTAATGCAGTCGCCTCGACATCAGGACCGACCATCATACCCGGGCAGTCCATAAGGCTGAGAATCGGAATATCGAACGCATCGCAAAGCTGAATAAAGCGCGTCCCCTTATCCGCACCGTCAGAATCGATAGCACCCGCTAAGTGATGCGGGTTGTTAGCAATTACGCCCATAGGCCGCCCTTCCACGCGTATGAAACAGGTGATAACGCCAACACCAAAACCTTCACGGATTTCCAGGACGGAATCTTCGTCCGCAATCGTCGCAATCACTTCGCGCATATCGTAAAGACGCAGGCGATTTTCCGGCACGATATGACGCAATCTCCGTTGATCTGGTGCTTCCCAGCTGTCTACGGAACCCTGGAAATACGACAGGTACTGCTTTGCTACCTGGACGGCTTCCGCTTCATCTTCAACCAAGATATCGACCACACCGTTGGGCACCTGGAACGACATAGGGCCCACTTCTTCCGGCGTGTAAATGCCTAAACCACCCCCTTCGATCATGGCCGG
>CENJ01173287.1_pt1 | contig 13722 bp, 16 predicted proteins | sample 356161 | NCBI WGS metagenome assembly CENJ01 (sample SAMEA2619531, study PRJEB7988) | marine metagenome | biome: marine biome (ENVO:00000447); feature: surface water layer (ENVO:00002042); material: "saline water (ENVO:00002010), including plankton (ENVO:xxxxxxxx)" | depth 5 m
CGCACTAGGCAAAACATCCAGTCTGCGTGATCCGCGCCCGAGGTCCAGATTTTCTGGCCATTGATGACAAAATCGTCACCGTCCTCCACAGCGGAGGTTCGAAGGCTCGCTAGGTCAGAACCAGATCCAGGTTCGCTGTAGCCCTGACACCACCAGATATCGCCACTCACGATCTTCGGCAGGTGCTCTTGTTTCTGGACTTCATTGCCATACTCCAGGAGTGCCGGGCCAATCATTGAGAGACCCATACCCACCAGCGGCGGGCGTGCGTTAATGCGCCCCATTTCCTCACGCAGAACCTGGTTTTCCTGCTTATCTAAGCCCGCCCCACCAAACTCACTAGGCCACATGGGTGCCGTATAGCCCCTATCGGCACAACGATCTAGCCATAGCTTTGTTTCGGGATTTTCGTAGGCAGCGCGGCGACCGCCCCCGGGATATTCGGACGCCACCATGGGCGTGCGCATGGATTGAGGACAGTTTTCATCCAGCCAGCCTCTGACGTCGTCCCTAAACGTTGCAAGATTCGCCATATTACCCTCATCGGTTGAATTTCAGCTTGGCGCGAGTTTACCGCAAATTACCCTCCTTGCCGAAACCCTCCTGGCATCGTTTTACCGACCAAAATTTGACCTTCCGTTCATCACTACTATTCGCCACACCCTAGGTATGGATTTAGTGGCATTGCGCCGCAACAGTGGTTATCTTCGCCCTCAGTCCACGAATAACGTAAGGAGGTTCATGTGCCCGCGTCAGATCTCAAAAAAGCTGGCCTAAAAGTCACCTTACCGCGCCTAAAAGTACTCGAAGTCCTGGAACAGGCCGAGCCAAGGCACCTCAGCGCTGAAGATGTTTATAAACAGCTCATCAGCTCAGACGATACCGTTGGCCTAGCCACCGTTTACCGAGTGCTTACGCAGTTTGAGTCAGCAGGCATCGTTGATCGTCACAATTTCGATGATGGACATGCCGTGTATGAGCTTTCGGAAGAGCACCACCACGATCATATGGTCAATATCGATACGGGCGAGGTTACCGAGTTCTTCAACGACCGCATCGAAACCATCCAGCACGACATTGCCGAACAGCATGGCTATGAGCTTGTTGATCACGAACTGGTGCTTTATGTGCGGAAGAAGAAATAACGCTCCGATCAATAGCCCTCTCGATCAATCAGGGTGTGGTAAAGCTGAAGATGCCTCCGGGCGCTCAACTCGTCTCCCTGTAGCTCTTTGATGCGCGCAAGGTTGTAGTGTGCGTCCGGCACTCCAGGTGCCTTGGCGTAAAATGTGGCCGCCTGACCGCTCTCATCTAGCTCATCATAAATGGTGCCCAAGTTGTAGTTGGCCAGCTCATGCCCCGGCCTTACCGCAAGCGCGAGCTGGTAGTGACGCTTGGCACTCTTTAGGTCCCCACTCAACTGGTAGAGCCGCCCAAGGTTGACCTGGGCATCCGTATTAGCGGGATCTAGGCGCACGGCCTCACGATAGGCATCCGGTGCCTGCTCTGGGTCAACCTCTTCTAAATCGAGACCCAGGTTGTACCACTCATCCGAGTCTAGTTGATCCAGCGGCTTGTCTCCGCCGGCAGCAGACCAAGCGAGATCCGCTACGTTCGCGGCAAGAGCCTCGATGGAAAAGTTCATGGTCAGCTGACCACTTTCTACTTCCCAATTGGTTTCATCGTCTTGGACCTCAACTACGTTGCCATTGGCATATATCCTGACGGAGCTGAGGTTTTTGATCTGGGCGAGGTCTTGCTTCAGTTTCGCTAGGGCACGATAGCTCTGCCGTACGCTAATGGCTGCATCGGTTAGCCCCTTGGCTGCGCGCAAAAAGACCACATCCTGAAAACTAAAGCGGTAGTGTCCCCTCGCATTGAGCTGTGGCAGGAGCAAACCACGTCTTACGTAGTGCCTGATTTGCGTCGGCGTGAGGCCGAGCAGCTTCGCTACATCCTGGGTGCCGTAGCCATTAACGCCAGCAGAACGCTTAGACGAAGGCAAATCGAATTGGCTCAAAATCACTCCCACCTGGCTCCTGGGGCCCACCAAAAAACTATACCTCGGGGCAAGATTGCCCTCAACAAATAGGATGATGAAGGCTGCAAAAATGTCTCGCAATCTAGGCTTCGGTGGTACGTTCCAACCCAGTGGGCATAGGGGCCAACGTGAATTCGAGCGCAATACCAGACGCGCCGCTATAGCCGGCGATCTTCTGGTTCCACGGCAGCGCGTTTGTTGCGCAGGGCATAGAAGACAATGCCTTTAGCTATTTATTGATGATTTTCGTCAATCAGGTGCTGCAACTGCCGGTGTATTTGCCGCCTTAGCACTGGCATTGGCGCTCCTGTGGCCAGCCGCTCTATTGCTGTCTGGTTCTGACCGCGATTTAGTGCCTATCCCGATATCAAATAGACCGAGCCGGACATCAGGTTCATCTGGCATTACCTCCCCGGCGTCAGGAACAATCTGGAGGCACCTAAGTCGACTAGCTCTTGCGTCGCTCGCGCTGCTCGGCTTGGTGGGCTTTTTGTTTCGCTCTTCTTTCTTCTCGCGCGGCTTCCCTGGCTGTCTTGAGGTTTTCTTTAAGCAAGGCCACCTGGTCCTTGGTTACCTCCTGGAAACCAGGAATAAAACACTTAGCGCCTGGCTCATAGCGGCCAAAACCCCGATCCTGAAGACTCTGGATTGAGTCGAGCTTGCATAGCCGATTGCTTTGAGTGAAGTACCGAATCGGCGAGTTTTTGCGCAATCCAAGACATCGATTGTTGAACTGCACCAGATAGTAGCGATTTCGGCTGACCTCAAAGAGGACATGTTGCTCATCCAGGACCTGGGTATTTCGGATTGAGCGCGCAGAAATACAGCGCACCTCGGTCTGATAGTCTTTTTGCTGGGGGTCACGGCCTAATACCGCTTCCACCGACGGTAATGCTTCCGAGGTAGCGGCCTCCTCGGTTTCCGCGACCACGGAGGCAACGCTGCATGCACATAGCAACGTGCCTAGGAAGACGCTAAAACTCAAACCAGTTCCAAACATCCACTGCCTCCCGGGTGTTCTAGTCACCCCAATAATGCATCCAGAGCCTGGGAGCAGTCCATCTCCAGCTTTAGATGATACAGGTCATCCGCTCGCGTCTTTCCCCTATTGAGCGCGATTATGGGCTTTCCAAGCCTGTGCGCCATGCGAACAAAGCGGAAACTGGAGTAAACCATCAGCGACGTACCGACCACCAGAAGCGCATCCGAAGCCTCAACCCAGCCGTAGGCTTTTTCTACTACCGACGGCGCCACAGAGGCGCCATAGAACACAACGTTCGGCTTCAGGATGCCTTGGCACCGGCTGCATTCAGGGACCTGAATGGTGCTGTTATCCAATTCCAGATCGGCGTCTCCATCGGGTGCGACACTAAATCGCTGCTCCTGGATATGGGGATTCATCTCTTCTAACCAGCCTTGGACCTCCTCGCGGGATATTGACGCGGAACAGGACATGCAAATGACCTCGTCGAGACGCCCGTGAAGGTCAATGACCTGACGCTGACCAGCTCGTTGATGGAGGCCGTCGACATTCTGCGTGATCAGGGCAAAGGCTTGGCCGCGCTGTTCCAAAAGCGCCAGTCCACGATGTGCCGAATTGGGACGAGCCCGCATAAAACTCGGGAACCCTAGCTGACTGCGTGCCCAGTATCGTTGTCGCCACGCTTTTTGCTCCATAAAGGCTTGATGGGTAACTGGCTGGGGACGCTTCCACTCCCCGTCTAGATTCCGATAATCGCCAATACCCGATCCGGTGCTCACGCCGGCACCGCTGATGATCAGCAGGCGACGGTGCTGACCCAGGAAATCCTTCAGTTCTCCTAAGGTTGTCTGTGCTCCAGATGCCGGTCGATTGATCATAAATATCTCTTTGCCCTTAACGCGGATCATGTCAGCCAGCCACCGGCCGCGTCACCTCGGCAATAGGAACTGGCGGGGCTGCTTATTGGACAAAAGGTGCGCGCCGGCACCGTTCTCTGTTAGCCTCCAAGCGCTTATCAACAGCCAATCACATCTAAAAAGGGTGCCCTGATGATCAAACTTTACGGTCTAAAATTAAGTAACTACTACAGCTTGGTTAAGGCTGCGCTGATAGAAAAGGAACTCGAGTTCGAAGAGATAAAGGCACCGCCAAGCCAGGAAAAGGAAAGCCTCGCGCGTTCTCCCATGGGTAAGATGCCCTCTATCGAAGTTGACGGACAGTATCTCTCTGAGTCTTTCGCCATCGTTAATTATTTGGAGAAGCGAACTCCCACCCCAGCCCTACTGCCAGCAGACCCTATGACGGCAGGCAAAACTTTGGAGCTGAGCTGCCATATTATGCTCAACGTCGAGTTAGTGGCCCGCCGGTGTTTGTATGCGGCCCTTTTTGGTGGCTCGGTAAGCGATGAGGCTAAGGCCAGCACAAGAGAGGACTTACCTCGAGGCCTCCAGGCCGTGAACCAGCTTATGACCTACGGCCCCTATGCAATTGGCGATCAGTTCACCTTGGCCGACCTCTATGCCTACTACTCTCTGGGCTTAGCGGGCACCGTCTACCGCAAGATGTTTGATGCCAATCCACTGGACGACTTTCCACAAATGCAGGCATTAACAAGCCTGCTTGCAGAGCGCCCGAGCATTGCGCGCGTCACCGCTGAGAGCGCCAGCTAGCGGCCTGAACCATTTTAGAGGAGGGGTGTATGAATAAGCTTGTCCCACTGCTGGCGCTCATGGCGCTCTCGATCAGCCAAACGACTCACGGCGAGGCACCTTCGTCGGCAAAACCCGAATCGGTAGGCATGTCTAGCGAACGGCTGGATCGCATCGCTCCGGCCATGCAGCGCTACATTGATGAAGGGCTTACCCCTGGGGTGATCACAGCGATCATGCGGCGGGGCAAGCTGATTCACCTATCCGTTCTGGGCGACATGGATGTTGAGGCAGGTAAGGCCATGCGCGAGGACGCTATTTTTCGCATCGCCTCTATGACCAAACCCATCGCCTCGGTTGCTCTGATGATGCTCTGGGAAGAGGGTCATTTTCAGCTGCGTGATCCGGTGGCCAAATTCATTCCGGAATTTGGCCAGGTCAGGGTCAGCAGCACTGGAGATGCCAGCGGCGAGAGCGGTGAGCTTGTACCCTTGAAGCGACCGATCCAGATTCGGGACATGCTCACTCATACTGCGGGCTTAGCCAACAGCTACATAGGTAACACCGACGCCTATCGAAGCGCCTTCAATCCGCTCCCCAAGGACAATGCAGAATTCTCCGCCCGCCTAGCGTCGCTGCCGCTAAATTATCAGCCTGGCGAGGCGTGGCAGTATTCTGCAGCAACAAACGTGGTAGGACATCTGGTGGAAGTCATCTCGGGGAAGAGCCTGGATGAATTTCTAAAAGACCGGATTTTCATTCCCTTAAATATGCCGGATACCCATTTCTACCTGGACGAGGCCCATGCGCCACGGCTGACCGCGCAGTATCGGCCAGGCCAGGATATGAAGATCGAAGAGCAGGATCCTGGCTCGGTGGAAAGCCGATGGATTAAGGGGCCCCGCACCCTGTTCAGTGGGGCGGGTGGCTTGGTGTCTACTGTGAGCGATTACCTGCGTTTTCAGCAAACTATGCTCAATGGCGGAGCGTTAGATGGCGTGCGAATCCTGGCGCCCTCAACGGTCAGTCTGATGCTGGAGAACCATACTGGTGATCTGGACCTGTGGCTGGCGGGCCCTGGCATGGGCTTTGGCCTTGGCTATGGCGTCGTTGTTGACCGTGGCGCAGCGGCAACCCCGATGGCGGAAGGATCAGGGTATTGGGGAGGCGCGTACTGCACCCTTTCTTGGATCGATCCGGAGCAGGACATTGTGGGCGTCCTGATGACACAGGTTCGCCCTTATACGCATATCAACATCCGCCGGGACTTTCAGGTTCTGACCTATCAGGCCATTGTCGACTAAGCCCCGTTTGGGTCTGCGACTATCCCGAATAGGCAACCGGGTGATTTTGCAGCCGGTCCACTGCCTCATAGAAGGCCTGTCGACTGGCCTTAACGTGACGCCAGGCGACTGCGATATCGCGAGTGATTTCCCGCTTTCCTGCGGCCGCCAAGGACCCGCTTTCTTTCTTCAGCTTCTCCCAGCGCGCCACGGCTTCAATCCAGTCTTGTCTCAGTTCGTGGGCACGCCCTTCGAGCTGTTCGACGATGGATCGGGTTTCTTGGCAGACGGTGCTAAACCGGCTGCTCACTGAGGCAAGCTTGCGCTCGGCAATGATTTCCGCTTCCTCTTTTTTGGATGCACGGTTAAGACCTTTGAGCAGTCGCAGGCCACGGAGCGCCAAAATCAGGTACCGCGTCGGGTCCAGCAGCCATCCGCTCACGCCAAAGCCGTTTCGGTAATCGCGCGGGTAGTCATGATGATCACCATGATGATTCCCTTCACCCATGGGGCCCAGCCAGATGTAGTTATTTTGAGCCGAGCTGCTGATCCCGTCGGTGAACCCCCACATGTGGGTCACGCTGTTCACGGTCCAGGTATTGTGCTGCACCAACACTGTGCCCAGTAGCGAGCCAGCGGTTAGGGCGAAGAATCCGTACCACCCGCCGATGGCGAAGCCGACACCCATGGGCACCAAGAAAATCCAAAACGTGGTCAACAGGCCGTACCACTTGTCCTGCCACATGATCACCGCGTGACGCTTTGCGTTGTGCGACCGGGTGTACTCGTCGGACTTGGGGTGGTTAAAGCAATGACATAGCGTATGAGACCAGAGGAAGTTTCGAATCGGGTCGTTGAACCAGGTTGCGCTGTATGGGTCTATCTGCTTCTTGCCGTGGCGATCCACCCCGTGGTGCAGCGAATGATTCGCCGACCACTGCTTGACGCTCCCCTGAACGCTAAAGATTTGCGCGAAGGCACAGAAAAACCAGTGTACGGGGGTCGAAACGTGCTGAGCGGCGTTATGCGTAATCAGCCTATGACTGTAGAGCGTCGTTGCCACAGAACCCATGATGAGGTGCACAATCATCCACAGGGCACCAAGCCACATCCATTGAGCCGGGGCAAAGCCAAAGAGCCATACGGCCATCCCTATTGCCGAGGAATGCACTGATGCCAGAAATATGCAGGTTCCAGCGTCTAGGCTGAATCCATTTGAAAACAGCTCCTTGAAGTTACTATAGAGGGGCGCATCTCGTTCTTCGGGATTCATCTGATTCTTCATCGATCCTCTCGGCTAATGAGCTATGTCTTAATGTGCACGAGGCCTCGGTCACGGGCCTCCTGATCTATTCGGTGACCATTCGTCTGCCCAGGGCGGCTGAAATCGTCTTTTGTGGTCATATTGTGCTGCATCTGATTGAGAGATGCACCACCCTTTCCAGCTGGTTCACTCCCGTTAAATTCACCAAGAATTCGCCGCTCATGACGGCCTATTGCCCGGGTCAAACCCGCATATGCCCAGCCGTAGGCCTTTTGGAGGGTGGTGCTGGTCTCAATTGACGCTAGACGGGTGCCAAGCCCAAAGTCTATTCTGGGTGGGTATTCACGATACATTTCTTAACCCTTTTTAGCCCGGGAACTGCTGGCCATGCTAAAGCTCCTCATCCCGTTCATCCTCATCCTCTTTGTTGCCTGGGTCATTGCCCTGACCTTCCAGGGGGTTTTTAGCAAGCAACCCGTTACCTCGAGCCAAAAGCTGGTGCGCCTTATCTTGCTGGGCACCTTTGTGGCGCTTGTTCTGGCTGCAACCATCCACCAAACTTAGGCAACGCCTTATTGGGACCCTTGATGGACAGCAAGCTAAGCGTGAGGGCGCAGAAAAATGACTTCGGTGCGGAGCTTACCGGCATCGCGCTCAACAAACCTCTGAGTGCCCAGCAAGTCGAGGAGATCAAGCATCTGTGGCACCGATATCAGGTCGTTTACTTTCCCGACCAGCCGTTAACGCATCCTCAATTAGAGGCCTTTACCCTGGCAATGGGCCCTTTCGGCCATGATCCTTACATCCAGGCCATAGAAAACCACCAGCATATTCTTGAAATTCGACGAGATCCCGATGAGGCAGTGGCGCCCTTCGGTGGTAGCTGGCACTCAGATTGGTCATTTCAACCCGCACCCCCGAGTGCAACCATTTTGCACGCCAAGGTGGTGCCGCCAGTAGGCGGGGCTACGCATTACGCGGACGGCATTCGCGCGTTCGAGGCCTTGGATGCGGGGTTCCGAGACGACCTTTCATCGCTCCGCGCCGTACATAGCGCGAGGCGCCCCTATAGCCACGAGGGCTATCGGCTTGGCGGTGAAAGACGCAGCATGAAAATTCTACCCAACGACGATGCCTGGGCCACGCAAGTACACCCTCTGATTCGCACGCATCCAGCGTCAGGGCGGCAAGCGCTTTGGATAAATCCCGTCTACACCCTCAGTATCGAGGGCCTTGAAGAGAACGAGAGCCAGGCAATGCTCGAACGTCTGTTCGCACATCTGTTGCAGCCCGAGTTCACCTATCGTCATAGGTGGAGTGAGAACATGCTGACCATGTGGGACAACCGCTCCGTGCTGCACTGCGCTCAAGGCGGCTATGACGGCTATCGACGTATCATGCACCGGACGACGGTGGCAGGATCCGCCCCATTCCACCGACCGGAGGTCACGTCGCTTGAACGCAACATTTGAACTGCATCCCAGGCTTGATGCGGATACAACCTTGATCTGTGATCTGGCACTGAGCCGCGTGTTGCTGATGCGGGACGCCCGCTATCCTTGGCTGATCCTGGTCCCTAGACGCGCTAACCTACGCGAACTGCACCAGCTTCAGGATGAGGACCTTGGACAGGTCATGCAGGAGATCGCCTGGGTATCCGACAGGCTCTCTGAACTCACCCAAGCCTTCAAACTGAATGTCGCCGCCCTGGGCAACCAAGTGCCGCAACTGCACATCCACATCATCGCCAGACAACAAAACGATGCTGCTTGGCCCAACCCGGTCTGGGGTATTGGCGACCCGCTACCCTACGATGACAACGAGCTAGCCGTGCTCTGCACCGCTCTAGAGGGGTCCCTGCAGGGCGCGAACACCTAGTTCGGCATTGGAATCGGGTTCACGTAGTGCGGGACGTCATAGCCTTTCTGCACGGCGGGACGTTGAGCAATTTCCTGATACCAGCGGCAAATATTTGGGTAGTCCTTCAGGTCAATATCCTGCCATTCAAAGCGTGAGATCCAGGGCCAGATGGCCATATCCGCGATGGAATAATCGCCCGAAACATAGCTTCGCCCCGCTAGGCGTGCATCTAATACGCCGTAAAGACGCGCTGCCTCAGCAGTAAAACGCTCCTCGGCGTACGGCGACTGGCCCAGGTTATGTTTGTTAAAAAAGTGTACCTGCCCCAGCATGGGCCCTAATCCGGCCATCTGCCACATCAACCACTGCATGGTTTGCCAGGTGTCTTCGCCCCAGAATCGATCCGTTTTTTTAGCCAGATACAGGAGAATTGCACCAGATTCCATCAGAGCCGTGTCGGTGTCCTGATCGACGATGGCAGGGATCTTGTTGTTAGGAGAAATTCGCAGGAAGTCAGGGTCAAACTGTTGGCGCTGCTGAAGGTCGACGCTATGTACGCGGTAGGGCAGTTCAAATTCTTCCAGGGCGATAGACACCTTTCGACCATTTGGCGTGGGCCAGGTATAGAGATCTATCATGGAGCGGCCTCCCGTAAATCAGGCAGTGGACTGCATTCGACGCCTGGCCCCACCTAGACCTCCAGCACCCGATCGGCAGTCCCGAGGATGAAGTTCGAAAGGCCATCAAGGACCGCGTTGGGCTGTTCGCTGAGCATGGAGTGACCGCAATTATTCAGATGCAGCACCTGAGCACCGGGCACATTGCTGGCCACCTTGAGCCCCGCTCGGGCTGGGGTCATCTTGTCCTGATCACCAATCATGATGAGCGTGGGATGCGCGATGGGTGGATAGTCACTGGCATCGAAATCATTGCAAGCCGCCAAATCTGCGTGGTAGACCCCGTCAGACACTCGCTCCAGCAACCGCTCGCCCATGTTTAAATTAGAGGTTCCAGGGTTATCGGAAACCCCCATCAAGCTGCGCCGTCCGTGGCTCCAGGTGTTGGCCATATCGATGGCCGCATGATGGTTATCCCTGGCTGCATCCAGCAGCAGGGGCGTCACCGGCATGGGCGACGACGTGCCCAGCAGCACCAGCCTGTCCAACTGTTCACCCTGCCTGGCAGCCAAACTTAGGGAGATTAGGGTTCCCATGCTGTGCCCCACCACCGTGGTCTCCTGGGTATCTGATTCGCGCAGATGCGCCATAAGCTGTGCCAGCCAATCCGCCATCCCGTCTATGCTGGCCAGGGCCTGCCCGCCGCTCTGGCCATGACCCGGCAAATCGAAGGCAACCACTCGATACCCGTGACGGGCGAAATAGCGAGCGGGCATCACCCAAACGCTGTGATCCATGCCCGCACCGTGCACGAAAAAGATGGTCTTAGCCCCCTTCTCCGGCTGCCCGCTGCCACCGGCATAGAAGACAACATCCCCATTCAAATACGTTTGCATATCGGTTCTACGCCTTGGTTTGCAGTGATTTTTCTACAGCTCGCAGCCCTGTCTTGAGGTCGGTGATTAAATCCGCTGGATCTTCCAACCCAACACTCAGCCTCACTAAGCCTGGACCAATACCGGCGGCCCGAAGATTCTCCTCATCCACCCGGTGGTGGGTGGTGCTCGCGGGATGAATCACGAGCGACTTGGCGTCCCCCACATTCGCCAGATGCGAGAACAACTCCAGCGCCTCGATGAAGGTCCGGCCCGCCTCTCTCCCGCCGCGGACCTCGAAGCTAAAGACCGCACCGCAACCCAGAGGCAGCATGGACGCCGCAAGGTCATGGTCAGGATGGCTCTCAAGGCCCGGGTAGCTCACGGAGACCACCATGTCGTGGCCTTCTAAGAACCGGGCCACCTGCAGCGCATTGGCTACATGACGCTGCATCCTCAAGGGCAGCGTTTCCATACCCTGGAGAATTTGGAAAGCCGTCATGGGCGCCATGCTGGCTCCGAAATCTCGTATGCCCTCTTTGCGGGCGCGCATAATAAAGGCTGCAGGGCCGAACTCTTCCGCAAAAACCAAGTTATGGAAGCCTGCATAGGGCTCGCTCAAGGTGGGGAATTTGTCATTGGCCTGCCAATCGAAGGTGCCGCCGTCCACCACCACGCCACCAATCACCACACCATGCCCGCTTAAAAACTTAGTTGCCGAGTGCACCACCAGGTCCGCCCCGAGGTTAATAGGCTGACAGAGGTAAGGCGTGACGAAGGTGGCGTCGATAAGCAGGGGAACGCCGTGGGCGTGGGCAAGTTTGGACAGCTCAGGGATATTCAGGACCTCCAGGCCAGGGTTGCCCAGCACCTCGCCAAGCACCAACTTTGTATTTGGCTGCACGGCATCGCTGAAGGCCTGCAAATCTCTGGGATTCACAAAGGTCGTGCTGATGCCAAACCTGGAAAGGGTGTAATCCAAGAGGTTGTGCGTACCGCCATAGAGCGAGCGTGATGCAACGATGTGATCGCCGGCACCCAGGATCGTGGCGATGGCAAGGTGCATGGCCGCTTGACCGCTGGCCGTAGCGATCGCGCCAACGCCGTGATCCAGCGCCGCCATCCGCTCCTCGAGGACCGCATTTGTGGGATTTGATAGACGCGAGTAGACATGGCCAGCGCGTTCTATATTGAAAAGACCGGCGGCCACATCCGTATCAGGGAAGACAAAGGCAGCCGATTGATATATCGGCGTAGCCCGGGCACCCGTGGTCGGGTCGGGGACCTGGCCGGCGTGGAGCGATAGCGTATCGAATCCAAGACCCTTTGGGCCTCTGTGCTCACCTTTAGTCATCGTTCCTGTCCACTTTCAAAAGCCGGAGCCTCTACTTTTTGCTCTCTTGATTCAAGGCTTTGTAAAGCGCTACCTGGTTAGTTTGAGCATCTGCTCGGGAATCCCTGCCTTAAGCTGCCCGGTTGGGCTCAAAACATGGCGTAGCGCTGCTTAATATTGTCGCGAGATATTCTTTGATTCAGTGTGCAGAGATCGTAGATCACGCCAAGCAGCAAAACGCCGCCGGTCAGGAGGAATAGTATTCCGGTCCGACCTCTCCCCATATAGGCGCGGTGCACCCCGAAAATGCCAAGAAAGACCAGCAGTAGCCAAGCCAGGGAGTAGCTCGTATGCCCCCGGACATAATGCCTCGGCGTATGCCTGTGCAGATACTCCAACCAAAACAGGTCAAGCAACCACGCCACGCCAAACCCACCTAGAGTCAGCAGGTACAGGACCCCGGATACAGGCCGGCCAAAGTAAAAGCGGTGCACGCCCAAGAAACCCAACACCCAAAATAGATAGCCCAAGAGCAGGGAGTGGGTGGCGGCATCTAATACTTCGTCTTTCATTGATGTCGTTTTCTATCTTTCGTCGCGATGAGAGCGCGAACTCATGTTGTTGTTTTTCGTTCATATCGCCAGTTAAGAAGCGAGGTGGGGCCCCGCGTTGTCCGGCCCTACCGTGAGAAGGTGTAATAGTTATTCATCGGATTGTCTAATGCTAACTGCTGAAATCCTGAAAAACCTGCCGCCTGCCCCATTTTTTGTGCCAGGTCCTTGGTAAAACCCAGGGTGCCCAAACCAGCACCATCGGCCTCGGAAAGACCCGCACTCATGCAGATGGTGACTGAAAATCCGTAGAGCAGGGCTGCAATGGGGTGATGCAGTCGATTTTCATCAAAGCTTTCAAAACCCTTTATGTCCTCGCAAAGCCAGTAGCCGTCGTCTTTAAGCGCTCGGTGAATGTCCTGCATCAGGCGCGCTGGATAGGGCGTGTCGTGAATCACATCGAAGGTTGTGATCAGGTCGAAGAATGGATACTCGGGCAGAGGTTCCTGCAGGGGGTCAGACAAGCGGACATTTTCAACCCCGGCCTCGGCAATATTGGCCCGGGCTCTTGCTAAGGCATGGCTCGACGTGTCGTATCCAACGAATTCACTTCGCGGAAAGGCCTGGGCCATAGCGATCGTAGACAGCGCGCCGCCACAGCCGACGTCAGCAACCTGGGCACCACGAAACAGCTTCTCCTCCATGGACGGCAGCAGCGGCAAAATTTCAGGGACCAGTCGGTGACGCTTCGTGAAGGCGCCCATGCGCTCAATACCGCAGGCGCAGCTTGCCCCATGTTCATCGTAGTCCATACCGATACCGGTGCGAAAAGCGGTTTCAAGTTTTTCCATGGCCGGCACCACGGCAACAGCGGAGTCATAAGCACCCATGAGAAAGGCGGGGTGATCCTGATCGACCAGTACCGCTTGAGCCTCGGGAGACAGCGAGAAGTGCTGCGTCTGGGCATCGTAGTCCACCTGACCGATGCAGACCTGTTGGTGAAGCCACTCTCTGACCCAGCGTTCGTGCAAACCCAGGGACGCAGCCAACGCCTCACTGGAGCTGGGGCCAAGATCAGCCAGCTCAGAAAATAGGCCCAAGCGGTCGCCGAGGACCGAGGTCACGCAGTTAAAACCCGCGGCCACCATACCGCCCGTTTGTTTAATGAATGCTCCGAGCTTTTCTTGATCTATTTCGCGCATTTTTTGCCCTCTGTTTGGCTTGTCTGAACCTGACCCCTCTTCGTCCAACCCCGCTTTGTCCAACC
>CENJ01172230.1_pt1 | contig 13718 bp, 14 predicted proteins | sample 356161 | NCBI WGS metagenome assembly CENJ01 (sample SAMEA2619531, study PRJEB7988) | marine metagenome | biome: marine biome (ENVO:00000447); feature: surface water layer (ENVO:00002042); material: "saline water (ENVO:00002010), including plankton (ENVO:xxxxxxxx)" | depth 5 m
CATATTTTTCATTAGGAATAATATCTAATAAAAAATTTTTATCAATCAATATTCTAATATTATTATACCAAAAATCTGTCATAATATATATTACTATACAAGATTATTATTATTTATTTTAATTGAATTATCGCCTGATTTTGGTTCTGGCTTAGTTTGTTGAGTTTTTTCCATTTCTTTAACAATATTACCCATATTTTCTGTCATTGATTTAAATAAATCGTTATTCATCATATTTGGATACATGTTATTTGCTTCACTCTTTAATACCTCATCATTTAATTCACCACTACTCATTTTTTGTTGAACAGTTTCATTAACTTTGCTAAATATATTCATAATATTATTTCCATCTAATAGTTTTGATATGTCTCCACTAGATTCTAAATTAGGTAAATCAATAGATTCTGATATCTCTTTTGCTATCTTACCAATTGTTGAATTGTTCAACATATCTTCTATATTTAAATCTCCCATTCCCTCAAATAATCCTTCAGGCGATTTATTCTTATTCATATCTTCTTTCATCTTCTTTATTTTCTTCAAATCTTTTAAATCTTTCCTATTTTCAGATGATAATGAGTCTGTTTCTCCACTTAATAATTCTTTTAAACTTTCACTCGATTTTAAATTAATATGAATCACACAAAATGTTTGTAGATATTTCCATATATTTTTCTTTGTCGATTCAGATATATCTGATTTCCATAAATCACTCATTGGTATCTCATCAAATATAAATATATCATCCTTAAATAATTCTTCTTTTCTATTAGTAATTAGTTTCTCATACTTGTTAATGTTGTCTAAAAATTTAGTGATATCTGTTGATTCTCCAACTAATATACTTCCATAATGTTCATATAATTTAGATTTATATTCAGGATATACACTAATAATGTCATTTACAAATGACTTAAATAAACTAATTGCTTTAGTATTTAATTTATCTATATCCATATAATATAATTTATATTATTATTAGTTTTTTTTATACGCGTAAATCTAATGTATTTGATTGATAATCCATAGAACCCATTTTTTTATTATTATTTGGATTCATATCCATATCTCTTTCACTCATCATTTTCTCATAACTTTTATTAATTGATGGATTATCACTATTAACATGAATATTTGTTTGATTCTCTTCTTCCCCAAAATCTACATGATCATAAATACTATTATCTATATTTGTATCATCTATAGATGAGAATGATAATCCACATACACCATCTACACAATATGATTCTAATTCATTCTGAATTGACCCATCATATTCTTCTGTATTTTTTTTTGGTTGAGTTTCTTCAAATCTAACATCTCCTTTATTATATGGCATATCCGATGGCATATTGTTCTTATTCGAATATATATCAGTTGTTGTAGACATTTTTGGCATTGTACTATATTCTAGTGGTGGCATTGTATCTCGTTCATTATTAATTTCCGATAAATACATATTCAATTGACTTTTGATATCATATCCTAATACAGTAGTCCCTTTATATACTAAATGAGGAACTGTTTTAACAAATTTAGGAAATGGTGATACATCAATATCCACAATTCTAAATAATTTACCTAAATATTTTTTATTTTTATGAATTAAAATCAATAATTCTTGACAATGTGTACAGCGTCTACTAATATACAATATATCACTCATATATTTATCTAAATTAAAAAATAACAAAATTATAACATATAAAATTTGAAATAATATAAATATATTATATTATATTATTTATAATATGGAGTACTCAAATATAAAAAAATTTAATGAAGGTACTAACGATGGTTTATCATTTGAATTAAAAGGAGATGAAAAATTAGGCTTGGATAAAAGTATTGTGAATGGTATTAGAAGAACACTCATTAGTAGCATTAATTCTGTTTCTTTTGACAATATCACTATTTTAGAAAATAATACATCAGTTCATAATGAATATATTAAACAAAGAATTGAATTAATTCCTATTAAATTAGACCCTGATAAATACAAAAATGATTATCTATTTATGATTGATGTTGTTAATGATAAAGATGATTCTGTTGTTAAAATAACTACAAATGATTTTAAAATTTATCCTATAAAAAAATCTAGTGTATACAAAGATACCGTCACTATTGATGATTATGACTTAAATTCACCTTTATCAGACAATATTAAAAATATCATATTTAAACCATTCAAAATAAAAGATATCATTAGCTATATTATTATTACTGAACTTAAATCTACCAATTCTAATGAACGTCAATCACTTAAGTTATATTCAATACCTAATGTAGATAATGGATATAAACACGCTAAATATAATAACATATCTAATGCTATATATACATTCCACATTGATGATAAATTATTCAAAGAAAATTTATCTAATCAAATAAAATTAAAAAATATTAAAAAAGATGATATTGAAAAATTCTCCAAAGATTATGAGTTTGAATTTATTGAACGTTTCTATCACAGAGATATTAATACTGAACCATATTGGTATGATATTAATATATCCTCTTACCATTATTATTCTCCATTAATTTTATATACTAAATCTATAAATATTATTATTCAAAAACTTCAAGATTGTAGTAAACAGTTTGAATTACTATTATCATCTCCTGAATTATCCACATTCACTCTTTCTAAAAAAAATAAAGCTTTCGTTATAAAAATGATGGATTATGATGATACTATTGGTAATATAATACAGTCTCACACTTGTAAATTCAACAAAAATAATTTTATTCAAGTATGTGGATATAAAAAACCACATCCACTTGAATATTATATTGAATTAAGTTTATTCCCTAAACAAAGTTATTCTAATGAACGTCAAACATTTAATATGCTTGTTAAAAGTCTGAATGATGTTATCATCAATATTATAGATATTCTTCAAGAAATGTTATCTAAATCTCAAACAATATAATTATTCATTATAAATCTTATTCTTTCTGCTGGTTGATTAATCAAGTAATATTTTATAAATCTAGTGTCTATTCTTTTATTTTTTATAATGTATTCGTCATGTATCTCATTAATATAAGGTCTTATATGAAATGGTATATCTTTGAATTTAATTTCTTTTTTTATTTTTAACTTACAATAATTATTGTATATCTCATTAACAATAATCTCTATTATATCTTTGTATTTATTAAAATCTTTTTTGTTTTCTGGATATAATCTTAAATATTTATTAATTGTCTTGTTTTTTAAACAATTTATATATTTAACTACTGAATTATTCGTGTTCACTGATAACTCTTTTACTTTCTCATAGTTTGGATTAATATATTTATATCGAATATTATTATTTTTAATTATAAATCCTTTCCAATTATAATCTATCTCCATGTTCATTAATCTATTTAAGTTTTTTACATTATAGATATTTACTATATAAAATGGTACATCTTTATTAAAATGTGAATACAGATTATCAACATATTTATTCTTATTTCTATCATATATATCAGTTAATACAATCGAATTAAATTCTACATTTGATACACATCTATTCATTTTATGTCTTAAAATAAATGAATAACTATATTCCTTGTTTAATACACTTGTTATACTATCCAGACTACAAACATCTTCAATTAAATTAATGAATGACTTATTTTCCCATTTATTTTTTCCCCCTATATCACTTCTTGTTGATATATTCCATTCGTCATTTGTATAAAATACATTAAACATTGTCCCATCTATTAATCCCTGAATTTCATATGTATCATCAATTTCTTCATTATTATATTTATCTACTCTTTTTGGGGGTACACATACTAACTCTTTCGAATCTACATTATATATACAACCCTTACAATATTTTAAGTACTCTTTTGTTATTTTATCATCATATTTATATCTCAGTAATCTTAAATTTTTGAATTTGTATATCTTAATATTATCATCCTTTAAAGATTCCAATGTATTGTTTTTTAAATAATCAATTAATTCCATATTGTTTATAAATGTATTATATATTATTCTTGTTTTTTTAAATATAATTTGAATTATGATATTATATAATCAATTAAAAAGAGTTAATCATGAAGTGTTCTGTGTGTCAATGCGTTACTACTGACGATCCTTTTATCATATATGATAAAGGAATTATATGCAGTTATATATGCTCTAACAGAAATCCTGAAGGACACATTCCTAAAGAAAGAATTAAAAATTGGAAGGACTTTGAATCTCCTTTACCAGTTATGAATGGCAGCTTTATGATTAAAACAAATAAAGAAATTCAAAATATGACAAACATTGAAAGAGCTAAATATGAACATGAATTAGAATTACAAGTAAAAAAGAATCCCAGAACGATCGATTATATTAACTTGATTAATCTAGATGATGATGATTATGATTATGACAGTTCATCTACATGCTCTAATTAAATTATTGAAGTATATACAATAATTTGAATTATTTATATTTTTTTTTCTATCTTAACGACAAACGGTGTTGCGACAGAGCAGGGAGCGATTAGGAGATGGGTGTGACAAAGAGGAGAAGGAAGACACCAGAAAGGTGTGACGGTGGTTCTGATGAGAAGAGAATGAAAGCTCTAGATGGTTCTAGAGTTATGGACGACCCGCTTGAATGCCTGGCATGTAAGGGAAAACACCGAAAACACACCTGTGGTGTGATGGGACGCGTGGGAAAACTTCATAGATTGAATCTTTTGCCACCGGAGGAGGAGCAGGAGCTATTGGAGCATTCAGTGCAGGAGCAATCGGAGCTATCGGAGCAATCAGTGCAGGAGCTATCGGAGCTATCGGAGCTATCGGAGCTATCGGAGCTATTGGAGCAATCGAAGCTACCGGAGCAGGAGCAGGAGCTATTGGAGCAGGAGCTATTGGAGCTATTGGAGCTACCGGAGCTACCGGAGCAGGAGCTACCGGATCTACCGGATGTTCGCATGATTCAGGGAAACATTGACGTTCTACCAGTACCATAAATGGTATAAACACCAACTGGGGATTTAACCTCATTAAAAAAAATAAAGAACGATGATGGTATAACAACCGGAGTTTTTTATTTAAATATACTATTCAGATAATGCTCCATCATACCATAATACAAAAATAATTTATATAATTCTATAACATCTTTTTTTGATTGTAAATAATGTTCTCTAGGTAATTCTTCACCAACATAAAATTCTGACATCTCTATATATGGTTTAGAATATTTACTTATCCAATCTTTATAAATTTTATTGTTTCTATCATAATCACTATCATTATTATATCCATTCGAATCTTCACTATCATTAATATATGAATATTTATCATCTAATTTTTTTGACTCATAAGATATCTTGTTCAATTTTTTTTCTAATTCATCAATATCCATTTTAAATTAATCTATTATTTATAACTTTATATTTATATTTAATATTACTTAAAAAATATATTATAAATTATTATAAAAAAATGGATATTGATGGATTAGTATTGATAAAACAAGATAACCTACACCAAAATGTTTATGAATATATACAAACAAAAGGCATAAATGTGAGTAATGAAGAAGATATCTTTAATGTTTATATGTCTATGATACAAGATGGATATTGTTTTGTTATTGATAGAGATATTGTTCTTAGTTGTATGATTGACATCTTGTATGTACTTAGTCCCACAAATGATAATAAAGAACTAGTTAAGAAAATGTTAATAGGAGAATATGAAGATGATAAAAATAGTGAAGATGCGAATGATAGTGATGATAGTGATTAATCATCTATTTTATATAATTTACCGCGATTAAATATAATAGGCGTAACAACAGTAATATCAAAACCATTTTGTAATAATATATCAAAATCATACAATCTTGTTATTGGCCTATCATCATTCGATAAATACATAAATTTATCACTAATATTATGTTTTACTTTATATCCTATTAAATCTGATAATTTATTAGGATTTATTAATTTATTATCACTAACATATTCTGAATCTTTATCAGATAATCTATATATTTCTTGTATTGGAGAAAATAGTTTGCCTAACTTATCTTTTAGATAATTAGAATTAGATATATAATTAAAATATATCATTGTCGATGGGTCTAATAACCCTAATATCTCACCTGTTTCTCTTAAATAACGTACATCTATATTTGTTTTATTTTTAACTTTGTAGTAAATAAATACAGTTTGTTCATCTTCTTTACCAGGTGCTGCATATATTTCATCAGTTATTTTTTGTATTTTTGAATTTAATTGACGTTCATCTATATTATTTAAATTAGAATCATTGATACCAGGAAAATATGCATTTTCATCTTGAATTGATTTATCAAAACGAATACAATTTTCATTTAATACTATATTATCTCTTGAATTCTGTATACAATCAATCGATGATTCTTTAATAACATCTATTATTTCTTGTGATATATTATATTTATTCTCCATAATATCAAATATAACCTGGTCAACCGTTCTATACATTGTATCACTCTTTATTTTTATTATTTTCTGTATTTGTCCATATAATTCATTATGATTTGTATATAAATAATTTACTATATCATTATCTATTTTTATATCAGGTGTATTCCACGTCTCTAATTTTGACATTGATAAAAAGATATCTTTTATATTATTACCATCAGGAAATACTGATAAATACAAATATTGTTCTACATTTCTTTCTGATTCTGGTAAATCATTGTGAGAACCTAGACGAATAGCTCGACCAAATACTTGGTCTATTCTAACATAATTCCAATATGGTTCTAATATATGCACTTGTCTTACTGCTGTTAATGATATACCCTCAGCACCTGCTGATGATATTATCATTATCTGTATTTTATTACCATTTAAATTATCTAAACTATTAAATGCCTCTTTATTATTCTTTCTTTCTAATTCTGTTTCCATACCAGTTATAAATGTGTATCTTAAATCATCATAATTATTTTCTTTATTTCTATAATCATATCTTGTATAACCATTTGCTATTAATACTTGTTCAAATATTTCTGAACCTGCATCCGTTCTAAATTCACTATAAAATAACATTTTACCAGTTGGTTTACCGTCCTTCATAAATTTATGCATATTCTTAATAACTCTATTGAATTTAGGAGACATATGATTTAATCCCTTATCATATTCTAATTTCTTACTTCTTATTAATTTATCATATTCCTCTCTTTTCATTTTATCTATTAACTCACGATTACTCTTATCCACTTGAATAGTCCTAAATTTATCATTATCATATACCATATTACAAGCCTGTCTCGTTCTTATATGATAATCAAATGAATCATCATTATACATCGCTTGACGACTCATTTTAATAGCTTTTTCTTTTTGTGATTTCCATGCTGTCTCATATTTAACAAACTGCTCTGAACTCATTGGACATAATTCTATATTAATATTCTTTGTTATTAAATATTTATCATACATTTCTACCTTTTTTGAATCCACTATACTCGGCATATTTTTAATAGATGACCTATCTATTGGATAATATGATACTAATCCCATAATCATTCTCTTTAATAAAATTCTTCTTCTATCATCTATTGTATTATCGTCATTAATAAAAAAATCTATAAATTTCTCATTCTCTGTTAAATCTATTTTTGTATCATCTATATACATATCAAATAATCTCTGATTCCTATTAAATGGTATATTCAAATCAAAATCAAATATTATAGATTCACCTCTTATTATTTTATCCATATTATCATCTATATCTCCTCTATTAGGCATAATATTATCTATCGTAAATAATTGTCTCAATTTACTAAATATATAATCCATATATTTATCATATGAATACTCTTCTCTTTTCACTGTGTATATTATATTATTCTCTTTCATAATAGATTCAAAATTACTTGTGTTTTTTATAAATGTTATTACATATTTTCCCTTCATATTTCTTATCAAAAATTGCTTAACAGGTGAATAATCTGTATAAAATATTTTTTTTAATTTATCCTTTAATTCATCAATTGTTCTATTATCTTTGACTATAAATGTATTTAATTTAATGATTCCCTTTAACATATTAAATAATATAGCAATTTCTGATGGTTTGTTTATAATTGGTGTTCCTGATAAAAATATTATCTTACAGTCTGTTGAATTTATTATCCAATCATAATAGGTTCTTGATGGACCACTATTATTATATATTTCCCTAACTAAATTATGTACCTCATCTATTATAATCACCTCATCCTTGAATGGTGAATTTATTCCTAATTTTTTATTATTCTTTAATTTCTCATTCAACTTCAAAGATATCTTCTGATTGTCTGTATAATCACCATCCTTCTTTTTCTCTACCTCCAATTTAGGAAATGGATTATAATGTATAAAATTATACTTATAAGATATCATTACAGATATCTGCTGATTAATATATACTATCTCATCATCCGTTAATTTGCCAACTTTCTTTTTATCATCTCCTACCAAATTCCCTGATAATGTTTTTATCTTATCATTGTCTTTTTTAGTATCTTCACTAAATATCCAAAAACCTTCCTTAATCTCTGTATTCTTCGTTTTCCTTTTAACACTATTGTATATACTACTAATAACATCTAATGATATTTTATATAAATCAAATACTCTCTGCCTTAATACTTTGTCTTTCTTAAAATCCTTAATATCATAAAATATCCAATTATTCTTGTCTAGTTTAAAAAATTGATCACCCCATAATTTAACCTCCTTTATAAATTCTATTTCTAATGATGCTGGTAACATTGTTGTTATTGGCATATTTTTTGATAAACCTTCTGCTGCAGAAATAGCTGATGCAGTTTTTCCTGTACCCAATCCATGATATACTAAAACTCCTCTATATGGTGTATCTATTGACAAATATTCTTTTATAAAATACTGATAACTTTTAAGTACACTATCATCTGATAATTTTAATATCTTTGGATAAAAAACTTCATTAATCCATTTAACAAATGCTTTTCTTTGTGATACAATGTATGATGGAGATAATTCTTTGCTTTTTGTATTTATTATAGGTTCTTGTTTCGTTTTCTTTTTGGTTTTAGTCTTCTTTTTGGTTTTAGATTCTTTTGATTTTTTGACAGTATCTGGCTTATAATCTTTTAACAATATTCTAACATCCGCTTTAGGATTTTTTAAATATTTTATTATTTTTTTTAATGATTTATAATCATCACCAGATATAATATCATTAATATTTTTGCTTGGATCATTATATATATCCTTTAATACATCTAACTCTAATTTACTTAAATCACCATTAAAAAATTTATGTATAATATTCGATATATTCTGATTTAATTCTAGCTTTTTTACCATCAATATATATATTATTTATTATATTTTTAATTATTTTCTATATCTTATTAATTTAATAAACCAAATTCTATCAACACTCTTCTTGCTAATTCTTGTTCAGATTTTTTCTTACTAATTCCAATCCCTACAATATCATCATTTATTTTATTATTCAGTAACCTCGTTGTATATGTTTTATCTGATTCATTATATTTATTTGAATATTTTGGTGATTCCTTATAGTTATTCTGATAATATCTTAATAACTGGTCTTTGTAGTTTTTATCTGTTATTATTAATTCTCCAAAATCTATATATTTTTCAATAACTCGTAATATAAATATCTCTGCATTTGTATAATTATTTGTATCTAAATAAATTGATCCTATAAATGCTTCAAAGATATCTTCTAATATATTTAAATTATTTCTACCATCACAATCATCATCTATGTATTTCGATATTATCATATATTCCTTAAAATCTAGATTTTTCGATAATTCAGCTAATGATTCCCCATTTACTATATTATTCTTCATTTTAGTCAAAAATCCCTCATTCTGATTATATATCTCATGATATCTTTTATATAAGTAACTTGATACAACTGACCCTAATATAGCATCTCCTAGAAATTCTAATGATTCATATGATGTATCATATAACTCAATTGAATTATTATCATTTGTATATACACTATAATCATCAAGTTTTGTATATGATTTATGTACAAATGCTCTCTGATATATTTCTATATTATTAATTTTATAATCATTGATATTAAGTTTATTCATAATATCAATGATAATTTTGATAGATATATTTTTGTTCTTAACATTATATGGATTCTCAGAAAATTTTTTGTCCATTATTTATTTATATTATGTTTCTATTATTTTAAATATTTATATTATACATATATCAAATTTTATGCAGCACAACTTGTATTAGTCTCTAAACTTCTACGTTCTAGGTCAGGTCCAATACTAGACATTAACCAAGGACTTACTGCTACCTGAGGATTAGCTGGCTCAGATCTTAATTGTCTATTGGCATTTCTTAAACTCTGTCCAACTGTATTGACTCCAATGTGGAATCCAGCATCTAAATAATTAATACCCTCTAATATTCCCTCACCAATATCACCTGCAGCATCCTTGAATTTAGATACATCTGCTACAATATTACCTGGTAATAAATCCTTAGATGATAAAATAGTCTGAGGGTAGCAAGATTTATTTAATTGATCTTCAGTATTCATTCCCATTTGACTATAATCTACTGTTCTGTATGATTCGTTCATCTCTAAATCCTCTTCGGAATGATGAGAATCCGAATTCCAATTAACCTGATTCGCCTGCTGTCTCATCTGATTAACTGGACAACCACCAACAGAATCACCTCCACCAGATGCTATTAATGAATCCGAACCAGTTCTAGGTCTGGTATTAACACCATCCATATCCTGGGGTACACCAGGTAATTTATCTGCTACACTTTTAGAATCTCCGAATCCAGTATCAAATGGCTCTAGATTAAAAGGACGAGGATAACGATGGTGTCTTCTACGACGATAACCTGGGGTCATCTGACGATATACCATTAATCCAATAAGTAAAAATATTCCGATGTAAATAATCTGATCACAATCCATATATATATTATATTATTATAAAAAAATTATTCAGTATTTATTTTATATTTTAATAATTTAATCTCATCATCTATTATTTTAATTCTTGTATTTATCTGATTTATCATATCAATATCTTCCATTTTCTGTGAATATAACATTTTTATTTTATCTCTTATATGACTCTCCTCTAAATCTATATTATCTATATATTCATCAGAACATTTATTATCATCTGTATCCACTATACATTCATCGTCTTTTATATTATCTGGTATATATTCTCTCATCAATCTTATCTGATTTACACTTATATCAAATACTAATGTCTTTTTTGTTATCTTAATACCTTTCAAATTCACAATACAAGATATGTTTTCATCCTTTTTTAATTCATTTATATCCACTCTTACTTTATCCGAATCATATATCTTACATATTATATTATCATTCAATTTTGGTAATCTAATATCTATATTATTTGATTCTTCTTTTGTTATTGTTCGTTTATACATCCCTTTAATAACATCGTCCGGAATGTCTTTACCAAACCAATCTAATATATTATCTTGAATTAATCGTATTATATGTTCATCCAATCTACTCAAAAATTCCTTAAAAATATCATCTATATCTATATTAATTGTTGGTATATCAGATAAATCATATTTCTTATACTTAACATTATTTAAATGCACAAACAAATTATTCTGCTTATTATATTTAACTAAACCATAATAATATGTTCCTTTCTTATCTGGTTTATCTATTTTAATATCTGAACAATTTATGTCTGTATACTTATATATCTCAACTGTACTCATTTTATATATATTTTATTGCTTAATTATTATTCGTCCATTATAACGCAAAAAAAAATAATATTATAGTTATTAATTATTTTTCATATTTGACTAATAAACATTGTGGACACCAGTCTAATTTATCTAATGGTGTATCGCCCTCAGTTTTTTTTAATGTATACAAGTATTCATATTCAGTGTCTTGTTTGACTCCAGTAATCATCCATATAATATCATCCGTCCCCAAAATGGTTACTAAATTATCAACTGCATAAGTTGGTTTATTGTCCATAATAGAGTTTTAACTATTTATATATTTATTAATCAAATTATTTTACAATTACATTCAGGATATTTCTCATATAACTTTTTTATGCTTAGTTCTTTTAATTTTGCTTCAATCATAATATCTATATGCATTTTGTATTTTTCTGGTATTTCTAATAAATATTCAGGTATAACTTCTATATAATCACTATGCTTACCTATTCTCCCATCTCCTTGTTCAGATACATGAAATTTAGGTTTTATATGACCCCAAGTGTTCAAGATATCTTGTATGTATTCACTTGGTTCTAAAAATTCTTCTTCTGGATGAATTTGTTTATAGCATTCAAAATGATGTGTATCTAATACTATAGGTACTCCACACATCTTGTTTATCTCTAAACAATCTACTATTGAATAACTATATTCACAATTTTCTAAAACTAGTCTCTTGCGTATTTTTTCTGGTAGTTTCTTGTAGTTTTCCGCCCATCTTTCTTTCGTTTTTTGTTTATCCTTATATACACCTCCACCATGAATTACCATTACTGAATCACTACCCATCCCCATTAAATCTAATACATCAGCATGATATTCTAAATCTTGTAGTGTATGTTCGTAACTCTTTCTATTTTGTGATGCTAATACATTGTACTGTCCTGGATGAAATGTTAACCTCTGATTATATTGTTTCGCTAAATCTCCAATCTGTTTTAATAGTTCTTTAGCAAACTCATAATCATAATCAGGTACTTTAGGATTCGTTTTATGTAAAAATAACTCACTCGATAATCTAAATACTTTTATACCATTCTGTTCATTCCATTCTATCATCTTTAATAAATCTTTTAAATTCAATAAAATTCTTCTTTTTAATTCTTCAATACCTCGTTCGTCTATAATTCTAACAATAATCTTCCTAGAAGCATAAACTGCAGGTTTTTGTTTTTTTAATGTCGTGTTCATACAACATAACCCTAACTGAATTGGCTTATTCACTGACATATTATTATATTAAAAAAATATATATTAAGTTATTCAAATTATTATCTAAATAATACATCTGGTAATACAATATATCCAGACGCGTGGATCACTACAACCACATCTGCATCTGGATAGTGTTCATAGGTTGCTTCCTCTTGATATATTCTTTGTGACTGATCACTATCTTTTACTGACTGTAGCAGTAAAAGATCTGGTTCTGTATGTTCTGTATCTTTTACTGTTTCTGTCAGTATATCTTGCGTGAATTTATAAATTAAACCTAAGTCTTTAATTTTAATCTCAAAGTATTCATAAAATTCCGGATTTTTTTGAATAGACGCTGGATAATTTACTAATTTACCCAAATGATCACTTATAGTTAAATATAAATTTTCTTGTTCATCATATCTATATGTTTGTACAAACTTCCTACCTTCTTCGAATTGACTAGGCAACGGTCCATTTGTTTTATGAAATGTATCCAAAACTGTAACTTTCTTTCTAGGTACACTTCCTCGTGATGGTTTACTCTTCTTCTTGAATAAATCATCAAATACACCCGTTAAATACAATACAACCAATACACCAGCAATTAATGCAACAACTCCAACAATAGATAAGCCAGCAATTAATCCTTTATGACTAGTTCTAGGCTTAGATGTGCGTTTTGATTTAGATTTTTTTACCATT
>CENJ01174016.1_pt1 | contig 13712 bp, 20 predicted proteins | sample 356161 | NCBI WGS metagenome assembly CENJ01 (sample SAMEA2619531, study PRJEB7988) | marine metagenome | biome: marine biome (ENVO:00000447); feature: surface water layer (ENVO:00002042); material: "saline water (ENVO:00002010), including plankton (ENVO:xxxxxxxx)" | depth 5 m
ACAGCAATGATTATGCCAAGTTGGCTAGACAAAATAATAAGCGTTTTAAACAGTAATGAAGTTTCAATTAACATCTTTAAACTTTATCACGAACTTTAGTATGCATATTATTTGAAATATATAAAAATTATTTATAGTTTCATAAAATATGCAACCGAATGATTTCTAAAGGTACGTTGGCCGATTTCATCGAAGCCAAAATTTTTATGAAAATTTATTGAAACTTGGTTTAAAGGAAGAGTGTTAACTTCGCAACACATCGGAACTTTATTCAAATTAGCAATTAATTCTATTTCTGAATATATTTTTTTTCCAATACCAGTTCGCCTGTAAGAACTTTCTATTGCAATTCGATCAATATATAAAAACTTTGAAAACTTTTTAGTAAAAAAATTATAATTTTTTGAGGTATATTTTGATCCCTCTCTGAGACAAATAATAAAGCCGACTATGATTGTTTGAGAAGATACGTAAAGACAGCACGAACTCATTTTTATTAGAGACTTTAATTCTTCCTCTGAACTTAGACTACCTACTTCTGGTGTGTTCTTCTGATTTAATTTATATATGCTTTTAATAAAATTATTTGAGGGATTATCCGGGAATGAAGAGACAATTAAGTCAGTCTCAAGTGTCATTTAATTTTTTCTAATTCTTTTATAGAGTCGTTAATTTTTTTATGAACTTCGCCTATGAATAATTCTTTAGTCAATGAATAGCTTGGATGACCCATAGTGGCTAAGTCCTTAGCTTTTTCCATAGCAGCACTTAAAAGATCTTCTGATTCTACAATTTCATCAATAAGGCCTGCATCTTTACCATCAGAAAGTGAGTACATTTCCGCGCCAAGCACAGCTCTATATTTGTGAGATTGTGCGACTCTAAACTTAATTAATTCAAGTATTGGTGGTGGAATTACCATATTCGTTCTCATTTCATTTGCACCCAACATAAAGTCGCCTTTGATTCCAATTCTATAGTCACAACAACATAGAAGAAAAGTCCCAAGTGCAATTCCATGTCCAGAACATGCTGCAATTACTGGTCTGGGGAAAGAAAAAATTCTAGATAAAAGTTTAAAACCGGTAAGGGTCATTTCTTGAATGAGTTTAATATCTCCACCTTGTATTGTTTTTAAATCAAATCCAGCAGAAAACATTCCTTCCTTACCTGTGATTATTAAACAACCACTTTCTAAAGGAACCTCATCCAAGCACATATTAATATCCTCAGACATCTTTGTTGAAAATACGTTTGCTTTACCATCATCTAAGATAATAGTTGATATGTCTCCATCTTTCTTAAGCGTTGCTAATTTTTCTGACATAATATATCTGATATTTTTTATAGGATTCTAACATGATTAAAAAAATTCTTAAGATCACAAGAAATTTAACAATATTAGTTATCGGTATTACTTCTTTATATCTAATTAATCTTTTTTACATGAAACCATTTTCTATCGATCATTTTCTTGGAAAAGAACTAGCTATGGAATTGGTAGACTCTCCTGAAGCACTAACTTATATAGGCATTTTCGATCGATTTAATTGGTTTACTAAACATAATTCTAAATTATCTATTCCTGAAGAAGGTGATTTAGAAAATGAAATAAATAAAACAAAGGAAATCATTAGGAACTTGTATAAATATGAAGATGTTAATCTTTCAGATACTCAAAAAAGTACAAAAAAAATAGCAATATTCGACTATGAAAATAACTTAAAAGAATTGCAGGATTTTCCATATCATGATTATCCGCTTAATCAGATTGGAGGTATTCACTTGAATACGATTGAATTTATGAGCGACATGCATCCAGTTAGGAATAAAAATGAAGCAAATGATTTTATAAAAAGAGTTAATTTAATAAAAGAAGTTTATGAGGGCATTGCAACAGAACTTGAAAAACAATCAGAAGCAGGTATTTTCCCTCCTGAATTTGTTTATGTTCGTGTTATAGAGCAACTTAATGAATTTATTAACTACAGTTATAATGAACATCCTCTTTATAATCAATTCAATAAAAAGGTTCTTTTACTAAATCTTAGTGATGAAGAAGAAGAGTTTTTCAAAAATGCCATCAAAAACTCAATTGATAAAAGCGTAACACCGGGTTTTAAAATTTTAAGAGCTTTTATGCTTAAAACACAAAAAAATGCTAATAAAAATCATGGTGTCTGGTCTCAACCAAACGGCGATGAATTCTATAAATTAAGAATAAGAACTTTTACAACTACTGACTATAGTCCAGAAGAGATTCATCAGATGGGACTAGATGAAGTTGAAAGGATTTCAACTAGAATGAAAGAAATATTATCTTCACTTGGGTTCGACGAAAAGAAAAGTGTTGGTGAGTTGATGAATCAGCTTAATGAAGATCCAGATTTTTTATATGCCGATACTCCAGACCGAAAACAAATTGTGGTGAATGATTATACTGAAATGGTAAACGAAGCGATCGAGGTTATGACAGATTATTTTCATACTATGCCAAAAGCAGGTGTAGTGGTTAAAGCTGTCCCTGAATATTCTGAGCAAACTGCTGCAGGTGGATATTATCAAGCACCTGCGCTTGATGGAAGTAGACCAGGTGTTTTTTATGCAAATTTATATGATATAAAACAAACTCCAACTTACAGCATGAGAACACTTGCATATCACGAGGCAACACCAGGCCATCATCATCAAATTGCACATTCTTTAGAAAATGAAGAGCTTACTATGTATAGAAGGTTTGGATACAGAACTTCTGCCTTCTCAGAGGGTTGGGCTCTATATTCAGAGCAACTTGCGTTAGAAGTAGGTCTTGCAGAAAACCCCTATGACGAGTTAGGAATTTTACAAAGTGAACTTTTCAGAGCAAACAGGCTTGTGGTTGATACGGGCATGCATTACAAAAAATGGACAAGAGAAAAAGCTATGGACTATATGAAATCAGTAACTGGTATGTCTGATACTGAGGTCAAGGTTGAAATTGAAAGATATATAGTTTGGCCAGGACAAGCTCTAAGTTACAAAGTAGGAATGATTAAAATTCTTGAATTAAGAGAAAAAGCAAAAAACATGCTTGGAGATAAATTTAATATAAAAGATTTTCATTCAGCAGTTCTAGATTACGGAAATCCGCCTTTGTTTATAGTAGAAGAAATGGTGGATAAGATGATTAAAGATTCTTTAGATTAGTATTTTTCTGGGTGTTTTGCTGTAAATACGCTGTAATATTCCTTTAATGCTCTTATATCCTCCTCATTATTTCCAGACGGTACAAAGGCTTTGCCCAACAAAATTTCCTTTTTTGCAAAATCTAAAGAAGCTGGAATAATATTTGTATTTAATTCTTTGGCGATTCTCAAAAAACCTGTTTTCCATTCTTTAACTTTTGAGCGTGTTCCCTCTGGCGACATTGCTATTAAGGAGCCGTCTATTTTTTTTATTTGATCAATTGCATCTCGAATAATTCCGCCTGGTTTTGATCTATCTACAGGTATTCCTCCCATATATCTTAAAAATGCTCCCAAGCCATATCTAAATGCTGAATGTTTTCCTATAAAAGTAATTTTTGCATCTAGACCGGCCACAGTTGCAACCCCAAATATCCCGTCCCAATTTGATGTATGAGGTGCAACAATTACTACTAACTTTTGATTGCTAAAATCCTCAGAAATACTACCTTTTACCCTCCAACCAAATATAGATAGAACTAACTTACCAAGAAACTGAAGTGCTTTAGGTCTGTATGCTCTAAAAGCTTTAGGTATTTGTTTATTTGAAACACTTTTCATTTATATTATTTATTAAATTTATCTTTAATGAGATATGGCAAATATATTAAATAGCATACAATTACAGCAAGAATATATATATCAATCATATGATATGGTGCATCTCGCATAAAACCTGTTACATTTAAACCAGGTGGTTTTTCCATAACATACCAATAGTTTGCTGGTGGTCCAATTAAATAATTAATTGGATACATCAAAATTAAAAGAAAGGTTAAAACTAATAAAACTCTGTGTACATCCTTGAAATAAGGTCTTTGATTATCAATTATCATGGCATAACTTACGCCTAATAAAATCATTGAGTGACCAATCATATGACGAACATAATCAATATGTGGGAATGAATATAAAACATCGGGAGTGAATATAGCCATCCCAGCTCCAGAAATCCCAGCAAAAAAAGCGAAGATAAAAAACTCTCTTTTCTGAGTTATAAAATAGAGCATGATAGATAAGCAAGAAAAATCACATAAGTGGAGAGGTAATCCTAGCTTTATTTGCTGAGTATACCCCTCCCTGTAAAAATCTAAGCCTTGGTTTATTAAGATAAAAATAAAAACTGTGACTATTACAAGTTTTTTCCATATATCACTCTTATACAAAACAAATTTTGGCAAATAAACAATCATAGCAATGCAAGCTATGGCAAAAATAATATGAGAGGTATCTGATAAGTTAAATTCTGTCATTATAAGTATTAGGCGTAAACTTTGCCGAAATTATTATTTCATTGTTGTTAATAATTTTGTTGTACTGTTTTTTATCCATTACCCCATGGCACGTTTTCCCAAAAGTAATTATTGTCCACTTTTAATAAGTTTTGAAAAGTTTAAATATTACTAGAAAATCCTATGTTTACCCTGCAAGATTTCAATAAACATTTTGTAATCTCCTATGAGGCTATAAAAAGGATATTTAAACGTGGCAGGTTTATTTTTTTCAATAAAAAAATGTCCTATCCATGCAAATCCATATCCAGATAAAAGAGCATACAAAATAAAAAAGAAATTGAATGTTAGAAAAAATTTAATTAAAAAGTAAATGCTTAGGCTTGTCCCCAAAAAGTGCATTAGCTTAGTATATTTATTATCATGCTCTGAAATATAATATGGATAAAAGTCTTTAAAGTTTTTATATTCTTTCATCTAACTTTTTGGTGCTGATTGAGGCTGAACATCATAATATCCAGACACTGGAATCATAAGATGCACGTATGGAGTTCCTTTAAACATTACGTATGGAGAGCCTGTAGTAAAATCAGTTGATGTATTGTCTAAAGATTTTGGATCTTTTGGCATTAACATTAGATGTGCTCCTGATTCAATCCAATCATCTGGATCAGTGCCTGCCTTATCTCCTTCAGAGTATGCTCTGAAATTGTCTGCACCTGTATCTCCATGAATCATCCAAGCCCAGCCATCGGTAACTAATTTTGGATCTGTTTGATTCATATATGCATCAGCCCAAGCCATAGCATTTGAATCCATACAAGCAGGTGTAGCCATTCTTGGATCCATAGAGTCACCCATCATATTTGCTGTAAAAGCTAAACAAGTCCAACCATTTGTTCCCTCACGAATAATAGTTCCGTCAGACCCCATTACAGTTGCAAAATCTCCTATGAAGTCAGGAGCAGCACCCGTATATGCTTCAATTTGCCATTTGGCCGAACTAGTTTTTGTTTCACTGTGATCATCATGCGCAACCAAAGTTACAACTGAAAAGATTAACAACGATGAAATAATAATTTTGGAATTCATTTTTACCTCTCTATAAAAAAATATATTAATTAATTCTATTTAAGAATTAAGATTAGTTCAAATCAATTTATGTCTTTACTAATTATATTGCTTGCAATACTTCTGAACATTGCGATATGTACAGCTTTTGAATATTCTCTTTCGGATCTAAATCTATAATTTGAAGATGTCTTTGCAATAACAACTTTAGAAATAGGATCGATATATATAAATTGGTTAAATATCCCATGAGCTGTATAGTCAGTTAATGGATCGCCAGGAATCCACCACTGGTATCCATAACCCCACTCATTAGAGGATAATTCTCCTGCATTTGGCATTAAATGTGGAGCATCTGGAGTATGAGATTGATTCACCCATGATTTTGGAATAATTTGTTCGCCCTGCCAGCTACCGTCATTTAAGTATAACTGACCAAATTTAGCCAAGTCCCTTAAAGAAGCATTTAAGCCACCTAGTGCCATATCAGTCCCAGTTCGATCAACTATATAATAAGCTTCATTTTCGGTTCCAATTTTGCTCCAAATTCTTTTGTATAGATAATCCCTTAATGGCATATTAGTTACTGATTCAATTATCATTCCTAATACTTGAGTATCGAGACTGACATAGTGGTTATAGGTTCCTTGTTCTCTGCCATTTTTAAGGCTCTTTGCAAATTTTCGAAATGGGGTTCCTATGGCTGTTGCTCTACCAAATTTATTTATATCTGAGTTTTGATCTTCATAATCTTCATTAAATTCAATGCCAGATGACATTTGGAGTAAATTTTTGATTTTGACATTTTCATAACCTGTATCAGCAAAATCATCTAAATATTTTGATACCTCATCATCGATGCTCTCTATCAATCCCTCTTCGACCGCAATTCCGAAAAGTGCAGATAAAATAGATTTTGATACAGAAAAAACTATATGTTTGCTGTCTTTAGAATTTCCGTTCCAATAATTTTCATATAACATATGTCCATCATGAAGAACAATTAAGCCGTCTGTGTGAAAATGAGCTAATCCATCTAACAAGTTAAATGTTTTACCTTCAAAGTCATAGGACTCAGGTAAGTCAAAGTCTTTCTTATTAAAAATATAGGGTGATTCGGCTGCTGGTATTGGTATAGATGTTTCAAAAAGCTTATCAATGTTGATAAAGTTTTTTGCAATTGATCTTTCATTATATAAAGTTGCTAACTTATAGAGTCTGAAAATATTAGGACTATATAAAATTAGGCCTATAAAAAAGATTGCTAGTATTGCAATAAAAAGTTTTGTCATTATTTTTTTCTAATTTATATCCACTGATCATTAGGTGCAGTCATTTCATCAACAATATCACCAGTATTTAGAACTCCCCTTGGCTCAACTAACATTATACTTGCTTCTTTTTTTGCGTAAGGTCTATGTTTAGTCCCTTTTGGAACAACAATCATTTCTCCCTCATTTAGCTCAACAGTTTCATTTTCAAATTCAATAAAAATTTTACCCTTCAAAATAATAAATACCTCATCAGTATCATCATGTTTGTGCCAAACAAAATCATTTAGAATTTTTACTAACTTAAACTGATAGTTATTTAATTCAGCAATTACTTTAGGAGACCATTGATCTGAAAATTTTTTTAGTTTATCTTTAAAATTTATTTTCTTCATTAAATAATTTCTTTCAAAGTTGCTGTCCTTGTTCCATCATCATTAAACATTACGTTTAAGGGCTTCCATTCTTCATGACCGCACATTCTTAAAAGGCAACCCTCAACCTTTAAATTACCATTTTGTAAAAGATACATATTAGCTTTGAATGTTCTTCCTCTTCCAGGATCATAAATTTTTCCACCAGATAATTTTATAGAGCCCTCCTTATAAACAAAATCGCTAATTAAATTAATACCAACAAGACTTCTTTTCCGCAAAGATTTATCTTTATTATTGTTGTCAAGAATCGATTCTTGAGCAGTTCCATCATCAACAAAAATTACTTTAATAATTGCACATAGGCTTTGATCGCATTCTTTCACTTGAACTATTGATTGAGATGTAAGCCAATATCCAATCATTGACATAGACTTCTTATTTTCAGATAACAAAGAGAAACTAAAAAATAAAAATACAAAAAGACATGAGAATCTTTTTAAGCTTGTTTTCATTATTTTATATCTCATTAAATATATTAATTATTTTTTTCTCAAGTATATTTTTTGATATACATGTCCTATAAGGATTATCATCATAAACTGGATTTCCAACAAGTAACTCCTTGGGTTTATTAGTTTTAAACTTCCATCTTGTACCAGTTTCTTTAGAGTAAAAGACATACTTGATAGGCTTATTTGTTATTTTAAAATTATTACTTTCTTCTGTAACCTCAAAAGTGATTGTCGCCTCAAGGTAGGATCCAAATATTCTATCAATATAATTGACATATATTTCATCATTCATTTTTCCGCAATCAATCAATTCATCAATAACTTTTCCATTGAAACTAACTTTATTTTCAATTAAAAAGTCAGCTTCAATACCTAAAAGACCGGATAAATCTTTATTTATTTTTGAAGCTTTGTCTTTTAGTAAAAAATTTTCTGCATATATGAACTTAGAATATTTTTGTAATGCAGGGCTTTGGTAAATATTCTTTTTTTCTTCTACCTCACATCCATAAAAAAATAGCAGTGCAAAGGTAATGGTTAATAAACTATTAAGGAAGGATCTCAATGTTAATTATTTTTGAAACAATTGGTGAGTAACCATCATCAGAATTGATTTGATTAATTGGCTTATGTTCATAATTACCTATTACAAGTTGCAATGAATAACTTCCAGGAGGCAAAGATAGTTCTGCCTCTGTTTGCCCACCGCCAAAGTGTAAAATATTTGTTGCGTAAGGTATGGGTTCATTTTCAAAATTTAATACCTCATAAGCATTATTAATTATTAAATGATGGTGTCCGCTTACCTCACAATTATCTATGTTATCAACTTCAACTCCAGCCGGACTAATTAAAATATTATTTGAGCCAAACTTCACAGTAAATTTTTGACTATTTGATTTGAATCCGTCACTTGGGGTAATAAAAAATAGTTCTATTTCACTACAACTGCTCCTGTCTTCAATAGAAAAAATTAATGGTGACAAAAATAGGATTAATAGAATTTTCTTCATGGTATATTTTTTGTTTTTGGTGGGCCAAATAAAAAATATAGTGCTTGATTTAAGCTCGATGCATTTTTAATGTTCTTATATATTTGATGCCAGCCCATAAAAGTAATTTTTGTAGGATTAAATGTATTTACGTTTCTTACTAATCCATATTTTACAGGTTCTTTTTCAGGCTCAAAAGTACCAAATATTCGGTCCCAGATAATCAAAAGATTTCCATAATTTTTATCAATATACTGTGAGTTGGAACCATGATGGACTCTATGATGAGATGGAGTATTAAAAATTAATTCTAATGGACCAAGTTTTCCAATAATTTGGGTATGGCCTACTATTCCCCAAAGTGTACTTATAACACCAGCTACTGCAATTATAGTTGGATCAAAACCAATGAGAGGCATTATCATAAAAAATGGTAATTTAGACACAGGTCCGAACCAGGCCTGTCTAAAAGATACCGCAAAATTCATTTCTTCGCTTGAATGGTGGCTCATATGAATAGCCCATAAAAAATTTACTCTATGAGAGATACGATGATAAATGTAGAAAACAAGGTCTATAACAATAAAGGTCAACACCCATAATGCCCATGTTGGCACAAGTTCTGGTAGATTAAACAATTTAAACTGAAATAAGTAAAAGTGTAATGCTAAGGTAATTCCTTTCAACGCAAAAACCATCATTATATTTCCAGTTAATAAGCCGGCAGTGCATAAAGTATCATCTTTTTTATATAGGTTTTTGTTATTTGTGGCAGAAAAAATGACTTCAATTAAGATCATAGCAAAAACTATTGGAGCTCCAATTGCGTATACTTCTGTAACAGTTAAGCTTGTCATTGATTCAATAAATAATATTTATGTATCTTTTTCTGCATCATGTAACACACTAATTGGTAACTTAAATGCATTTTTACGAATATTCCAATTGTTCAAAATATTTTCAATAGCTAATTTACCATATAGATGTGGGAATTTACCCATTCTTTTTTTAGAATTTGAATCTTCATAAATTATCTCATTTTTTAAATTTTTTTGGTCTACCTTTAACAAAACTATTTCTTGTACATTAATAAAATATAATTGAAGCGTTAGAGGCAATTGATTTGCAAATGAAAGATGAATGAATCCATCTTTTTTATCTAAATCTGTTGATATATAACCTGATTTTTGAGATCTATTCCAGTCTTCAGTAGTGAGTACTTTAAATACATTTCTCATAGCGTGTCCTTAACAATATATTATGTCTATAATTAACAGATCGAATCAAATTTATTGGGGTGAAAATGTTCGAAATTTATCAATCATCTTTTATTGGCATATGGGTTATTTTAACAACCATCATGATACAAGCTATGGTTGCAATAAGATTCCATAGAGGGCAAAGGGGTGGCTATAAGCCTGGGATAATAAAGCCAGAGTTAAATCAATCCTCAATAGTTTTTAGGTCTTATAGAACCTTTCAAAACTCACTTGAAAATATTGTGCCAATTTTAGGAATGACATTTCTTGCAATGTTTGCAGGATACAGTTCATTTAAACTTGCAATCATTGTATGGGTTTATGCAATTGCAAGAATTGGTCACATGATTTTATATTACAAAATATCTACAGAAAAAAATCCAAGTCCAAGAAGTCTCCCTTGGGCAATAGGATTTCTAGCTGGAATATATTTTATGGTTGATCTTGGGATTTTTCTTATTTGAGAGACTTAATTATTGTTTTTAACCCTGACAATAAACTTGGATTTCCTTCAAAACATTTAATAGATTTGTCAGGTTTGCTCCAATCACTTGCAGATTTTGTGAAAAAATTAGAGTCTACTTTTATCCAGCTAGAATCATCCAGAACTCCTGCCTTAATATAAAATATTCTTGAAAATTCTTTTGCATAACTCAATATGCCTGAACCGCAGTTAGGACAAAAACCCCTTCTTACATGAGAACCCGAAGAACCTTTGCTTTCATAGAACTTTAATTTGCCTTTAAGATCTACATATTTTTTTGCAATAAATAAAATCGTTGCCTTGCCTGATCCTGTTGCTCTCTGACAGTCTTTACAATGACAATGATGAATTGAAATAATTTTACTTTTATCAAAAGTGAAAGATATGTCGCCACACTGGCATCGGCCAGATGATATATTATTTTCATTATTCATCTATGTATACTCTACTTAATAAAAAAACTAATTAACAGGTATGAAAACAGTAACGCAAATATCCACATACAAAATGCTGTTAAAAAAGTATTTATATTAATCGCCTTTGTAGATTCATAATTTATCTGAGTTCCAACACAGAAAAGAGCAGCAAGCAGAAATATTTCACTGAGGAAGCCTAAAAAAAATAATAAGCTCTGGCCTAAATCAATAAAAGTTCCTGAAATTATGGCTAGTATAAATAGTAATATAAATACTGGGAATTTTATTTGTGAGCCATTTTTATAAAAAAATCCTATAGCTATTATTAATGGTATTAACCATAATGTTCTACCTAACTTTAATGTCGCTGCTGGCTCTAAAGCACTTCCACCAAAAGCAACAGCTGCACCAATTACAGAACTAGTGTCATGAATAGCCATTGAAATCCATGCGCCAAAAATTTCATTGCTCATACCAATACTTTTGCCAAACAATGGAAAAAATATCATTGAAATTGCATTGAAGATAAAAATTATTGCAAGGCAAATTAACAAATCTTTTGGTTTTGCTTTTATTAATGGAGAAACTGCTGCCATTGCAGTTGCGCCACATATCGCAGTACCTGAAGCAAGCAAAAGCCCGACATTTTTATCAATCTTGAAAAGATTAACAAAAATGATTCCTACTAAAAAAGTACAAATTACAAAAATAGATATAAAAATAAAATATTTTGAAGTTAATTCAATTGCATCAGAGGCAGAAATTGAAACTCCAATCAAAATTATACTTAATTGTAAAAAATTAGTTCCAAGACTGGGGCTTATAAGATTATTTGGAAACTTAAAAACTATTATCAGAAGCGAACCCATAAACAAAGCTAAAAGTGGAGACCCAATTATTATTGATACAAGTGCCATTATTCCACCTATAAATAATTTCATCAGATGTGTTCAATCAATAAGGTTGGTACGTTATGGGTATGAGATTTGATTGTTGCAACAAGTGTATTTTCTTTTAAACCTTTTTTTATTGAGGATACTTCAACTCCTTGAGTTAAAAGACGTTTGTGTGCATCTTCTATTGACTCTACCTCCCAAGCCAACCCCCAAAGACTGTCTTTAGTATCTTTATCATCTTTTCTTTCTATTACCTCGATGGTTGTTTTATTCAATCTAAAAAAAAGTATTCTGCTTTTCCAGTGCTCAATAACTTTATCCAAAGCCAACCGGATATTAAAAACTTCCTTATAGATATTAATAAATCCATCAGCATCATTTGTATTGATAACAACATGATCTAGTTTATTAATAGATGCCTCATGATATTTTTCTTGATTTGGCAATATTCCATCAGTATGTTCAATGATAAAAGAAAAGAAGCCACGAGTGAGTTCGTCAGGTAAAAAAAGATTTTTCCATTTCCTTATTTTTTTATTTGTTTTATCAATTCCCTCTCCATCAGTTATATCAGAAACAAAATAACCAAACTTTTTTAATTTAGAGTATGAATTTTCAATATCATCAGTACCAAAAGCAACTCCAATTAGACCTTCTCCATTCTCTTTTATTGAATTAGTTACAAATTCCGCACCCAAACCTGAACCATTTGCTGCCAAAAGTTCGAAATAGGTATTCTTAAAATTAAAAATTATATTTGCTGTTCCTAAATCGTTATGAACTCCTCTCCATACAGGCTCAGTGCCAAATATTTTTTTATAATTTTGTTCAGCATGATTTAAGTCTTCGACAGCTATTATTATGTGATCAAGAGTAGATAACATTTTAGACTTAGGTTTTATAGATATTCACAAGTGTTACACCAACAACAATTATGAATAGTCCAAGAATTGTTTGCCAATTTAAAGATTGTTTATAAAAAATATAACTCAAAATAGCTATTGAAAAAATACCGATACCACTCCATGAAGCATAAACTACAGAAAGAGGTAGCTTTTGAGAAACTATAGCTAACATATAAAAAGAAAGCCCATATGAAATTAACAAAATTATGGTTGGAAAAATCTTTGTAAAGTTTTGTGAGACTGGCAACAACATGGTTCCACAAACTTCAAATAAAATTGCAGCAAACAAAATTAAATACACATTCATATTTTTTTTATGCTTTCTTCAAAATTTATTCCATCAAAGTTAATTACCTGCTTCACCTTTGGTGGATTATCTACACATTTAAAGTTAATGCTAAACATTTCAGGATGCGATCTAGGTTGATAAAAAGACTTAACACCACAAACTTTGCAGAAATAGTGCTTTGCTGATCCTGTCCCAAAATTATATTCTGACAATAATTCATGTCCTGAAATTATTTCAAAAAGTTCATGTTTGACAAAAAGATGTTGATAATTGAGTAAGTCGCAGATTGAGCAGTTACAGTTCCAAATATCTACTAATTCTTTAGAAAAGAATTTGTACTTAACTCCTCCACAATGGCAACTTCCAGTGAATTCTTTCATATGTTAGCTATAATAAGTAACCAGTAGCGACATACATCCAAAAAGCCATCATCGCAATAGTTAAAAAAAGATATATCTGTGCCTGTTTTACTTTATTGCTTTGATATAAAAATATACAAAATAATGAGCCAATAAATCCAATCGTCAGTGAAATAAATAAATGGGCCTGGTATGTCATTCCTTTAAAACCATCTCCTTGTATTTTTTTTATATTCAATAAATGAATCTGCAAATAATTTATTCATAATGTTTTCTTCAGGGATAATCTGAAACTTTGTAATAAATATGACAAATAGAATAATAAAGATAATTCCTCCTACAGGATTAAATTGAAGGGTGGCGGATATAAGAATAAATACCATACCTAAATACATAGGATTTCTAGAATACTTAAAAATGCCAGT
>CENJ01167185.1_pt1 | contig 13710 bp, 13 predicted proteins | sample 356161 | NCBI WGS metagenome assembly CENJ01 (sample SAMEA2619531, study PRJEB7988) | marine metagenome | biome: marine biome (ENVO:00000447); feature: surface water layer (ENVO:00002042); material: "saline water (ENVO:00002010), including plankton (ENVO:xxxxxxxx)" | depth 5 m
ACTATCAGCCCCGCCGAGACAAGGGCAAATACTACTGCAAATAGGTCGTTTTTTTCGAAAACTTGTTTGTGCACACTGTGGTGTGATTTATGCCATCTCCACATAAAGCCATGCATAATGAATTTGTGCGTAAACCATGCCATAAACTCCATAAAACAAAACGTAACAAAGATGAAAAATAATTTCATTGTCTTATTTTTACAATTGCACCAAATTTATGTTCATTTTTTGACTTTAAAAATTAACCAAAGTCAAATTACACTTTATCTCCTTAAATCATTTGATTATCTTTGGGAATGCGCCTTAATTACTTTTTACTTTTTTTGGTACCGGCTGCTTTATCATTTATTCAGTGTAATGATGAAGACCCAAAGAAATACAAGCAAATTTTGATGATTGGCTTTTCGCACAATTTTGACAATGAAAAGCTTGTATTTGACAACCAAACTTATCTTACCAGTAATGGCGATTCTTTTACTCCTTCTAAGTTGATTTACCATGTAAATAATTTCCAGTTAATTTCTGAAGATGGCACAACGTATAGGTTTGAAAATAAATATGCCCTGATAAACCCTGCCACAGGAAACACCCAAATTGAATTAGGAACATTCCCACTTGACGATTTTGTGTCACTGGCCTTTGATCTTGGTGTTAGAGATTCAACTATAAACATTAACGGCGGGCTTAATGACCAGTTTATAGATCCAATGTACTGGCAAATGAACTCAGGCTACATAAATTTTAAGTTGGAAGGTAATAGCCCTAGTAGTCCAAATGAAGGGGTGACAATGCACATCGGAGGCTATAAATCTGGCCAAGAAACAGCTCAAGAAATACGTTTAACATTGCCCAATAAATTGACAAATAACCAGGGGCTAAGCCAAAAAAAAGAGTTAAACATAAATGTTGATTTATCCAAGCTTTTTTCTGACCCCAGCCAGCTACCGCTTCGATATTTTCATAAGATTCATAAACCCGGAGATACCGCACAAATGGTATCAAAAAATTTTCCCAACATGTTTAACTTTTAAGCCTTTTTGTTAAACAAAATATTCCTTTTTATCCCCTCCCATTTAGCACGTTTCAATGGACTACCAGCAAATATTTCATTAAATACTTCGTGGGTCATCTCTTCCCAATCTGTCTTTGATAGGTTATTTTTTGGCCCTTCAAATTTGGGTTCTTGATGCTTTTGAGCAAAGCGATTCCAAGGACAAACATCTTGACAAATATCACAACCAAAAATCCAGTCATCCATTTTACCTGACATATGCGGCCCTATTTTGTCTTTGTGTTCAATGGTGAAATAAGAAATACAATTGTTGCTATTGATATTTTTTTCTGGCAAAATCGCATCTGTTGGACAAGCGTCTATACACGCCGTGCACGTACCACAATGGTCAGTATCTGGTATATCAGGCCATGCCTCCAAATCTGAAATTATTTCTGCCAAAAAATAAAAACTGCCTTTTTTTTTATTAATCAGCATTGAATTTTTACCTACCCAGCCAAGCCCTGACCGAGCTGCCCATGATCTTTCTAAAATCGGCGCAGAATCGACAAAAACCCGCCCATTTACCTGCCCAATTGACTGATTCAATTGCATTATAAATTCTTGTAATTTTTTCTTGACTACTTTATGGTAGTCTTTTCCCCAAGCATATTGAGCGATTTTGTACCCCTTTTCGCTCTTAGGTCGAGCTTGTTGAAAATAGTTATACATTAATGAGATGACCGTTTTGGCCCCGGGAACAAGTAAGGTTGGATCTAATCTTAATTCGAAGTGATTTTCCATGTACTGCATGCTTGCATGATGCTTCTGATTAAGCCAGCTTTCTAATCTACTTTCTTCTTCAACCAACTTTTCTGCCTTAGCAATTCCACAAAATTCAAAGCCCAATGACTGGGCAATGCTCTTCACTTCTTGGCTATTTTTTTGAAGTAAATCTGTTTTCAAAATAAGGTCGGCGCGTCCCCAGATTTTGTTTTACCCAAATGTTTATAGGCCCTAGTGGTTGCCTCTCTTCCTCGTGCTGTTCTCTGGACAAATCCCTCTTGGATAAGAAAAGGTTCATAAACTTCTTCAATCGTACCTGCATCTTCACCAACGGCTGTCGCGATGGTATTTAAACCAACTGGGCCACCGTTAAATTTATCAATAATTGTAAGTAAAATAAGGTTGTCCATTTCATCTAGCCCGCTTTGGTCAACATTTAATGCACGAAGTGCCATTTGTGCAATTTCCAAAGTAATGATGCCTTTACCTTTTATCTGAGCAAAGTCTCTAGTTCTGCGAAGGAGCGCATTTGCTATCCTGGGTGTTCCCCTACTTCTTTTGGCAATTTCCGAAGCTGCATTGTTGTCTATCGGTATATCCAATATTTGAGCTGACCTTTTGGCGATAGTGGCAATCAATTTTGCATTATAGTATTCCAATCGGCAATTGATACCAAAACGCGCACGTAAAGGAGCCGTTAAAAGACCTGACCTAGTCGTGGCACCAATTAATGTGAATGGGTTTAAACTTATTTGTACGCTTCTTGCTGCAGGTCCAGTATCGAGTACAATATCAATCTTATAATCTTCCATTGCTGAGTAGAGATACTCTTCTATGACTGAGCTCATCCTATGGATCTCATCAATAAATAAAACATCTCCTTCCTCCAAATTAGTAAGCAATCCAGCCAAATCTCCTGGTTTTTCCAATACAGGTCCACTGGTGATTTTCATTTGACTATCCATTTCATTGCTGATGATGTGTGACAAAGTGGTTTTCCCTAAGCCTGGAGGACCATGCAACAAAACATGGTCTAGTGCTTCACCCCTTTGTTTAGCAGCTTTTACAAACACTTTGAGGTTTTCCACCAATTTATCTTGACCCGTAAAATCTTCGAAACGCGCAGGACGCAATACTTTCTCCGCATCTTGCTCGATAGGCGTTAGATGATTTTTATCCGCTTGCAAGTGCTCGTTTGACATGAATTGCGAAGTTACTTTTTTTTCTTTTGCACATCTTTACATGCAACTTTCATGTAAGCCAATACGTTTATCTTCGTAACAATGAAAGGGAATAAATGCCTATTGGTGCTGTTTGTACATTTTTTTATGGCTTCATCTGTTTTTGCACAACTTGTTGATCCAAAAGAGATTACATGGGATTCAAAATCGATAAATTTGGGCGTGGTGAATGTGTCTGAAGGTCCAAAAATAGCCACTTTTGATTTTGTAAATAGAAGCAAAATTCCTTTACTTATTAAACAGGTAACAACAGAATGCGGCTGCACAGCACCACAATTTCCTACAAAACCAATTCTTCCTGGAGAAAGAGCGCAAATCAAAGCCACTTTTCAGTCTTCTCGTGTATATGGCCGATTTGAAAAATATCTACGCGTTCTTGGAAATTTTATAGGCAACCAGGAAATTTCATTGTCTATCAAGGGTACTGTGAATCACGATCAAAAAGTTCCTTATACAAGAGAAGAATCAATCATTCAAAACAAAAAAGCCGGCCATTTTAGACTTAAAAGTCATTTTGTGCTTTTTGGCGAAATGGACAAAAATGAGAAACGTCAATTTCCGATTATTTACAAAAACAATGGAACATATGATTTGCAATTGATTAACATAGAAAAGCTTCCAAAATCCATTTCTTGGAGTGGCCCCACAAAACCAACCAAACCGGGAGATTCAGATACTATTTTTTTAACCTATGACCCTTCGGTGTCAGACGATATTTGGGGCTTTCAAAATGGAAGATTTATTCTGTATACAACAGATAATTTCAACCCCCGGAAAGAGATTATCTATAATGCAAGTATAAAAAAAGATTTTAGCAAATTGCGAAAAAAGGAGCTTAAAAAAGCCCCGATGGCAAGCTTGAGCTCAAACAAAGTTGACCTAGGAAAAATTAAAGCAGGTCTTAAAAAATCGGGCACCTTCACTATAACAAATACAGGCAAAACAACGCTAAAAGTATACCATATTAAAACCGATTGTAGTTGTACAATAATCAAGAATCCAAAAAGGGAAATAGCGCCTAACAGCTCCTCGACTTTTTCAGTTGAATTTGACTCTATATTCAAAAAAGGTATTCAATCAAAACCAATTACTATCTACACAAATAGTCCAAACAGTTCTGTAATAACGGTTCAGATTAAAGCAAATGTCACCGATTATATGGCAACTGATTATTAACTTTGGTTCGGTTTTTGTTTAAACAACTACGATGAAAAACTTTCTGTTTATTTTTTTAACCTGTATATCCAGCGTATTCATTTCTTTAAGTATCATAAAGCAGTACCCAAGTCTAATTTTGGGATCCACTCAAAATACAGATTCCCAAATAAGAAAAGAGATTGTTCTAGTAAATGAACAACCGGAAAGTGGAGGTAACTTCAATTTGGCCTCAACAAAAAGTACCCCCTCCGTAGTCTTTATAAAAACAGAGAGTTCTGTACAAAGAAGAACATGGTTTTTTGATCCATTTGGTAGCATTGGAAAAGTGAGCAGCTCAGGTTCAGGGGTTATTTTATCTGCTGATGGCTATCTAGTTACCAATCATCATGTGGTAAAAAATGCTGATAAGATTGAAGTCATGCTTAACAACAGCAAAATGGCTTACGAAGCCAAACTTGTTGGTGCTGCACCATCCACAGATTTGGCTCTTTTAAAAATTGATGCGGGTGATTTACAGGCCATAGAATTCGCTGATAGCAAAAAGCTAAAAATTGGAGATTGGGTATTGGCTGTTGGCAATCCATTTAATCTAAATTCTACCGTAACAGCGGGAATTGTTAGCGCCAAAGGAAGGAATATAAATATTGTGAATAGTGAATTCCCAATTGAATCATTCATACAAACCGATGCTGCAATTAACCCTGGCAACAGCGGTGGAGCATTGGTCAACCTTGAAGGCAAACTAGTGGGAATCAATACAGCAATAGCAAGTAAAACTGGAAGCTACATTGGATATGGGTTTGCCATTCCAGCAAATATTGTACAAAAAATTGTTGGCGATTTAAGGCAATATGGACAAGTGCAAAGAGCTTTTGTGGGACTGTCGGTAGAAGATTTGAGAAACGAGAGCTTACAACAACTTGAAAATATCAAATATGGTGTTTTGGTTAATAGAGTAATTAGCCAAAACAAAGAAGCTAAAAAATTCTATCCTGGTGATATCATTATTCAAATTGATGAGCAAGATATTCGAACTAAATCAGAATACGATGAAAAATTGGCCTACCACAGACCAGGCGATAAAGTTCAAGTGGTGGTGCTAAGGAATGGAAACAAGAAAACATTAGAAATTACCTTACTAAATGCATCTGGCACAACAGCCCTAATCAAAAAAACAAGTTTCTACTCTAAAGATTTAGGTGCAGAATTGGAATGGACAAACCAACTTGAACAAGACAAACTGAATATAGGTCAAGGAATTAAATTGGTTAGGATAAAACCAGGGGTTGTTCAAAGAATGGGACTTTCTGAAGGATTTATAATCACAAGCGTTAATGGGAAAAGCTTTGATTCACTTAAAGCCTTTGAAAATTATTTAAAAAATATCTCTGGAAACATCAGAATTTTGGGTGTAGATAAATTCGGCAACAAAAGAAGTTATTCCTTCTTTTCCTACTAAAAAGAAACTACATAAACCCAAATATGATTAATTTGTAGCATGTACGAAGTTCTTAAGAATTTACATTCTTACCTAAGGTGGGGTGTTTTATTATTTGGTGTATTGGCAATTCTACTTGCCCTATATGCTTGGATACGTAAAAGTGAATACAAAAAACACCACAATCAACTTAGCCTTCTTTTTTTAATTTTTACTCATACCCAAATACTCATTGGCTTAATTCTTTATTTCTTGAGTCCTGTAGTGAAAATTGCCATGCAAGATTTTGGAGCAGCCATGAAAAATGAAAGCTTGCGCTTTTGGTCTTTAGAGCATCCAGTAAGTATGATTTTAGGCGCTGTGTTAATTTCAGTGGGACGTTCTATAAGCAAAAAAACATCGAATCCTGTTCTTAAACATCGTAGAACTTTTTTGTACTTCCTGGCCGGTATTTTGGTTATTATTTCGGCCATACCAAATTGGTAATACTTACTTTTGATTAATGAAATTACAAAATATTTCAACCATTTTAAGTTCTTTTGGCATCTCTGCAAAAGGTGCCTCATTTTACACGAATAGCCAAGATGGCCCTGCCAAAAAGTCCTCAACAATTGATGTATTTTCTCCGATTGACAACCAGCATATTGGACAAATTAGCCAAGCAAACGACCTAGAAATTGAAAATGCTATCCAAACTGCCAAAAATGCACAGAAAGAGTGGCAAAAAATTCCTGCTCCCAAACGAGGTGAATTTATCAGAATTCTAGGGAATAAATTAAGAGCACATAAAGAAAATTTAGCTTCATTGGTTACTTATGAGATGGGCAAAAGTTATCAAGAGGCCTTAGGAGAGGTTCAAGAGATGATAGATATCTGTGATTTTGCAGTTGGCCTTTCAAGACAATTGCACGGTTTAAGTATGCACAGTGAGCGACCCAAGCACAGAATGTATGAGCAGTGGCATCCTTTGGGTGTAGTCGGTGTTATCTCAGCGTTTAATTTTCCTGTTGCTGTTTGGTGTTGGAATATTGCGTTGAGCACCATTTGTGGCAATACATCCATATGGAAACCTTCAGAAAAAACACCTTTTACAGCTATTGCGTGCCTCAAAATTATTCAAGAAGCCTCAAAAGTATTCGAACTTCCTGAAGGTGCTTTTGTACTTTTAAATGGTAACCATGAAGTAGGCGCAAAAATTTGTACCGATGATCGAGTTACCTTAATTTCTGCCACTGGTTCTAGCCGTATGGGTAAAATTGTAGCACAAACAGTTGCTCAGCGATTGGGCAAAACGCTATTAGAATTAGGCGGTAATAATGCAATGATTATCAGTGAGCATGCCCAAATGGACTTGGCCATACAAGCAGCTGTTTTTGGATGTATAGGTACTGCAGGTCAAAGATGTACGAGTACCCGAAGGCTTATTATTCATGAAAGTGTTTACAAAGATTTTTCAGCGCGTATGTGCGCTGCGTACAAACAAGTCAAAATTGGCAATCCACTAAATGTAGCGAACCACATGGGGCCTTTAATTGACAATGAAGCGGTTCAAAATTATCTGAAAGCCATTAAGTCAATTGAAGCAGCGGGTGGCAAGATATTGTTTGGAGGAGAAGTAGTAAAAGGTATGCCTTCAGAAAATTATGTAATGCCCACCATTGCTGAAGCACAAAACCACTTCAACATTGTACAAGAAGAGACTTTTGCGCCCATTGTTTATCTAATTTCTTACCAAAATTTGGAAGAAGCAATTTCCATTCAAAACGATGTAAAACAGGGGCTTAGTTCTTCAATATTTACTCAAAATTTGCAAGAGGCAGAACAATTTTTATCAGCTTCCGGAAGTGATTGCGGAATTGCCAATGTAAATATTGGCACCTCTGGGGCAGAAATTGGTGGCGCGTTTGGTGGTGAAAAAGAGACCGGTGGCGGAAGAGAAAGTGGTTCAGATGCTTGGAAATTTTATATGCGTAGACAAACAAATACCATCAACTTTGGGTCAAAATTACCATTGGCACAGGGTATTGAATTTGAGCTATAATTTTCTTATATTTGGTTTCATGTTATGAAACCTTCCATTAACATTCGTCTAGCTCAGTTTTTTTTCAGCTTCTTCTTACTTGTTTTATTGACTTTTTTCGGCTTCGTATATTTTTCCATTCAAGAAAGTGCAGTGCTTGAAATAGAATCAAAAACCAATATGAAACTTCAAATATATCTGATGGTTAACTTGATTGTTACGTTGGTTGTTATTCTGCTGTCCAGCATGACATTTAGCTTCAAAATAGATCAAACAAAACAGAGTAAGATGGAAATACCTCAAAAAATCAACAAGTTAAAAAATGCTTGTATTTTGCGCATGGTTCTATTGAGTACTGGCGCTCTGATCGCTACAGCGTCTATGCTGTTTACCAAAAATTTGGTCTTTGCTTTTTATTTCATTGTACTATTCTTGGTGTTTCTGAATACATTTTTGACAAAAAGCAAAGCAAAAAGATTGCTTCAACTGCAGTAAAGATATATTATTGAAGACCTATGCGGTCGATTGTCGTATTTATTTGTTTACTTTCTTCCCTACCTACTTTAAGTCAAACAGAATCCTATGGGCTTTCAATTGCGGGAAATCAAAGTCCTTTTACGAGTGAAAACTATGCACCTAGCTGGGGATACCAAATTGGCTTTTATGGCAGTTTTCATATCAGAGATTACCAATGTATCATATCACCAAGCTTTTCATTTTTAAAAGCGCAGCACAATAGTGCGCCTAAAAACTTGCAAAACAACTTTGCTGAACTGCCCTTAATGCTTCAGCTACATTTTGGGAAAAATCAAGCCGTAACACTTAGGCCAGGAGTAAACATTGCCTACAACACAAAAAATAGTTTGCTTTCCTTGGATGGAAGCAAGACCAATGGACAAAGTGAATCTCTTTTTACTATTGATAAGCCTTGGCAATTTGGATATATGTTAGAATTGGCATTTGCTTCAAGCAAATTGTCTAGTCCATATATTTCCTATCAAAATACATTCTCGCCGGGACGTTTTAATGAGCAAAACGGAAGCATCCCTCTTGGCCGAATAAATGTAGGTATTCGCTTTAATATCAACCAGCTAGAATCAAAAAGTGATTATGAAGAAAAACAAAATGCTATTGAATTGCAAAGGGATTATGCACAAAAAGCAAAAACCAGTTACTTCTTATTTGCTATGAGAAATAAAGAATTAGAATTGAAAAAATTGAGTTTTGGTGAAGACACCACCACAATGATGGAAGAGGTAGATCTATTTAATAATATATGCACCAATACGCTAGACTCTGCTTTTTCCTTTAAATATTTGACTTTTGACCAGCAATATTTGGATACATTACTACAGGGGAATTTAACCTATGTATTTACTGAGGATGTGGCACAAAAACTAAAAAAAGAGGGTTATTTCATCATTATTTTCGGTGATTACTTCTTGGATGAGTCAGACTTGGTAAGAACTGGCCTATACGTTTTTGATGAAAATATGAACTTGATTACCAGTCCGTTTCCAAGTTTTGTGAACTATCCAAACATCACTAGGCGCATGTTTCAGCCCTACAGCATTCAAGAAATGATATTAAAATTTTATAACCGTTTAAATGAACATCAGCTAGAATATGGCTACTAAACAAATCCATCTGATTGCCATTGGTGGGGCCATTATGCACTACTTGGCCATCGATTTAAAAAAAAATGGTTACCAAGTTACTGGCAGCGATGATGTCATTTTTGATCCGGCAAAATCAAACTTAGAAAAAGAGAATTTACTTCCTAAAAAAATGGGCTGGAATGCAGAACACATTCATGCCAATCTTGATTTGATTATTTTGGGAATGCACGCAAAAAAAAACAACCCCGAACTCCAAAAAGCGCTTGACCTTAAAATCCCTATTCAGTCATTTCCAGAGTTTGTTTTCCAACAAACTAGAGATAAGCTGAGAGTTGTTGTATCAGGAAGCCATGGAAAAACAACAATCACTTCCATGATTATGCACATGCTGAAGGAGCAAAAAATAGATTTTGACTATTTGGTTGGCGCAAAATTGTCGGGTTTTGAGAGAATGGTTAAAATAAGCAATGCACCAATCGTCGTTATTGAAGGTGATGAGTACCTAAGCTCTGCTTTGGATAGAAGATCAAAATTTCATTGGTACAAACCATCTATTCTGCTTTTAACAGGCATCGCTTGGGACCATATGAATGTTTTCCCAACTTTTGACTCCTACCTTCAAACCTTTGAAAAACTCATAGCGGACAACATAGACGCCAAAGTAATTTATTTTCAAGACGACAAACACCTTCAAAACATGGTGGCAAAAAATAAAAATCGTGTAAAAATAGCTTACCAAGCAACACATTTTGAGCCACTTGAATCAGGAATGAAGATTGAATCAGCAGTATTTCCAATATTTGGGGACCACAATGCTGCCAACCTATCTGGTGCCTTAGAAGTTGTAAACTTTTTGGGTGTTCCCAAAAATAAGGCCCTGTCATCCATGAAAAACTATCGTGGCGCTTCCCTTAGATTACAGAAAATCTTTGTCTCAGAAAACACCTTAATTTTTAGGGATTTTGCCCACGCACCCAGTAAAGTAAAAGCAAGTGTACATGCGGTAAATCAACATTTTTCATCAAGAAAGTTTCTTGCAGTTCTAGAGCTGCACACTTTCAGCAGTTTGGATCCAGCATTTATTGTTCAATACAAGGACAGTTTGGATTTAGCGAATGAAAAAATCGTATTTTTAGACGACCAGGCTCTGCACAAAAAAGGGAAATCAACCGAACTACATGCATCTTTTTTAATGGATATCTTTGGTCAAGATTGTCAAATCATCAAAAAATCTAGCTTACTCAAACAAAAAGTACAAGCGTTTACTTCTTCAAAAAGTGTCACATTGCTTATGAGTTCTGGTAATTTTGGCGGTATTAATTGGTCTCATTGACCAAATTGTTTCGGAATTTTTGGCCGTTCTTTTTTCTTTTTCCTTTTCTTCCTTTTTGGCCTGCCCAATCTAAGTTCATCGCCTAGAAACCAATTGTCTCCCAACTTGATTGCTAGGTAAGAAAAAATGGCTGTTTTCGAAGTACTTTCCAATGTATGAATGACATAACAAAATTTGAAACCCATTTCATGCGCACCACAATCCAACTCTCTATCTACAAATTGCGTATTTTTCAAATTGAATCTGCTTAGTTCTGCTTGCTCAATAAGTCTTTTGTGCTGTTTCTTGAGATTTTGTAGTAGATACGCAAACTTCATTTGAACCATTATTGAACTTTGCTCAATAGACAATGAGTCAAAAATTACTTGCAAATCTTTTGATGTAGGAATGAGCGACTTGATTGAATCAAAAGATTCTGTCTTTATTTTTACCTGTACTTGACTGTCTAGACTAGCAACAGAAAGAAAGCGGACGGGCTCCTGACTGTCTTTTTTTTGCACATATGTGATGCGCGTATTTTGCCCAATTGCGCAAAAAAATACTTGCCAAAAAAACAATATGAAAAAGCATTCTCTCATCCTTTTAAGGATTGTAAAATTAGCACTTATTTTTGCCTCCTTGTGAGATTTCAATTTCCCATAATTCTACTGCTTGTAATTTTACTTTTTGCTTGTAAGCAAAATCCTAGCAATGACAAAAAGGTGAAGGTTATAGCCACCACCAATATCATTGGCAATTGCCTAGAAAATATGCTTGATAGCCATCAGTTTTCTGTTCAATCTTTAATGGGGCCAGGTATTGACCCACATAAATACAAAGCGAGTCATTCAGATATCAAACTGCTAAATTCGGCAGATGTTATTGTGTACAATGGCTTGCACTTAGAAGGGAAAATGTCGCAAATTTTGGAAAAACTATCAAAAACCCGCCAAGTTGTTGCGGTAAGTGAAGCCATAGACAAAAAAGAATTTATTTTGGTTGATTCCCAAGCTGGGCTTTATGATCCACATTTTTGGTTTAATTTAGGTCTTTGGAGAACTGCATTGGACAAAACGGTAAAGCAAATTCAAAAGTGGTATCCCAACATAGATTTTGAGAAGGCAAACAAATACTTAGCCAAAATAGACAGCACAAACATGTGGGCAAAAAGTCAACTGCTCGACATTCCCGAAGATGCTAGAGTCTTAATTACCTCTCACGATGCTTTTCATTATTTTGGTAATTCTTACAACATTCAAGTCAAGGCGCTCCAAGGGATTTCTACGGTTTCGGAATTTGGGCTTAAAGACATTGTTGAATTAATAGACTTTATCGTTGGCAATCAAATCCCCAGCATATTTATCGAAAACTCCATCAACCCGAAATCGATTAATAGCGTGATTCAAGGTGCCAGAAAGAAGGGACATGAGGTTGCGCTCGGTGGCGAACTTTTTTCTGATGCACTGGGCGATGCACAAAATCCAGAAGGAACTTATGTAGGCATGATTAAATACAACGTAAGAACCATCAAAAAAGGCCTTAATCATGATTGAAAACGTAAAAGATCCTAGCTTAGAGGCACACAACCTTACCGTATTTTATCAAAAACGTCCAGCCATTTGGAATTTGGATTTCACTCTACCAAAGGGAAAAATAATTGGCATAATGGGGCCCAATGGTTCAGGAAAATCAACCTTACTAAAAAGCATCATGGGTATACTAAAACCCAATGATGGGTGGGTAAAGGTTTTTCAAAGAAAAATTGATGATGTGCGTTTTAAAGTGAGTTATGTGCCCCAAAGGCAAAGCATAGACTGGGATTTTCCTACCAATGTTTTTGAGGTAGCTAAAATGGGACGTATTTCTTCAAAGGGATTGTTCAAACGTTTTACAAAAACCGATCTAGAAATCGTCAAAGAAAGCCTCCACAGGGTAAACATGTATGACATGCGCAATCGCCAAATTTCTGAACTTTCAGGCGGTCAACAGCAGAGAACATTCTTGGCAAGGGCACTCAGTCAAGAAGCTGATTTATTCATTATGGACGAACCTTTTGCCGGCGTAGATGCAGCTTCAGAAAAAGCTATTATTGGCTTGCTTAATGAATTAAAAAGCAAAGGAAAAACCTTATTGGTTGTTCATCATGATTTACACAGCGCAAAAAATTATTTTGATTGGCTGGTATTGTTGAATACCCGATTGGTTGGTAGCGGGCCTTTAGAAAAATTGTATACCGATGAGTTGCTGAGCGAAACTTACGGGGGTACGCTAACTTCACTTAGTAAGATCGCCACTAAAATTGAAAAACAAGGTTTGCCCATAAGGCACAAGTAAAAAATGGAAAAAATCACTGAATTTTTCAGCTTTTCGGATACAACCATACTAACGGTCACCTTGGGCAGTATTTTATTGGGCATTCTTGGCTCTGTTGTTGGTGTGTTTACGTATCTGCGCAAAAGGGTGTTAATTGGTGATGTAATCGCGCACAGTGTGTTACCAGGACTGGTTTTGGGTTTTCTTGTTTTGAATGAAAAATCCTTTATTGTGTTATTAATTGGCGCGCTTATTTCTGGCGGTCTTTCTTCCTTTTTGGTAGACTATATCACCCACCACTCCAAGTTGAAAACCGATGCAGCTTTGGCACTTGTTTTGGGTGTTTTCTTTGGCTTTGGAACTTTTTTGCTTACCAAACTCCAAGGGCATTCAGGTGCATCCCAAGCTGGCATTGACGCTTATCTATTTGGACAGGCAGCAGCCATTGATTTATTTGATGTACAAGTCATTGGTGTTTGTTGTGTACTTCTCCTTCTTACCCTTTTGATTTTTTTCAGGGGCTTCAATATCTTGTCATTTGACGAACAATTTGCTTATTCAATTGGCATGCCTACCCAATGGTTGAAGTTTGTCCTTACCAGCATGACCATTATCACTGTAGCATTAGGCGTTCAATTGGTGGGCGTTGTGCTTATGTCGGCATTGCTAATAACCCCTACATCTGCTGCCAGATTTTGGACTTCTAAGGTAAAAATAATGCTACTTCTTGCAGCTTTGTTTGGTGCTTTTGGCGGACTATCAGGCGCATTGATTTCTTACTTAAATTATAGAATGCCTACTGGACCATGGATCGTAATTGTTTTGTCTTTTT
>CENJ01031830.1_pt1 | contig 13693 bp, 13 predicted proteins | sample 356161 | NCBI WGS metagenome assembly CENJ01 (sample SAMEA2619531, study PRJEB7988) | marine metagenome | biome: marine biome (ENVO:00000447); feature: surface water layer (ENVO:00002042); material: "saline water (ENVO:00002010), including plankton (ENVO:xxxxxxxx)" | depth 5 m
AATTTTTAAAGTTTAAAGGTGCCCTTGTAAAGAATTTCAAAAAAATTTATTAATACAAAATAATAACATCTTTCATTTCAATGTTTTTATAATAAATGTTATAAATTTATATCTTTATGAAATGCCCCTATGGCGGAATTGGTAGACGCGACGGATTCAAAATCCGTTGAACTTCGGTTCATGTCCGTTCGAGTCGGACTAGGGGTACCATTTACATTGTTTTGTAATAACGTAAACTTAATAATGTCCAAAATTTGCAATAACCTTTTAACTTTACTATCACCTTACACATAATGTTCCTAATGTATAACCGTCACCTGTTTCAATGGGAAAGCCTGCATAAAATTTTATAAAACCTTCTTTTACTAATGGATGGTTCTTAAGTATTTTATCTTTCTGCATATTTTCAACTATTAAAGGGCAGTTCTTGATAAGGCATATTGGCAAAAGGTGTGTTGCCTGGGCAAAATTTTACCCAGCTCTTTGGGTAACCCATCATTTGCTAGAGAAAATTGGTTTTAATCGTCAATTAAACCTGTCCAACTCAAATTACAATTAGTAATTTCTTTTGCTAGATAACAAAAAATATCATAAGGATCTTTATGTTCCAAATACATTACTCCTGTTCTATCAACAGCTTTTAATCACTCTTTTTCATTTTCTATGATTGGTGCAGGTTTAAAATTCATATATTTTTTAATTCTCAAATAATTGTTAAATTTAATATCAATTAAGTTATTTATAGAGTCAAAAATTAGGTGACTTTTATGAAAAAAGTTTGATAAATACGTGATTTTATTTTTCGATGAGTATGAAAGTACTTCGTAAAATCTCATTTACAGAGATTACTTTAAATTCCTCTCTATTTATTTCATTTATCACACATTTTAAGTTACAGTTTAACAAATAAGAAGGTTCAAAAATTCCAATTAAAAATTTATTGCTCTTTTTTTGAGGCCACAAAAAAGCCGATCCGAAATTATTAATTGAAAATTTCAAAGATCTTATTCTTAAAAATCCCTTTTTTTTAAATTTTTTTTTTAAAACACTATCAAATTTATCTTTAGCATAGGCATTATTTCCATAGAAATGAAAACCGATTTCATTGAAAGTTTCCCCACCGACAAAAATATCCACACCATTTTGATTTATATTAAAAATTCCTTCTTTTAAAATATTATTAATTTGAGATTGACGTAAATAATAACTTTGCTGCATTTTAATTTCTTTAGCAGCAACTGAAGTACCTAAAATAAATATTAATGAAGAAGTAATAAAAATATTTGCTTTGAATTTATTTATAAATTTAAAATTTCTAAATATAAAAATCAACACACAAATACTTGCTGAAGCGTTCCTAAGGCCAACTGCTGAATCCACTTGCTCAAAAGGTATAGTAATTGATTTTATTATAAAAGCCGTACCGAGAAATAAGATTAATAAAATTGGTAAACTACTCAATTTTTTTTCTTTCGAAAAGTTTAAATAAGCTTTAAACGAATAATAGATAAGGCTTAGTATTAACAATATTGTAAAAGAAATAAAAACTGATGATGAGATAACTGAATACTCAAAAAATTTGACAAAAAAATCTGAAAAATTAGATAAATCACTTTTTACATGTGGTGGTGGAGAACCAAAAAAAAGTTGCTTAATCAGATATAAAGTCTCTCTGATTGCTGCCAAAGAGATTATAAGAAAACTGAGTATTGAATAAGAGATAAACTTAGATATAAGTTCGTTTCTTTTTTTCGGTAATTCAGTAAATATTGTGATTACTATGGCTAATGCACTAATTATCGCAATCGGTAAAATTGATAATTTAATAGTACTGCCAACAGCTAATAGAATTCCTAAAATAAGCAAGTCTTTAGAAGAAATATTACTTGGTTTTTTGATCATCGAAAAAGTTTTGGTTAAAATTACTATGCAGGTTGGAATAACAAAGGAGTCAGAACCATAACATGTTAAATAATACCAAAATGGAGGCCAAAAAAGTAAAGGTAGTAAAGAAAGAAAAATACCTAAATCACCAGCTTCTTCTTTAGTACTTAAATAAAAATAAGTTATTGATAATGCATATATAAAAGCAACAAGAATGTAAGAAATATTGAATATAATTTGACTAGAGGATACTGGGTCATTGAAAAAAACCATGATAATAGCCAAAATATAAGTCGGAATTATTCCTGGATGATTAACAACAATATTTTCAAAACTCAAAAATTCTTTCATTGAAAGAGCTTTGTAAAAATAATCAGCTTGCAAATCAGTTTCTCTAATAAAGAATACAGAAAATTCAGAATTAATAAAATATAGAACGTAAGAGATTAAGAAAGAAAAGAGATAAAAAAAAACTTGATATCTATAAAAGAAATTTTTCAACACCACGAGGCCTTTTAGAATTTGATTAATTTCTTATCAAAATATAACATACATGTTTAAAATTAAATTTAAATATTTAATTTATTATTTTGTCCAATTCTTTAACTAGTGGTTTTGACGATGTATATATAATATTAACTAAAATTCTATAACCAACCTTTGGTTTAGTGCCTTTATGAAAACCATTAGTATCAGCTAATATACAACTACCCGCCTTTCCTACTATTGTTTTAATTCTGTTTTTATTAAAATACTTTCGCACACTACTATCTGAAAGACTAGGAGAACGGTCTCTTAAACGAAATAGTTTTAGAAACCACCAAAAAAATAAACTACGAACTTTTCTATGGGTACCCTGAATAAATGCAAATGGCCCATTATTTTCATTTACATCATTTAAATATATAAAAGCTTTAAGCAAATTAGTATCATCCGAATCTCTATGAAAAATTTGTGTCTCGATGACTTCTTTTTTATTATTTGAAAAATTACACCATACCGATATATATCTTACATTCGGCGTAAAATTAAATACATTATTTACAACGTCAAAGACAAATGAGGAATAAGCAAGCTGATATAAATATTTATCAGGAAACAAATCTGTGACTGAAAAAAAATAGTCCTTTCTTTTATTTTTCTTAATTTCTACATTAATTTTTTTTAAAATTTCCTTTTTTTTTTTGTTACAAATCTTAACGAGATTTTTAATTGAATCATTATGTAATGTGAAATCACTATCAATTACCGTATACCCATCTTTTTTAATTTTTAAATGATGATTCTTTAAATAATTAGATAGTATTCTTTTCTTAGCAGGGAAAAAATAGCTTTTCCAGTACTTTAGAATCATTTTAAAGTTATTGGATAGGGGCAACACCATAGTTCCTTTTAAAATTGCATACAAGTCAATCGATCAACACTAATAATAAAAAAATAGAAGTAAATATCTAGTATTTTAAAATAAAATTTTGGTATAGAATAACATCTATTTCTTGTTGCAGCCCAAATTTAAAAAATCAATTTCATTAAATTTATACATTTTAGGGTTGTATTTAACCAATATATGTCCTTTAAATTTATTTATATTTTTCTTTATTTGTTCCACATTTAAAATTGAATTAAAATTTTCTGCTATTGAAGATTCGTTAATACTTAACAATATTCTGTCAAATAGAACATTACCTCCATGGTATCCATCAAGAAATTCACAATCATCAGGCACTAATTTACTTACATCATGATAATCGAAACTAATAACTTTAATTTTTTTTATCATTTCTCTAAGTTTGAATACATATTGGTATCTTATATCATCCATTTCTTGAATAACAATATTAGGAAGAGGTGTTAGCAAAATGATTGGTTCAACGTTATTTTTTTTGATTGTTTTAATAATTTGATCAAATACTTTTTTCCTCTCTACTGAAATTTCTGAACCATATTGAAAAAATCTTGTTCCTTTTTTTATTCTACTAATAGTATCTTCAAATGCTTTCTCTTTTGAGATTTCAGAAAATCCAAAAGTTTTTTTTGCATAAAAATAACTTCCATCTCTTCTCCATCCATCAGATGAAGAAATTGCAGAAATACCAAGACTGTCATAATTTGTAATTTTATTATTTATATAGTCGTTATTAAAAATATATTTAAGGGAAGAAAAATTGACTTTATTACTAAATAAAAAGTAAATAGGTTTTAATATTTTGTTTAAACTCATTTGTGTTCCTGTATTTACCGGATATTTGATATATTTTGATTGAGGATAGTTATCATTAAACCACCAGAAATCTAAACCAAGAATAATATACTTAGGTTTATGGTATCTAAACATTTCATTCAAAAAAGTTAACCCATCACTTAGATGATGCATTACCCCGCCTGCATTGACAAAAGGAACTAAGAAAGATTCTTCTCGAAATTCCAAAACTCTACTACTGCCAAGAATTACAACTTCTGGTTTCCTGTTTTTAATCAATTCATGTTTATAAAAAAAATATCCGGGATTTAGTGCAGTTCCATAAATTGAGGAATTTATTTGCTGCCTTTGAACAATTTCTGAGTAAAGGTTATTTTCATAAACACTTGGTAGATACAATGAGCTGAAAATATATGGCGAAATGCCAAACAAAATGATAATAAAAAAAAATATCTTTAACCAATTTTTCATTTTTAAAAGCACATTAAAAATTAAAATAAAGAAATTCAGAAACTCTATTTATCGATAGAAATGACCAAACAAAGGCAATGCCAGCAAAAATTGATGTCTTGTAGTTCATAGAAAAATTTTTTTTTATTTCCATACTATTATTAAATGATAACACAAAAATAAAACTGAAAAAAATCCATAAGGGAATAAACTTATTGTCACTAATATTCTCAATCAATCCTCCAAACTCTAATCCATAATTCCCTAAAAAAGAAAGATGCTCAGATAAAAAAGATGGTAAAACAACTCCTGATAAACCAACCATACCTTTTAAAACCTTAATTGCATCTTCCCAATTATTAGACCTAAAGAAAATCCAGGCCACATTCACAAAATTGAAGGTTAGAAACCAACTCAACCAAATAGGCAAAATCATACCCAGTGATTTCCAAATACGGTTTACGACTAGTGCTAGACCATGTAACAAACCCCAAAATATAAATGTCCAACCTGCACCGTGCCAAACCCCTCCTATTGTAAAAGTAATCAAGATATTATTAATGGTTTTATAATTTCCATATCTATTTCCTCCAAGAGGAATATAAATATGATCTTTAAGAAATCTACTCAGTGTAATATGCCATCTTTGCCAAAAATCTTGAATATTTGTTGCTTTATAAGGACTGTTAAAGTTAGCAGGTAAATTAATATTAAATAACAGTGCTAAGCCAATGGCCATATCAGTATATCCACTAAAATCAAAATATAACTGGAATGTATATGAAAGCGAAGTTGCCCATGCCTCAAAAAAAGTTAAGATTGATGACTTATCAAAACCACTGGTAGCCCACAAAGCAAATGTATCTGCTATAATTACTTTTTTAAAAAGGCCAATAGAAAATAAAAACAAACCTAAAGCAATATAATTACCTTTCTTTGTTTTTTTGATATTGTTAAATTGTGGCATCATTTCTTTATAGTAAACTATTGGACCAGCTATCAATTGAGGGAAAAAAGTAACAAATGTTGTATAATTAAGAAAATTATTCTCTTTTCTTTCAGTAGAATACGAATCTATTAAGTATGCTATTTGTTGGAAAGTAAAAAATGAAATTGCAAGTGGAAGAACTAAATCCAAAAGAGGAAGTTGTAAACCTAATATCAAATTTATATTTGTAATAAAAAAGTCAGAATATTTGAAATATGCTAGTAAACTTATATTGGCGATTATACCAAAAATAAGAATTTGTTTTCTTTGAAAGTGATTTGAATTTTTTTTAGTAATTTGCTGATTAATATAAAAATTGAATAAAATGGAAATTAATAATAATGGTAGATAATGAATATTCCACCAGCTATAAAAAAATAGAGACGAGCAGACTAAGTGAGCTTTAGATAATTTATAAAACTTTTTGTTTAGAAGGAAGTAGTAAAAAACTAAGCATACAGGTAAAAAAAAGAGAATAAATTCATAGCTATTAAATAACATTTATCTCACTTTTATAGCAGAATATATTTTCATAAAAAAAAATTCCCATCACTTAGATTACTTGCCAGGTAAACTTTAATTCATTACCATTCAATTTTAGTTAGAAATATTATCAAATGTAAAAACTTTCATAGTATATTGGTTAAAATATAATTTCAAACTCAATAATTCAGCTTACTAATATCTTAATTAAGTGCTACCCTATATTTTTCATCTTTTGAATTAACTAATTTTTCTATATCTTTTTTTGGAATAGTACATATTTTACTAAAATTTTCTTGCCTTATTAATATCTCATAAAAACATTTTAATTGTTCTAACTTATTTGTATCGAAAGATTTTTTTACAAAAATTCCTTCATTTTTTATAAAGACTAATTCAAATGAGTTTTGCATTTTATGAGCAATTTCTAAAAATTCCTTCAAAGAATTAAATATGTTTGGTTTTGATCCAAGAAAGACAGTTTGATCAGGAAAAAGATTCCACCTATTATTCAAACACCAAAATAACTTCTCATCAAAAACTAATTTCATTAACCTTGAATCAGTTATTAATGTGTGATGCTTAGTTATTTTTTTTTTTAAATCCTTGTTTACTTTTTTAAATCTTTTTGGTTTTGTTTTTAACACTCTCAAGAATTTACAAAGATCTAAATAGATTTCACTTAAACAATCACCTGAAAAAATTATCCCGTGATTTTTAAGCAAAAATATATTAATTTTTTTACTTTGATTTTTCAATTTTTCAAAAATTTCCATTGCTAAATCTTCTCCTGGCATTTTGTAATCAATAATTAAATAATTATCAGTAAAGTTAATTTTTCTTGATAAATCTTGTTCTGCGCTATTTCTAACTAAATATGTTAAAGCTTCAATTGCATGAAGATGAATCACAAATTTATGTTTAATAACAATATGCATTAACGTCTCCATTGATGGTCTAACGTTACTTTTATCATCAAAGTCAATATTAATATTCTTTAAGTTTTTTCCTTGTCTAAAACTAGTATTAAATGTGTTTAGATTAATATTTACAAAAATGTTATTATTTAAGGCATCTTTTAGAGATACTCCTGATGCTTTTATAATCAATTTATCATTACTTTTATATGATACATTACCACCAACTCCTTGAACTAAGAGAATATCTTTTCCAACTTTATTACAAAACTCTGAAAGTTCTTTAATATTTTTACTTTGATTCATTCTTCTTTAGGTTTTTTATAAATAATCTCAAATCATTAAAATTTGAAAAGGAAAAATCTGGTGTATATTTACCCTTGCCTTTAACTATGCCTTTGTGTATTTTTTGAAATGTTATAGCTCTTATTGAATCCTTTGCTCCTTTAATATCGGCTATGGGGTCATCTCCAATCATCCAGATTTGACTACCTTTTATTTTTAATTTTTCGACCGCCAGTTTGAATGATGAAGGGTGAGGTTTATCGAAACCAGACTCTTCAGATGTTACAACATAATCAAAAAATTTGTCTAAATCAAAATATACCATTTTTCTATATTGTATTTGTGCAGTTAGATCAGTTACAATAGCAATGGGAACTTCAAGTAGTCTTAATTCTTCAAGCAGTTCTTTAACACCTTTAAATAAAACTGCATTATTTAAAAATGTTCTCCAGTAAGTTTGCTCAAACTCAAGAGTCATAAGAATTTGAGTTCCAAGACCTAAAATTTCAAAAACCTTATTAATATATAAAAGCCTACTGTGCGATGAAGCAGTTCCTTTTAGATAAGACTTTACAATCTTTTTAGCTTCAACAAAGGTTTTATCAAATAATTTTGAGTCTATATCAAATTTTTCAATAAATTTATCTTTTATTGCTCTCATAGCTTTTTGATGAGCTGGTGAATAAGGGTACAATGTGTTATCTGTATCAAATAAGATTGCATCAGGAAGTTTTGAAATATTAATATTAGAATTTTTTTTCATTACACCATTTTTTTTGTAAGTACTTGGTCAATATGCACTAAAGTAATCAACTGAATTAGACCTTGCACACCTGCTTCCCATTTAGGTTTAATATCAAGAAACTGAATTGTTTTTGGACAAACCAATTTGGCAGATAGTTCTATATCTTTTTCAGATGGCTCCCCTTCAATTGTTAAAACAAATTGATCAGAATCATTCAATTCTTTCATTTCTACATTTAGTCCACTTAAACCAATTAAAGCTCTTGATAAAGATACTTCGCTTAACCAATTTCTGGAAGTGATAATTAATCTATATTTTAATTTTGAAAAATCAATTTTATCGTTAAAGTCTAAATCTATTGGGTGCAATGAAATTATTAAATCTGCTTTTTTGGCTTGAGGCTTAATATAAACTTCAGAATCTTTGGCTCTTTTTTTTAGACTAGATTTCACATCATTTACACTATGTCCTCGTTTGTTTGAATCACGTCTAATTTTTAAAAACTTTCTCATTTTTTCGTCCATCTCTACAAAAATTGATAAATCATAACACTTTCTTAATATTGGAAGGTAGAGAGCGTGAAGCCCACTTATTATAATTATATCATTACTTTTTATATTTTCAGGTAAGCTCATTCTACCTGTTTTATGATCATATTTTTTTTTTAAAATACTTTTACCATTTATCAAATTAATAGTATCGTGAGCCAATTGCTCTAAATTATTAGCTACTGGATTAAGATGTGTTAAAATTTTCCACATAGGTTTTTTCCTATCCCACAAATGGTAGTCGTCGCCTGAAATTGATGTTACAGAGTTTTTACCAAATAATTTAACCATCAAATTTACCAAATTATCTTTTCCGGAACCAGAATCACCAGAAATTCCAAGTACAAAAGGTTTTCTGCTTAATTTAAAAAAGTCATTTTGATAAAAAGAATACCTTCCTATTCTCATTAATATTATAATTCCTACTGTGATTAGAGCGGTATTTAGCCACGAGTAAAATAGATAAAAATTATTGAAATATTCATTGTCAATTTTCAATAAATTAATTGCCATAAAAAAAGTAGAAAAAATTGTGGACAATGGAATTGCAAACTTGTCGTCAGTGGAATGACATTGATAAGTTACAAGTGATATAATAGTCCAAACATACCATCCTGGGGGTGATGGAGTTAAAATTGTAATAAGTAAGAATGTTCCTCCTATAATATTTATAAAAAGAACAAAATTAATACGATTAACTTGAAGAACAATATAAAAGATTAAAAAATATGCCAATGGAAATATAAAAACTTGGGCTTGTTCTTTAAAATTTAAAGCCAAAGTATAAATATTTGAAACTTCAGGATTATTAAAAATCATAGAAATTCCTGAAGGTGAATCTACGGCGAACGGCAGTAAGAATACTACAGAGCTCAAAACAATTCCTTTTACAAAGTCTTTTAATTTATGTCTGTAAACAGAATTATTTATTAAAAATATAAAAAAGAAAGGTATAACTAAAATCATACTTATTTTTATTGAGATACTAAAAATACAAAGTATTCCTGAGAAAAAAAAATTTTTTTCTTTCAAAAAATGTATTGCCAACAGTACAAAAAATATTGGGATAATATCGTTGTAACCAAATAAATAAACGGCTGTTAATATAATTGGGGAAAACCAATAAATTAATAAAATGAAAGTATTACTTCGTTTTGTGAATTTTTTTATAAATACTAAAAAAAAAAAATCTGCAAACAAAACAGTCATATGATAACCTATAATCATAGGTAAGCCTAAAAATTTAAATAGAACCATTAAGGGTAAAAAAAATATCCACATACCGTATCCATATGGAAAAGCCCTTATACTTCCCTCATTTTCTAGCCATATTTTCCATGGATCTAAAGAGAATTTATTTATACTTAATTCTAAGAACGGAAAATAAAAATCTTCTACAAGCAATTTTTCAAAATTAATTATCAAAAAGATCTTCAATAACAGACCTAAAAAAAATAGAGGGTTTTTAATTATGTTTAAATCAGTCATCATCTTGATTTATTCCCAAATTTCTGGGAATTTTGTACATACTGCATCTAGTTTAATTTTCATCTTTTTTAATTTCATTTTAATAGGTAAAATTTTTGATTTATCATTTTGAGGATGGAGTTCTGGAGAGGCCAGACAAATTTTATAATTAAGTTTTCTTAAGTTTAGATAATCCTCTTCTGTAAATAATAATTCATTAAACGTGTCTAGCCAAACCCACGAGACTAAATCACTTACATTCTTTGCTGTAATAATAGACTCATAATCAGAAACGCGGACAGCAATTTTTTTTTCTCCCTCTTTTGACTTTTTAATTATAAAAGGAAAGGATTGATCTAAAAAAAAATAATTCTCAATATCATGTTTCAATAAAAGTAATTTTATCTTATCTTCTAAACCTTCCTCTTTAACATTTAAAATCAACAGTTTATGGTTATAAAACTTTATCCATTGGTCTAAACTTTCTCCAGTAACATATGGTTCATGATTTAAAATTAAATTACCATTATAAGTTCTTATATCAAGCTCAACACCATATTTGGTATTTACACTTTTTAAGTTAGCTACACTATTACACCTATGAATTACTATTTTCATTACTACTTTTTTTAAGTTTAAAGCTATATTTTAGAGTTCTTTTAATAAATTTAATTTTGGAAAGAAAACCAAAATTCCAGCTTGAAGATCCAAATTTTCTTTTTTTAAAGTAAGTTGGAAACCTTACTATTTTTTGTTTCTTTATGTGAGCCAAATAATAAACATACAAATCTAATGAAAAATCTGAAGGAGGGTTTAAAAAAGTTTTATAAAATTCTCTTGAAAACATTGTAGGTTGTGCGTTTATATCATATAAAATTTTTCTGAATAATAAAGTTTCTAAAACACTCATTCCGAATGTAAAAAAATTCTCTTGTATTGAGCGTCCATACCTTCTGCCCTTTATAAAAACATTTTCCTCATTTTTTTCTATACCCTGAATAGCTTTTAATATATCACTCGGGTCAGTTTGTAAGTCGGCGTGAGTCCAACCAATATAATCTCCCTTAGTATGTTTTAGTCCATAAAGAATACCATATCCATAACCTTTATTATGCTTAATTTTTAGAATTTTAGATTTTTTTTTTTCTCTCAGTGATTGTTTAAGATTTTTATACGTAGAATCCGTAGACCCATTATCAACAAATAAAAGTTCTATGTTATTCTTTGAGAGTAATTGATCACAAGACTTAACAAGTGAATTTATAGATTTTTCTTCGTTATAACAAGGTATTACAATTGAGTATTTCATAATCTAACGGTTTTTAAAAACATAGTACTTCATTCCTAAAAAGTTTGAAACAGCTGAGCAACCTGTTGAAATTATAAAAGATAATTCAAATATGTGAACGAAATCATACAAATAATTATTCATTGAGCTGTTAATACCAACATTTATAAACATTGAAAAAAAGTATAAAATATAAAACTTAATTAAACTTTCATTTATTTTTTTGTAGTTTTTAAATGTAATTATTTTATTAGCAAAATATGAAAAAAATGTTCCAGCTAAAAAACCTATTGCCTTTGCAAAATGAATATTTAAAAATTTAAGTGTAAATAAGTAACTACAATAATCAAAAAAAACTGTAAAACATCCAATCGGTAAAAATATAAGAAATTGTTTCTTAATATTATTTTTATTTTTCATATTAACTTCAATTTTTAAAGTCTGAATCATTACTGATTTTGTATTCATGACTTTTCCACTTATTAAAACAAGACTGCCAATATTCAAAAGTTTTAAGTTCATTTGGTGTCCCCCATGACACAAAGCTATCTACTTCAAGCATTCTACATTTTAAACCCATCTCTATTGCATCGTTTAAACAAGAATCAACGTAATATTCCTGATTGACTTTTCCTTTTCTATTTTTTAACAAAGTTGAGGACTCTATAAAATATTTCATTTTTTTAAAAATAAACGTCCCCAAAATTATAGAATTTCCTTTACCTTTGATTTTCTTCTTTACCGAAACTTTCTTGACTCTACCATCAGATATATAAAGCCACCCAAACATATTGGGTTTCTTTATTGCTTCGGGATAGTTTTTTAAACCCCAAACAATAATATCTGTATCTTTATCATTTAATAAATTAATAAGTTTTTTATGATCATAAATTAATTTACTATCACATGATGTTATAGTTACAGGAGAATTAATAAGTCTTGAATTTTTTTTCAAAAGATAATCAATTCCAACATCAATAGTACATAACTGGCCACCTGTGTATCCTGGTATTAAAACAACATCTGAATTTTTGAATATTTGATTTACTTTTTTTTTTATCTTTTGAGAATCCTTCATATTTTTTCTTACCAAAAATAGACTTCTTTCAAATTCTGGCAAAGCCCTAGTAGCTTGTATTACCATTTCTTTTCCAGATACTTTAATCAACGGTTTAGGTTTTTTATATTTTTCATCTAAGAATCTTTTCCCTATTCCTGCCATTGGTATTATTAAACTACCCTTAAGTTTAGATCTTTTTCTTTTTTTTACTAAAATTGTAAATGTTTTTGACCAATAATTATATTCATCAAGATCCTCCGGGGTTCCCCACTGCATAAAATATTTAATTGGATAAACTAAAATTTTCTTCTTTTCAGAAATCATTTTTTTATAACTCAAACTCACATAATATTCACCATTAGTAATAAGTTTATATTCTATTTGTTTTTTAAAAGCCTCTATCATTTCGTTACTGTTAGAAAAGTAATAAGTCCCGCTAGATGCATACTCTTCGGTTCTATTTTTTGTAAAACAACTTTTTTCTCTAATATCTACAACTTTTTTTCTATTCTCTTTTAGGTATGAATAATAATTTTTTCCAAGTGAATGCGGATGAAAACCCTTATACGCAGGGATAGCACCTTCACAATCTTTGCTTAACACAAATTTCTTAAAATCTCTCCAATTCCAATAACATGTGAAATCACAATAATTTACAATTGTAGGAATTCCTTTTTTTATTTCTTTTTCTGCTTGGAGAATTGTATGCACTGGTCCCAAATTATGTGGCTTAATTCCAACAACTTTACCACTAGGACAAAATTGTTTAATGACTTTTTCGACATGAAATTTTTTATTTCTTAAATGATCTTTATTACAAATGAATAAAAAATCCTTTTCTTTTGGAAACATATCAATAACGTAAGAAATAATTGGTTTTCCATTAACATCAATCAAAAACTTGGGGCTTTTGTACCCATAATCCTTAAACCTTTTACCAAACCCAGACATTGGAATGATAATTTGCATAATTATTCCCAATCTTTTCAATTAATATAAAAATATTTCTTTATAATTCAGACACTTAAATTATTTTATACAATAAAATTCTAATTTTAACAGTGAAACATATTAAATTAATAAAAAAATATTATATTTAAGATTTTCTATAACTAGAAGTTAAAAATACTATTAGAGAGATTGATAAAAAATAATATTTGATGGGACCTCTTATTCTATCCATACATCAATAAAGAGTATGCATTGATATTTAAATATTTTTTATTTGAAATAAATAATGTCATAAAAAATACTAACAAAAACAAACTATATATCATAAAAGTAATTGAAATGGAAAAAAACATTGATACAAACAATAAAAGTCAATTTAGTAAAGGGTTTTAGACCCAACGCAACTGATTCAAAATCCGTTGAACTT
>CENJ01023839.1_pt1 | contig 13692 bp, 8 predicted proteins | sample 356161 | NCBI WGS metagenome assembly CENJ01 (sample SAMEA2619531, study PRJEB7988) | marine metagenome | biome: marine biome (ENVO:00000447); feature: surface water layer (ENVO:00002042); material: "saline water (ENVO:00002010), including plankton (ENVO:xxxxxxxx)" | depth 5 m
ATGAAAATTTCGATTATAACGGTTTGTTATAATAGTCAGAAGACTATTAAAGATACGATAGAATCTGTGATTAATCAATCCTATAGTAATATTGAGTATATTATAATTGATGGTGCATCTAACGATAGTACTCTTAAAATTATCAACCAATTTAAAAGTCATATTGACGTATTTATTAGTGAAAAAGATCATGGTATCTATGACGCAATTAATAAAGGGATATTAAAGGCAAGTGGTGAAATTATTGGTTTATTGCATGCAGATGATATATTTGATAATCACCATGTAATTGAAAATGTAGTTGAAAGTTTTGACCTAAATAAAGAAATTCTATATGGGGATATTACTTATGTTAGTAAAAACAATTTGGATAATGTGATTAGAATATGGAAATCAAATAATTATTCTAAAAATAGTTTTAAATGGGGCTGGATGCCTCCCCATACTGGTTTTTTTATTAAAAGAGATAGTTATTTAAAATATGGATTATATAATCTAACACTTGGTACTTCAGCCGATTATGAATTGATGCTTAGAATGTTTGAAGTTCATCATTTAAGAGCTACTTATTTACCTAAATACATCACTAAGATGAGAGAAGGAGGGATTAGTAATTCCAATTTTAGAAATAGGATTATTGCTAATAAAAATGATCGGAGATCTTGGGAAATAAATAATTTAAAACCATACTGGTTCACATTCATTTTAAAACCAATTTTAAAAATCAAGCAATTTTTTTAAAACTTTGCTTTTTTGGTTTTTCTTGTTTTTTTCTTTTTAAACTGATTCATTTGATAATAATTTGTTCTCTTTCCTCCAGAATAATTCCTTTTCTTTTTTAATTTTTTAGGAATTTTATATTTCATTAAATAATCTGCATAGTAAATATTGTTTTTACTGGAAATTAGTTTGCTAAAACTAACATTTAACATAAAAATGTCATCAAAATTTGATGGATTTCCTCTTACTTGGTCTATCCCAAAACTATTTGCTTGTTCTTCAGGTCCATTAAATTGATTAGCTAATTCTGCTGCTGGGGGATCAAGAGACGACGGGTCGGCATAAACTGTGGATATATCATCTAAATAATCTGTATAATTTTTCATGTAGTTAAAATAGAATCCAAATTTGTAAAAAGTATTCGTTTTAATAACTAATCCTAGTCCATAGGGAGTGGAAATACCTAATTTACTGTAACTATTGCCCTCAGTTTGGAGTGGCTGTAATTCAACCCAATCTTTCGATGGGGCACCAGGTGTTAAACTTCCTTTCGGATTATGATAAAAACCGGAAATTCCTATAAATCCATATAAATCTAAAGATGTTCTATATCTTCCTCTTCCTCCTAAATCGTTCAATTTAAAAAATGAATATTCAGCTCTTGTATTGAACTCATATATGGTATTTTGAAATCTAAGATTTCTCCAATATCGAGGGCCTTGACCAGTATTTATATCATCTCCGCTAATTTTAACGTAGTTAATGCCAAAAGAAAAAAATAATTTAGGACTTATTCTATATTTACCAAAAATGCCTCCTGTTAAATTAGTTTCTTTAAGAATAAGGTCCCCTAAAAACCCTTTAGCCTCTGTACTTGTACCGCCAATTTCACCAAGATATCCTGTTCCTCCAATATTTAATCCAATTTCAAAATTATATTGAGCATTAAATTTTATAGAACAGAATAAAATAGATATTATAAGAGTTAGTTTATATCTCATTATTTCTGCAAATATAGATAAACAAAATTAAATTAATATTAAAATTTTATTCAATAAAGATTGGACTTTAATAGGAGAATATTCTATTTTAAATTTGAGTGTACAATTTCAATTTTCTTAATTTTATTTATTTTTAGCAACGATCTAACTAATTAAATTAATTTATTCTATTTTAATTTTTCTATTGATAAAAAACTTTAAAGTGACTAAAACTAGAATAACACATTTATTAGATGTCAAATATCCTATTATTCAAGCTGGTATGATCTGGTGTAGTGGTTGGAGGCTTGCCAGTTCAGTAAGTAATTCGGGAGGATTAGGAATTATAGGATCTGGTTCTATGTATCCTGAGATATTAAAAGAACATATTTTAAAATGCAAAAAGGCTACCAATTTCCCATTTGCTGTAAATCTTCCTTTATTATATCCAAATACAGAAGAGCATATTGCTACAATAATTGAACAAAAAGTACCCATTGTTTTCACTTCTGCTGGAAATCCAAGAACATGGACAGCGCATTTGAAATCACATAATATTAAAGTAGTTCATGTTGTATCAAGTTTGAAATTTGCTCTCAAAGCTGAGGCTTGTGGAGTAGATGCGATAGTAGCTGAAGGTTTTGAAGCAGGGGGGCACAATGGAATAGAAGAAACTACTACTTTCTGTTTGATCCCTGAAGTAGCTCGTCGAGTTAAAATTCCTTTAATTGCTGCTGGAGGTATTGTAGATGGTAGAGGAATGTTAGCAGCAATGATTCTTGGAGCTGATGCTGTACAAATGGGTTCAAGATTCGTAGCTTGTAAAGAATCTTCAGCTCACGAGAATTTTAAAAAATTAGTGGTAGAAGCTAAAGAAGGAGAAACTAAACTTACTCTAAAAGAGTTAACACCCGTTAGATTATTAAATAATGATTTCTTTCAAGAAATAATGAAACTATATAATCAAAATGCTTCTAAAGAAATGTTGAAGGAAAAATTAGGTAGAGGAAGAGCTAAATTAGGAATGTTTGAAGGAGATTTAAAAAACGGTGAACTAGAAATAGGACAGGCTTCTTCTCAATTAAAAAATATTCTAAGTGCATCTGAAATTATTAATCAAGTAATAAATGAATTTAGAGATTCTCAAAGCATAATGAATAATCATCCTAAATTCAATTTTTAGAATAGCTTTATACTATCACAACTTTAAACTTATATTTGCGTTATTTATACTATGAATAAAAAATTAAATAGTTTAATAATTAATAAATTAACATTTAATTTTCTATTCTTATTATCCATATCAAACTTTACCTTATCTCAATGCTTATATCAGCCATGTTTTTGTATTGAAATTAACGAAATTGGTCAACTATCAATTACTTGGGATACTACAAATATTAGTAATACCAATTTATTTGAGCATCAATTTTATGCTGATACCACAGGAAATGGATTTGTCTTAATAGGAAGTGAATCCAATCCTAATGTAAATAGTTTTAATTTTCTGAATTATTTTGCAGGAAATAACTCATCAGGCTATTTTATTAAAAGTTTATATGGCCCATTGGGAGCTAATTCATATTACAGCGATACAATTTATTCCATATATTTTGATTTAGTAAATCTTTTTGATGGACGAGTGGCTCTTTCTTGGAATCAACCTTTTCCACTAACTAATCATTCTGCTGGAAGTCAGTATGTAATTGAAAAATCCTCACCAGTTAATCCACCAACTTCTGCAAATTGGACTCAAGTGACAACATTGCCAACAGATTCCACTAGTTATACCGATAATATAAGTGTTTGTTCCGATTGGATTAATTATAGAATAAGATTGAATACTGTAAATTGTGATTTCATTTCCAATTTAGATGGAGGATACATTGAAGATCAACAAGCCCCAGATCCTCCAATTATAAATTTAGTTACTAATGATACTTCTAATAACCAATTATTTATCGATTGGAATTCAAGTGTAGCTCAAGATGTGATGGCTTATATCATTTTCAAATTTTCGAATGGAGCCTGGAACCCAATTGACACAATTTATGGATTACAGAACACCACTTATTACGATACTAACTCATCTTCATTTCAAAACGATATAGTTCAATATGCTATAGCGGCAATGGATAGTTGCAGTTCGGGAATTCCCCCGCAGTTTAATACTTCTTCAGCAGGTTTAGCTCATAATAATATCCTTTTATCCAAAAGTTATGATCAATGTTCTGGTAGTGTAGAATTATCCTGGAATAGTTATATCAATTGGCCACTTGGAGTAGCTAATTACTATATTTTTATGAGGAATGATTCTACTAATAATTGGGAGTTATTAGATTCAACTAATTCGTTAAACTATTCTTATACAATTCAACAAGGAAATAGGAATTATCAATTTATTATTGAAGCAAAATCAGATTCGCTTAATATAAAATCCAATTCTAATGTGATTGATTTTTTCGCGAACCAGCCACCAATTCCTCAACTTTCCTATATCTCAGAAGTAGACGTTTTAGGAGATACTATTTTGGTTAAATATTTAGGTCAAAATGGAATCGGCATTCAAGAATTAAATATTTATCGATCCAATAATGACGGTATTGATTTTAATTTAATTGATCAAATTAACAATCCAACCTTTCCTTTGACTTATTATGATATTTTTAATAATTCAATTGAGCAATCTTATGTATATCAATTTTCTGTAATTGATTCTTGTTTGAATGAAGTAGCTTATTCCAATTTTGGAAAATCTATTTATTTAACTATTTCATCAGATGAATTCTTAGTAAATACACTTTCATGGAATAGGTATCTTAATTGGGCTAATGGCGTTTTAAATTATCATATTTTTTATAAAGATAACCTGAATCCAAATTTTCAATTATTAGCTTCACTAGATTCTTTAGAATTTAAATATTTCCATGATTTTAATGCCTTAGTATCCCCCGGTTTTGATGGTAGAATATGTTATCAAGTTATTGCTGAAGAATTTCAAAACAGCATATCTAGTAATGGAGAAAGTGGATCTAATATTTTTTGTATCCAAAATGAGCCAGTGGTATTTGTCCCAAATGCAATTTCATTAAGTGGAATTGAAAATTATTGGAAACCTATAATTAATATGATTGATTTTAGTGAATATTCTGTGTCTATTTTTAATAGACTTGGAGCATTAATTTTTAATTCAAATGATATAAATGAAGCTTGGTACGGTACAACTTTATCAAATAATTTTGCTCCGATGGGTGTCTATGTTTATCAAATAGAGTTTAAAAATTCAGAAGGAAAATACTTTCACAAAAAAGGGCATATTACACTAATTCCATAAGCTAGGTTTTTTGTTTTTTCTTTTTAGCAGCTGGAAATAGAATATTATTCAGAATTAATCTATAACCTGGAGAATTAGGATATAAATTAAGGTCAGTTGGAGGATCATTTACATAATGTCTGTAATCTTCAGGATCGTGTCCTCCGTAAAAAGTCCATTGTCCTTTACCAAATTGACCATGTATATATCTAGCAGTACCAAATACTTTAGATTCACCCATAATCAAAACATTTGATTTCACTAAGCTAGTCTTGAAATCAGTTGTTTGACCCATAAAACCTTTAATTATTCTAGTATGGTTCTGACATAAAAGAGTGGGCACAATATCCCATTTTGCAGAAAACTCGAATAAAGTAAATAAGTCTTGATTTTCTGGCAGTTTGTGTAGAGAGGTTCCATCAATATCGGAAAACTCATATTCCATAGGATTTGTTTTTAATTTAAAGTCTTTGAAAGCTAGAGTATTATTGAAGTTCAATTTTGCTTGAGCATTTGGGTCAGTGCCATCACCATCAAACATATACTCACATATATCAGTATCTTCAGCAGACATTGAAATATCATAAGAATCTGTTCCAGAACACATAGTAAAAAGAAACCCACCACCAGCCACAAATTCTTTTATAGTTTTACCTACTTCTAATTTTAGTTTAGAAACTTTATCAAACCCCAATTCGTTTGCTCTTAATTCTGCATTTTTTTGTTGGTTGATATACCAAGCTGCGTTTCGGTAATTTCTATAAAATTTTCCATATTGTCCAGTAAAATCTTCATGATGTAAGTGAAGCCATTCATATTTAAATAATTCATTTTCTATGATCTCCTTATCATAAATTTCATCGTAGGGAATCTCCGCATAGGTCAATACTAAAGTTACAGCATCATCCCAAGGTTGCTTCCCTTTAGGTGTATAAACGGCAATTTTAGGAGCTTTCTCAAGCTTGACTATTTCTTGGTTTATTTCTGGATTTGCTATATTTAATTTTATTTGCTGAACTTTTGAATTGGTCAATACTTCAAAACTCACTCCTCTTATAATACACTCCTCTTGTATGGAAGAATGGTTTTGAATTAAAAAACTACCGCCTCTGAAATTTAGCAACCAATGGACTTCAATATTATTTTGTAATATCCAAAAAGCTATTCCATAAGCTTTTAAATGATTAGATTGTTTTTCTTCATCCATTGGAATTAAAATAAATGAAGCAATTGAATTATAACTAGTTAATATAAATACTATTGAAAACACTACTTTTTTAAGGAAGTCAGTCATATAATAAGGGGAATTAGATATTTAAAAAATCAATATTAAAATGGATCGTCATCAGAGTCATCATTCATTTTTGAAGGCATGGTGAAGGAGGAGACATCATTCTCAAAATCGTTGTTAGGTTTAATTCCAGCATTATACATAAAATCTTGCTGACTGAGTCCATCAAAATTAGAAAATTTAGCATATTTCGCTGTAAATTTCAGCCTTACATCTTTTAAAGATCCATTTCTATGTTTAGCAATTATCAATTCTCCTTGACTATTACACGGGGTACCATCTGGCCATTCAGTAAGCTGATAATATTCAGGACGATAAATAAAGCAAACTATATCAGCATCTTGCTCAATAGCACCTGAATCTCTAAGATCAGAAAGCATGGGTCTTTTATCACCTCCTCTTGTTTCTACAGATCTACTCAATTGAGACAATGCAATAATAGGAACTTCCAATTCTTTTGCAATTTCTTTTATCGATCTAGAAATATTACTTATTTCTTGCTCTCTATTGCCCCCTTTACCTCCAGAACTCATCAACTGTAAATAATCAATAATAATAAGTTGTACATTATGTTGTTGCTTAAGTCTCCTGCATTTGGCTCTTAATTCAAAAATAGAAAGGGCAGGAGTATCATCAATAAATATAGGGGCTTCAGAAAGAGATTTGGTTCTTTCAAAAAACTGCTCAAATTCTGATTTTGAAAAATTACCTCTTCTTATATCTTCTGCTGGAATTTCAGCCTCTCCAGAAATGAGTCTGTTTACTAGTTGAATTGAACTCATTTCTAAAGAAAATATAGCTACTGGATGCTGGAAATCAACTGCCACATTTCTTGCCATAGATAAAACGAAAGCTGTTTTCCCCATTCCTGGTCTTGCAGCAACAACTATCATATCTGACTTTTGCCATCCAGATGTAACTTTATCCAACTCGGTAAATCCACTCCCTACACCATTGATGCCATCTTCTTTTTGCATGGCATTTTCAATTTCGGATTGAGCTTTAAATAATAAAGAAGCCATGGTCTCATAATCTTTTCTAATATTACCTTCAGCAACTTTAAATAATTCACTTTCAGCTTCGTCTAATAAATTGAAAACGTCTGTAGTCTCATCATAAGCATTTTGGATTACTTTTCCAGAAATTCGGATCATTTCTCTCAAAATAAATTTCTGCACCAGTATTCTTGCATGGGCTTCTGCATGAGCTGCTGAAGCAATTCTATTGGTTAACTGAGAAATGTAATATGCACCACCTACTATATTAATTTCTCCATTGGACCTTAATTTTTGGGTCACTGTTAAAATATCTATACTCTCAGAGGACGAAAATAATTCTTGTATTGCAGCATAAATTTTTTGGTGAGCTTCTTTATAGAATATTTCTGGTTGATGAATGATATCAATCACATCATTTAAAGGTGTTTTTTCTAACATTAATGCTCCTAAAACAGCCTCCTCTAAATCTAGAGCCTGAGGCGGCAACTTCCCAATTCCAGAGAGGTCTTGAGGCCTTGTTATAGTTTTGAGATTATTTTTTTTACTTATTTCCACGCTATTATTGGTTGAAAACAAATGTAATCTAATAAAGATTATCTCTAATATTTTGACAGTTTATAATTATCAAATAACTTTATTAACAAATGTTAGTAAGTGTAAAAAAGCAGTTTTTATTTTTATTTATTTTCTTTTTATGTTTTTGTAATAAAGCAGATACTGAACCACCAACAATCACAATTAGTAGTCCATTAAACAATGAGACTTTTCAAATACCTTGCAATATTAATGTTATTGGAACAACTCAAGATAATATCAATATAGATAGAATTGAAATTGATTTAGTTTCTGAAAATTCAGCAACTATTATCCAAAAATTAGAAATTGATGCCGATACAAATTATTTTAAATTTGATATTTCTTTAGCAATAAATGACAGACTTTTAAATAGTGGAAATTATTATATAAATATTAAATCATTTGATGAAAATCAAAATATTTCATCTAGTTATATTTCGTTAAATATAAATGAACTTCCTAGATTTTTAGTGTCTCAGTATTATATTCTTGGAAATCATAATATGGCCCAGTTATACGAATTAGATTCTAACTCTAACCTTCAACTCAGATATTCAAACATAGGAAATTATAAATCATCGTTAGTAAACTCAAAACACCAATATTTCTTTTTTTTAAATGATCAAATGGGTTGGTCTATTGATCCTATAAATTTTAATAGTTTATGGGACTTATCTTCTAATATTTCTTTTTTCAACCTTTTTACTGGAATATCTAAAACGAATAATAACGATCAAACCCATCTTTGTTTTAGCGATGGTAGACTTTTTACAATTAATAAAGAAGGAAATATAATAAATGCTATCTATTCTACTAATCAGGAATCGTTTGGAGCTTTTTATGTTGATAATGACCTTGTATTAATGGAGAGTTATTCCAATACTATCCAAAAGCAAATAGTGGTTTTTTTTAGACAATCTGGAATTGAGAAAAAAAGAATTAACATTGATGCAGATGTGATTAAAATAATTCCAATCAACCATCAACAATATATGATTATTGCTAATCAATTAAATAAAACCTTACTTAAGATATATGATGAAAACTTAAATATTTTATTTACCGAAACTGAGCTATTAAATAGTGAAGTGTTAGATGTTTTGAAATTAAATAACCACATTTTATTAGGGACTTCTAATGGGGTTTTAACATATAATCTAGACTCAAAAACACTTAATAACCTAAATCCAAACTTAGTTGCACAAAAATTTGTGTACGACGAGTATAGTGAAAATTTGTATTTGATTTGCGGAAAAGAATTATGGAATTATTCTTCCATAAGTAATTTAAACTTAGTTAATACATTTAATGATTCCATTAAAGATTATTTATTACTATACAATAAATAATTAATTACCCATATTACTGAATTTTTCGGTTCTTAACTGAATTCTTTGATCTGCTGAAAAATTTTCTAGTTCTTCTACATTCTTTTTTATCTCTATTTTTAATTTCTTGAACATTTTTTCAGGGTCAGCATGCGCCCCGCCAAGAGGTTCTTTGATAATGCTATCAATTAACTTATTTTTAAGCATATCATTTCCAGTTAGTTTTAAGGCATTAGCTGCATTTTCTTTATAATCCCAACTTCTCCATAAAATAGAAGAACAAGACTCAGGAGATATAACAGAATACCAGGTATTTTCTAACATAATAACTTTGTCTCCTATTCCAATTCCTAGAGCACCTCCAGACGCACCTTCTCCAATGACAATGCAAATTACAGGCACTTTTAAAAGCATCATTTCATACAAATTTCGTGCGATAGCCTCACCTTGCCCTCTTTCTTCAGCTTCTAAACCTGGGTAAGCACCAGGTGTATCTATCAAGGTCACAATAGGTTTATGGAACTTTTCAGCTAATTTCATTAATCTTAATGCTTTTCTATAACCTTCTGGGTTTGCCATTCCAAAGTTTCTATACTTTCTTTCTTTAGTATTTCTTCCTTTTTGCTGACCTATAAACATATGAGTTTTCCCATCTATTTCACCGAATCCTCCTACCATAGCTTTATCGTCTTTTACATTTCTATCTCCATGAAGTTCTAAAAAATTATTATTGGTAATAGCATTAATATAATCTAGAGTGTAAGGTCTGTTAGGGTGACGGCTAAGCTGAACCTTTTGCCAAGGAGTAAGATTTTCAAAAATTCCTTTAGTTGTTTTGGCTAATTTATCTTCTAGTTCTTTAATTGTCGATTGAATTCCAACTTGCCCTTTATTGCCAATTTCTTGGGTTTGTTCGATCTGGTTTTTAATTTCTTCAATTGGCTTTTCAAATTCTAAAAAAGAACGTTCCATAATATTTAATTTTGAATGTGAAATTAGCAATATTTAATATTGTCATAAACAAAAGTTAATATAAATTTAATTAATTTTCTATTGAATATTTTTGAGAATGATAAAGTTGGTAGTAAGCGCCTTTTTGAGCTATTAAAAAATCGTGAGTTCCATTTTCCGTAAATTCACCATTTTCCAAAACTAAAATATTTTCAGCATCTTTTATCGAACTTAGTCTGTGGGTTATGATTATTGAAGTTCTGTTTTTTAACAACTTATTTAAGGCATCTTGAACAATATTTTCTGTAATATTATCCAAAGCACTTGTTGCTTCATCTAAAATTAATAAGGAGGGATTTTTTAAAATAGCTCTTGCTATAGCTATTCTTTGCTTTTGGCCACCTGAAAGTTGAACGCCTCTATCTCCAACTAAAGTATAAATACCGTCTTTAAATTGTGTGGTAAATTCATCTACATTAGCAATTTTAGCCGCCTGTAAAACTTTTTCACTATTAGCTGAATTAGATCCATACAAAATATTATCAAAAATACTGCCACCGAAAAGAAATATCTCTTGTGGAACAAGACTTATATTAGATCTGTAGTTTATTAGATCGTAACTTAAATAATTCTGGTTATCAATGATAATCTTTCCCTTGGAAGGTTTATAGAATCTAAGTAATAATTGAGCGATGGTTGATTTTCCTGCTCCACTACTTCCAACAATAGCAGTTTGTTTTCCAATTGGAATTTGAATATCAATACATTTAAGAATTTCTAAATCGGGTCTTTTAGGATAGTAAAAACTTACATTTTTAAAATGTATATTATTTAAAAATATTGATTTAGATGTATTGGTTATATTTTTTATATCAATTTCAACTTTACTGTTTAATATTTCAAGCAATCTTTCTGTTGCACCTACTGCTTTTTGTATAGTTCCCATTAAACTTGAAATACCCCCAAAAGAAGCGGCGATCATTACAGTATAAAGAAGAAATTGAAAAAACTCAGCATTTGACAAGGTATTTTCATTAACCATTTTCATTCCATTCCAAATAACAAAAATGATCGAACCAAACATAACTAATATAATGAAGCCAGCAAATAGTCCTCTCCAAATGGCATTGATTTTACCAAGTTGGTTAAGTTTATCTGTTGATTTTTTAAACCTTTGAAATTCAAAAACTTCATTTACCATAGCTTTAACATTTCTAATACCGTTTAAACTTTCTAATAATACTATATTTGAGTTGGCACTCTGGTCTTGAGCCTGTTTGGATATTTTCTTAATAAATTTTCCAAAGAATACAGTAGAAATGGCAACTAAGGGAACTATTGCCAGCATTATTAAAGAAAGTTTCCAAGAAATAAACGTAATGAAAATAATGCCTAACAGAACAGTTAGAATTTGTCTGAGAAATTCAGCTAAAGTGGTATTAAAAGTTTCTGTAAGAAGAGAAATATCTGATGATACTCTACTTTGAAGCTCCCCCACTTTATTCTCATCATAAAATGTAATATTTTGACCAATGAGTTTTTTAAAAACATTTTCTCTTATATCTCTCAAAGAGTTTTCAGTGACAATTCCAAATAGATAAATCCTGAAAAAACTGGCAATTGATTGAACCACGAAGAGTATTAGAAGTAAAATGAATAATGAATTAATATTATTTAAATCTGTCAGCGAAAATTGAGCTTCTTTTTCTGAAGAATTCACGCCCAATAACCCTCCCAATAAGTAAGGAAATATGATAGAAGAAAGGGATGATATTAAAAGGGTTATAAGACCAATTATATAGAACCATCGGTAGGGTTTTAAATACTTAAAAATAGCTGAAGATTTTTTCCATGAACTAAAATTAATGCTCTCATTTTTTTGGCTTTTTTTTCTGCTATTTATAAACACCCATCAAATTTAAATTAATTATGTAAATGGTATAAAATTTGTTTCAATATTGTTTTTTTTGAAGATATTAAGTATTAATTTTTGTTTACATTAAAAAACTTATATTTTTGCATGCCTTAACAATAAAATAATGAGTAAGAGAACTTTTCAACCTTCTAACAGAAAAAGAAAGAATAAGCACGGTTTTAGATCTAGAATGGCTACCAAAAATGGAAGAAAGATTCTTAATGCTCGAAGAAGAAAAGGCAGAAAAAAGATATCTGTTTCTGATGAAGCCAGACCAAAAAGATAACTTTTAAGAGTTTAGGGTATCCAGTTCTGCTTAGAAACTATCAACGCCTCCTGAACAGAAATTCTCTCACCGTAATTATATGCAGATACAAAAGGTCCTGGAAAATCTTTTTTACTGATAATATTTCTAGCATTTCTAGCTTCTTTATATTCACTGTGTGATCCAACTGTATATTTAATCCACCCTAGATGACTCTCTATATCATAGCTTTCTTTAAAATTGAATTTTTTAGCTATGTAGTTAGAACTCACAATTTTATGTCCAGCTAATATTTGAACTTTATATTGAATATTAGTATTAATTTTTTGAGATGTAATCACATTTTTAACTATTGTTTTTACTTCAGCTTCTGTAATAGTTTTATTTTCTAACTTTTCTTCTGTATCATCTGTTACTTCTTTAATAGAACTATCAGATAATTCATTTTTATTTACTATTTTTTCTTCAATTGGTAATTTAGGATTAACTTCTTTTCCAAAATCTATTTCTTCTTCTATTTCTATATTATTAGTAATAACATCTGGTTCCTTTTTTTCTTCAGCAGCTACACTGTTAGAAATTGTTTCTACCATTAAATTTTCTGATATTGGATTGTAGGTTGTAGTATCTATGGGAACACCACTTTTAAAACCTTCGCTTATCAATTTTTCAGATGAATAAACCCCATGTAAACTAAAACTTGTATCAACAGAGGTCTTATTTACTATACGATATTTAACTGTTATATTATCCTTATTTTCTGGAATTTCAGACCAAATAAATTTTGCATATCCATCAATATTTTTGAATACTGCACCGTCAGTCTCGATCGCTACGGCGGAAGCGTTTAATGGTAATTGATCTTTTATTCTTGCAAAGCCTTTATGATTTTTTATTGTTGTATTAATAGTTACTACATAGCCACTATCCACTTTCTCAATAAATCTCAAAGATTTAACAGAAGAAATATTATTTGTTAAAACATCCTCATTTTCTTCAATTTTTATATTTGGATCTACTTCAAATATTAAATCATCTAACTCCAGTTGCTTTCTTTCATTGTCATTTATAAACGAAAAATCTCCTATTATTTTTTTCATCCCAGTAACATTATCATCAGCACTAATTACATAGGTAATTTCAATATTCTTTTCATTTGGCAAATCATACCATATAAATAGAGCTTCATTATTTTTAAAGGTAAATGAAGATCCATCATTCCTCTTTTCTCTTACAATGATTCCTTCAGCACTAGAAAAATCTAATCGTAATCTTCCAGGACCAGAAAAATCATTTTTTTCAATAATTATTTTTACTTCAGTATCTTGATTATTAGCTATTTTAACTGGATTTTC
>CENJ01152885.1_pt1 | contig 13683 bp, 14 predicted proteins | sample 356161 | NCBI WGS metagenome assembly CENJ01 (sample SAMEA2619531, study PRJEB7988) | marine metagenome | biome: marine biome (ENVO:00000447); feature: surface water layer (ENVO:00002042); material: "saline water (ENVO:00002010), including plankton (ENVO:xxxxxxxx)" | depth 5 m
CTACTAGGTTTGAGTTCTCGTCTCATTAATTGAATGACTTCGGATTCATTAAAGCCTGTGATGCGCTCGATATCTTCGAAGGCAACATCATCTTTCCAAGCCATTTCAATGATTTCACCCGTTTGACTTTCATCTATGATCATTATTCAATGATAACATGAATCAAATAAGAATATTAGTGGAAGTAAGATCCAGACGACCTATTCCCAGGATCAGATTCAGAACCAGACTCAGAACCAGAATCATCAGGTGGTGTTGTGTGACCTGAATTAACTGACGAATTATCCTTAGTTAGGAGAGTGTTTGCCTTTCTCCACATCTCATCTTTAATTGCGGCAACTGCTTCAAGTGCTGTTTCTTGATTTGGTGTCATTGTTTCTGCAAGGAGTGCGTGTCGCTGTTTTTCTTCTATAAGAGTTAAAGCATCACTCGCCTCTCCATGATTGTATTTAATTTCAGCCCCTTCCGTCATGAGCATAGTGACTGCTTCTATATCAGTACAGTATGGTGAATATAGCATATTAGCAAGCTCAGACATATGACGCTTTCCATCAGTTTGATTGATTAATTGAATGAAAGGGTTCTCAGCATTCTGGCATTCTCGAATGATGTTAATGATAGCATCACGACGTTGTGTATTTTTCTCTTCATTGCCTGTTAAATCTATTTTTAGAAACGCCTGAAGAGCCTTTGAATCTATATTGCCAATATCATTAACACCATCTGCTGTTATAAAATCTCTGCTTCCCTCGACAAATCTATTAAAAATATTGAGATATACACTAATCACCTCACAAGGATACAGTTCGCAGAGATTACGTATAGGTCTATCCTCATTGGGGTCTGAATTAAGTAAGCTGAGCATGGTAACGATTTTATTGTGATCATCTAACTCTGTTAGCAACACTGATGATTCCTGAATCAGTGTTTTTGATTTCTCATTAAGTAAGGAATGATGATCGCCCGTCATTTGTCCACGACCATATGCAACAATTTTTGGCAAATCTTTAGCTTCTAAGCATTTTGATAGCGCTCTGTAAGTACGGTTGGTTTGCATATGAGAAGCAGTTAAAAGAAACGGTGGAAAGATCTCCATCCCTAAAGCATTACCAAGTTGTGTCGTGAAATCAGCTCGACTCATTGTAAGCATAAGATCATTACGGTTTTTGTACTCTACTATATTATTAGTATCGATATTTGCATCAAAAGGTACTACCAATTCACCATTTCGAACTTTAATGGTCATACTTTCAGCGACAAAATTTGCAAATAGTGTTTTTATTCTTGGGGTTGGATTTGTATTTGGATTCTCGATGAATTCCATGAGCTGAGTTTGTTCATCGTTTGCTTGGTTTGCCTGTTTTGCTAATTCTTCTTTATCCTTTATACGTAAATTGATGAATAGCCCAAAAGGAATCAATGCGGTGACACAAATCACTAATGTGTTCAATAATGAGTCATTAAATAAACGATCTTTTGCAAGATATATTGTGATGAAATTTAAGATAGGAATGATTGATAAGAAGTATTCAAAATAAGAAAAAACCATATTTTCACTAGGGTATTGTTCAATGGTATATGCCACTGCGTCAAGAAGAGCTTGATTGCGCGTAGTGTCCGATAACCCCCGGCCGGTAACTAAAAGCTGTTTTAATTCATCTTTGGGATTTGACTGATCGTTATCATTGCTATGGGCCTGATAATGATCGATATAAGCCTGGGTAATGTGGTTAACTTCTTCTTCTGTAAATGTGATTTTTGTCATATTATATTCTTTTATATTTATTATAATGTACTACATATATTATAGTCAATATATTACAATAAAATTAGTCAATGTATTGTTTTTTATAATGGTTTTTTAAGATGTGTATGAGATTAAAAAAGGCCCTTAAAGGGCCTTGGTATTATGAGGAAATAGCTATTTTTTTAGGTTTTTTACGTTCAGGAATGATTTGTTCAAGTTGAATCACTAAAATACCGTTTTTGAGTTGAGCGCCTTTCACTTCAACATCTTCTGATAAAACAAATTTCCGACAAAAATGACGGCTGGCAAGTCCTTGATGAATCAGTCCCTCTGCGTAATTCTCGGGTTTTTTACCAGAAATTGCAAGGGTATCACCAGTCACTTCAACGTCAATGTCTTTTTCATCGAATCCAGCCACAGCCAACTCAATGGTATATTGATGGTCGGATAGTTTACGAATATTATAAGGTGGGTAATTTGATTTTTGATTTTGAGAATTTGCAATTACATTTAGATGATTGAATATTCGATCAAATCCGACAGTATGTGCAGTAAATTCATTCAAAAATTGTTCGATAGGATGTGTCATCATATTTCTCCTTTAGTTAAGCAAGTAAACACACAGTGAAGACCCTAAAAAGGCATCTTCAATAGGAGATATGGCGATGATACTGAATAATTCAAGTTTTAATGGATGACCTCAAATAAAGCTGCAGCACCCATACCGCCACCGATACACATCGTGACGACAACATATTTAGCATGACGGCGTTGGCCTTCAAGTAAAATATGACCTACTAACCTGGAGCCTGTCATACCATATGGGTGGCCAATAGAGATACTCCCGCCATTGACATTCAAGCAATGGGTATCAATACCTAATTGACTTTGACAGTACAGTAGTTGGGAGGCAAATGCTTCATTGAGTTCCCATAAATCAATGTCCTCAATTTTCAATTGATGTTGTGCTAGCAGTTTAGGTACTGCGTAAATCGGTCCAATTCCCATTTCATCTGGTTGACAACCTGCGATACTCAGTCCTCTAAAATAACCCAATGGTTTCATATTAAGCTGTTCTGCACGAGTTGCTGACATCAATAAACATGCGGATGCTCCATCAGACATCTGGGATGCGTTGCCTGCTGTGATAAACTGATCAGGTCCTCGAACAGGCTTTAAAGCTTGTAAACCTTCAAGCGTAGTATCTGGTCGATTACACATATCACGATCAATGGTGATGGCTTGTGACTCCATGGCTTCGGTATCGGGATTTTTAACCATCATATTTGTAGTGAATGGTGCGATTTCATCTTTGAAAATGCCTTTTGCTTGCGCTTTGGCGGTACGTTGTTGACTTAAAAGGGCATATTCATCTTGTGCTTCTCTGGTAATCTGATAACGTTGTGCAACAATATCTGCAGTTTCGATCATTGTCATCCACAGTCCTGGCATCTTTTGGGCAAGAGGAGGGTATATGAAATGATTTTGATTCAATTTCATTTGTACTAAAGAAAGGGATTCAACGCCTCCACCAATTGCAATGTCTATGCCATCATACATGATTCTTTGTGCAGCAAAAGCAATGGCTTGTAATCCAGAGGCACAATAGCGGTTGACTGTTGCACCTGTTGTTGTGGTTGGACAACCTGCCGCTATTGCCGCATTTCTTGCAATATTATGACCGGTGGCACCTTCTGGTAAACCACATCCTAAAATCACATCATCGATCCCCTCTAAAGGGAGGTTCACTTTTTTACACGTTGCGTCAATACAATGTGCGCTCATCGGTATCCCGTGCGTGGCATTAAGACCACCACGAAGACTTTTGGTTAGTCCAGTTCTTGCGGTTGAAACAATGACAACTTCCTTTTTCATACTCAATCCATTCCTTAGTGATTTAATTTGATTATAGTTGATTCTGTTATCTTGCGTGAAAATTCACTATAATTGAATTTATCTATGGAGGAGAAATGGAAAACCACGTTGAACCAGTTGAGATAAAGATTCACCAGGGTGGGATCGCAGTGATATGGATGGATCATCCTCCACTGAATACCTTGAGCCAACCTCTAAGAGATGCGTTATTTAATGCGCTGAAGACACTGAATAGAAAAAGATCGGTGCAAGTGATTATTTTAGCCGCAAAAAATCAGATGTTTTCTGCAGGTGCTGATATCAAAGAATTTAAAACAGGTTTTCAAGGCGCATCTTTACAAGCGATACAGGAGCAATTAGAGTCTAGCCAAAAATTAACTATCGCTGCTATGCATCATAGTGCATTAGGGGGTGGATTAGAAATTGCGTTAGCATGTCATTATCGTGTGGCAGAAGCTGACACTCAGTTCACTTTACCCGAAGTGACTTTAGGTTTTATACCAGGTGCTGGAGGAACGCAACGACTACCACGGATCATAGGCGTTAAAAAAGCTTTAAAAATGATTATATCAGGCCGTCCAGTAAACGCAAAAACAGCATTAGCAGATGGCCTATTAGATCAGGTTTTTAAACAAGATTTAATCGAGTCCTCCATTCAATATGCCCAGCAGTTATTAAAGAAGAAAGCCAAGGTCAGACCTACGAAGGATCGGCCCTTGAAATTAAAGAAATCTGAGACAAAAGAAGCATTAACGAAATGGATTACAAAAGACATTCAGTTGATTGCAAAACGCGTTGGATTAACGGCACCAGAGTGTTGTAGAGATGCGGTTTTATTCTCTCTTGAAAGCTCATTTTTAGAGGGCTTAGATCAAGAACGCGATTTGTTTTTTAAAGCCGTGTTAAGTCCAGAGTCTCAAGCACTACAATATGTGTTTTTCTCACAACGACAAGCTGCAAGGCTGCTAGATCAAGTATCTGGTACGGTAAATAACTTCTTTCATGTTGGCATTGTAGGTGGTGGTTTGATGGGATCAGGTATTGCTATGACGATGATCAATGCAGGTATCAAGGTCACCATCATTGAAACAGATGAAAATCGTCTCAAAGCTTGTATGGCGCGTATTCAGAATAATTATCAGATTTCTATCCAAAATGGACGATATAGCGCAGCATCTGTCACGGACAGGTTAGGGTTGTTGCAAGGAGAGACACATCTAACTGCATTAAAATATTGTGATCTTGTTATTGAGGCGGTTTTTGAGGATATGGCGGTAAAAAAAGCATTATTTCAATCTTTAAAAACAATTTGTCCTTCAGAGACTATTTTTGCATCTAATACTTCGGCATTAAATATTAATGAGCTTGCAAAAATGGTGGATTACCCAGATAAATTCATAGGTTTACATTTTTTCTCTCCAGCTAATGTGACTCGATTATTAGAAATCGTGCGTGGAGATAAAACCTCAGATCGAGTTGTGAACATGTCATTGACATTGGCAAAGACCATTAAGAAAAACCCGGTTGTGGTCGGTGTGTGTCCAGGATTTGTTGGTAATCGTATGATCTTTAAATATTTAGAACAAGCTGATCAACTGGCATTGCAAGGACTTAAGCCCCACGAGATTGATGAAATGATTCAGTCATTTGGTTTTTTAATGGGACCATTTGCGATGAGTGATTTGACAGGATTAGATCTTGGGTGGGTGAAGCCAAATACGGCAAAGAACTTAAGAGATGTGATGTGTTTGAACAATCGCTTAGGACAAAAAAATGGTCATGGATTTTATGATTATCCTGAAAAACGCGTTGCTGTCCCTAGTGAAACTGCAAATCAGTTGATTGCTGATTTTGCAGCTTCAAAATCAATAACCATTGATGAATCAGATACGACAGAGGTTGTAAACCGTTTAGTCTATGCCTTAATCAATGAAGGGCTGAAAATTTTAGGTGAGGGCATTGTAAAGCGAGCCAGTGATATTGACATTATTTATGTCTATGGTTACGGTTGGCCAGCATATCGCGGTGGACCAATGTATTATGCCCAACAGGTTGGATTGAGCAAGATATTAGATCAAATGAATATTTTTAAAGAGCGTTATGGATCGTTTTGGGAGCCCGCACCGTTGTTGCAGGAGCTTGTTGCAACAGATACCCGCCTAAAAGATTGGGTTTATCAGCCACAACAAGAGTGAAATCAGGGTAGATATTAGCTATAATTTAACTGTATAGGAGTAATCAATATGAATAACCACAATATATTAATTGCAGCAGGTGTCGTCGTCGTGTTGAGTCTGATTTATCTATTCTTCTCAGATGATGGTCGAGATAATGTACTGCCTAGTGTTGAAACGATTTCAAAATCAGTGACAACACCAGAGAAATCATCTGATACCCAGACAGAGGCAGCACCGACTGAGGTAGCAGATCAAAGTACGACAACGCAAGCCACACCAGATCAATCGACTTCGGATGATGCGACATCAACTTCTGAGACAACACAATCAGACGACACAGCGCCACAGAGCGATAAAGCCTCTAATCAAGATGCATCTACACCATCTGATGATGTCAAAGCTGAAGATCAATCAGCCAATACAGATAATACAAAAAAAGAAACGAATTAATTCTTGAAAATGTATTCATTATAACAGGGTCTAAATTTTAGGCCCTTTTTTGATGCATTCGCACTTTTTGATCCAATGTGTTAACTTAGGCTCATTCGGAGACAATATGGAAAATAAACCGCTTCAGCATGTGATGTTAATCAGACATTCTCATCAAATTCATTTATACCATGGTCATATCAGTTGTTGGCAAACAATCAATCAGTTTCAATTTCAGTTGAGACTCACTGTAGTGATCGCGGCCTGGCACCTGATACACCCAACAGGATCCATACTCAACCCATTATTTGTGAAGGATACTCATTAAGTGTTTCATCTTGATACGGAAATACAATTAGAGATATTGAACCTTTCTTATCCTGGTTATCTGTGTTTTATGATGGATCAAGCCCCACTGAGATTAACAGAGATTCTTGAAATTGCGATTCATGTTGCTGTGATTCAACATCCAACGATCATTGATGATGGTTATCATGTTTTTGCACAATATATTAGATTTTGGTATGGCATTTCTAGGGAGGATTGGAGTGCGTACTTAAAACCAAATCACTCATTTCGATTCACACCAAATAATGTCGTTGAAAGAGAGTATCTGACTTACAAGTTATGGTCACTCTCGAGAAAAATGTGTGAAGAAAAACAGGAGGTTTCACAGCGGATAAGACTTGAAAGATGATGATGCCTGAGGATCAAACGCATGAGACCATTCATCAACTGTTATTATTCTGTGCGCAACAGCGTTTTGATCATACTCATCCGGTCTGTGGTGTAGAACATTACTTTAAAATCAATGGATTCATCCGAGCTGCTTTATCCTATCCATGGACTCGATCTTTGTTGCTTGCAGCGCTACGGTCTGCCGTTGCAGCCGTCTTATCTCAAAATCCCTCGATATCTCAATTTTCGGTATTTAAATCGCAATTTAAAGCGCATTATGAAATTAGTTCAGAGGATTGGGATGCGCTTTGTCAATTCAATCAACCAATCACCTATTTCTCAACAGAAAAGGCGCCTTTTGGTGTGATAGAATGTGAATACATTTATCATCGCTTATCACACACCCAAAATGAACCTTAAATCTGTGTCTTAAGGATTGCTATTCTTGGGTGGGTTGATTAATCTTAAACAGGAGCGATATGAAAAACATAGTTTTAGAATTTAATCATCAACTTCACACCACATTAGCTGTTGATCAAATTAATCAACAGTTGAATGAGACGTGGCAAGGCCGAATCGTTAATTTTTCTGAGAATAAACGCGCATTACATATTCATCAAAGAAATATTGGTGATCTCGCAATCGGTGAGGAAACCATCCATCATTTTTTCAATACACAAGATGAATTTTTACGCAACAGTTTGAATGACCTTGAGCAAAGGGGATGCCAAAATGTGATCTGTGTTGGTTTTGGAGGTTCATCATTAGGATTGAAACTATTGGATGATGTTTTAGGTTATCATCAATCCTCTGAAAAGAAACTATATTTTATTGATCACCTAGATACCCATTTGATCGATCAGATTTTAGATGGCTGTGATTTTGAGAATACTGTGGTCGTCTATATTTCTAAATCAGGTGTGACAAAAGAAGTTGTTTGGTTACGAGACTATATTCGACAATCATCATTTTGTAACGAAAAAGTCATTACTGCCAATCAATCGCTATTGTCAGATTGGGGATGCCGTGCTGAAGATATCATTTATCTTCATCCAGAGGTGAATGGTCGTTTTTCAATTTGGTCGCCTATTCTATTTCCTGTTGCATTTAAATATGGTGAATCTATCATTGAAACATTGAGGTCTGGTGGTCGTCATGTCGATCAGATCATGATGACAACACCACTGATGGAGACAATCCCTGGACAGCTAGCCGCATTATCTATTCAAGAACAAGCCAATCAAAATAGTAACATTCATTGTTTTTTAAATTATGATCAACGTTTAAATGTTTTTGGACACTACTTACAACAATTAGAAATGGAAAGTTTAGGAAAACCATATGATCGTCATGGGCGGCGTTTATCCCAGTTTCCAGGGCAGTTCATACTGACTGAATTTGGCAGCCAAGCACAACATTCCATTATGCAATATATTCATCAACACCATCAGCCTATCAGTATGACGTTTTTAATGACACAGTCACAACAACCGGGTTTTCAAGAGTTAGAAAGGCATGTCAAAGCACAGATCAACACACTTGAGCAAGGCTATCCAGTAGAGGCAATTCAGCGTCATCAACCGCATCTATCCGATAAAGCCTGTCTCTATCGAGCAATACCAGGCGAAAAACCGACTCGAGTGATCAAGTTGCTCAATGATGACATCGAGACTTTAGGTGCGTTAATTGCGTTATATGAATATAAGGTCATGATTGAGGCGTTTCATTGGGGTATTAATCCATTTGATCAATTTGCAGTGGAGCGACCAAAGCAGCTGTTGGAGAGGTTGGTATGAGTAATCAAAAAAAGATTCGTAAAGCAGTGTTTCCAGTTGCAGGATTGGGGACACGGTTTTTACCGGCTACAAAAGCCATGCCGAAAGAATTATTACCAATTATTGATAAACCAATCATTCAGTTTGCCGTTGAGGAGGCGGTCGTCTCAGGCATTGACACATTAATTTTTGTGACTGGAAGAAATAAACGTGCGGTGGAGGATCATTTTGATACCCATTTCGAATTAACGTATTTGCTTCAGGAAAACCAAAAGACTGATGAGGTCAATATGATACAAAATATGCTGCCAGATCATGTGGAGTGTATATTTGTCAGACAACCTCAACAGCTTGGTTTGGGACATGCGGTTTTATGTGCAGAACGAGTGGTTGGTTCAGAGCCATTTGCTGTGTTATTAGCTGATGATTATATTCTAGAAGCTCAACATGGTATTAAAAGCTTGATAGATGCGTATGATCAATCACCATCTAACTATTTATCTGTGATGACCGTTTCAGATGGAGATTGTTCAAAGTATGGTATTATTGATGCAAAACCAAACGGCTGTGTGCGTGGATTAGTTGAAAAGCCAGCCCAAGGTTCAGCACCCTCAAATCTTGCATCGATTGGTCGTTATGTATTAAATCCCGAGATCTTTGATATTTTACGTAATCAATCTCCAGGATATGGGGGTGAAATTCAGCTGGCTGATGCCATTCATCAGTTGGCCTTGATGGATCAAGTAAGGTATCGTTTATTACAGTCTCAGCGTTTTGATTGTGGGTCCAAATCTGGATATTTAGAGGCGATTATTGCGTATGCTAAGCAACACGAGGTCTATCAAGAGATTGTGCATCAAGCTTTAGTTGGATGTGAGTGACCGTCACGGTGATATGATTTCCAAAACACCATGTACATGATAAAGGCAATTAAAAAGCAAATAAACGAAACACATTCATTAATTTTCAGAAGATCATGTCCAATGGTAAAAGCAACAATTTGGATTAGCATATAGATTTTAGAAACGGTTTGAGAGGAATAGCCTGCATTTTGTAGGAGGTGATGTAGGTGTTGTCGGTCAGGTCGTGTTGGTGATTGTGTTGCTCTCACTCGACGTAATAAAGAAAACATCATTTCAAAAATAGGCCACATGAAGATCCAAAGCATTAATACTGGTGAAATGCCATAATGTTGGCTCAGTTCAATCGCCCAATAGGTATTCCATAACCCTAATGCATAAGTGCCTTGATCGCCCATGAAGACAAATGCAGATCGATCTTTGGGTTGATTCCATAACAAAAAGACCATTAAACCAACTGCCAAAGTACTATTTGCAATAAAACAAGCTGGATGAATGGTATAAGTTACAGCACATAGACAGCATAATTGTACAATACCAATGGATGCAAATAGACCATCTAAACCATCCAACATATTATGCCCGTTCATCAAAGACATGTAGGCAATATATGTCACGATAGGGCTGAGCACGCCCACTAATGTCACGGGTCCAAAAGAGAATAGGTTGCCAAGATGGACTAGCTCGGAACCTTGGTTAATTAATATTACGGCCGCAAGACTTTGAGCGATGCTTCTGGAAAACCAATTTAGAGAAAAAATATCATCCCAAGCACCAATAACCACTAGAATGAAAAGACTAATCCAAAGTCCAATAGGAATTAACGCAGCTTGTAAAACAAGGAAGTTAACCCATAAGATCATACCTCCAATCACAGGTGTTGCGATTTGGTGTGTCTTATGTCCAGTAGGGTGATCAATCAACCCTGTCCAATTTGCAATATGTTCTCTGTAGAAAAAACCGACACTACATAAGATGACATATAGTCCAATGCTCATAGGTATAATGTATCAATTTATGAGAATTAATGCTACTTTCTAAGGCTAGAAAGCCGTGATCTCGTTGATATTGAGTGTCACACTGGTTTTTTTACCCAATAGGTCAATCAATAATTGTACTCTTTGGTGATCGTTCATGCATTCAAAAGTAGCGATTTGTCCCTTGAAGCATCCAGACTTAACAATCATAGGGTCTCCTTTTACGAAGGGCATAATCGTTTTTGTCTCTACGTAGCCTTGTTCATCTTCTTTAGAGCGTAACAGTTCAATAATTTGCTCAGAAACAATACTAGGTGTCGCTCCATTGGTTAAGATACATTGCACTCCTTTGGTATAGTTGAGTGATGAGGAGAATGGCTTATGCGCAAAGTTAATAAACAAATACCTTGGAAATAATGGTGCGATTTGTTGGCTGGTCTTTCTGGCATGTCGAGTGGACTTTAGATGTTTTGGCAAGTAGCAAGTCCATCCTTGATTCTCGATTTGTGCTTGTGCCTCAAATTCTGTTTGTGCATGGGTATATACTACGCCCCACATTCTAACGCTCCTATAATGATATGCATTCTAGCCTAAAAAAAATATGAGTCAATGATTTTCGTAAGGCAAGGTAATTTGAAAATGACTTGTCAAACGTTAATGCATTTGGTATGTTATATTTTGTGCTGGCGTAGCTCAGTTGGTAGAGCAGCTGATTTGTAATCAGTAGGTCGTGGGTTCAAATCCTATCGCCAGCTAAATTAATTATTTTGATCTAACTTTCCAACAAACTCCTCAAATGCAAGCATTGCGGCATGAAGATCGTCGTAGGCTTTGATATCTTGACTTCCAGATTTGGTTGTCATTTCAAATTTTTTTGCAGCCACTTGTAAATGTTTCGCGCCAGTGTAGGCGACACCACCATGTAGTTTATGAGTGAGTTCACCGACTTCTTTGAATTGTCCTGCGTCCCAAGCCTTAGTGATCTTAGGCTTCAATTCTTTAATTGTCTCTGCAAGCAATCCAGTCAGTTCATGTGCAAGGTCTTTGTTACCACCTGCGCGCGCAATGGCTAAGTTCCAGTCAAATATGTTATCAAGCATAAGTCAATGATAGTGCATCGAGATTACTTTGCCAAGAGACCTGATGAGGGATGGTGACTTCGGTCTACATCTTGCGAGAGTCTTTCATAGCCTTCAGATTCAAAATAGGAACCAAATATCGAGTATAACAATCGCTCACAGCATCCCCTTGTTTTTCTATTTGCACACTGTTCTAAAATCAGGTTGACGGTCTCATAACGTGGTTTGTTCAGAGCATTTTCAACATGTATTGTGACAGGTTGTTCTTCCTGATATGTCGTATGAAACTGCTCTTCCAGCGTGAGATAATCAATCAGTAGCTTTGGCATGTGTTCTGTCACATTAACAATTATGGTTGCAAAATAAGGGTACAGCTGAGATAGTGTTTCGATATCTTCTCCATTAACATGCATACTACACATCTCATTTGATTTTTGCTCAGCAATTTTAAATAACATTTCCTCGTGGTCTTTCGGATCATTGACTACATGGATAAAGGGTTTTGTCTTTAATGCGCCAAGATAGTTATGGATCTGTTGTATTAAATTATTCTCTGTTGCGTATTTACTGTTAAAAACACAGATGTGTTCAGCCTCATCAAAATCAATATTTTTTAACCATGCAGTCAATGCTTCAAGATTTAAATGACTCCCACCAAGGAAAATAGCAATCTGAAAATTGGAGGGGCTTGCTTGTAATTGATTGAGATCATAAAGACCAAAAGAAAAATGATCTATTGGCATCGAATAGAAAATATTACTCACAGATTTTTGATTCAATTTAGAGTACCAGATGGGTTGAATGATACAGTGCAGTTTTGATGTATCTAACCCTTCGGGTTCCAAGTGGTTAGGTGCAAACCACACATATTTAAATTGGTCACCAGTGATTTTTTCTTGTAAACATTGATTGAGCCCAAGAATACCTGTTTGACCGAACCCAATCAGGATATAGATGACTGCTTGGTTTTGTTCAGTTTGGAGTTCTTGAATTAATACTTGCATAATCTTCGAGTCATTTGGTGCAATCATTCTCAGTTCAGACTGTTTAATCCCCATATTAACAGAGCGTTCATGGAGTTGTTCTTTTAATCCAAGAGCAACCCCTTTTGCTTGTTGAAGATCTAATCCAAGAGTTGTTTCACAAGAAAATAGCACTATTTTTAATGTAATCATACCCACAATTTACATTTGCAAAAGTGAAAATACAATTGATTCTTTACTGTCTATTTATTCATTCTGTATATTGATAATATGGAAAACCAGCAATCAGATGGGAAAAAAAAGTATGTGCAATGGTTATTAACTGGTATTTTACCAGAGGATTTATCACAGCCATTACAAAAGCTTAAAGAATATATTATTCATCAATTATCGAGCTATAGCATTCATCATCTACAACTGTTTATCAAAGATTTTAAGTCGGTGCTGATTCGAAAACCCAATGATTTCAGTAAGAAAACGGCGTTACTCATCACTGGTCAACCTCATTCAGGGCGAAGCAGTGTCATGCGATCAATCTTCAAAGAAAATAATGACCATGATGATGATTGGGTTGCCTATGAACCAATTCGACAGGCATTACCTGTAGACTTTATGCCAGTTAAACTAGATATGGATGTAGTACAGTTACATCAATCAACATGTTTACTGAGATGGATCACTTATCTTTCACAACGTGGCATCAATGCACATTTTCTTTTATCAGATTTAAATATGCAAACACCAACAATTTTAAACCTATCCATTGAGAGTCTTGATTATGCTTTTAATGCTGTAGAGGCTTTGATGTTGACCCAGTTAGTATTAGCCATTCATTTTAATCATGATATCGCGATGATCCCACAATCTTCTTTTTTGTCATTTAATGCGATCATAGCGCTGCTCACTGATGCAGAGTATCGAATCATTCATTGTCATATTCGATCTTCAAAGACTGCAAATCAAAATGCTCAATTATCTCGTTTGAAGAACCATTATCGCAAATTAAGCGACTTAAATCGACAGAGTGATTTTGGTGATTGTTATCCCAAGCCGGATTCTGGTAGAGCTGCTTTTAGTATTTTTCATCGAGGTGATGTTTTACA
>CENJ01062189.1_pt1 | contig 13682 bp, 11 predicted proteins | sample 356161 | NCBI WGS metagenome assembly CENJ01 (sample SAMEA2619531, study PRJEB7988) | marine metagenome | biome: marine biome (ENVO:00000447); feature: surface water layer (ENVO:00002042); material: "saline water (ENVO:00002010), including plankton (ENVO:xxxxxxxx)" | depth 5 m
GGCCACACGCGCCGAGCGCCAGCACTGCGGCTGTCGCCAGAAGAAGGTTTTTCATCGTCGGTTTCACTTTCGTGCGTTGAAGAATTGGGCGCATCTTAACCAGAATGCAGACATGCGAAAGTCCAAATTTATCAAATAACGATAAATCTGGGCTTTGAGCTATTTTCGTTCAGATGTGTCGGCTGTTTCAGCGCTTAGCTGTTCTGAACATCCTCAATCCAGTTGTTGACGCGGACTTCCAGAAGGTCGAGCGGAAGCGAGCCGCCGCCAAGAATGGTGTCGTGGAATCCGCGAATGTCGAAGTCATCGCCGAGAACCTCTTCTGCGTGAGCGCGAAGCTCCAGAATACGGATCATGCCGATTTTATAGCTCGTCGCCTGTCCCGGGCCCACAATGTAGCGCTCAGTTTCCGACGCAGCCTGCGCTTCAGTGATCGCGGAGTTTTCAAGGAAATAGGCGATCGAGTCTTCGCGGGTCCAGCCTTTGGTGTGGAGGCCTGTGTCTACGACGAGGCGGATGGCGCGCCAGATTTCAGTGCCCAGACGGCCAAATTGCGAAAGCGGGTCCTGATAAGTGCCCGGCATCTCGTTCGCCAGAAGCTCTGAATAAAGCGCCCAGCCTTCAGTGTATGCGCTGTTGGATTGGCGCGTACGGAATTGCGGAATACCTGTCAGTTCCTGCGCAATTGAGCGCTGCATATGGTGACCCGGAATCGCTTCGTGATAGGCCACGACTTCCAGCTCTCGCAGAGGCAGGGCGGACATATCCAGTAGGTGGGCGTAATAAACGCCCGGACGTGACCCGTCCGGTGTGCCTGTCACATAGTGCTGGGCAGCGCCTGCGCGCTCGCGGAAGGATTCAACGCGGCGAACCACGACATCAGCTTGCGGCAGAATGCCGAAATAATCCGGCAGCTGTTCACGGATATTGTTGATCTGGCGTGTCGCTTCGTCAATGTAAGCCTGACGGCCTTCATCAGTGTTCGGCAGGAACAGTTCAGGGTCATCTGTGTTCACGCGCAGATAGTCGAAAAACTCCTGCAGGCTGCCGTCAAAGCCGACTTCTTCCTTGATGAGTTCCATCTCGCCGCGCAGGCGCTCTACTTCGGCAAGACCGATTTCGTGGATTTCGTCCGCGGTCAGGTCTGTCGTCGTGTAGCTGGCGAGCCTGTAATTATAATATGCCTCGCCATTCGGCAGTTCTGACACACCGAAGGATTCTTCGGTGTTTTCCATATCTGTTTCAAGCCAGCTGATCAGCTCGTTATAGCTGTCGAGGAACGGGCCGGTCAGAGCGGCGACGGCTTCGGCTTCGAGTTCTTCAGCGCGGGCTTCATCAATTTCGCCCGACTCAACGAGAGCTGCGATCTTGGTTTTCACGTCCGCATAGATTGGTGAATCTTCGCCGTCGGTGAATGGTGCGCCGCGAACAATATTCTGCGCTGTTTCCAGCGCGCCGCGATAGGCAAAGCCCGGTGCGCGAATACCCATCTCCGCCGATGTCTGCGCGCGCGCAAGGCGTACATCCAGCGCATTCGCAAAGCCTTCAATCCGGGAGATATAGGCTTCCATATCGGCGCCGGAATTGACGTTGTGGAAGTTGATCAGGAAGCGGGCCGGATATGTGTGCCAGCCGCCTTGCGTGAACGCGTATCCATGGTGGCGCCATTCCCAACCAAGTTCTGCGCGCTCAAGGCGTGCTTCCCATAGGCGGTAGGAGAACTGGGCTTCTTCATCCAGCTGGTCAAAGTCGAACGTTTCGCGCATTTCTGCGGTGGTTTCACGCAGCCATTCCAGCCCTTCAAGCTGGAAGGCCTCGGTATTGTCGTTGACTTCATCATAGCGCTCGCGGCGGCCTAGCTGTGTGAGCGTTTGCGGGCTGCGCAGAAGCTGCTCTTCGTATTTCTCGTCAAACCAAGCATTCAGCTGCTCGGTCTGTGAAACGGTCTGCTCTGTCGCTGCTGCTTCTGTGTTTGCTACCGGTGTCTCTGTTGGCCCACACGCCTGAAGCGCCAGCAGTGCTGCTGACGCAAGAAGAATATTTCGCATAAAACTCGCCCAATTTTTTCGATATATCTAATCTAGCGCAACATACCTGTTTGTGTCGGCGGCGGAAGTCGAAAAGCTGAAAAGTGCGAGAACTAATTGAATTTGCATGTTTTCCGGAAGGCGGCATGATGGGGCATGATTAATTGCCTTATCCATGACCACGTGTATCGCCGCCGGACAGCAGAACTTTCCGCATTCGCTGATGAAATCCGGTTTGTTCTCCTCGCTGATGATGGTGTGTTTCGCGACTCGCAAGCTGGCGAAGTTGTGACTGATCCGGAGATTGATATCGCTTTTGGCAATGGCGATGTCTGGTTTGGTCCGCAAGCGCGGCTTTTCTTCAAAACACTTTTGAGCACGCCAAAGCTGGACTGGTTCCAGTCTTCGGCGGCGGGCGTGGATAATCCGGGGCTGCAAAAACTGCGGGCTGCCGCGAACCGGTACACCACCAACCACACACAATCTGAATCTATGTCTGAATGGGTACTCTGGCAGGCGCTCGACTGGCTTAAGCGAGGACCCGAGCATCGCGCCAACGCGACGGAAGGTGTCTGGAAGCCGCTCGACCAGAGAGACATTCATGGCTCACGCTGGTTGATCGTCGGGTATGGCTCGATCGGTACGTCGGTTGGGACGCGCGTTCGTGCGCTGGGCGGCCATGTCACCGGGCTTCGCCGCGCGGTTTCTCCTAGTGAAGGCGCAGACATAATCCTGCCGCTTTCATCGCTGGAAGAGGAGGTCGAGAAAGCTGATATCGTTCTGCTCAGCCTGCCGCATACACCGTCGACTGAAGATATTGCGGGCGAGGATTTCTTCGCTGCGATGAAGCCGGATGCGCTGTTCATGAATATCGGGCGAGGAAGGCTGGTGGATGAAAGCGCGCTTATGGCTGCGCTCGACGCAGGTCGGCCGAGCCATGCGGTACTTGATGTGACGCGTGAGGAGCCATTGCCTGCAGAGGACCCGCTATGGACGCACCCGAAGGTCACCATCACCCCGCACGACAGTCCGCAAACGCACGCGACCTTGTTGCGCGCCGATGAGACCTTCCTCGCAAATCTGGCGCGATATGTGGCTGGCGAACCTTTGGAGCATGAGCTCGATTGAGCCGTGCGACTAGCGACTGCGAATTCCACAAAGATTAACCGCGAACCCGGCAATAATTGCCGGTTTGCCGCAAATCTTAAGCGCTTTATTAACCTTTTATTCGGATTGGTTAACCGTACACGAATACGGAGTAACCTTTCATGACAGGCCTTGAAGTGCTCGACATCGGACGCGATGCTCTCTGGACGACAGTGATGATGGCTGCGCCTGCCATGATCATCGGTCTGCTTGTCGGTGTCAGCATCGCGCTCGTGCAGGCGCTGACCCAAGTTCAGGAAATGACTCTCGTTTTCGTTCCGAAAATCGTTGCCATCTTTATCGCGCTCCTGATCTTCCTGCCGCTTATGGGGGGCATGATTGCCGCCTTCGCGCAGGATACGTTCGCGCGAATAGCCAGTATGTAGGCGATATTTGGAGCCGCTTCTCCCATATGTCTGGTCAGGTGGGCTCCTGTTTGCCCGCATAGGATCGGTACTGATGCTCGCTCCTGGCTGGGGCGAGCAATCCATTCCTGTACGTTTTCGTCTTTCCGCGGCTCTGCTCGCGGTTTTTGCACTTGCGCCGGGCCTGATGTCTGATCTGCCGTTACAGCCTGCTGATTTCGGGCAGGGTATTTTCCTCGTCATCGGCGAAGTTTTGATCGGGCTGATGCTGGGCGCCGCTGCGCGAATGTTCATGGCTGCGGCGTCTGTGGCAGGGCAGGTGACTGCGATGCATACCGGCCTTGGCTTTGCCATGCAGCTGGACCCGATGCAGCAGGCGCAAGGCAACGTATTGTCTGCCTTCTTCTCACTGATTGCTGTTGTGCTTGTGCTGTCTGCCGGTGTTCACCGCTGGATGCTTCAGGGCGCGGTGGACAGCTATATTCTGTTCCCTGTGGGGCAGTATCCGAACATGGCTGACGTGGCTGAATATGGCACGCGCGCTTTTGTTGAAGCGTTTCGTCTTGGCTTGCAGATTGCCGCGCCCGCTATCGCGTTTGGTCTCATCTTCAATCTGGCACTTGGTCTTGCCGCGCGCCTCATCCCGCAAATTCAGATTTTCTTCATAGCTCTGCCGAGCTCAATCATGATTGGCCTTGTGGTCGTGATGATCGGCATGGGCGCTGGTTTCATGACCTGGCTGAATGGTTTTGACCGGTTCCTCATGACAGGGGGAGGTGGCTGATGGCTGAAGAACAAGACCAGTCGCAGAAGACCGAAGAACCTACCCAGAAACGGTTAGACGACGCCCGAAAGAAAGGTGATGCCGTCCGCAGTCAGGACGTGCCGATCTGGTTCATGATGATGGGGATTGCGCTGCTGATCGCTGCGTCCGGACCAATCCTGCGCATGATCGCGCGACCGCTGGTGAGCCTGATCGACCATCCGCACGCATTCCGCCTTGAGCAAGGCGGTGCGATGCAACTGACCGGAGCGTTGATCTGGGCGCTCGCGCCTGCGGCGGCAATTGTGTTTGGTATCCTGACTTTGACTGCGCTCGGCGGTCACCTCATCCAGAACCGTCCTGCATGGACGGCTGAAAAGATGAAGCCGAAACTGTCCAAGCTGAACCCGGTGGAAGGCCTTAAGCGTATGTTCGGCCCGCAGGGTTGGATGAACCTTGCCAAAGCGCTGATGAAGCTCGTCGCGATTGCGGCGGCGCTCATGTATGCGGTCTGGCCAGAACGGTCTTTCGTGGAACGTGCCGGCGCGATGGAGATCGCAGTGCTGGCTGGTGTTCTGCAGGACATCGCATCCCGTCTTCTTCTGGCGGCTCTGGTGGTTGTCGGGCTGATTGCGGCCATTGATTACATCTTCCAGAAGCAGCAGTTCGACAAGAAGATGAAAATGTCCCGTCAGGAAATTAAAGACGAGCATAAACAGTCCGAAGGTGACCCGCAGGTCAAAGCCAAAATCCGACAGCTGCGTATGGAAAAATCACGTGGTCGCATGATGGCCGCCGTGCCGGACGCGACCGTGATCATCACCAACCCGACACACTATTCGATTGCGCTGCGCTATGATGATGAGACGCCGGCGCCGATCTGTGTCGCCAAGGGTGTGGACGATCTGGCGCTGCGCATTCGTGAAGTTGCTGCAGAGAACAATATTCCGCTCGTGGAAAACCCTCCGCTCGCCCGTGCGCTCTACGCACGCATGGAAGTGGATGAGACGATCCCGCGCGAACATTATGAGGCTGTGGCCAAGATCATCAGCTTCGTCATGAAGACCAAGAAAACCTGAGGATGGTGAGCCCGATGACGCTCTACTTGAAGGGAGCCGAATCGTGACACTTTTGACTGGATATGAAGTGAGTATCCCGAAATGACTGATACCGTCGACGTGAATACAGATACAAAAACCGCGAGCGACCAGGACAGTGAGGCCACACCGAAGTCGGGCGGCCTTGATCTGTTTCAGGGTGTTTTCTGGTTATCCTTGCTGGTGGCCGTCGTCGCGGCCTGCGTGGCGATCATTATCCCGGATGCGGTCGGCCAGACAGGTCCGGTGCTTCTGATTGCGCTGGCCTCCGGTGGCATGGTTTTCTTGGTGTGGGTGCTTCGAGGTGCAGGCAAAAAACTGGGCCTCTTCCCGTCGCGCGGCGCGACCGAGGCTGCAGCGTCGGTGAAGAAGCAGCCATATTCATGGATCAGCGCGCTCGATGAGGCGATTGTTATCACGGAGAAAGGCGGCGGCGCAGTAATTGCGAACGACCACTATAGGCAGGTGATGAAAGATGTCGGTGTCGCGACAGAAGTTGAGCGTGTTCTCACCGTAGACCGCCTTCTTGGTGCAAACCCGGGGCTCAGTGCCCCGATTTATCGTTTGTCTCGCGCCGCTAAAGCTGGCGAAACCCGTCATGAGGTGCTGCCGGCAATTGCGATCGGCTCAGAAAGTATTCCGGTTCAGTTTGAGGCGACTGTGTCTCCTCTGGATGGCGAGCGCACGCTCTGGCGTTTGCGTCGGCTGAACAGCATGAACGAAGCGCTTGGTGCTTCCGATGCGCGTGGCCTATTCATTGAGGATGCGCCGCTCGGTTTCTATGTCGCGCGTGCAAACGGCCAGATCACTTATATGAATAGCTGGCTTCGTAACTTCCTCGGTTTGCCGGATGATCTGGGCGATCTTAAAGTCGAAGACGTGCTTCGTCCTGAATCCACCAAAATGTTCCGTCGTGACAAGAAGACGAACCATCCGATCTGGCTCGACCTTCATTTCCGCGCACGTGATGGCGTCGAAACGTTGATGAACACGGCGACGACCTGGAGCGGCAAAGGCGCCGATGCGGTGTCTCGCACGCTCGTTATGGTTCCGGCCTCTGCCAAGACCAGCGCTCAGGAACGCCTCACGGCTGCATCATCCTCCCGTCCTCCGCGCGAGGGGCAGGACCCGATGTTCGATGATGCACCATTCGGTGTGGCACGCCTTGAAGGTGATAGCGTCTCTCAGGCCTGTGTGATTGACGCCAACTCTGCTTTGGTCGAGCTGACAGAGGGCGCAGCCGTACCAGGTGGGCGATTTGCTGACCTGTTTGCCGTCGAAGAGGGCGGCGATGACATCTCCAAACAATTGCTTGCAGCCGTTGATAGTGCTGTTCCGCTAACGCTGAAAGGCGCGGGCGGCAGCTCTGTGAATGTTTATATTCTGCTGGATTCCATCGGCCGTCCGTCGATCGCTTACCTCGTCGATACGACTGAGCAATCTCAGCTGAAGAACCGCTTGGTGCATTCTGAGAAGATGCAGGCTGTTGGTACACTTGCTGGCGGCGTGGCTCACGACTTCAACAACATGCTCACTGCAGTCATGGGCTACACAGATAACCTGCTCGCGCGTCACCCTGTCGGGGACCCGAGCTTTGATGACCTTCAGCAGATTTCAGAGCTCTCGCAGCGCTCGGCCGAGCTTGTGAAGATGCTGCTCGCTTTCTCTCGTCAGCAGACGCTGAAGCGTGAAATGCTCAACGTCTCGAACGTTCTCAACGAGCTGAACTACCTTATTCGTCCTCTGCTGGACGAGCGTGTGAATCTGAGTCTGCGTCATGGCCGCGATCTTCCGATGATCCGTGCAGATAAAGGCCAGCTTGAAAACGCGATCATCAACCTTGCTGTGAATGCGCGCGATGCCATGCTTGAGAATGGCGGCGGTGTTCTAACGATCTCGACCAGCCGTGTGACGGAAGAGCATGGCCACGAGAAGGGCTTCGATTTCGTCGCCGAAGGCGATTACCTCTGCATTGAGATTGCCGATAACGGCACGGGGATTCCGCCTGAAGTGATGGAGAACATTTTCGAGCCGTTCTACACCACGAAGAAAGAGGGTAAAGGCACCGGCCTTGGTCTCTCTACCGTTTACGGCATCGTCAAACAGTCTGACGGCTATATCTGTCCGACGAGTAAGGTGGGCGAAGGAACGAGCTTCTTCATCTACCTGCCTGCGCTCTCTGCGGAAGACGTGGAAAAAGAAATCGGTGCGCAGGAGCAGCCTGAGCAGACGCAAGCTGAAAAAGCACCACGCGATCTTGCTGGCCGTGGCCTGATCATGCTGGTGGAAGACGAAGATGGCGTGCGCAATATTGCTGTCTCGACGCTTCAAGCACGCGGATACGAGGTGATCTCGGCGGCTGACGGTGAAGAGGCGCTCGAGATGATTATCGAGCATCAGGGGCAGATCGACCTGTTAATCTCGGATGTCATCCTGCCGGGCATTGATGGGCCTAGCCTGCTTAAACAGGCGAAGGAATATCTGGGCGATGCGCGGGTCATGTTTATCTCCGGTTATTCCGAAGGTGACCTCACGCGTACACTGGACGAAGAACGCGCTGTGTCCTTCCTGCCGAAGCCGTTCCGCATGGCGAAACTGGCGGAACGCGTGAAGGAAGAGCTCGAAGCCGCTTAATATAGTTGGTTTTGTAAGTGAGAGCCCCCAGATATGGTGGGCTCTCATGTTTATTTGTTTCCCGTTTGTTCTCGTGGAACAAATGTGGTACAAAAATCTCCATAATAACTCTGAGCGGTCTTTCTGCGGAAAAGAGACTCGGTTACTAAGGAGACAAATTAATGGCACAAGCGGCACTTCGGCTCGTGGAAGGTAACGGCGTGGATAAGCAGAAAGCACTCCAGACAGCGCTCACTCAGATTGAGCGTAACTTTGGTAAAGGCTCGGTCATGCGACTGGGCGACAATCAGTCAATGGATATTGAGGCTGTATCCACCGGATCGCTCGGTCTGGATATTGCCCTCGGTATTGGTGGTCTGCCTAAGGGCCGTATCATCGAGGTCTATGGCCCGGAGAGTTCCGGTAAGACGACACTTGCTTTGCATGTGGTAGCGGAAGCTCAGAAGAACGGTGGTGTGTGTGCGTTTGTGGACGCCGAACACGCCCTTGATCCGCAATATGCGGGTAAGCTTGGTGTTGACCTGGACGATCTTCTGGTCTCCCAGCCTGACACGGGCGAGCAGGCGCTCGAGATCGCTGATACGCTGGTACGTTCCGGTGCGATTGACGTTCTCGTCATCGACTCCGTTGCGGCGCTGACGCCGCGTGCCGAGCTTGAAGGTGAGATGGGCGATTCTCTCCCGGGTCTTCAGGCGCGTCTGATGAGCCAGGCGCTGCGTAAACTTACTGGTTCGATTTCCAAGTCTCATTGTATGGTGATCTTCATCAACCAGATCCGTATGAAGATCGGTGTAATGTTCGGTAGCCCAGAGACAACATCCGGCGGCAACGCGCTTAAATTCTATGCGTCTGTTCGTCTGGATATCCGTCGCATTGGCTCGATCAAAGACCGTGATGAAGTCGTTGGTAACCAGACGCGCGTGAAGGTCGTGAAGAACAAGGTTGCGCCTCCGTTCAGGCAGGTCGACTTCGACATCATCTATGGCGAGGGTATCTCCAAAATGGGCGAGCTTCTCGATCTCGGTGTGAAAGCCGATATCGTTGAGAAGTCCGGATCATGGTTCTCCTATGGCGGTGATCGTCTGGGGCAGGGCCGTGAGAATTCCAAGCGCTTCCTTCGGGAAAACCCTGCAGTTGCCCATGAGATTGAAGACAAGATTCGCGCTCAAGCGGGCCTTATCGATGATATGATGCTGTCAGGCGAAGAAGATGATAGCGACGATAGCGCAGTTAACGAATAAGCTTCTCTGATCTCGCGGTTGGCGAAACCCGCGCATATCTATATATCCGAACCAAATGCTGCACCCGCTTGTCGGGTGCAGTGTGCATTTGACCACTCAGGACGGTATTTATGACGAGCGTTTCGGATATTCGATCAGGTTTTCTTTCCTTCTTCGAGAAGAATGGACACGCGGTTCGTCCGTCCGCACCTCTGGTGCCGGACAACGACCCGACACTCCTGTTTGTGAATGCGGGCATGGTGCCGTTCAAGAACATCTTTACGGGCGTTCAAAAGCCATTCGCGCCGCGTGCTGCGACGTCTCAAAAGTGTGTCCGTGCCGGTGGTAAACATAACGACCTCGACAATGTCGGCTACACAGCCCGTCACCACACATTCTTTGAAATGCTGGGCAACTTCTCTTTCGGCGATTACTTCAAAGAGCAGGCGATCAAATATGCCTGGGACGTCGTAACCGGAGAGTTCGGCCTTCCAAAAGAGAAGCTGCTCGTCACGATCTATGCAGAGGATGACGAAGCCCACGCCCTCTGGAAGAAAATTGCGGGCCTGCCGGACGATAAGATCATTCGTATCGCGACGTCTGATAACTTCTGGTCCATGGGCGATAGCGGTCCGTGCGGTCCGTGTTCGGAAATCTTCTATGACCATGGCGATCACATCTGGGGCGGCCCTCCGGGTTCTCCAGAAGAGGACGGTGACCGCTTTATCGAGATCTGGAACCTTGTCTTCATGCAGTTCAATCAGCATGGTGATGGCACACGTGAAAATCTGCCAACGCCAAGCATTGATACGGGCATGGGCCTCGAGCGTATTTCGACCATCCTTCAGGGGGTTCACAACAACTATGATATCGACCTGTTCAAGTCGCTGATCGCGGCTGAGGAAGAGGTCTATAAGCGTAAGGCAACCGGTGATGAGCTCGCGTCATTCCGCGTGATTGCTGACCATTTGCGTTCATCTGCTTTCCTTCTGGCGGACGGCGTCCTGCCGTCTAACGAAGGTCGTGGCTATGTTCTTCGCCGGATTATGCGCCGCGCGATGCGCCATTCCCACATTCTGGGTGCGCAGGAACCTAAAATGCACGAGCTGACCGGTGCGCTGCTGAACGAGATGGGCGAAGCCTATCCGGAGCTCATGCGTGCTGAAGCGTTGATCCGCAATCAGCTTGAGCAGGAAGAAGGCCGCTTCCAGCGAACACTGGGCCGTGGTCTTGCTCTGCTCGACGAAGCAACAACGGGCATGAATGAAGGCGACTCGCTTCCGGGTGAAACGGCCTTCAAACTCTATGACACCTACGGCTTCCCGCTCGACCTGACGCAGGACGTATTGCGTGGGCGCGGTCTGAAGGTCGACTCGGACGGCTTTGAGGATGCGATGGCGAACCAGCGCGCGACAGGCAAAGCCAACTGGAAGGGCTCCGGCGATGCTGGCAGCCTTGAAGTTTGGGCAGAACTTGCTGACCGCCTCGGTCCAACACGCTTTACCGGCTATGCCGCAGCCGAGGGAGAAGGTGAACTGCTCGCTATCGTCAAAGACGCGGAAACGGTAGACAGCGCGTCTGAAGGGGCTCTTGAGCTGGTATTTGATGAAACACCATTCTACGCAGAATCCGGTGGTCAGTCTGGTGACCATGGTGTCGTCAAATTCAAATCCGGGCCCGACTTCACAGTGACTGATGTTCAGAAGCGCGGCGGCGGACTGCATGTTCTCGTCGGCGAGCTGAAATCAGGCAAGGTCTCCGTCGGTGACCGTGCAGTTCAGGCGATCGATAAAGAACGTCGCGCAGCCATCCGTGCAAATCACTCCGCAACGCACCTTTTGCATGCCGCGCTTCGCAATGTACTGGGTACGCACGTGACGCAAAAAGGCTCTCTTGTAGAAGCCGACCGCCTGCGCTTCGACTTCTCTCACGGCCAGCCTCTGTCTCGCGAGGAGCTGAAGGCTGTCGAGGATGAAGTGAATGCTGTCATCAGGCAGAACACGGCTGTTTCCACGGCAGAGAAATCTCCGGATCAGGCGATCAAAGATGGTGCGCTTGCGCTCTTTGGAGAGAAATATGGCGATGTCGTTCGCGTTCTCACTATGGGTGAGGCGCTGAGTGAACCAAAGCATTACTCCATGGAGTTCTGCGGTGGAACGCACGTGGCGCGAACTGGCGACATCGCTTTGTTCACGGTTCTGTCTGAGAGCGGCGTTTCTGCTGGCGTTCGCCGAATCGAGGCGACAACCGCGCAAGCCGCATTCGAGCATCTCCGTGGACAGGTGGAGCTTGGGCAGGCTGCTGCAGATAAACTTAAAGCGCCTCTGACCGAACTCGTGACGCGCGTCACAGCGCTTCAGGACCAGCGTAAAGAGCTTGAGCGTGATCTTTCCGAAGCCAAGCGTCAGCTCGCAATGGCGGGGCCGTCCAGCGGTCCTGCGCAAGGCCCTGAAGAGATCAATGGTATCAAGTTGATGGCTCGCGTTCTGGAAGGCGTTCCGGCAAAAGATCTTCGCGCGCTCATCGATGAAGCCAAGCAGAGCCTTGGTTCAGGTGTTGCGGTCTTCATTGCAGTGAATGACGGCAAAGCGGCGGTAGCCACGGGCGTGACCTCAGATGTCCTTGAGAAGATTTCGGCAGTTGATCTGGTTCGTGTGGCTGCGGGCGCCGTCGGCGGTAAAGGCGGCGGCGGCCGTCCTGATATGGCGCAGGCTGGTGGTCCTGACGGTGACAAAGCTGATGCCGCTCTGGAAGCCGTTCGTGAGACACTCAAAGCCTTATGATTATCCGGCCTTTTAAGGCGGGCGATTTCGACGCGGTTTATAAAATCAATGCCGCGTCGACGCCGGGCGTAAGTGAAGAAACACCAGACGATCTCAAAACGATTGTAGGGCTGGGAACTTGTCTCATTGCCGAAGGTGATGACCGCCGGGTCCTTGGGTTTCTGAACCTCGTTCCGCCGGGCACTAGGGCGTATAAGAGCCCCAATCTTCGCTGGTTTGAGAGATGGCTGGAAGTTAATCCGGTAAAGTTCAATTATGTTGATCGTATTGCTCTTGCGCCGGAGGCGCGTGGGCAGGGCGTCGGGCCTCAGCTTTACAAGGCCGCATTCGAACATTCCGACGGCTGTGATGCGATGGGCTGCGAAGTGAACACTGCGCCGGACAATCCGGGTTCTCACCGTTTTCATCAGCGGCTTGGATTCGCCGAAGTAGGCAGGCAGGCTTTCTCGCCGGAAAAGGCCGTTGCGTATTACGTGTTGAACATGCCGAACGCTTAAAGCGGTGCTTTGCCCGGCTCTAACGGGCCGAACTGGGTTTCAAAAGCGGCACGCATAGCGATATCTGCATCATCCATGCTGACCGGATAGCCAAGATCCACAAGGCTAGTCACGCCAAAGCGCGGGTCACTCACACCGCACGGCGTAATGCCGCCAAAATGGGTGAGGTCTGGTTCTACATTGAAGCTCAGGCCGTGCATGCTTACCCACTTTTTCAATCGAATGCCGAGGGCTGCGATTTTATCCTCGCGAAGATCGCCGCCCGGTTGGGTGCGGTCTACCCAGACGCCAATACGATCGCCGTCACGCGCCTCGCCCCGAATGTTGAAGCCCGCCAAAGTATCGATCACCACGCGCTCCAGGGCGCAGACGAAGGCACGTACATCGCGCTCGCGTTCGCGCAGGTCTAGCATCACGTAAGCAATGCGCTGTCCCGGCCCGTGATAGGTGAACTGGCCGCCGCGCCCTGATTCGAAAACAGGGAAGCGATTCGGGTCCAGAAGGTCGCCCATCTGCGCGCTCGTGCCTGCGGTATAGACTGGAGGGTGCTGCAGAAACCAGATCAGTTCGCGCGCTTCACCGGCGACAATCTTCGCGACACGCGCTTCCATCGCCGAAACGGCGTCTGCGTACGGGACGAGCTCTTCGGAAACAGCCCATTCGATAGGTAAATTTTTCCGCATAGGCACGGCGGTATTAACTCCTTAATTACCCTGTCGCGGGACAATCGGGTTTCACGATAAATGGTGGTCTCTTATGGCGCGTCAACTGGATGCAGTGAAAGTGGAAATATCGGTCATTCTGGGCCGGACCCGTCTGCCGATGCACCAATTACTTAAAATGGGTCGCGGAGCGGTGATACCGCTCGACGTGCGCGAGACGGACGACGTCTGGATTCTGGCAAACGACCATCCGATCGCCAAAGGTGACATCGAAATCGAGGGCGAACGTATGTCCGTTCGGGTCACAGGACCGGCCAGTGCACAGGACTGGAAAGCCGGAACAGGCGGCTGATCTGCACTTTCACCAAACTAATGTGAATTTTGTCAAAAAAAGTCCTTCACAAAGCGGCTCTTTTCGGGTTATTAGCGCCGCTCTGCTAAGGCGTGCGGTCGTGGCGGAATTGGTAGACGCGCAGCGTTGAGGTCGC
>CENJ01173693.1_pt1 | contig 13678 bp, 14 predicted proteins | sample 356161 | NCBI WGS metagenome assembly CENJ01 (sample SAMEA2619531, study PRJEB7988) | marine metagenome | biome: marine biome (ENVO:00000447); feature: surface water layer (ENVO:00002042); material: "saline water (ENVO:00002010), including plankton (ENVO:xxxxxxxx)" | depth 5 m
TTTTTTCTAAATGAGAATTATTCTCATTTATTTTTACTTTTTATTTGTTTTTTAAATATTGAAACATATACTCTGTGAATGATAATCATTATCATTACGATAATTATTCTCAATTAGAAAGATTATTATGAAAAATATAATTAGTTTATTGTTATTAATATCTGCTGTAGTGCTAGCACAGGCAGCTGAAAACGCAGATGCAGAAGGAAGTGAAATAGAAGAAGTTGTTGTCAAAGGCAATGTCTTGTATTCAGATCAAGTAAATGCTCTGAAGACTCCTGTACCTGTTTTTGATGTACCTCAAACGGTTTCAATCGTAACTGACGATGATATTCGTAAGCAAGGTTTTAGAGAGATAGGCGATATCGTCAGATATACTCCTGGTGTTAACACTTCACAAGGTGAAGGTCATAGAGATTCAATAGTCTTTCGTGGTGTTAGGTCCACAGCAGATTTCTATCAAGATGGTGTTAGAGATGATGTTCAATATTACAGATCTTTATACAACGTTGAACAAGTAGAAATTTTAAGAGGTCCAAACGCACTTTTATTCGGTAGAGGTGGTACTGGTGGAATTATCAACAGAGTAACAAAGAAAGCTGTTGTAGGTGAAACTTTCACAGCTCACGATGTAGGTGTTGACTCATTTGGCGCTGCAGATATTGCAATAGATACAAACTTTCAACTTGAAAGTGGTGCTGCTGTTAGAATTAACATACACAGCGATAGTTTAGCTAATCATAGAGATCACCACGATGGCAATAGAGTTGGTTTCAACCCAACAATGACATTAAAACTAAGCCCTGAAACAACAGCTTATTTATCGTATGAATACGCTGATCATGAGAGATTTATTGATAGAGGTATTCCAACTATCAATGGCAGCCCTGATGAATCCTTATCAGATATAGTTTTTGGAAACTCAGCTGCGAACGTTCAAACACTTGAGGCTACAATCATGAGAGCGCAAGTAGAACACACACTTTCAAATACTAGTAAAGCTAATTTTAGTTTCACATCAAGCAGTTTTGAAAAGTTATATCAAAATATTTATGCTTCTGGATACGATGGAACTCTCGTAACTATGGATGGTTATTACGATCCAACTGAAAGAGATAATACAATTATGTCAGCTAATTTAGTCAATGAACTAAATCTAGGTGGTGTTATGCATACTTTATTAACAGGTGCAGAGTTTATCCAAACTGACAATGAAAATTTAAGATACGATGCTAACTGGTCTACTACAAATGATGATAATGAAATCTTCAATATTACTAGATCTATGGACTTCACTATTAATAGTGGTGGTGTAGCAACAGCGCTTGATTATGTTACTAAACTTAATCGTCAAACAGCGTCTGAAATCACAGTTACTTCCATATTCATTCAAGATCAAATTGACCTGAGTGATAACTGGAAACTGATGCTCGGCGGTAGATTAGATGATTTTGATATAACAGTAGATGATGTTAAGAATGGTACATCTGAATCAAGGAACGATAATACATTCTCGCCGCGAGCAGGTGTTATCTATAAACCACAAGAGAATGTATCGCTCTATTTAAGCTACAGCGAAAGTTTCTTACCTAGATCTGGTGAACAGTTCAAAGCTCTAAGTGCTACATCCGCAAGATTAGATCCAGATGTATTTGAAAGTACAGAACTCGGTATGAAAATTGCATTACCTAACGATATGTCTCTAACAGCTGCTTATTTTGACAGCGAACAAGTTAGAGCAGCACGTGATAATGATACCGGTGAGACTTCAGAAATTAGAGGCTTAACTGTTGATGGTTTTGAAATAGAACTTAAAGGCAGAGTCAATAACGGTCTTAATTTAGCTATTGCTTATAGTGACTTGAGTGGAGAGACAAGTTCAGGTGGAATTCCAAGAGAAATTCCTGAACATACACTATCAGCATTTGCTGCTTGGGAAGTAAACGAGAAGCTATCTGTAGCATTGGGATTAACTCAACAGGGTGAATCTAAAATTAAAGATAATACGCCTGGCTTAGTACTACCGGAGTATACAAGAATAGATCTTTCAGCATATTACCAAGTTGCACCAAATCTAAGCGTACAAATGAATGTTGAAAACTTAATGGATGAATTATATTTTCCACATTCACACAGTACTCATCAAGCTAGTGTTGGTGAGAGTGTTAACTCTAGAGTTTCACTGAGGTGGACTTACTAAGAGGGTTTAAATAATCATGCTTGATGTGTGTTGCAATCTACCAAGGTGAAGCACACATCTGGATGATTAGAAAGTTTAGTGTAAGGCAAGGATAGTATGTGGAACAAAATTATCATATCCACCCTTGCAACTTATAATGATTGATAAATTCTTTAATCTTGCCTGCACTAATTTTTTAAGTGATATTGGACGTTTTTTGTAAACACAATAGCCTAGAACAATATCACTTTTAGATGATAACTTTCTGTTCATATTTTTACCTTTCTATAGAGAGTTAGTCATTGATTAGCCCCTTAGCGATAAGGGGTTTTTTTTATGCCAAAAAATATTAGACTGAGGATATGAAACTATCATTTCCTCCTGTTATTACCTTAGCTTGCTTAGGCATGCAATTCATTTTGTACATGATGTTGCCCTTAGAAGTAAATTTGAGCCTATTGTTAGGTTTAATTTTACTCATCGGTTCAGTAGCAATTATCGTTATGGCTTTTAAAGAGTTACAAAATTATGAAACAACTTATATACCTGATGGTGAACCAGAAAAGCTTGTTAAAACGGGACCATTCAAATTTACTAGAAATCCAATTTATCTGGGTATGTTTGGCATACTGATTGCTTCGGCTTTTCTCATGCAATCAATTTCAGCCATGTTAATCCCAATTCTTTTTTTATCCATAATACAAAATACATGGATTCCACATGAAGAGGATAAACTCAAAGAGAAATTCCCAGATGAATGGGAAGAATATGAATCTTCAACAAAAAGATGGTTATGGTGAAAGTAGCTTAAGTATAATTTCTTTCCAATTTTTATAATCTTTTGACATAAACAAATGTGCATCTGTATCAGGACAAACAGAAACTCTTTTTTGCTCAGAAATAAGTTTTAAATCAAAAGTCTCGCTTGCAACTCCAGCAAGAATAGCTACTCCTCTTGCGGTAGACTCAGTATTTTCCGGTACTAAAACTTCAATATTGAGTAAATTTGCTATTTGTTTAACGAATGTATTATTTGCAATCATGCCGCCATCCACATTTAAAGATTCAACTTTAATGCCAGAGCGTGCTAAACAGTCAATAATATCTTTAGTTTGATATGTAATAGAATTAAAGGCTGCATTGATCAAATCAGTTTTGGATGTATCTCTCGTAATGCCATGAAAACTAGCTCTTATATCTGAATTCCAATATGGAGCACCCAAGCCAGTAAAGGCCGGTATAAATAAAACATTATTTGCATCGCCATTATGATTTAAATAAAGCTCTGATTGATCGCTCGTTACAAAGAATTGTAAATTATCTCTTAACCACTGAACTGTTGTTCCGGCGGCGTAAATACTTCCCTCTATAGCGTAGTAAATTTTACCATTCAATGAGAATCCAATAGTAGTTAATAACCCATCATCAGAAAGAATAGGTTCCTCACCCACATTCACCATAACAAAACAGCCTGTACCGTATGTACTTTTTAATTGACCTTTTGTAAGACAACCTTGACCGAACAGTGCAGCTTGTTGATCTCCTAACACTGCATGAATTGATATGTTTTCAAGTTGTTCAATTGTGCCAAAATTTGAATCTGAATGTACCACTTCAGGTAACAAAGAACTTGGAATATCAAATAATTTAAGTAAATCCTTATCCCAAGTTAGGGTATTTATATTAAAAAGCATGGTTCGTGATGCATTAGTAATATCAGTTTTAAAAATTTTTCCCTTAGATAATCTATACATTAGATAAGTATCGACAGTACCAAAACATAACTCACCTGCTTCAGCTCTAGCTCGGACATCATCTATGTTGTCTAGTATCCATTTAATTTTTGTTGCAGAAAAATATGAATCAATAAGAAGGCCGGTTTTTTGTTTAATCATAGATTGATTAGATTCTGTAGCTATTTCAGTACAGTAAGCTGAAGTTCTCCTATCTTGCCAGACAATAGCATTATAGACAGGCTTTAATGTGTTTTTGTCCCAGATAATAGTTGTTTCTCTTTGGTTTGTTATGCCCCCAAACTTCACGTTGCTTAAATCGAGTTGACCCAATGTATTTGTTACAGATTTGTATAAATCTTCTGGATCAATTTCAACCCAACCATCATTTGGAAAAATTAATGGGTATTCTTCTTGAGCAATTTGTTCAATATCACCATTAATATCAAAAATTATGCTTCTTGAACTTGTAGTACCTTGATCAATTGTTAAAATTTTACTCATATGAAACTAAAAAATATTCTAACCTTTTTATTCTCACTTTTTATATTCTTAGGTTGTTCATCTACAGAGAAAGCAGAAATTCTTGAAGAAAGAAAAAAGAAATTAGATTCGTTAAATGAAGAATGTAATTTTGCAACCGTTGAGTATAGCTTTCCAGAAGATATTTATATTTGTTACAAATCACCTACAAGGATAAAAGACAATAAGTCTGAAGAGGAAATTGAAAAGAGTGAAGAAAGTGACGAAGAAACAGAATAGCTCATTAATTTATACTGTATACTCCAAAAAAAATTGTTCATTTTGTGATAGAGCAATAACACTTTTGGAAGATCTTAATCATCAAGTAATTGTAAAAAAAATTGATGAAGATATTGCACATTTTACAGAAATGCGGGAAAAGGCACCTGCAATGAGGACTATGCCAGTGATCTTTGAAAATAATGATTTAATTGGTGGCTACTCTGATTTAATCAATTCACTTGAACATGAGTAATTTTATTTTCTATGACACAGAGACCTCTGGTGTAAAAGAACTAGATTTCATTCAAGTAATTCAATTTGCAGCAATTCAAGCAAACGAAAATTTTGAACATATTAATTCATACAATGAATTATGTAGTCCACTTCCATGGACTCTAGTTTCTCCTAAAGCGCTATTGGTAAATAAAAAAAGAGAAATATTCCAAACAGATAAAACTCACTATGAACTAATTAAAGCAATTCATAATATCTGGACACAGTGGACTGAACATAATCCTGCAATATTTGTTACTTATAACGGAATGAGATTCGATGAAGAAGTAATGAGAAGACAATTTTATTGGAATTTATTTGACCCTTATTTTACTAATACTAATGGTAATACAAGATTAGATCTGTATTTAAAAATGCAGGTTATTGCTCATTTTTACTACCAATCTTTTGCAATTCCTCAGGTTAATAATCAAATATCTTTAAAACTGGAGCATATAGTCTCGAATTTTTCTATTGATACTGAAAACGCTCATGATGCATTAGCAGACTGTGAGTTTCTAATTCATCTAATTAAGCTTATTGCCGATAAGCTGCCAAATTTCTACAAAGAAATTTTAGATACAACTTCAAAAGATGGTTATCTAAAAAATCTGCAATTTAATCCAGTTCACTTTAACTGTTATTTCATACCAAGAACTAAAACAACTAGAGCTTACCCGTTCACTCCGTTAATAACTCAGCATGGTTTGAATAAATACATACCGATCTTTGATTTATCTAATGACCCTGATGATTATTTCGATCTAAGCTATACAGAGTTAGAACAATTGATAAATAAAAAAAAGAATAGTCCTTTCAAAAAACTCGCAACAAACAAAACACAACCGACGGTATGTTTATCTACTTTACTTCAAGATGACGTATATGTAGAAGATCAAGACATGCTTATTGAAAAAGCAAATAAAATTAAAGCTAATGAAAATTTTTGTGAAAAAGTTATAGAGATATACAATAATTTTGAATTTCAAAATGCTCAAAAATTAAATATTGAAGAACAAATTTATTCAGAAGGGTTTCCGTCTTCAATCGAAAAAGATAGGTATACTCAATTTCACAAAGCCCAAACTTATGAAGAAAAAATCAATATCATAAATTCTTTTGAAGACATTAGACATAAGGAATTTGCCCTTCGAATCTGCGCTCAACAACATAGTGAAGAAGTTGATAAAAATATTTTACTTTCTTTAAAGGAGTTAACTCGAGCTAGGTTCAATGACGAAGGGCCTTGGCCAAATTCTTTACAGAATTTAGAGGAGGGTAAAACATTATTGTTAGAGACAAACAACAATGATGATAAAGAATTAATTAATCTTGCAATTAATTCTATTAAAAACAGTCTATAACCATATAAATAGTTAATTAGTATATTTTTTTATATATACTTAAGCATGATTTTTAGGGGTCAAATTGAATAGGTTAGTTCTTTTATTATTAATTCCATTTTTTTCTTTTACTGAAATAAAATTTGATGGTTTGGTTGATGACTCTGAATGGTCTGACGCTGAAGTATACGATTTACCTTTTGAGATTTCTCCTTCCTATAATACTGACGCTGAACATGAAACCTTTGTATACATTAAAAATGATGCCAATAATTTATACGTTGCTTTTAAAGCACTTGGTAATAAAAATTTTATTAGAGCTGGTATAAGAGCTCGCGATGGGATTAACTGGCTCGATGACCAAGTTGCTATTGGTATAGATACATTCAGTGATGGCAGGTATTACATAAGATTTAGTGCAAACCCACTTGGAAGTATTGCTGATAATAAAGTAGACAATAAAGACGATTTTGACGGATCCTACAATGTAGAGTTTGATGCTAAAGCACAAATAACAGATGTGGGTTATGAAGTAGAATTCGTAATTCCATTGTCATCATTAAATTTTCCAGACACTCAAAACCAAAAATGGACCCTTATGCTTTCAAGAAAGTTGTACAACAAAGGCACAGAAGCTAGGTATATGAATTATAAAAAAATTGATGGCGCTGGCTGTATTATTTGCCAGTCAAACGAATTTTATGCAATCGATAATATTGTTAAGAAAAATAAAAAAAGATTAATTCCTTCATTTACTGCAAATTCTATCAGAGAGAGAAATGATCAAGGCAATATGAATGAGGAGCCTATTAATACAGAATTAACTTTGGGTGGTGTCTATGAATTTGACGGTAATAATTTTGAATTTTCACTTAACCCAGATTTTTCACAAGTCGAAGCCGATCAAAGCAAAATAGATGTTAATTCAACTACAGCTTTAAGATTTGAAGAGAAAAGGATTTTTTTTAATGAAGGTAAAGATTTTTTATCCTCAGATCTAGGAACAGTATATACAAGATCAATTAATGACCCTGAATACGCAATTAAGTTATATAACAGAGGTGAAAAGCACAGTTATTATTTTTTAGATGCTGAGGATACGAATACACCCATAATTGTTCCTGGATATCAAAGATCATACAGTGGTTTGCTTGGTAAAAGTCAGGCTAATATTTTTAGCTATAACTACAACATAGAGAGAGGACAAAATATTGGATTTCTTGCAACCAATAGAGACTTTGAAGAAGGTGGTAACAGTGCGCTTTATAGCCTAAAAGGTAACTTTTTATTCAAGGATATCTACCGAGCACAATTTGAGATCGTTTCAACAGATATGGATGAACCAATAAGTGATGTAATCAATACTTCTAATGTATCGAAAGAACATACATACAATTTAGATGGAGAGTCTTTCAGTGGTTATGGGGGTGCCTTTGGAGTTTCAAGAGAAACTGAAAATTGGTCTTCAAGATATTATTTTGCAACAAAATCGCCAAATTACAGAAGTGATTTAGGTTTTACTACAGAGAACGACTGGAAAAAACATTCCCTTTCTCATAAATATAAGTACCGTTCAAACGGATTAATAAGATCAGGAAATATTGAAATTAGGAAGGATCTTATGACTGATTATGATGGAATAATAATTGATCAAGAAACAGTTCTATCATTCAGGGCTGAATTTGAAAATCAATTGAACTTTGATGCATCATGGGATAATTCACATAAAGCTTCGTTTGAAGGATTTAGTTTTAAAAACATTAAAGATTACAATTTTGGAATTAGCTACAGTCCTTCCTCAAAATTTTGGATGAGATTCGGCCACGACTGGGGTGAGCGAATAGCCAAAAATATTGATACACCTGAAATAGGAGACAGGAAAGATTATTCGTTTAATTCAAGTTTTCAGTTAACCGATCAATTTAGATTATCTTACAGGTACAGAAAAAATCAACTTACCAGTAAACTTACAAACGAAGATTATTTTTCTGGTTATATAACTTCTTTAAGAGGCACTTATCAATTCGATAAAAATTCATTCTTTAAATTAGTGCATGAATACAATAACTTTAATGAAGATTCCTATACGCAAGCTTTATTCCAATGGCAACCAGATTCAGCCACAATCTTTTACTTTGGAGGGACAGTGAATCAGGAAGATATTGAAGGGACCTGGGAAGTAGAGGGCAGCCAGGTATATATGAAACTACAGTACTTATTCAATTTTGATTAAATGTAAATGTTTGATTAAAATACACAGTGGGTAAAAACTAATGTCAAAGGTTACTAAAGAAATATCAAATTTAAATCAAATGCTATCAAACATGCACCAAGATTTAGGTTTGTCGGGACTTAATCCCACAGAGCAATTTATATTTCTTAAGATAATTAATGAAATTGAAACCAATAATACATGCAGTATGCTTAAAGCAGTTGAGGTTGCCGATAAATCCCGATCTACAGTTTATAAAACTATAAGAAAATTAGTTAAAATCGGTATTTTGTCCATTGAGAATTCATCTTCGGATAAACGATCGTTTCTACTTAAGCCGCTAATATAACTTAAACATAAAAATGAATAAATTCATTGAGATATCTATATATACGTTTATTTTTCATATTCTCTGTTATGTTCTTTGGTTAATTCTTGTTGTGCCTACTGAGGGACCCTCAAAAATTGAGGAGTTAGGTAGCTTAGTTTACCTTCCTCACGCTGGAAGAGTATTACCAGTAATATTTTTTGGCTGGAAAGCTTTACCTGCGATTGTAGTAGCTGAACTTATAGAGTGGGAGTATCTTTGGCAGGGAGGAAGTTTTTTTGAAGGGACTCTTGCAACCAGTATATCTACTTCAGCTATATTGATTACCTGGTTTGTTTTCTTCCTTCTAGGATTAGATTTAAATCATTCTAAAGTATTGAAAAATACAAATTGGAAGCATGTTTTCTTATTTATCTTCGTTGCATCATTATTAAATGGTTTAGGAAACGGTGCCTGGTACGCGTCATTATATGATGAGACTGATGCATTAATATCAGTGAGATTTATGGTAGGAGATGTGGTTGGTGCTACTATAATGTTGATACTATTAGTACTTTTCTACCCTATGTTTAAAAATTTTCAGAAATGATACAAGTAAAAAATTTATCTAAACAATTTAAAGCTCCTACAGAAGAAAAGGGCTTGTTTGGAGCAAAGAAAAAAGCTTTTTGGGCAGTAAAAGAATTAGATTTTCAAATTAAAAAAGGCTCTGTAGCCAGTATTTTAGGTCCTAATGGTTGCGGTAAAACTACAACACTAAGAATGATCGCTGGAATGTTAACGCCCTCCAGAGGCACAGTTTTTGTAGACTCAGTCGATGTCAGAAAAGATAAACAAACTGTAAAGTCTAAGATTGGGTATATGACAAATAATACCTCTCTATATGACAGGTTAAGCGTTATAGAAACAATCAAATTTTTTGCTGAACTTAACCAGATACCTGAAGAAATTTATAAGCCTCGAGCAGACAAATTATTTGAACAACTAGATATGCATAAATATCTTAATAAACGTGTAGCAGATTTAAGCACTGGCATGAAACAAAAAACATCTATTGTTAGAACCTTAATACATGATCCAGATTTAATCGTCTTAGATGAACCTACAACTGGTGTGGATGTTACTGGACAGTCGGTTATTGTTGATCTTATTAAATCCATCAAAGATTCTGGCAAAACTTTAATTTTTTCTACTCATCAACTAAATGAAGTACGAGATATTGCTGATCATATTGTGGTAATGAAATCAGGAGAGAAGATCTTTGACGGAGACAATAATGAATTTCAAGAACTTGATTCAAACAAAAATTTTACTGAGATATTTATGGAGTTAGTCAATGAATAAATGGCAGGTACTATTAATAAAAGAAATTAAACATTTATTTAGAGATACAAAAACTATAGTTCAAACTGTGGTACTCCCAACCTTTATTACACCTTTATTAATAGGAGGGGTTTTTTGGTATTTTGGATCTATCGCTACTGAAGAAACAAAAAAAACATATGATATAAGTGTTTATTCTTCTTCTGAATCTTTATTAATTGACGAATTAGGTAATTCTGAAAGATTGCAAATCTATAATGAAACTTCTATTGATGCTGTAGTTGAAGCTGTAATTCAAGATAACAGTGAAATAGGATTGGTCTTCGAAGATAGTTTTTCAGCAGATTTATTTTCAAATAATAGTGCTGAATTAACAATTTATTCCAAAGGTATTGATACATTCTCACAAGCACAATCGATTGTATTGAACATTGTCGATGATTATGAAGATACTGTAAGAAATAACCGTCTTGAAGCACTAAATATTGATGAAAACTTTGTAAATCCTATAACTATTAATGAAGAGGATTTAACAACCGAAGAAGAATCAGCAGGATCAATTTTTGGTGCATTATTAGCCTTATTTTTCGTGATGTATGTAATAAGTGGTGCAATGTATCCTGCAATTGATTTAGGCGCAGGAGAAAAGGAAAGAGGCACTATGGAAACTCTAATATCCACAAATATTTCTTCCGTAGACATCATTATTGGGAAAATGCTATCAGTTACATCTTCAGCAATCTTAACAGCTACATTCTCAATGTTAGGATTTGCTATACCACTAGTCGTGATTTTTTTATTTTATGCAGATTCAATAAATGAATATTTCTTTGCACTACTAAGTGCTATCGTAAATCCTGTAGCATTGTTAGGAGTCTTCGTATTAATTATACCTTTGAGTGTTTTTGTGGGCGCATTTTTATTGGCTATTTCAGTGTATGCCAAAACTGCAAAAGAAGCAGGATTACTATTAGGCAATGTCCTTATTGTTTTTCTTGTTCCTTGTTATATCCCTCTAATTAATCCAGGTTTAGAATTAGATTTTGTAGGAGCATTGATACCTTGTTATAACCTTGCCTTAATAACTAATAACCTTATTGCTGGAACAGTTGATTGGTTTCTTTACTCCGTAGCTCTTATTTCAACTATTGTTTACTGTTGTGTGGCTATTTATATTACATACATCATGTTTGATGATGAAAATGTAATATTTAGAAGCTAATGCAAGTTATTAACACTCCCATATCTCCTTATATTCAAAATGCGCCTATTGCTTATTGTGAAGAAACTAAAAAGTGTATTTTTGTAGACCCAGGAGATGAGATAGAGAAATTAATCAAAGTTCAAAAAGATCAAAATCTTACACCAGAATATATCTTTATTACTCATGGACACATAGATCATGCTGGGGCAGCAAAGGAACTAGCAGATAAGCTTAATCTAGATATTATTGGACCTCATATTGATGATAATTTCTTACTTCAAGCGCTTGAAATTCAAGGTCAGATGTATGGTATGAATGCTCAAAATTTTACACCAGACAAATGGTTAAAGCATGGAGATACTATTACATTTGGTAATCAAATATTGGATATTAAACATTGTCCAGGACATGCGCCTGGACATGTTATTGGTATAAATCACAAAGCAAAAAAAATTATTGCTGGAGATGTGTTATTTAATGGTTCAATAGGACGCACGGATTTGCCGCAAGGCAATTATCAAGATTTAATTGATTCAATAAAAAAGCATTTACTGACCTTAGAAGATGAATTTATAGTTCATTGTGGCCATGGACCAGATACAAATATTGGTACTGAGAGAAAAACAAATCCATTCCTGATAAATGCTTAGTAAAGTTTCAAAAGATATATTCAACACAATTATTAAACTTTCAGAAGAAAATATAGAGAATAATCAAATACCAATAGCTGCTATTATTCATGATTATGTTAACAACAAAATAATCTCTCAAGCTGTAAATATTGATACACCCATAGGGCATGCAGAACTTTTAGCTATCGAAGAAGCATTAAGAATAAAGAAATCAAAACGTTTAGATGATTGTGATATATATGTAACTATAGAACCATGTTTAATGTGTTCAATTGCTATAAGCAGATGTCATTTTAGAAGACTATATTTTGGTGCTGAAGATAAAAAAGCAGGTGGTATTATTAATGGTCCTCGAATATTAGATCAACCTAATATGAAACAATTCGAAATAATTTCACATATTGAAGAAGAATATACTGCTGAATTAATGAAGAAATTCTTCAGATCAAAAAGAAAAGGCACAAACTAAAGCTATAATTATCAAATGTCTCAATTCGACTTAATCCTTAAAAATGGTACTGTTTTTTTACCTACAGGCAGAACTGTCACGAACGTAGGTGTTAAAGATGGAAAAATACTACAAATCGGCAATTGTGATATCGGTGATGAGATCATTGACTGCGCCAATTTATTTATTTTTCCTGGCCTAATGGATACTCAGTGTCACTTTAGAGAACCTGGTGGTGAACATAAAGAAACTATTGAGACAGGCACTAAGTGTGCAGCTCTAGGTGGCATGGTTGGAATATTTGAAATGCCTAATACAAACCCTTTAACAACTAAACCTGAAGCTCTAGAACACAAAATACAAAGAGGCTTAGATACAGCTTTCACTGATTTTGCTTATTACTTTGGTGGTACTTTTGAAAACTCTAAAAACTTACCAGAATGGGAAAATCTTAATGGTGTCTGTGGTATTAAAATTTTTATGGGTGCTAGTACTGGAAACCTCTTATCTGCTTCAGATGAAGAAGTAGAGGCTGTTGTAGCGAATGGAAAAAGAGTTATAGCTGTTCATGCTGAGGATGAATATCTTATGAATGAAAATAAGACTACTATCCTAGGTGATAGCAATGATGTAGCTATGCACTGTAAATGGAGAGATGTAAACAGTTCACTTAATGCTACTAAAAGAGTTGTAGGGCTTGCAAAAAAACATAATAGACATGTCCATGTATTGCATATTACTACGGCCGATGAAATGCATTTTTTAAGACAAAATAAGGATACAGCTACAGTTGAAGTTTTGCCAAATCATCTAACTATGCATGCACCTGATTGTTATGAAGAACTTGGAACTTTAGCACAACAAAATCCGCCCATAAGAGAAAAACATCATCAAGATGAGCTTTGGAAAGCTATTAATGATGGTACAGTTGATATAGTTGCATCAGATCATGCTCCACATACATTAGAAGAAAAGTCTGGTATTTATCCCAATACACCTAGTGGAACTCCTGGAGTGCAGACATTATTACCAATTATGTTAAATCATGCAGCTGAAGGTAAGCTTTCATATGAAAGACTTGTTGATCTGATGGCTTATGGGCCTATCAAAGTACATAAAATTAAGAATAAATGTTCAATAATTAAAGATTACGATGCTGATTTTACGATTGTTGATCCTAATCTAACTCATACTATTACTAATTCTGAACAAGCGTCTAAATCTGCTTGGACACCATACGATGGAAAAACAGTTAAAGG
>CENJ01050504.1_pt1 | contig 13645 bp, 13 predicted proteins | sample 356161 | NCBI WGS metagenome assembly CENJ01 (sample SAMEA2619531, study PRJEB7988) | marine metagenome | biome: marine biome (ENVO:00000447); feature: surface water layer (ENVO:00002042); material: "saline water (ENVO:00002010), including plankton (ENVO:xxxxxxxx)" | depth 5 m
CCAACTCGATCGACTGTTTACAGATGGGTGAAAAGCTACGTCAAGAAGGAGAGCAAAAAGGCCTTGCTTGGCGTTGTGAAGAACTCACATCGCGGTGCTATCGGTCGAAAGACAATCCAGCAGCCGTATGTTGACGCTCTTTGCAACACAAAAGTTGTTGTCATCTGCTCGCCAAACGGATGGGAAGGTGACAGTCGAACCCCGGAGGCCATCTCGTCTGGCGCCGCCGTTGTTTACAGCAAGCTTTTGAGGCCGACGCCCGGACTTGACCCAAGGCTTTCGTTTGGCACTCAAAAGGAGCTGCACAAATTGTTGAGAAAGGTGCTCCGAAATCCGGCCAAATATGTCCGCGCGCCGTACACGCCCAAGGAGATGGTGACGCACGTTGTCAAGACCATGGCCCTCCGCGACGACGCCAAAATTGCGCTTGCCGACGACTTGGCGGTCTTGAAGCTGTCGGAAATCCACCGCAAAAAGTTTGACGAGTACGGCAGGTTTCCGGAATTCGAGACCTTCGAAAGTGGCGTGGCTGGCCTGCGGCGCGCGGCTCCATCTATAGAGCAGGCCGACGCGGTGGTTTTCATTACGCAAAGGTTAAGCGGCAACGAAAATTACCCAGAACACGCGCTGGACTGGGTTCGAAGCAAGGCCGTGCAAGGCAAGGCGCTCGCAATCGCGGATTTCAGCGATGACCCCAATCCGTGTGCGCTGATCGACCAACTCGCGGACCACGCCACAATCTTCAAACGGAGCATGGTCGACAGAAAAATTGGGAAGCTGACGTCAGCTGCACACAAATGCCATCCAATTTGGTATTCGGTCAGAGATGAGTTCGCCAGAAGGGTCAACGCCGCGAAGAAGCCCATGGGCGACCGCGAAGTCGACATTGCTTACCTATATAACCGTCGAAACAATTGAAAGAAACTAATTTGGTCTGTACGCTTAGAGCGGAGGTAATGAATTACAGACTTGGCGACGTTGTCTGGGATACCACTCCCGCCGGCAAGCACTTGTCAGATTATCACGTGCGAAAATGGCCCAATTCGATCGCCGGGCGCTACGCCACCTCACGCACGCGCCAGGGATTCACAGATTGGCAGCTTTTGGATCGGATCACCAGCGAAAATTGCGGTGCCACCAATTCGCAAGGCCGCGCGGTAGCGCATCTTCGTCTGGGTGACGTTGTTTGCGGGAACTGGGACAATGACCACCGCCTTCGTCCTCCCGAAGCCAGTGTTTTTGTAGAGACGGTGAACGCGAACGTGCCGCCCGACATGCCAATCGACATTGTAGCGGCGACCAATTTCTCCGTGAGCAAAAATTGCTCGAAACAAAGCAAGTTATATCTGCATGAAGTTTCGAAAGGGTTGAAGAACAAAGGACGTCAAGTAAATGTCATTGACAACGGGAACCCCGACGAGGATCTCTGCCGCATGATTAACGCGGATGTCTTTGTCCGCGGCAAGGGGGGCTATTCGGCGATTGCGGCGGGGGTGCGCAAACAGCGCGACGCGCCCGTCGTGGATAATTTGAGCAAACGCGTGCTGACGCAAAAGGATAAAGCGAACGGCTACACGGAGGAGTTTCTCGACCGCGGCAAGGGGGAATCAGGTGTACGATGAAAGTCCATGAACAAAATACGGACGATCGCAAAAGTCACGGTCGCCGCACCAGTGGAAGTAGCGCCCATCGCATAGGCACTGGTACATTTCGTAATCAACCTCTTCCGAAATCATCGGATGCATCCAGTAGCGGTCGCCCCATTCCCTGTGCCGAGCAAGGTGCCACCTGATGGACTCGCAGATGGGTTCGAGCTCACTCAAGACTGCCCGACGTGCCACTTCCATTTCGATGTAGCAACTTCAGAAAATTTAAATTGACCTGGGAGGTCACTCATGAAAGTTCTGCTTGGTGCGGCAATTGTGCTTGGGTTTGCCTTTGCCGCTTGGGCTGTAGCCATGACAATCTTGAGCAAGCAAACGCTGGACGCGGCTGATGAAGCGTCGTCCCTTGATCCGGACGCCGCGAGCCGTTCTTCTGGAGCGTCCAGCGCGGTGGGGTGGTTCGGCGGCGCGCCGATTGCCGCGCTGTCTCTTGTTGTGGTTGGTCTCGGCGCAGCCGAGGTTGTGCGTCAGAAGAAGAAAGCGCAGACAAAAACCGCGGCGAGCTTGTTGATCAATGCGATGACAGGACACGTGGACACAAGGGTCAACAAGCTTTACGAAATGTTGAGAGGAGACGATGAGGTTAGAGTTGTGATTGCGGGGAAAGGAGAAGTACCCCAAATCGGCAAGGGTTATGCTCGCGGCCAATGGATCCAAAAGTTGACGTCCTTGGGCGTGGGCAAGACGGAGGCAGAGGAAATCCAAAAAGCGTTTGAGGCATCCCTTGATCAAAAGTTTAACAAGCTGCGCGAAGCCATGCCCGAGCGGGTCACGTTTGGGCAAGTCGGGGGGAAAAGCTTGTCCAAAAAACAAGTGCACGTGTGGGGCGCAAACAGCGAAAATTGGAATTTGCCCGAAGGCACCCAAATACCTGGAAGCGGGCAGGCTAAAGACATTGGGATTCAACGCGAGGGGTCGTTCGGAATCATAAGCACGCCCGTTTTGGGCCCACCTCCGATCAGTGCTCGTTGATGGGTGGTCCCTAGCGCGGGGGACCACCCCGGCCACCGCCATGCCGCTCGAGGATCGCACGCTTGCGGTGCTTGCCCTGGCGCTCAACGATGGCTGCGCCGTCTTCGAGGTCGGTCTGGACCCGACATGGGACGGGTCGCACAACCTTGTAATCTTTGCATCCGCGTGTGACGAAATGCTGACAAGACTTGGCATCCTTGACATCACCGCCGCATCCTTCACCCAAGCTTTGGCGACGACCGGCAAAAATTTGCTGCGCCGCGCGCAATGCCGCGCCTTGGAACTCTCCATGGCAATTGGCCGCCCGTCACACGACGCAATCGTGTTTTTGGTTGTTGGGTCATGGCCCGCCGTAGACCACCTGATCGACATGGCGGACGCGGCCGCTTCGCGGGTCGGTTGGCCACAAATCGAAGCGCAGGCGCGCCCGCCTGTTTTGGAGGAGTACATTTTCACGCTGATCCAATAGGGCGTCACCGCATGCGCCAGACCCGACGCAGCCGCGTATGCGTGATCGGGCCACGATTTTTGCGGTCACCGCGACGCGCCCCACGAGTTTGAAACTCAAGATTTATGGCGCTGCTCGACTCGATTCTCGCCGGCCTCCCCGCAAAGCGCATGGTTTTGCGGACAAGGCCGGGCGGGAACTCAAACCCGGTCGATTGTCGCATCGAAGCAGACAGAATTTCGTACACCATGGCGCGATCGTTCAGACCGCGTCTCATGCACCTGCTATCGCCGGTCACAAATTTCGCCTTCAGTGAGTTGCACGTTGCGCAAGTGCATGGGTGCCCGGTGCAATTCAGTCTGTGCTCCCGAACGAAATTGTGCTTTCAATATCCGACGCGGAATCGTCTGAATCGCGCGCGGTCTCAAGAATTCGGATAGACCGGTGCGGGTTGTCGCTCGACACCCACGCGACGGCGGCAACTTTGGTGTCCAAACGCGGGACGACTTGCAGGTTTCGAGGTTTCACCGCCATGTTCACAGCGGCCTCTATGTCGCTGACTTTGAGTTTCATGTGGGCAACTTGCGTATCACTGGCCGCTGGAAGGTTGCGCAACAGGAACGCCAGGAATTGCCGACGATCAGTTGAACTTTTGTGGGTGACCAATTTTGCGTATTGGCTGATCATGTCGGGGTCAAACTGCATTTCGCGGTGTCGCACTGCAATCATCGAAGATTTTTGTCTGCCGCGATGAACAGCGACGATGAAGACGAAGAGCACGAAGCGTATGCGCGAGGTGCGCCGGTGGTCTACGCGGCAGATGTCCTCCGCGGGCCGCGATACCTTATTGCGCCCCGTCAAAAACGCGTGCCCACGTTTGACGCCCGATTCAATTATCCGCGAGGAGAGTCCGAGTGCTGTCGGCACGCCAAAGCCATGGTTATGCTACTTGCTCCTAAGCGGGCAGCGGAGAACTTACGTCGGAGCAACAAATGACATAGCTCGGCGATTTCGCCAACACCTCGGGCTGCTTGCTGGTGGAGCGCGGTACACAAGCACTCGTGGCCCGTGGCGGGTGGGCGCGTTCGCAATCATTGGCGACAAGATCGAGGCGCTCAGGTTCGAATGGCGAGCGAAACGCGCCCGGGGGCAGCACGGCCGACGGCTTTGGTTGCAGGAGCTGGCGCGCGCAAACGGAGCGAGGTTCTGCGATGTGGAGGGGGTGCGGCAGGCGCTGCGCGCGCGAATTAGTCAATCTCCTCGATTGTGACTCCCTCGAGGCTCTTGAACTGTTCGCCATTCACAAGGAGGTTTGTGCTTTTGACAGCCTGGACTGCCAAGTTGCTTGTGATCAGACCGAATAGCCAAATCACAAGATTCGAAACTTCGTTTGGCTGCTGGTAAACGGCTGTGGCAAGGCCGTTGATTACGGCACTGCTCGTACTCGGCTGGGAACCGATGGGGACCTCGACGTAGCGTTGCTCCCACTTAGTGCCGGCCCTTGGCAGCGGCAGCGTCTCGCCCGCGCGCAGAGTGCGAGGCCTCGCCGACCCGCTCTTGTGCTGCTGGCTCTGCCACCAGCCGCGGGGGGTAGCTCCACCGACAAGTTCGGTTTTCGGCTTGCTGGGCGCCAAGTAAACGATGACAACGGCCACAAAAACCCCAATAATAGCAATTGTTATAAGCGTCTGCGTCCACTGAATGACCGTATCAAAAGTTGTCAACGTTGCCTCAACATTCTGTGTTTCGGTCTTTGTAGACATGAGGGACCGTTTCTACTTCTGGGCGTAAAAAATAAGTGGCCTTGCGGCTTTCCGCGTTTTGTCAGAATCATTCGTTGTCCTGCGCAATGAGTCGGATGCGTGCCAAAGCTCGCGCGGCGGCGTCCCTTTTGGGTACTACTTCGCGCCGCGGCGGACTGACAAACTCGGTGGCCGACGGGTAAATGTACGGGGAGTGCGACCGGCGGCGCTCTGGGCGGTGTTGTTGACGACAGATTGGGCACGTCTTCGCGCGCCGCATCCACTTTCCGAGACACGCCGAGTGAAAAGTGTGGTCGCAAGCGAGCACTGTGCTGTTCTGGTGCTTGAGCATGGGCTCAATGCAAACGGCGCACACATCCGCGCGCATACGCGGTGTTTTGGTTCTCTCCCGCAGGCGTCTCGCGGCGCATGTGGACTCTCTGCAGCAACGCATGTCCGTGCGCCCGGGTCGGGTTGGCTGATGACGGGTTGTCAAAATTTTTGCCCATCCCCAGTTTGTCAGCTCGTAAGTTGATCAGAGATGACCTTGATCGATTTGAAGCTGCGGGTTGTTTTCGCTCGAGCCCAAGCTCGCGCCGAGGTCTTGCGCCCTCTGGCCGATTTGGCTGGTGAGCTGCGAGTTTTTGCGAGCGTTGTCCATGAGCGGCTGAAGCCCGTGGTTGTCGACGTACGTCGTCTCAGTCCCTGTGATGTCGAGGTCGGTGAACTCATGCTCGGCAAACCATTTGCACGATTCCAAAACTTCGATCGAAATGGCGCGGTCTGTTGCGAGCAGCTGCTGCGCTGTTTGCGTCGCTTGCTCAGGCGTCTCGTGCGCGGAGTGCACTATTATGGTTGGGGTGGGCTCAACGCTCACCGTCACGCACACAAACTGTTGAGATCGCGTCGGGGCGCGCGGCTGCGAGAAGTCCTTGTCAAGCACTTCACGCAAAAGCTCGCGGCGGCGCGCGCGCAGGTCGCCCTTCCGCTGTTTGGAAACGTCTTCCGGTTCGATTTCGCAAACCCCGTCCACTTCGGTGAACGACGCCGGCTCCCCCTTGCGCACCTTTTCATTGAAGTCAAGCGCATTGCGGACCCGCTCCTGCAGCACTTCCGTCGACTGTTCGAACTTGCGCCGATCCTCTTCGACAGGGTTTGCAACGCTGGTTTCCGCGACCAAAGACAGAGGTTCCCCTAGACGGGTCGGCACAATCCTCGTGGCAACCCCGTTGTCAAGCTGGATCTGCTTGAACTCGGGCACGTTCATCATGTTTTCGGGCGAGACAATGCGCAGAAAGCGAAACGCAGACTCGCCGCCGTGGGTGTGAATTTCGATCAGAGCCACGTTGGAATCGGAATCTCCCATGGATGGTGAAAGGCTGGAAGGAGCGGTGAAAACCGATTTACAACCTTGAACGCAGGTTCATATTGTAGTATGGTCGCCTGACCATTAAGCCTGCACACAGCAAACCAGCAAATACACAAAATTGAAATCTGTATCATGGGGTTGTGGGTTCGAATCCGCCCCCCAGCAGGCTGTCAAACATTTTTTTCTTAGCCCTACCCCTGGCAAGCACCCGCGCTGTTCTAAGATGCCTCCTTAGGAAATCGCATGGCTTTATTACTCGGCTAGCCCCTATACCCCACTCCCTAACCTACTCACACATTCCCTCCCTGCTAGTTTGCTTGTTGGTGGCGCTTCTTGCCGCGCGGCCACCGGGCGTCTCCCCTCCGCCTAAGCGGGGGCTCTGTGCTCACGCCTCGTCGAGCTCCTCCACCTCGATCTCGGTGGACAGCGTGTCCTCCTCGGGGAAGTTCTGGAGCATTCCCGCGATCACCGCGCGCAGCGACAGGTTGCCCGATACGGCCTGGAGCGCATCGACCAGCGCCGCCCGCCAGTCGGTCATCCACTCCTCGAGATCGGCCGAGCTCCAGTCCTTCGCGCCTCCGAGGTCTGCCAGCGCGGCGTTGCGCTCCTGGTTCGAAATGACCACGTTGATGGTCTGCGTGAGCGTGTCGATGAGCATCACCGTGTAGGCGACGCACCCGAGGAAGTTGATCGGCGAGTTGTCCCAGCGGCCGCGGCGACGATCGTCGCCGTCGGCGTACGTCAGGTGGTTGTCGATCGTCTCCATCGCCTCGAGCAGCTCATCGGCGAGGTCGCGCACGCGACCGGTGTCCGGGATCAGCTCGATCGCGCCCTCCTCCGACAGCTCACCCCAGGCGTAGTTGGCGAAGAAGTCCACGCACGTTACGACGCGCGCCAGCACGTCCGTCGGCTTTGTGACCTTGCGACCGGTGGCGTACGTCGGCGGGAACTCATCCGCGACCGCGAGGAGTTGTCGGCCCACCCCGCCATCCTCATCGAGGAAGGCCTCATCACCAAGCCAAAGGGGAGCCGCGGGCTCCTCCAGATTGGAGTGCTCGTCGTCGTCGACGTACGACTCGTCGCTGTCGTCGCCGTCGTCGCCCGAATCGTCGGACACATCCGAACGATGGCGCACGCGGCGCTGGACACCGCCATCGGAGTCGGAATCGAGGGCGGCGGCGTCGGCGGTTCGCGTGGGCGCCATGGTAAGCGCGGCCGGTGAAGGTGTGTGTGTGTGTGTGTGGAAGCGACTGGCAAGGCTCAGCCTGGAAGATTCCTGCGGCTCGGAACCCGGGAAGCTTCCGAAAAGTTTCGAAATCAGGGTCATCAGGCATGGGCCCGCGTGTATTGCAATGGAATAGGCCGCAGGCACCCCCGTCTCCCCCGCTGTGGCCATAGTGCGCAGGCCCCCCGTCTCCCCGCTGTGGCCATAGTGCGCAGGCCCCCCCAAAAATTCAGGGTCATCAGGCGAAAATTTCACCCAAATTTTGGCCGCTGTTGCGGTGAGAGCTCTTGTGAGCTGGTCCATGGACCCGCTTGCTTGTCCCACCACGCCCTTCACCAAGTCGAAGGCGTCGCTCAGCCAGGACGCGCGGTTCGCGATGCGTTTTGTGTGCGGCGAATCGCGCAACGTCTGCGAACGCGAGCAGATCGTCGCAACGATGCACGAGCTTGGCGCGCTCGCGCGATTGTGCGTCGAGAGACCGGCAAGCCGCGAGGAGTTCGATGCGCTCATGACCGAGATGGCAAATGTGGAGAGGACCTCCCCGGGCATGCCCTTCCAACCGTCGTTTCGCGCGTTCTTGAACACATCGTATGCAACGGCGTTTGCGCGGCCCGGGCCAGTCGAGATCTTGGCGCGCGCCGACCTCGAAGACCGGATCGCGTCGCTCCCGCCGGCCGCCGCGAGCGAGGGCATGGGCTGCGCGAGCTTGTGGATTTCGTTTGCGCACACGCTCGTCCGTGGTTCGAATATCGAACCCGACGATCTCCTCGAGCCAATTACGTGACTATAGACTATCAATGAAGTTAGGAGCGGCCTTGGCCGATCGATCCCGCATCGCTTCGCACCTGTGTCTCGCCCTCTGCACATAGGCGCGGTAGAGCGCCGAGTTGTCCCACGCGCGCTGGAGCGAACTGTCGTCTTGCGCTCGCCCGAGCTTCACTCCGATGAGCCGCGTGGCCGCGTTCACCTGCTTCTCGCGGCGTTGGAGCACCACAACTATCTCGCGCATGCGCTTCAGGTGAAATGAGCGCGCGCCCGGTGTTGGGGTGCTCAGCATCTTTCTGCACTCTTGCTCGCACCTAGCTACGAGTTCGCGGACTGTGACTTCCGTATCTTGTGGCGACATCTCGCGTCGGCGCTTTCAATGCATTTAGAAAAACCTAGCGCTCTGATCAGAAATGGGTTTGGCGATGCGCATCGCCCTGTGGCTTTTGCTCGCGCACTCAGTCCGAACGCTTTCACCATCGATGCGCCAATACGTCATCGATTCTCAGAACCGTCGCTGCAAAACTTGTGGCACGCTGTTCTCGGCTTACTTCGATCCAAGAATGCAGTACCTAGATCACAACCGATCGAACGCCGCACGCGACAACCTTGTGTGCATCTGCGCGATGTGCGAAGAAAATCGCAGGTTTCGCTGACTTAGGATGAGTCCTCGGTTTGGGCCAGGGCCGCGCGCAACACGAACGCCTCGGCCACCTGACCTACAGTGAGGCCGTTCACCGGCGGTTTTATGAAAACTTGGTCAACAAGCAAAGCGTGATTGTCTATGCGCTTCTCCTTAAAGCAGGCGCTAATGGTCTCGTCGTCGAGTCTTGCAATCCGCCGAGCGACCGCGTTTCGATGGTCATTCAGCAGATTGCGCGGGCTTGGGACGCACACGTTAGCTGTGTATCGCAGCATCGGTTTGTTGCACAGACGGGTTTTTTTTGTCAGGCGCCCTGGCGCATGAGCTGGAGGATTGTCTGGGCGTTTGTGGTCCAGGTCGGGTTGTTGTGCATCTCTTCGTGGATTCGCTGCTCGAGACTACCTTCTGTCACGAATTCGTGGACGCTCACACGCGGGTGGCGCTGACCGATTCGCATGATACGGCCGACCGCCTGCTCAAACGTGTCGCGTCTGACAAGCGGCTCGCAGAATAGGATTGCGCTGGCCGTTTGCAGGTTCAGTCCGGTGGCGGCTATGGCGACGTTCATTATGAACACCCTCTCGCTGTTGTCGGGTGCCTCTTGGAAGTCGAGAAGCTGCCGCGTTCGCGCTGCCTTGCTCATGCTCCCAGTGAGCTTGTTCATCGGCACTCCCTGAGCAACAAGCGCACTCTCCAGCATGCGGAGCGTGCTCGGAAACTCCGAGAAAACAAGCATTTTGCAGCTGAGCTGCCGCACCCGGGCCACGATGGCCTCAATTTTCGGGGAGCTCACAACCTCCTCGTCGACGGGAGCTTCCAGCAGCACCATCCCCGCTGCGGTCGGCGATGGTGTCAGCGGCGCTCGGCAGAGTGGGCACCGAGAAACTCGGTTCGCGCCGACGCAACCGAAGCAGAAAACGTGGCGGCACGGGAGGCCAACCGGGTGGTCGAATGCCTCCAAGCAGATTGGGCAAGTTGCCTCGTTCCGCAGGTAATTGGCCGCCTCGTCCTCGCGCACAAGCGGTGGCATGTGCGCAAAGTGCGCCTCGTGAAAAGAACTGCACGAGAGGCTTCGACGTACCTCATTGAAGTACTTGTACGCAAGCGCGCCGTTGCTTGCTGCTCGCTCGACCGTTTGGGCGCGGGACGTTATCTGCGCGGTGTAATCGGCACGAAGAGAGCCTTCGAGACGAACGTAGGACACGTGTCGGCTCAACATCGGCACAGCCGAACCATTCAAAGTTTGGTGGCGCTGCGCGCGCCGTGCAATTTTGCCCAGAACAAAGGCAAGCCTCGCCGGCGTTCCTCGACCGGTCTCGCCGCGCCTCAGCAGCACCTGGTCGCACCACGCCGCCGTTGTTGGGAGGTTAACGCCGAGAAAGTTCAGCTGCCGCGTGAGAATTTCGCTCGATTTTGCGGGCGTCGCCGACAGACACCAGCGATTTGCGGCGTTGAGGTCATCGAGCGCGCGCTTCGCTTGGCCACAAAGCCGATGCGACTCGTCTACAACCACGCGATGGTAGACTGCGTTGAACACGCCGCCATGATGCTCTTCGAACAGCAACCGGTCGGCTCGCATGCGCTCGCCCTGCGACGCGTCGTTGTCGCGCAGGACAGCCTGGAGCTGCATGAAGGTACCGTAGTCGCGCGAAATTGTGTTGAACGTGGTGATGACAAGCTTGCGCTGCACAAGACGAGTCGGATCCCGAACGCGCTGCGCGCCGTAGTACACAAAGAACGTCAGCCCAAGCCGCGTGGCCTCCGCTTTCCATTGGGAGAGCAGATTCATGGGGAGCACAACGAGGGTTGTGCCCTCGGTTCGCCGACAGAGCTCGAGAGTGGTGATTGTCTTCCCGAGGCCAACCTCATCGCACAGCATGCCGCCGCCGTTTGTTGCGGGCAGCCCAAACGGCGTTGGGGTGATGTACGACGCGGGCAGCGGTTTTGCGTTATTGACAAACGCCATGTGGGCCCGCTTGAAAATCTGAAAACTTGGAGCATACAGCAACGGCAGCTGGTCATCTCCGAGCCGAATGCCGGTGTCGTACCAAAACGCGTTCGAAATCGGCTCTGACTCGCGCTCGATCATCCACGCAACGTTTGTCTTCTGATGAGCGTACAGCTCGAGAGCCGCCGTCCCGTCCTCGTCCCCAACTGCGTCGTGCGCACTGGCCTCGACTTCATTGTTCAAGGCGACCATTTCGAGCGCAATTTCGAATGAGGATAAGTGTTCCGTGCGCGCTGGTGCGCGCAGCTCTGCGAGGGCCTGCATATCCAAGTTGATCTTCGGATCGTTGAACAGGCTCATCCCAAACGCGCGGAGCAAGAGCAGCACCTCGTTCAACGGCACGCGATGCTCCGAGTGCCGGACCGTGTATTGGCCCACGCTTTGGAAGAGGTTGTCCTTGAGCGCATTCGACGAAAGTGACACCGAGATGACAAACTCGATCTCGACGGTTATGGTTGACAGCGAGTCGGGGTCAACCCGGTGCATTGGAGATACCGCCTTGACATCGACCTCAAAACACCTGCGATTTCTTTGATCAACCTTGAAGCGCGGATATCCGTGCCCAAAGGCCATCAACGCGTCTATGTGTAGGTAGTTCAGGAGCCGCTTCAGAGAGTTATCCGCGCTGACCGTGATGAGCTGCTCTGTGAAAGGTGGTCTGCCTGACGTGTCGAAAACCGTCTTGAGTCCATCGAGGGTAATGAATTTCTCGATTGTGTTGACTCGTTTGACCGAAGTGAACAGGTCCATTGCATTAGAGAAATGACCGAATCGCGGGGCGTCGACCGAGCGCATCGAGTCGCGCCAGTACACAACAACGTTGGTTCGAATGTCGCACAGGTGGGCGATCGACTCGCTTGCCGCCGTGAACTCCATCGCCCTCCTTCAGTCACAGACTTTCACTTTGTGCTCACTGACGCGCAACGCAAAAATTGTTGCTTCTTCACACAGACCCCCGAACTCATGTATTCGTATATCCATCTTCCCCGCATCCACCCGTTGCTTTACCTCGGCGACAGGCGTGGCGCGCACCAGCGATCGTGGGGCGGCGTGCTGTGCACAGCCGGCTGCCACCCCCGCGGAGCTTCGCCCACGGTGAGGTACGAATTCCATGACACCGAGGACGAGTCCGTGCAGAACTATTGGCAGGCGACTATGCACTTAAAGAACGGGGCTATGCTGCTGCACCAGCTGCTGCAAAAGGGCGAGAAGGAGAACAAGGACGTCTTTGTGCACTGCGTGGCCGGTATTAATCGCTCGGCCTCAACCATTGTCGCTTACGCTGTTCATCGTGGGTGGGACGTGAATGAGGCAATAGCTTACGTTCGCGAGAGGAATGCGGAGCGGCGAAGCGTCCCGGCGGACAGGCCGTCGGCTGTTTCAAATCGCGTATTCGAGCGCATCCTGCGCCAAAGCCGCTAGGGACCTAGAGTGTGGATCCTCAACGCACGACCGGTTCGACGGCGACCAAATTGAGGCCCTTCAGTGGGAGGCTCGACTTGAAGCTGATCGGCTGTTCGAATATGCAAAACTGCTCGTTCGCGGTGACCACGCCGACCTTGTCTCCCAGCACAAAGCCCGAGAGCACGCGGTGCGTGAACTTCTTTGAGAACTGGCAAGTCGGCGGGTGCGTTGCTCCGGCCACGGACCACAGCGAGACGCTGTTCCGTTTTTCGTGATTTGCCGAGTGCCCCGTGCAGACAAGCAGCCCGCGGCCGACCTTGAGGAGCTCGGTGACCTGCGCTTCGACACAAAGGTCCCAAGCGATGCGACCTGTCAGCATGTAGCGGATCACGCGCCCGTCGGAGTTGCCGGTCCCGACCACAAACGAGTCGGTCGTGTCGAAGCAGAGCGTCCGGATGGCCGCGCGGTGAACGTTTGTCTCGTACTTCTGCACAAGCATGGCGTTGCCGACTTCGCGAAGGTCGATCATGAGCACAAACCCGTTGTAGGTGCCAATCAGAACGCGTTGTTTGCAATCCGAGATCCGCACGGTCACGGGAGCGTCTGGCAGCTCGATTTCATCTTGGAATTCGGTAAGGCTCTGCGCGAGGTCGAGAGCCGCAAACATCTTGCACCCCCCCATCGCCGAGCTGCCACACAAGAGGACGCCGATCGCTTGCGGCGCCTTGCGCAAATTCGCCACGGCGTGCTGCGCGTATTCCGCGCCGCGTGCCGTGAGGTGCAGCGTTTGCGTCGTACCCGACGACATGGTCCACACCTTCATTGTGGGACCGTTGCCGCACATCAAGATGCGATCGATCGAAGCCACCGACACCGCGCGCATCCGACCGCACTCACAACTGTGTTGCACATCATGCCCGTCGAACGCGTACACGATGCCCGAGTCGCCGCTGGGCAGCAAGATGACGCAGCCGACGCCCCACGACGCGACCGGGTGCGAGTAGAAATCGTCCAAAACCTCCGGCGCGTCGAGCACGCGCGTCGGCTCCCAGGGACTCGGGGGCCCGGCCGGCTTGTTCTTGATGACCGGGCGGCTGCCATCGGAGTGATACTTCTTTTGATTGACGGTGTCGGCAATAACGTCGGCGGCGCATCTGTTCACGGGCTTCTTTGGGTGCCGGCGGATCTCCGGCTTCCGGGGCGCGCTCAGATCATCGAGGGAGGTGGCAGCGTGGAGCAAGGTCTCATCGAACGGGGTCTCGCGAAAATTCGGCGCAACGAAGCGATCGCACGTCGTGTCGGCAAATCGCGCTCCGCTCTGAGCGGACGCGGCGCCGAACTTCGCAAGGCGGTCTCGCGGGACTCCGGCGCAAGGGCTCGGCGTGGGCGCCGGCGGGGAATCGCG
>CENJ01109437.1_pt1 | contig 13640 bp, 10 predicted proteins | sample 356161 | NCBI WGS metagenome assembly CENJ01 (sample SAMEA2619531, study PRJEB7988) | marine metagenome | biome: marine biome (ENVO:00000447); feature: surface water layer (ENVO:00002042); material: "saline water (ENVO:00002010), including plankton (ENVO:xxxxxxxx)" | depth 5 m
ATTTAAAAAAATGAGAATCGAACTATTTTCTTTTTTGGTTTATATTTCGTTTTCCAAGGCTTTTTTCCTTCCCATGATAATTTTAAGCCTTCTAATCTTCCCTCAGGACCAGGCATAAATTTGCTTTCTTTATTCTTCTTTTGAACATCTAAGCTTATAGATTCTAATATGAGTTTTTTCGTAGACCTTGATAAACGGTCAAAATCTTCATAAATAATATCTCTACCAAATCTAAATCCTATAAGTCTTAATAATTTCCCAAAATAAAAGAGAGTAAGACCACCCCCGACACCAATTAAAATCCCTTGAGAATTTTCAAAAGCTGTATTCAACTGCCCTGCAGCTCCAAGTCCTGCTGTAGCTGCGAGTGTAATAGATCCTAGAAATACAAATGGTGTGCCGCAATAACGATATGATTTTTCTGAATACCGTACCTCAACCAGATTCTTAATTGGAACTGTCATAAGTACAACACCATCCTCTTCCATAAACACTACTTCTTTGGGCTTGACTTTAAACTGATTGGATGATGTAAAGACATCGTTGGCTTTTGTAAAAAGTTGAACACGCTGAGCATATCCAATAGAAAGGAGTATTAATGTAATAACTAATTTTTTCAAAACAGAATCTAAGATCTACTCAAATTTAAATAATTGATCGCAATGCATTCATTAAAGAATCTATATCTTTTTGATCATTGTAAATATGAATAGATAAACGTATGAATTTTTCTTTGTTCCATTCAAAAATAGGAATTTCAATGTTATGATTTTCCCAAAGTAAATCTTTTAGGTTTCCATCAATACTCTTTGGGAGAGGGAATGAAATCATTTGCCCCAAGAAATCATCTCCTTTAGATATAGGATGTGTTCCTAATACTCTCTGGAACTGTTCTCTTGAGTTCAGAATTAGTTTTTTACTATGTCCTTGAAAACTTTCTATATTGATTTTAAAAAAATTTATGACCTCAGGAATCGTTAAAAATGCCGACATATCTCGGGTTCCTTGCCATTGAAAGTCTTGCAAAAATTCAGAACGTTCTGGATCATCACCATCTTTACCCCAGCTATATATAATAGGCTTAATCCATTTTTGGTGTTCCTTTTTAACAAATAAAAAGGAAACTCCTTTTGGACCACACATCCATTTATGAATAGCTCCTGTATAAAAATCACAGTCTAAACTATGGAGATGTAAATCAATATGCCCAGGAACATGAGCACCATCCACTATAGTAATTATTTTTCTTTCCTTTGCAAAATCAATTATGTCTTTTATCGGAAATACTAAACCAGTTGGACTCGTAATATGAGAAAGAAATAGGACTTTTGTTTTTGATGAAATCTTGCTTGAAATATCCTCAAAGAACTTATCTTTTGATTTTAAAGGTAATGTAACATTCGCATATTTGATATGAACTTTGACCTTTTTACCCCATTCATTCCAAGCTCTCACTAAAGCTCCATATTCATGATCTGTCATGAGGACTTCATCACCAGGATTTAAGTCTAAATTATAAATAATATTTGATATGGCTGTTGTGGGATTTTGGAAAAACAATACTTCATCCTGATCACATCCTAAAAATAAAGATAAAGATTCTCTAGATTTTTTTAATGCACTATACAATTCTTCCGTTAAAAATTGCACTGGCTGTTTTTCTAATCTTATCTGCCAATTTTGATAATCTTCAAAGATAACTTTTGGGCAAGCACCAAATGAACCGTGATTTAGATACGTAATATCTTCTTCAAGTAAGAAAAGTTTTTTATTTTCATTCATCTCGCAATAGGTTAAATAATATTTAAAAAATAAGAAACATTAATATGGTAAAGGTTTAAAGAATTTGTATAATTTGAAAAATATATAAATATGAATGAAACCTAAGAATTCAAATCCAAGAATATACCAGGGCCAATCTCCAACAATCATTGGATTTTTCACTAACGGCCTCTCTGCTAAGTACATGTAATTAGCATCTAATACATAATTAGATAAACCAACAAATACTAATAAAAACTGAAGTAAAATAAATGCATCCATCCAAGATTTATCTTGGATCCGATATCCTAATGCAACAGCAAAAATTATAGGTGTAAGAATTATACCTGTATGACTAGCATAATACTCGAAAATCATAAAATCGGTTCTACCATGATTTAGTTGAGGTGTAAGCAAAGCGTGTAATGCGCCCGGAGATCCAATTAATGCTAAAAATTGAAACCCTATTTTATTCGGCTTTATAAGGATAATACCTGCTAATATTCTAGCAATACCGCAAAGATGAATAGGTAAAGATGCAGAAACAGACCAAAGGCCTAAATCATAAAGGTGATAATGCCGTACCAATTCTAAAGAAAGCAAAAATGCTCCAAGGAATATCATAAGCAGTTTTCTACGATCTGGAGGTATTCTAATTGATAATTGAACTATTAAAATAGAAATTATGATTGAAATAATAATTCCTAACCACCAAAGATTAGAAAAAACCTTTATTATTTCAGGAACTACCATTTGATATCTTAAAACCTTCTGATTCGTTTTTTAAATATTATGGCTTGTTCTAGCATACTTGATATAAGGCTGTCGCTTATCGATTTCGGAAAGTGATAATTTGATATATCCTGAATATCTTTTTTGGTTTTGTTGTGATAATCTAAAGCAGGCTTTTGCAATGATATTTTAATATTATCTCTGTCTCCTTCCTTCCAATCCACATTAAATGTATTGAATAAGTTTTGAACAATAGTAATTTGATCTTTCTGGGTAAAGCCGATGGTTTTAAGACTTGTGAAAAATTTTCCCATAGCAATTTGTAGTCCAGTAAGATGTCCTGCTCTTGGTAGGTTTTTCCTATACTCATACTCTGATTCTAAATCTTTTTTTATTATTGTAAGTATATCAAACACAATGGATATGCCCTTATGCTTTGGAATTGGATCATTAAATTGTTTTGGTACTAATAATTCAGGATCCTGAATAATTATATTAATCCTGTCCAAGTAATTTTTTAACAACCTAGAATAAAAAGCTCTCATTTTTTGTGTGGTATTTAATCTATCTTTTTTTGAGAGCACCATAAAATAGGCACTATCTTTCAATGTAGATATTAAATCATTGATTAAATGATTATGATAATGATTATTTGAATCTACCTCTAAAAAGGATAGCTGCTGGACAGTATTATAATTATGGATAGGACTATTTTTATGAGAAATACAGGACCTGAGTTTTTCAATATTTTTTTCATAGGTGAGGTTAATATCTTTTAACACCGTATCTGGATCATACTTTGATCGAATTTGCTTCGTAGTCAATAAATTTTTCACAGAGGGCTAAATGTAGTTGAGGATTACAATTAAATGCAAGAATGCATAATGTCTTACTTAAGGAAAATAACCTTTTGATTTTTTATCATTTCACCATAGCGAAGCTGAGCAAAATACACACCAGAAGCATGGTCTTGTGCATACCATTTTACTTTGTATGTTCCTGGCAAAAATTCCTGCTTCAAAAGAGTATCTACTATCCTGCCCCTAACATCATATATTAGTAGAAGAACCTTTTGTGAACCTGCTAAGGAATGAGGAATATCAAATTTGAACGTAGCTACGGGATTGAATGGGTTGGGATAAGCAGGATACAAAGATAATTTTTTAGGTAGAGGTGCATGATTTATTGCATAGCCTCCTTTTTGTACGCTATTTTGATTTTTAAATGTATACAATAACTTCCCTTGCGATATAGAACCGATGTCTATTTTGATTGTATCATTCATCAACAATCCTGACCGTGCAAATTCAATTATAGAATAACCTTTTTGTGAGGAATGGCTGTTAAGATATAGCTCATTTGTTTTGTTTGCAGGTAACTGAAAAGTAGGAGGGGTTCTTCCGCTATCATAAACAAATTGAATTTGGCCACACAATGTACTGTCGTTTATTGGAATAGAAAGAAATTTATTTGACTGAACAATATTCACAATGCTTCCAAAAGAAGCAGAATCATCCACTATTTCTCCAAAGTTGCTCTGAAACCATGACCAGATTTGTACAAATGCCATTCCGTCTTCTATATTGAATTTTGAATCTGGAAATGATATGAGGTGGGGGACTGTTCCTTCAAAAGGGCCAAGCTCATAACTGTAATTCTTTGCCTCCCAATTTTCTACTAAATCCCACATGTCATTATATGATATCTTTCCGTCAAGGTCATAGTCCCCTAAAATAGGTGTCCGATAAGTATATGCAATATCAACCGTTGTAAGACTCGACTGATCCTCTAGATATGGGAAGTCAATCGAAATCGAATCATAACTCGCAAAAGGAGGTTCAAGAGTTATTTGAAGATAATCATCTGTTAATATTGAAGAAAACTGAACTGTATCCATTGCAAACGAAGAGACTGTAAATGCAACTGAATCTAATTTTTCATTAAATCGAAAAATAATAGGATTACTTTCCATTAATACAATGAATGAGTCTATAGGTACTGAAATTGAATCAATACTTGGAGGTAGCATATCATTCAACTCCAATTGTCCTGTAAAATTACTACCTGAAAAAGGTATCCCAGCATCGTCATAAAGAAAAAGACTGTCGGAAGGACTTAAAGTTATTTTCTCACCTCCCTCTGGTGTTCCATTATACTCTAAGTTTATCCGAATACTGTCTTCTCCACCAATTAAAAAATTACTATTCGGTTTGGATACGCTTGTTACAAAACATGAATCAACATTACTACCATCAGCATCAAGGAAAACCTCTACATTACTAATTGCTAAAGGTGATAGAGCCTCTTCATCTCCAAAAATTTTGTCATTAAAGACCAAATCAACATACGAGTTATCCTCTGCTAATTCGTAAGTAAGGATCATAGGAGGAATGTTATCAACTGTTTCAAAATATAAATCTAAGTTAAGTATCGAATCGTTACCTTTCCCATCTCCAAACAAGCCACTAAAATTACAGTAAACTGTTTGATCGCTTAGTAGAGCTACGTTTGGAATAATCTTTATTGTAGTATTATTGTCTTCTAATACAATCTCAAAAGGGATATCAACCCCAAGACTATCTCCATATTTTAGAGTTACAAATTCCTCTAGATCTGTAATACTAAGAAGTTGATTTGTTTCTACGTTGTATAAGGGCTCCGATAATGAAATCTCTATTTCTGAGTCTAATGCAATGCTTTGTGATCCATCTGGAAAGTTTGTATCTACTACCGTTGGGGGTGAACTATCCGATAAACTTTGAGTAATCGATGCACTTCTTTTCATACCCATTCCAAATGAATTAAATATAGATGCATTGTCTTGAGTTCTGATCGTAATTAACTCTTGTCCTGTTGATTCACCAATAACTGTAATATAAAATCGAATTGTATCTTCACCGCTAGAAAGTGGATTCCCATCATTATCTGCTAAATAATTCAAACTTACACCAGTTGCAGTACCCCCAGTATTTTGATCAAAAACTATTTCGAAATCAGACGGCTCTACTGCTCCTTCTCCAGTTGCATTTGTATACATATCTTCACTAAAGCGTATCTCTAAATAACTATCATCTTCAGCAATCTCTGAAGAAATAATCTCAGGAAGGGTTCCCACAGAAATTGCATAGTTTCCTAAAGCTCCGTTCCATCCATCTACAATTAAGTAATAAGTCCCTGCTTGTAGCGTTATGCTATCAATGATACTAGCATAATAGGCAGGTTCTACACTTGAAATAGGACAAAAAAGAGTGTCTCCATCATCAAACTCTGTAATAGAAACTGGATTCCCGCATGTGTCCTTAACAGCAAGCATTGTATCAAAATCAGTTAATGGATCACATGTATCAATAAAAAGGCTTTTTTGTGTAGGCAGATTGATTTGGTAAGAGTAATCATTACCATCGGGTTGAATATTAAAAAACCAATCATCACCCATATTATTTTCTAAAGTAGATAAATGATAAAATGGAAAGCTAGTGATTACCGTATCCACACATGATCCAAGACAAGCACCCTCGTAAACATCTGCATCCCAATATCCTTCACCTCCAATAACCAAAGTCCCATTATTTCCATTACCTGTTAAATCTGATATGGTTGCATCATTTCCGTCGTTGAAACTCCAATAGGCCATCAAAAAGCTGGCTCCTGCAGTTGGGGGTATACACATTGTACTTTGTATTTGGTTTGCTTCAAGAGCGTAATTCCAAAGTCGAACTTCATCAATAGATCCACTAAAATATCCGTCCAGTTCGCCAATATCAATATTAACACTTCTACCAATTTTCATATCCATATTTGAAATATAGTCCCAATTTACAGTACCACCTCCCGTTACAATACTACCTTGCTCATATCCATTTTTAAAAATTTTTGCAATGCCTGTTCCAGAATCATATGTCCCAGCAATATGGGTCCATGTATCACTATTTACTGTAACTCCAGGCCAAAGATCTAAACCCTCTCCATATATATCATTCTGTCCACTTCCCACACCAACAATAAACCGGAACATTCCATCATAATAAATAATGGAGAAACCAGATTCTTGACCTGCTCCAGTAATTCGTAAATATTGTATAATCGGATCGAAGTTATCATAATTCTCTTGATCCGGATTTACCCAGCCTTCAATTGTCATTGCATTTTCTGGCTGAATAGTATTTGAACTCTGAATATTTACATAATCATTTTGTTGAAAAGTAAAACTGGAATCCTGCGCAAAAACGAATCCAATTAAAAAAGATATCATCCAATAATATCTATTCAACACTTATGTAACCTTTACCAAAATCTTTAATTCGAACCGAATCATTATTTGCATCTCTAAGAATTGTATTTACCCCATACAATAGCTCTGACTCTCCTGTAGATATTGTGGAAAGATATACTGTAGCCAAAGACCATGTTCCTCCTTCACTTTGATTACTTTGTATATCTGGTAAATAATACAGGTATATATCAAGCACTCCTTGTTCATCCACTGTTATTTCCATCGGATTATTTTGGCCTGAAAAAAAAGGTCCAGGAATTACAGAGTCAACCGTTACACTACCCCAATCATATCGAATATCTAAATGAGCTGCTGCAGCGGGCTCAAGTTCTAATCCATACAACTCTATAGCAATAGATGTATCAATCGTAGTAAGTATTTCTGGAGGATGAAAAAAAAGTGCTGGAGGACGTAAATCTATATTTTCCGGATCAAATGGATTATCTAAAGAATACTTAGCATCTTCACAATATAGTAAAAATAATAAGGGGATCCATAATAGTAATAACCGCTTCATGTATAACTAAAAATTATAATTGAATTGAAATTGATTAATGTCTGGTCTGTACTCAATATCAAAAAAAGATTCACCATCAAAATAATCATCTGCAGGAGCTACAAGATATGCATGTACCATATTTACAATCCATATTGATGCTGCTACACCGCGAATATTTTTCATAAAAATATTGTATCTTCTAGTGTCTTCTGCATATTTAACAATCTTAGATCTTAATTCATACAAATCGTGAGGATCTGTTCCATCCTGATAAGCATTATAGTTTTTTTCAAAGCCAGACCATGCACCATTATATTTATAATATGCAATTAAAGCAGCTAATCCTAAAGTTGCTTCTGTACCCAGAAAACCATACCCTGGATATTTTTTTTCTACCCAGATTTGTCCGCTACCTGGTATTGCAGTAGACATCATTAGTGCCTTTATCTTTGTTGGAATCTTAGGGAAATCAGGTAGATTAAACTTACTTTTTCTTTTGATATTTTCAGTAACATTTGTTCCAGTAGTATCTGAATCAACCAAAAGTGTATCTGGTATAGGAAGGCCACTCACATTAAATGCCATTTTTTTCATCTCAAGTAGTAAGCTATCTGTTATTCCACTACTGTTCATAGCAAACTCATTCATCATCATTTCCATATCCACGGAAAATAAACGACCATTAATAAAAAACTCATTATTTTCTTTCTTTTGAATATTTCCTGCGATTACATAATTCACTCTTAGTTGTCTACCAATATCAACAGCGCACTCTTTATTCCAGCACGCCCAATAATCTTTACCTCTTGGATAAAAGATATGAATATCGTTCGTAATATCTCGATTCTGAACATTAAAAATTTTTAAATCTCGAATAGATTGTCTTAACTCTTCTGTTAAGTGCTCAATTAAGGGATCGGATACACCATCGCCTTCAAACCTAAGAACAGCTAATTTATTACCTGTTTCAAAGGATATTTTCTTTGTGGTATTTGCGGCAATGCAAACACTCACAAGATGTAATATGATTATGCCTCGGATCATTAACATCATTTTCTTTAAGGTTTAGTTTACGACCTTTCCATAAAGTTACATCACTCTGATAGATTGTCAAAGAAAGACCTTGGAAAGCTAAAATTGCTTAGTTGGATTATCATTATACCAATGATTTAAAAACAATGACAAAGTATTATTAATATTTTTCTCAATATCTTTATATAATTTCATTGAATTAGTTTGTCCTATAATTTCATATGAGAAAATTTTACTTGTCATTAAGCTTTTAGAAATCTTGGAATCTGAAAATGATTTATAGTAGTCTGTTTCAGATACGCTATATCCATAAATAGATAACTGAACTAAAAAAGACGATACTTGCTCAACTCTTGAATCTATAATGTTAATATCAAGGACCATTTTAGGAATCAAATTTTCTAAAAGTTGTATGTCTTGTTCCATCAATTTCAACTTAATGTAAGTGTAGATTTTTTCTTCCCAAACGTCATCTTCTACACCTTTAATATTCAATTCAAAGGATAAGTCATCTATGCCTTTTAAGTTTCCTTTAAACCATGAATTTTGGCACCAAGAAAAGGACAAAAAGAATACAAAATAAAGTATTATTTTATTTTTCAAAAAATTATTTATTTATGAATTTTAATGCAGCCCAACCCAAACATAACCGTCAATAATTTGAGTGGGATATGTTTCAATATCAACCGGATCCATATCTAATGACCCATCAGCTTGTTTGTTTGACTTCATTAAGGTTTTCATTAAAAACTTAGCTGGTTTACTTACTTTGATCCAGTCTCTAACTTCTCCTGTTTTATAACAAAATGTTGTATTGTGCCAGGCACATAGAATTGTTCCGGTTTTTTGATCAACTTTACCACCTTTCATGGTAAGGTTCATATGTGGACATTTTTCATTAATCGCATGAAAACCATTATCTACCTTCACTATTAAAATAGTTTCTCTATTTATCCTAAAAACTTGCTGTGGATCCAAATCAAAAGATTCTACCTTCTCACATTTTCTCCAATTTAATCCATCTTCAGTCTTATTAACATTCTCTAATTTTTCAATTTCGTTAGTTAAATGAATTTGTTCTACCTCGTGCAATGTAACTCGACCCTCAATACCCTTTACCATTGTCCGCATATAATCTTTTATAATAACATTATTTTTAACTTCTTGGTACACTTCATCAGATATTAATACCCGAGATTTGAATTGTTTATTTGCTGATTCTACTCTGCTTGCGAAATTCATAGAGTCACCGATTGCAGTAAATCTTTTTGATTCTCCTGCTCCTATATCACCAACAACAGCACTACCCCAATGCACACCAATACCAATATCAAAATCTTTACCATACATCGTCTTTAGATACGGTTTCATATCGTCCATCTCATCGCGCATATCTATAGCAGCTTTAACAGCATGTTCCGCAGAATTTTTTTCATCATTAATTCCAAAAATCGCGACCATACCATCGCCAATATAGTTATCTACTCTTCCATGGTTTTCTTCTATGACTTTGACCATTCGTTTAAAATATCTATTTAAAATAAATACAACATCATAGGGAGTCAACTTTTCAGAAAATGGGGTAAATCCCCTTATATCACTAAAAAGAATCGCTATATTTTTTGACTCTCCCTGCCGATCAAAAGACATATCTTTAATATCATCTGAATCTAGAACCAACCTTCTAGCAGTTATATCTCCATTTATCGAAGTCTGACAAGCTAATCTAAATCCCTCTGTTGTATGGGCTTGCTCAATCAATGCTTTTTCTTTTTCAGTTTCTTCAGAGCAATTTTCAACACCATCTAAAATTAACAATCTACATGTAGTGCAATTACCTTCACCCCCACAGGCTGCAACATGAGGAATATTATTCCTTTTTGCTACTTCTAATAGAGTAACATTACTTGGTGAATTACATTCTTTATTATCTGGTAAAAAAGTTACTTTAGCCATAAAACTATCCTATTTCTCAAATACCATAGAGTCATTTTTAAAAGATTTGAATTCCAAAATATTACCACTTGGGTCCTCTAAAAAAAATGTCCCTTGCTCCCCTTTTAAATTTTTGAATCGAATTTTAGGTTTAATCATAAATTTAATTTTCTTATTCTTTATCTTTTCCCTCAATTTTTCCCAATTATCCCAAGGCAATATAACTCCAAAATGCCTACAAGAAACCATATCACCATCAACTTTATTTACATTTAACTTTATACAATCCTCTGGTGAAAAATGAGCAACAACTTGATGTCCATACATATTAAAATCAATCCATTTATCTGACTCTCTGCCCAAAGAACATCCAAGAACTTTTGTGAAAAAGTCTTTTGTGCTTTTCAAATTATTTACAGGGAAAGCAATATGAAATCTAGGAATATCCATTAAAATTATTTATCAACGAATTACCGCAAATTTACCTACTGCTTCATCTAATTTTTTATTGCTGTCCATATCAAAATTTTGAATATGATATAAATATAGCCCCGGTGCTATTTCTTGATTATTTATCGTTCTCAAATCCCACCATTCATTTCCTGAAAATGAATCATTACGACTTATTTCAAAAATTAGCTCTCCAGATAAACTAAAGATACTAATTTTACATTTCTGTGGCAGATTAGTAAAACGAATCTTTCTCTCAAACTCTGTTTCTTTAAATTGTGATCTTACCCGGTAAGGATTAGGAACAATATTTACATTATTAAGGTTTTTTTGAGGTTGGACTCCGGGGTAAACCTGTAAAAAATTTCGATCCAATACTGTTGTTCCTTTTGAGTTTTCTATCGATGCATATCCCTCAGGATTTGCCCACTCATTAGGATTTGAAAAATTTGTATCAATAACTGTCTCAAATTGACCATCTCCTATAGGATGGTAAGTTGTGACATAGGTAGGCTCTACACCCATATCATAAGAAACAACTGAATAGGTGTATTCAATTCCATCGATCACATCCTCATCGATAAAAACATACTTATATGTTTTACCATCTACTACCTTCCAATCAGATTCGTCTAAGCGAATAATATCAAGACCAGTATCATAACCTAAATTAAACCAAGGAAAGTATGGGTCCGATCCGCTTATACTATGATTTCTCCTCTGATTTTTTTCACAATTATTATCATTTGAATACACACAGTACAATGAATCTTCCTCCGCAGATAAATCAAACTGCTTATATGGGCGCCAACCAACAAATAAACCATCTGCATCATAAATTCTATCCGATGCAGATCCCCAAGTGGAACCACCATCTAAACTCTTGTAAATCTTATACCCTTCAAAATCATAATATCCTGTAAGCACATCCGAACTATTTTCTGCAGCATCATCCCAATAAATTTTTACAGAACCGACACCCGTTTCGGCATACGCACTTGGTCTCGTAGGAGGAGTGAACCCTTGATATTTTGAGTTGTACATTACCTGAGCAAATCTTGCATTATTTATTAAATCTTCTTCATTTTGACCAAAAATGATACAAAATGAAAACGGTACTTCCCTACCCACCGGTAAATCAAACGGACCACAACTTAAAAAAATCGAACAATCTAAACCTTCAGGATCTCTTAAAAATGCAGTCTCTTCCATCAAACCCTCTAGTGAATCAAAATGGGGGTTTAGCTCTGAGCCAAGATCGGTTCCAGGGTTTTCAGTATGGAAATGCCATGATTTTTCGTTTTGGGTCAGATTCGTTGTGTCTCCTGCCATAATTTTATACATTATTTCTTCTTTATTCCTAGCCTGAGGACATCCCTCTGCACCTGTATAGCAACTACTAGTGTTACTCTCCATTTGTGGGACACCTGGCCTGCTATACCAATCAAACCAATGCCAATCTGTCATTTTTAAAGGTTCTCCTGGAAAAATATCAATAGTACCATCCTGATCTAAGTCTACAGGATCCGTTGCACGCGGTGAATCCAATAATTGAGTTGCAACAATTCCAAAATCATTTCCCGGGGATGAATTTCCGTCCATCGCATTACCAGCAACTCCACTAAAACCATCATAGTCACCAACCATTGCCATTGATATTAACATTCGCTCATTGTTTAGTTCAAATATCTCCCAATAATATTTCATAAAATCATCATCGTTCGTATGCAAGCCAGCATTGTATCCATTTTCATCCCCAACAAGAACATCAGCATCAAAATAGAACCCTAAGTTTGTACCTTCATAATTAAAGCCTTTTCCTTGATTTAATTTTGTTCCATCTGGCATTATCATCCCTTCACCACATTTTTGATTACCAAAGTCATCATAAATTGGTTCTCCATTTTCATCTTCTGCGCACCAATCTCCACTTTCATTTCTTACTTTAACAGTAACAAAAAGAATATCTTCTGCATAAGAGACACCATAGGAATGAGCTTCTGCCATTACACGAAGACCCATAGGATATCCGGTTTGCTCATATTCATTATTTGTGTTTACCATATTGCCCCTATGTGCCCACCTATCATCAAATTCCATATACACTTCCATATCAGAAATAAACCGACCTTCGACCTCTTCCCAGCAATCAGGGTCTTTTCTTGATTGAGAACATCCCGGAAGATTTATATTATAATCTTGTGCCCACCATCCAGGCCAAAAAGATTCAGTTAAACCTGTAGATTCATTATATCTTTCCGGCCAAGTATCATTAAACACACTGTGTGCTAATAAAGGATATGTATCTCCAGGATCTGTGACATAAGTATCTCCAAATATTTCACCATTTTTTATTTCAGTATTATGTGATTTTACCCTAGCCATTGTGGATGCATGCCATTCTCCATTTGGTGAACTCTCTATACGAGACAACCATGACTCTGCAACATTAAAACCATAATACATATATTCATCATCTTCTGTCCATTCCTCCTGATCATCGCCATAATTATAAAAATCAAACTGCTCCTCTCTACTAATTAGTTTGGGACGTAATGCCCAAGGATATATAAAACCTATCCTTGTAGAAGCTTTATTCGGGTCTGATTCGCCGATTGATGTTAAATATACTTTTTTGATGTCATGGTTAATGGACCACTGATAGTGCCTATCAAATAAATCAGGAGAACTTTTTTTTGCAATGCTGTCAGGCTGCCAGATACCAAAATCTTCATTTGCATCAAACAAAATTCCTACAAAAGAAGTATCTCCATTCAAAAACCATCGATCATATGCTTCGCCAGACTCCCAAATACCATATAAAGTTCCCCCTGCATTATCAATGATGAACTCTATATTTTCCCAAGAAAAATCTGAAGAATATTTATGGCCCGGGACTCCTGCAAGAAAAGCGACAGAAGGTAAATAAGAATATCCATTCCAAATTCCCATTGGGTG